>Ga0213876_10000144_pt1 | contig 76915 bp, 53 predicted proteins | sample BarmaccomBMRX_R9_FD_160113 | JGI IMG/M metagenome (GOLD analysis project Ga0213876, IMG submission 160113) | Root-associated microbial communities from Barbacenia macrantha in rupestrian grasslands, the National Park of Serra do Cipo, Brazil - RX_R9 | ecosystem: Host-associated > Plants > Roots... | reverse complement strand
GCGTAGGCGAGCGCGTAGTCGGGGTCGAGCGAGACGGCGCGGCTGTAGTGGACGAGCGCGCGCGCGAAGCCCTCCTCGTTGAAGGTGTTCCAGTGGTAGCGCCCGCGCATGTACTCCTCGTAGGCGCTGGCGTTGGTCGTCCCGCGCTTCTGCAAGCGCAAACGCTCGCCGCCGGTGAGCTGCGGGACGAGAGCCTCGGCCACCTGCTCGGAGATGGAGTCTTCGAGTTGGAGCACGTCGGCCGTCTCCTCGTCGAACTGCCCGGCCCAGACGGCGGAGCCTTCGCGCACGTCGAGGAGTTGCATCGTCACGCGCAAGGTCATCCCCGCGCGGCGCACGCGACCTTCGAGCACGTAGGCGACGCCCAGTTCCCGGCCGGCCGCGAGCGGGTCGGTCTCCTGACTTCGATAACGCAGCACGCTCGAAGTCGGGCGGAGGGTGAAGCGTCTTAAACTTCCCAGTCGAGTGATGAGCGCGTCGGCCAGGCCCACGCCGAGATACTCGCCGCCGGCTTCGAGGCCGCCGGTCGATTCGTGAACCTTGAGCGGCAGGACGGCGAGCGAAGTCTCGTCGGGGAGTCCGCGGCGGTCGTCGCGCGCGGCCTCCTTGCGCTGTGTGCTGCCGGGGAAGAAGGGCGGCGCGGAGACGGGTCGGCCTTCGACGTAGCGCGCGATGTCCTCGCGCAGCTCGTCGGCCGTGCGGTAGCGCTGCGAGGGTTCCTTCCTGAGCGCCTTCATCACGACATTGTCGAGGTCGCCGGCCAGCTCGCGGCGCAGGGTCTCGACCGTCGCGCCGCGGCACCAGTAGAGGTAGCCGAGCGTGTCCGCTTCGTCGGAGCGCTTGCCGCCCGCCGGGTTCGCGGGGAGGAGGTCTTCGTGACTCGTGATGCGCACACTCGGGTGCGGCGGCTCCTCCTCGCAGATGACGCGCGCCATCTCGTGCGGCGAGCGGTTGCGCAGGCGGTAAGGGCGATGGCCGGTGAGGATTTCGTACAGCAGCACTCCCAAAGAGTAGACGTCGGTCGCGGGCGAGACGGGCTCGCCCCTGACCTGCTCGGGCGCGGCGTACTCGGGCGTCATCAGGCGCATCGCCGTCGCCGTCGGGTCGAGCGTGATCTCGCCCGCGAACTCGGGGTTCAGGAGCTTCGCGATGCCGAAGTCCAGCAGCTTCGGCACGCCGCCCGGCGTGACCATGATGTTCGAGGGCTTGATGTCGCGGTGGATGACGAGCTTCTGGTGCGCGTAGTTGACCGCGTCGCAGACCATCGAGAAGAGGCGCAGACGCTCGCCCACGTTCAACTGCCGCTCGTCGCAGTAGCGGTAGACGGGCAGCCCCTCGATGTATTCCATGACGAAGTAGGGCAGGCCGTCGTCGGTCGTGCCCCCGTCGAGCAGGCGCGCGATGTACGGGTGGTCGAGCGTGGCTAAGATTTGCCGCTCGTTGCGGAAGCGGCGGAGGATGAAGTCTGTGTCCATCCCGCGCTTGATGAGCTTGACGGCGACTCTCTGTTTGAACTCGCCGTCGGCGCGGAACGCCTCGTAGACCGCGCCCATGCCGCCGCGGCCGACCTCGCGCGAGAGGATGTAGACGCCGATGCGCCGGCCGATGGAGGGGTCGACGATGTCGAGCGGCCCCGTGATGGGCGAGGTGATGAAGGGGTCTGTGGGCTGGAACTGCTGGGCGTTCATCGCCGGCTCTTCGATGAAGTCGCCGGCCGCCTCGAACTGGTTGACGAGCGCGACGACCTGCTCGAAGAGCGTCTCGTCGCCGGCCGCCGCCTGGCGGATGAAGCGCGGGCGCTCAGACGGCGGCAGGTCAACGGCCGTCTGGAACATCTCCTCAATCTGCCGCCAGCGCTCGGGGGTCATTCTTCGGGTGAATGGTAAATGGTGAATAGTAAATGGTGAACTGAAAACCGGTCGATTGTCTTCGCTAGATGGCGAACAGCGTTCGAGAGTTGCACGACGCGTGCGGAGAGGACGAGCCCCGGAGAGAGGGGAGGACTATTTACTATTCACTATTCACCATTCACTCACTTTTCACCTGCCCGTAGAGCCAGGCCTTCGCCATGCGCCACTGCCGCTTGACGGTCGGGGCCGAGACGCCGAGGACTTCGGCCGTCTCCTCGACCGAGAGGCCGCCGAAGAAGCGCAGCTCGACGATCTTCGACTTCTGCGGGTCCATCTCGGCGAGGCGGTTCAGGGCGTCGTCCAGGGCGACGAGGTTGACGTCGCGCTCGCCGCCCGCGGCGTCGAGGTTCTCGTCGAGCGAGAGCTTCTGGAACTCGCCGCCGCGCTTCTCGGCCTCGTGGGCGCGGGCGTGGTCGACGAGGATGCGCCGCATCATCTGGGCCGCGACGCCGAAGAAGTGCGCGCGGTTCTGCCACTGCACCTGCGTCTGGTCGACGAGCCGCATGTAGGCCTCGTGGACGAGCGCCGTCGGTTGCAACGTGTGGCCGATGCGCTCCTTGCGCAGGTAGCTGGCGGCCAGCCGCCGCAGCTCGCCGTAGACGACCGGCAGGAGTTCGTCGAGCACCCCGCGGTCGCCGTCCGTCAGGCGGACGAGCAGTCTGGTCACCTCTTGCTGTGAGGCCATCGTCACAGGGGAACTCTCACGCGCGAAACCCTTGGGTCTTCAAACTTGAACACGCGCAAGTATAAACGACCCCGCGCCGCCTTATCAATTTCGCCCCACAAAAAAAGTAGGCAGTAGGCAGATGGCAGTAGGCAGTGAAGACAAAATGCTTTCACTGCCTACTGCCATCTGCCTACTGCCCGCTGAAAAAATGTAACCAAACCGCGGCGCGGCGCGTCTTAGCTCCGGAATGGCCGGACAAGTGGGTTCAATCTCCCCCACGTCCCCGTGCGGCCCGCCGTAATTCATCAGAGCACGGAGAAAGAGATACGAGATGAGACTCAAAGGTGTGTCTAAGTTTGCGGGCGGCCTCGCGCTGGCCGCGGGTTTCGTTCTGACGGGCGTCGCGGGCGTCGCGGCGCAGGATCAGGGTCAGCAGGGCGGCGGGCAGGGCCGCGCCGAGCGCCCCTGGGGCCACAAGGGCGAAGGCGAAGGGCGCGGTCGCCGCGGCGGCTTCGGCCCGTTCGGCGGGCGCTTCGGCGACGACCTGAACCTGACGGACGCGCAGCGCGAGCAGTTGCGCCAGATCGAGGAGCGCTACCGCTCGACCTTCGAGTCGCGGCGCGGCCCGCGCCGCGGCGAGCGCCCCGCCTACGACCCCCTCTCTGAAGGCGCGTTCAACGAGGCGGCCGTCCGCGCCGCCGCGCAGGCCCGCGCCAACGAGGAGGTCGAGCGCGAGGTGTCCCGCGCGCGCATGATGCACGAGATGTACAACGTGCTCACGCCCGAGCAGAAGGCGCAGTTGGCCGCGGCCCGCCAGCAGCGCGAGCAGCGCCGCCAGGAGTTCCGCACGCGCCGCGGCGCGCCGCAGGGGCAGTCGCAGCTCCAGTAGCCCGGCACGCCTTCGACGTTCTCAACCCGCAGGGCGGCGGTTCTTGAAGCTTCAAGGGCCGCCGCTTTCTTTTCCGCGCCGCCGGTGTGATATTTGTTGACGCAGAGTATGGAAGAGACGGCGGACATTCCCGGCCAAGCATCTGCCCAGCCCGGGCCGGAAGGGTCGGACGCCGAACTCGCCGCCCTCGCCCGAGACGGCGACGAGGCGGCCTTCGAAGAGCTCTTCCGTCGCCACCGGCGGCGGGTCGCCCTCATCGCCGCGCGCTTCTTCCGCCGCCGCGAGCAGGTCGAAGAGGTCGTGCAGGAGAGCTTCACCAAAGCCTTCTTCGCCCTCGGGGAATTCGCCAACAGCCGCGACGCCTCCTTCGCCGCCTGGCTCGCGCGCATCGCCTTCAACACGAGCTACGACGAGCTGCGCCGGCAGAAGCGCCGGCCCGAGGGCGCGCTCGAAGAGCTGACCGAGGAGGAGGCGGCGACCCTCGCCGAGCGCCTGCGCAGCGACGCGCGGGACGCGGAGGGGCAGGCCGTCTCGCGCGACCTCGCCTCGAAGCTGCTCGCGCGCCTGAGTGCGGAGGACAGGCTCGTCCTCGTCATGCTCGACGTGGAGGGGCTTTCGGTCGCGGAGATCGCAGGCGTGTTGGGCTGGGGCGCGTCGAAGGTGAAGGTGCGCGCACACCGCGCGCGCGCGCACCTGCGCAAGGTCTTGGAGAGGTTTCTGTGACCGCGAGGTTTCTGTAACTGCGCGGGCGGCCCCGCCGTCCTTATATTTGAAGCCTTCGGGGATTTCGAGAGGCAGGTGAAATGATGGCAGGCGACAAGAAATACGACGCCGGCAAGGAGAGACTCGGGCGCGTGGCGCGCGAGGTCGTACGCGCCTCGGCGGCGGGCGGGGCAGAGGCCGAAGAGGTCTCGGACACGCCCTTCCTCTACGCGCGCGTCCGCGCACGCATCGAGGAGGAGCGGCGGCGGCGCGAGGAGGGCGAGGGCTGGCTGGCGCTCTTCGGCGTGGCCTGGCGCGCGGTGCCGGCGATGGCGCTCATGGCCGTGCTGGCGTTGGCGCTCTTCATTACGGCCGACGTGGGCGAACGCACGCAGGGCTTCGGCCTCGGCGCCGAGGCGCTGCTCGGCGAGCGCGACGAAGACTTCGAGCAGGTCGTCCTCGCCGACACGCGCACGCCCTCGAGCGAAGACGAGGTGCTCTCGACCATCGTCGGCGAAGAGGAGGGCGCGCGATGAAGGGCACGGCACGTCTCAAGCTCTGGCTCGCGGTCGCGGCCGTCTTCGCGTTGGGGTGTGCGACGGGAGCGCTCTTAGACAGCGCCTACCGCCTGCGCGCGGGCGCCGCGCGCAACGAGTCGCGCGGCAGGCGCGACCCCGAGCGCATTTTCGAGAAGATGCGCCAAGACCTCAGCCTCGACGAGCGGCAGTCGGCCGAGGTGCGCAAGATACTTGACGAGACGCGCAACGAGTACCGCACCCTGCGCTCGGAGGCACGCCCGCGCTTCGACGCCATCCGCCAATCGGCCCGCACGCGCATCCGCGCCCTGCTCACCCCCGAACAGCAGCAGCGCTTCGACGCCCGCGTCGCCGAAATGGACGCGCGCCGCGAAGCGGAAGAGAAAGAAAATAGTAGGCAGTAGGCAGATGGCAGTAGGCAGTTGTCGGTGTTGACGTTCTTCGGGCCGAATAGCGAGAGGGGATTTCACCGCAGAGACACAGAGGCACAGCTTGGGGCCTAATCGCTTCAAGCTGTGCCTCTGTGTCTCTGTGGTGAATCTCTTTTCTTATCCGAACTGCCTACTGCCATCTGCCTACTGCCTACCATTCTCAGCGACCAGATGCGTGACGACCGGCGGGGTGTCGCCGACGTGGAAGGCGCGGGCGCGCTCTTGGACGGCGCGGTCTTCGTTGGTGACGCGGGCGTGCTGGCGCATGTGCTCGGCCCAGGACTCGACGAGGAAGGTTTCGAGGTAGCGTCCGGGCCGCGCCGTGTCTACGAAGAGGCCCCAGCGCGTCGCTCCGTCGCGCCGCAGGATGCGCTTCATGTCCTGCATCGCGCGCGCGAACTCCCCCGCGCGCGCCGGGTCGATGAGGTACTCGACCGTTACCAACACAGGCCCGTGCTCCGGGTGCGGCTCCTGTATGAAGGTCGGCTCCGTCCAGTGAAGCGAGGGGTTGAGGTCTAAGCTCTCGCCGCCGCGCAGGGGGAAGAAGGGCGTCGCCGCGAGTCCGACCAGCAGCGCCGCCGCCGCCGCGAAGAGCGCCGTCCCGAGTCCGACCCTCTCGGCCACCGCGCCCCACGCGGCCGCGCCTACCGCGAGCGAGCCGAAGAAGACGAGCAGGTAGAGCGCCAGCGCGCGCGCACGCACCCACTCGGGCACGGCCGTCTGCACGCTCACGTTCAAGCTCGACATCGTCGTCATCCACGCCACGCCGCCCAGAAGCAAAGCGACCGCGAGCAGCGCGTAGTTCGTCAGATACCCGAGCGCGGCCGTCGCCAGCGCGAAGACGACAGTCCCCAGCACGACCAGCAGGTTGTTCGAGACTCTGTGCCTGGCCCAACCTATCGCGAACGCGCCCAGCACCGCGCCCACGCCCAGGCACCCGAGCAGCACGCCGTACTGGAACGCGTTGAGTTTCAACTCCGTCCGCGCCACGAGCGGCAGCGTCGCCCACAGCGCGCTCGCGCACAGGGCGAAGGCGCCCGTGCGCACGAGCACGCTCTTCAGCTCCGGCGCGTGGCGCGCGTAGCGCAGGCCCGCGCGCATCGCGCCCACCACGCGCTCGGTCGGCGAGATGCTCTCCACCTTCTCGCGCCGCCAGCGGTAGAGCACGAAGATGACGCCGACGAACGAGCAGGAGTTGAGCAGGAAGACCGCCCACGGCCCCGCCGCCGCGACGATGATGCCGCCGAGCGCAGGCCCCACCGCGCGCGCGATGTTGAAGGCGACGCTGTTGAGCGAGACGGCCGAGGTCAGCTCGTGGCGCGGAACCAACTCGGGCACGATGGCCTGCCACGCGGGCGCGTTCATCGCCGCGCCCAAACCTAAAGCGAAGGTGAGCACGAGCAGCACGCCCGGCGTCGTGATCCCCGCCAGCGTCGCGACGGCGAGCCCGACCGCCGCGACGAGCATCCACGCCTGCGAGAAGATGAGCAGACGCCGACGGTCGACGATGTCCGCGAGCGCGCCCGCGGGGAGCGCGAGCAGGAAGGTGGGCGCCGTCTCGGCCGTCTGCATCAAGGCGACCAGCAGGGGCGTCGGCGCGAGCGTCGTCATCAGCCACTCGCCGCCGACGTTGTGCATCCACGTCCCGACGTTAGAAGCGACGGCCGCCAGCCACAGCGCGCGGAAGAGCGGGAGCCGCAGCGGACTCCAGGTCGTAGACTTACTTGCAGACATTATGATTTTGAAACAAGAGTCGCACCCGCCGCGCGGCCGGTCAAGCGGAGAGAGTTTGGGCATAAATATATCTGGCTCACCTGTGAGGGAATTTGTCGGAACTAGCCGCCACGAGTTCAGTTAATATAGTGGCAGCTTAAGCAGAAGCGGCTCACTCCCGTCGCACCTGCCGGGGAGGCGGTAGCGACGCCCACGAGGTAAGTTTTCATTTACGGGTGATGCTTATGAGATATACGGTCGTCGCACTCCTGCTCGCCGCGCTCACCGCCTCCGCCGTCCGCGCCCAATCCCCTCAAAGGGAGAGCCCGTCCTCGTCTGAGTTGCAGGATCAGCCGCGGGAGGAGGAAGTAGTGTTGCCTGTCAAGCCGCAGCCCGGTGCGCCGCTCCGCCTCTCGGTGAAAGCCTACCGGATGGCAGACTCGGGCTTCTTTCGGTTCAAAGCCTCCGTCGAGAACGTTAGTGACCGGGACATCGGCGCGTACTCCATCCGCAGAGCCGCCGTGGGGGACGAGAAGTCCGGGCACGAGAGCTGGGGCGGCAGGCTGCCCGAGTTCTGGCGGCCCGGCATAGCCTTGCGGCCCGGACAGGTGGATGAGAGGCAGAACCCGGGGCAGAACCCGTGGACGCCCCCTCCCTCACGGCTGTCCCCCCAAGACACCTTTGAAGTCCATTCCGTCGTGTTCGTGGACGGCACGATCTGGTGCGCCGACGTGTGCCCCGCCGCCGAACTCCAGGCCGGGAGATTGGCAGGCGGGCGCGCCGCCACCGAACGCCTCCTGAAGGTGTTGTCGGGCGGCGGCCTCGACGCCGTGGTTACTGCGCTCAGGGAGAAGGTGGCGGAGGACGACCCCGTCCCCGCGGTGGTAGTAACCACGGGGCCGTTGGTTGACATCAAACCGCCCCGCGGGCACTCAAAAGAGTGGGAGGAAGGGTTCCGTGATGCCACGAAGTCGGTGGCCGACACCTTGTGGGAGGGATACGTGCATCAGGGCACGGGGGGGATCGAGCGTAGGCTCAGGGACGCGTACCGAGTGGAGGTGGCGCAGGAGCCGCCAGACCCTTGCGCCGACGCGAAGGCGCAGGTCACGCGGCTCGAAGGGAGGCTCAGGGACTGGCCGGCACTCGGCCGCTACCGCGAAGCGAACGCGAAGATCGCGCCGCCCGCGAAGGGCGAGCAGCGCGTCGTCTTCATGGGCGACTCGATCACGGATAATTGGGACGACCCGAAGTACGGGGGCTTCTTCCCCGGCAAGCCCTACCTCGACCGCGGCATCTCGGGGCAGACCACGCCGCAGATGCTCATCCGCTTCCGCCCGGACGTGCTCGCGCTCAAGCCCCGCGTCGTCGTCATCCTCGCCGGCACGAACGACCTCGCCGGCAACACAGGCCCCACCACGCTCGAAGCCATCGAAGAGAACCTCGCCTCGATGGCCGAGCTGGCGTGGGCCAACGACATCCGCGTCGTCCTCGCCTCGCTCCTGCCCGTGAGCGACTACGAGAAGCGCGACGGCCGGGCAGTAGTCCAGACCGTCCGCCGCCCGCCCGCGCAGATTCTCGCGCTCAACGGGTGGATGAAGTCATACGCCGCGGCGCACGGCGCGACCTACCTCGACTACCACACGGCGACGGCCGACGAGAAGGGCTTCCTCAAAGACGAGCTGAGCGACGACGGGCTGCACCCGAACGCGAAAGGGTACGAGGTGATGGCCCCGCTCGCCGAGCGCGCCATCGCCGCCGCGCTGAAGAAGAAGAGGTGAGGGCAGTAGGCAGTAGGCAGATGGCAGTAGGCAGCCGCCGCTCCGCGGCGCTTTCAACTGCCTACTGCCATCTGCCTACTGCCTACTGAAACTCTCTTGCCGTGCGCCCCCGTTTTGTTGTATCAAACAGGGCACACCGCCTCTCTTTGATTCCGCAGACAGTTCTCATCCGGAGGAACGATGGCAGACGAGCACGACGTGAAGTCTTCCAGGCATCAGGAGTCGCCGCCCGACCCGAGCCGGCGGCGCTTCCTCAAAGGCGTCGGCATCGCGGGCGCGGGCGCGGCCATCGCAGACCACCTCGCGCAGACCGCCGAGGCCGAGGCCACGGCCGCGCGCGCGGAGGCCGCGAAGCTCCCGACGGCGGGGCCGCTCGAACTCGCGCTCGACGTGAACGGGCGCCGCCGCGCCGTCTCGGTCGAGCCGCGCACGACGCTCCTGAACGCGCTGCGCAACCACCTCGAACCGGCGGTCACCGGCCCCAAGCTCGTCTGCGACCAGGGCACCTGCGGCGCGTGCACCGTGCTGCTCGACGGCAAGCCCGTCTATTCGTGCCTCGTGCTCGCGGCCGACGCGGCGGGGAAGAAGGTGACGACGGTCGAGGGCTTGGGCACGCCCGAACAGCCGAACGCTGTGCAGGCAGCCTTCGTCGAGCAGGACGCACTGATGTGCGGCTTCTGCACGCCCGGCTTCGTCACGACCGTCACGGCCTACCTCAAGAAGAACCCCAACCCCACGCTCGCAGAGGTGCGCGAAGCCTGCAAGGGTAACTTCTGCCGCTGCGGCACCTACCCGCGCGTCTTCGAGGCCGCGCTCGCCGCGGCGAAAGGAACAGTTAGTGATAAGTGATGAGTGACAAGTGATGAGTGACAAGTGATAAGAGGAAGAGAACGGGCCTTGTCTTCTCTTATCACTTATCACTCATCACGCATCACTCTCCGAGGAGTGAGCGATGCAACAGCAGTCGCCGGCTAAAAAGAAGAAGAAGATCAAAGTCCCGCGGGTCGTCAACGGCGTGGACACGCTCGTCGAGATAGAGGTCGACGACGACGGCAGCGTCGCGTGGGGGCCGAACGACAAGCACGCCCTTCTCAACCACCGCCTGCCGCGCGTGGACGGCCACGTCAAGGTGAGCGGCGCGGCCGAGTACACGCACGACCGCCGCCCGCCCGGCATGCTCTACGGCCGCGTGCTGCGCTCGCCCCACGCGCACGCGCGCGTGCTGAAGGTCGACGCCTCGGCCGCCCGCGGCATCCCCGGCGTGAAGGCCGTCGTCGCCTCGACCGACGACCCCGCGCGCAAGGAGCTGGTCGTGCTCTTCGCCGGCCAGCCCGTCGCCGCGGTCGCGGCCGAGACGCCCGAGATTGCCGAGGACGCCCTGCGCGCCATCCGCGTCGATTACGAAGTCCTACCGCACCTCGTCCGCGCCGAGGACTCCGTGAAGGAGGGCGCGCCGAAGGTCTTCGCCGACCCGAAGGAGCCGAACGTCGAGCCGCGCGACAAGCGCGGCGACGCCAGCAAGGTGGCCGAAGCCTTGAAGGGCGCGGACGTCGTGGTCGAGGCCGAGTACCGGACGCCCATCATCCACCACTCGAGCCTTGAGACGCACGGCAACGTCGTGGACTACCGCGGCGGCGAGGAGGCGACCGTCTACGCCTCGACGCAGGGGACGTTCACCATCCCGGGCGACGCGGCGCAGGAGCTGGGTTTGAAAGAGAGCGCGGTGCGCGCGGTCGTCGAGCACATGGGCGGCGGCTTCGGCTCGAAGTTCGGCATCGGCGTCGAAGGGATGCTCGCGTGCCAGCTCTCCAAACAGGCGAAGGCGCCCGTCCACCTGATGCTGACGCGCAAGGACGAGTTCCTGCTCGCGGGCAACCGCTCGGGCTCGTGGCAGAAGTTCAAAGCGGGCGCGACGAAGGACGGGACGCTCGTCGCGCTGCACGCCGTGCAGTACCGCCTCGGCGGCCTCGGCGACGGCTCGCAGGCCGGGCAGCCTTACATCTACGCGGCCGCCAACGCGTACCGCGAGGGCTACAGCATCCACACGCACGAGGACGCCTCGCGCGCGATGCGCGCCCCCGGCCACCCGCAGGCGAGCTTCGCCGTCGAGTCCCTGATGGACGAGCTGGCCTACAAGCTCGGGATGGACGCGGTCGAGTTCCGCAAGAAGAACTTGAAGGACGCCGTCTATCACCGTCAGCTCGACCGCGGCGCGCGCGAGATCGGTTGGGGGCGCAGGAACAAGACTCCGGGCGCAGGCGCAGGGCCGCTCAAGCGCGGGATGGGCTGCGGCATCGGCACGTGGGGCGGCGGCGGCAACGACGAGTGCAAGGTGGACGTGACGGTCGCGCGCGACGGGTCGGTCTCGGTCGCCGTCGGCACGCAGGACTTGGGGACGGGGACGCGCACCTACACGCGCGCCATCGTCGCGGAGGAGCTGGGACTCCAGATAAAGGACGTGGCCGAGCGCATCGGCGACTCGCGGCTCGGCTCGGCCAACTCCTCGGGCGGCTCGACGACCGCGGCCTCGCTCGCACCCTCCGTGAAGGACGCGGCGGTCAAGGCGCGGCTCGCCGTGGCCGAACGTCTCTCGCCGCTGCTCGGCGGCGCGAAGCCCGAAGAGATTACGTTCAGCAACGGCGGCGTGAGCGGCGGCGGCAAGACCTTAAGTTGGAGGCAGGCGTGCGCGGCGCTGCCCGCGGCGGGCGTGACCGGGCACGGCGTCTGGCAGACCAGCCTGGCGGGCAGGGGCGTCCACGGCGTCTGCTTCGCAGAGGTCGAGGTGGACGTGGAGACGGGGCGCGTGCGCCCCATCAAGATGGTTCACGTGCAGGACATCGGGCTGCCGCTCAACCGGCTCGCGGTCGAGAGCCAGATGAACGGCGGGATGATTCAGTCTCTGGGGATGGCCTTGTGGGAGGGGCGCGTGATGGACGCGAAACTCGGGCTGCAACTCAACCCGGGCTTCGGCGACTACAAGCTGCCCGGCGCGCTCGAGATGCCCGAACTCGTCCCACTCATCGACGACGAGGACACGCGCGAGGCCGTCATCGGCGTCGGCGAGCCTTCGATCATCCCGGCCGTGGGCGCCGTCGCCAACGCCGTCCACAACGCCTGCGGCGTGCGCGTGAGGGAGCTTCCAATCACGCCCGACAAGATTCTGATGGGCCTTCTGAGCGAGAGGAGGGGCGCGTGAAAGCTTTCGAGTGGGTGAGTCCCGCGAGCGTCGAGGAGGCCGTCAGCCTCCTCAAGTCCGCGCCGGCTTCGAAGGACGTGGACGAGGCGGCGCGCCCGCTCGCGGGCGGGCAAGACCTCCTGACGACGATGAAGGACTACCTGACGCGGCCCGTGCGCGTCGTCAACCTGAAGGGCATCCGCGGGCTCGACCGGGTCGAGGGCGACGGGAAGAAAGGTCTGCGCCTCGGCGCGCTCGTCACGCTCGCGCAGGTCGAAGAGCACGCGGGTATTCGTCGGGACTTCCCCGGCCTCGCCGAAGCCGCGCACTCGGTCGCGACGCAGCAGATACGCAACCTCGGCACCGTCGGCGGGAACCTCTGCCAGCGCCCGCGCTGCTGGTACTACCGGCTCGAGGAGGCGGTCTGCATCAAGAAGGGCGGCTCGGAGTGCTTCGCCGCGACGGGCGAGAACAAGTACAACGCCATCTTCGGCGGCGGGCCTTCGTGGATTGTTCATCCGTCGGATTTGGCGCCGATGCTCGTCGCGCTTGGCGCGAGCGTGAACGTCTCCGGCCCGGACGGGCGCCGCGCGATCCCTCTGGAAAAATTCTTCACGCTCCCGTCTGAAGGGAGCATAAGGCGGGAGAACGTTCTGAAGAACGACGAGCTCATCACGGAGGTCACGGTGCCCGCCTCGCCCTTCGCCGCGCGCTCGACTTATCTAAAGTTCAAGGAGCGCGAGTCGCTCGACTTCGCGCTCTCATCCGTCGCGGCGGCGGTCGAGCTCGGGCCGGACAAGCGCGTCCGGCAGGCGCGCATCGTGCTCGGCGGCGTCGCGCCGGTGCCGTGGCGCGTGCCGAAGGCGGAGGAGTTTTTGAAAGGCAGGGCGCTCGACGCGGAGTCGCTCGCGGGCGCGGCGCGACTCGCGCTCGAAGGCGCGGAGCCTCTGTCGCAGAACGCCTACAAGATTCCGCTGACGCAGACGCTCGTCCGCCGCGCCCTGGCGAAGGCGGGCGGCGTGTCGGCTTAAGGCTAGGAGAAGGGAAGCGGAGATGTCCGAAGAGTTGAGGGAGAAGACGGCGACCGGCGAAGGGGGCCAGTTCTGCGGCTCGCTGCGCTCGAAGAAGTTCTTCATGCGCGACGGCCTCGCGACCGAGGCCGCGCACTACCTCGACGCCAGCAGCCACTGCTGGTGCCGGCACACGCAGCTCGCCGTCGGCCCCGACGGCGGCCGCGCACACCCCACGCGCTGCGTCCCCGGCCGCTCCTGCTACGTCTCGGCGCTGGGCGATTGAAAGAGGCGTGCGCGCGGGGCTAAGCTGGCACGGGTCGGAGTTTCGAGGAGGTGGCTTGATGAGAAGGTTTCTGATGCCGTCGGTCGTCGGTTTGGCTTTCGTGTTGGCGTGCGGGGCCGCGCTGGTGCAGTCGCGCGCCGAGGGCGACGGCGTGAAGGGCGTGTACGTCGAGGCGCGGACGGCGAGCGTGTTCGCGGGCGCGTGCCATTACAACGGCGAGCTGACGACCGCGGGGCGCGAGGCCTTGATGGCGTGGAGCGTGAAGGAGGGCCGTTGGGGCGGCGTCGATTTAGCGGGCGTGCGCGCCGTGGCGGTCGTGGAGTCGGAGGCGAATCTGAACGACCCGGCGGCCGCGCGCCGCTCGGTGCTGGTCGTCGACGGCAACGCGGGCGAGGCGCAGGCGAAGGCCTTCGCGCGGGCGGTCGAGAAGGCTTACGGCGCGGTGCTCGGGCGCGTCGAAGAGGTGCGGCGCGCTCCGGTCGGCTTCAGCGCGGAGGGGAAGTCTTTCAAGGTCTCGGCGCCGGGCTTGGCGGCGCTCGAAGTGGAGGCGCTGCCGGACGACCTCTGCTGCCGCATGCCGCAGATGGTCTGGTATGCGCCGCTCGTCGCGGTCGAGGGGCGCAAGGTCGGGTACACGCGCGCGGCCTCCTACGCGGGCGGGGCGGCCGGCGACGCGTGGCAGCGCACCGGCGAGAACGGAGCCTTCTACGGCACCTTCTCCTTCTGATCCACGCTTGCTGCTCACTTTCCAGTCTCATAAATCTCATGAGGTCGCCCGGTTTTGAGAGGGCGGCCTCTTTTGCTCTCACATCAATTGCTCTGTTATAGTCCGCCGAGCATTTGCATTCCTCCTCATCCTGAGGTATCTAAGGAGACATAACTATTGCCGCTCCCTTGCCGCCACAACGAGCGCATAACCAAGCAGGTACTCCCGACAATCCATCTATTGAGAAACTTAGATACTCTGCACCCGGAAATACTGCGGGAGCATGATATCCAGCCGGAGAACTACAACGGGAATTTGGTGTTTCGCTCTGCGGTGGAAAGCATACGGGGAAGCTTCATCGCTTCCTCAACGAACAGCCGTCAGGGATTGATACAAGGCGTCCTGTCAGAGATGCACTTGGGTGGGATAATTGCCGACTTCCAGCAAACTTCATCCGGAAGCCGGTGCGACTTCCGGGTTGTTGTTCAGCGCGATCCCGATTACTTCGCTTCAATAGAAGTCAAGGGTGGAGAAGGTAATAGCATCAACATATCAGAGAGACCGATATGGGCACGAGAGTTTGCTGTTTGGTGTCACTTGGATGGCGCAATCGTTAACCAGCCAGCACATGGCACAGCCGCCATCTTGAACAGACTCACAAACGAGTTGGTGCGGAGAAACAAGCAGGTGGATGTACTATTCATCAAAGACGTAACTTGCGGTACACCTTTGCGACCGTGCCCTAAGTATCCTGGTGCGGAAGACACAGTAAGCTTTGGCACCGCCCCAGATATATTTTTGCTGCCCCAGCGAAAACCGTCGCTTGATGAACCAGAGCCACCAGTTCATACGTTAGAAAGTTTAAAGCTGCCGCGGATCATCTTGCAGCAGTTCGGTGTCACAAAGAAGGAAGAGCACCGGCACGTTTGGCAGGTAAGCGTCAAGTTGGAAGAGGTTACGTCAGGATACTTCCGGAGGATCGTAACGGTTAAACACCAAGGCTCCATCATAGAGCAGCGTCCCTCCCGTGGGTGGAGAGAGTAAAGTGATCAGCACATCACGTCGCTTTAAAGAAAGTAGGCAAATGGTTCTCATTGAGGAGCCAGAGGCAGACGTGCAACTCGATGCGAGATTGTGGCACGGGTCATTCAATGGCAGGGAAAGCACTTTACAACAACTCTCACCATATGTGGGGAAGTTGAAATCCGGAATGGTTCGAGTGTTAATTCAACTCTACTCCAACCCAGGAGATGTAGTGCTCGATCCTTTCTCTGGCTCAGGGGTGGTTCCTTTAGAGGCAGCGTTGGCTAATCGGGTAGCGTGGGCCAATGACCTAAGTCCCTATGCTTACGTCCTTACTAGGGGGAAGCTTGAAGCGCCAGAGAGCGATATCATCGCCCTGAAAAATGCTAAAGACTTCGCCGACGAAGTAGAAGCGAAAGCTCCGACAGTTGATACGGCGAAGATTGATGATTGGGTTCGCAGTTTCTTTCATCCTGCCACGATGAAAGAAGTTCTGGCAGCATTTCTCGTCCTGAAGGAGAAGAAGGACTATTTTATAACTTCATGTCTCTTGGGTATCCTTCAACACGTGCGGCCAGGATTTCTTTCCTACCCTGCTAGTCACCTTGTCCCTTATCTGCGGGTGAAGAAACTGCCTCCAGAGCAATACCCAGAGATGTATACCTATCGTGATCTTCGCTCCCGACTTCTAGCTAAGGTCAGAAGGGCATACCGGCGGTCGATGCTGCCGGATGACTGGGCGCAAAGACAGTTTCAGGTGTGGCAACATAATTCTATGAATTTGCCGGTCGGTACTGGCTCGGTTGACGCGATAATTTCTAGCCCTCCATATTTCGGGGCACTTGATTACGCGCGCGACAACCGGTTGCGGTTATGGTTCTTGGGCTGTGAGGACTGGAAAAGCCTAGACGCCTCTCTGACCGCAAGTAATAAAGTCTACTTACCACAAATGTCTGAATGCCTGAAGGAAATGTATCGCGTACTGAAGCCCGGCGGGCGTTGTGTTCTTGTATTAGGGGATGTGGAACGCGACGGCGAATGTCGGCAGACAGCAGAAATACTTTCTAATCTGGCTAAAGAATCCACTAACGGTGGATTTATCACCGAAACTATTTATGACGACCATATACCCGATGAGCGGCGGACAAGAAGACGGACGCGAACAACTAAGTTTGAGCGAATACTTATAATGAGAAAAGACTAAGCCCGCTTACTTATGGCTGCCGCATGCCGCAGATGGTCTGGTACGCGCCGCTCGTCGCGGTCGAGGGGCGTAAGGTCGGGTACACGCGCGCGGCCTCCTACGCGGGCGGGGCGGCCGGCGACGCGTGGCAGCGCACCGGCGAGAACGGGGCCTTCTACGGCACCTTCTCCTTCTGAGATAACAGTTCACCACAGGGAGACAGAGGCACAGCTTGGGGCTCATAGCTCAAAAGCTGTGCCTCTGTCTCCCTGTGGTGAAAAGCTTTCGTCAAGCTTCCGCCGGTTCGTCGAAGCGCACGTTACGGTAGATGTCCGCGAGCGTGAGCGTGAGGCCGACGGAGTCGAAGGCGCAGTGCTCGTCCGTCTCGGTGAGGAGTTCGGTCTGCCAGCCGTCGCCGACGCGCCGGTGCAATTCGACCAGCATCCTGTCCTGCGAGACGAGGGCGTACTCGCGCACGCTCGGGCAGTTCCTGTAGGCGGCCAGCTTCTCGTGGCGGTCGGCGCGCTCGGTCGAAGGGCTCAGCACCTCGACGACGAGGCACGGCTCGGTGCACACATAATCGTTGCCGCCGGGCGGGTCGCAGGCGACGAACACGTCCGGATAGTAGTAGAGGTCGGGCGCGACGCTGACCTTCATGTCGGAGATGAACGTCTCGCATTCGCCACCCGCGAGGAGATCGTTCAGGCGCCCGGCGATATTTAAAGCGATGCGGTTGTGGCGCGCGCTCGCGCCGGCCATCGCGTACGCCTGCCCGGCGACATACTCATGGCGCACGGCCGAGTCCTTCTCCCCTTCGAGGTACTCGGCCACGCTTAGGATGAATCTCCCTTTCGGCAAGCTCACGGCTCTAACCTCCGAGCGGACGGCCCACGATTATAAGTGCCCGGCCGCTTGCGCGGAAGAGAATACTCAACCGCGGGCGGGGCGGGTGGCCGTGCGGCCGCAGGCGGGGCAGGAGTGGGCCTCGATGACGGGGAAGTCTTCGGCGGCGTCGGGAGAGTCGTCCGCCGCGGCGGCGCCCCGGTCGGGCTTGTCGGCGTGGTGGTTCATCTGTGTGCCGCAGTCGGGGCAGTTCAAGGGTTCGTTCTCGGGCATGTTCGTCTCACCTCTCGCCTCAAAATCTTAGAGCCTCCGCGTGCGGAAGTATACTAATACCGCCTTGCGAGATGGGATAAGGCCCCTCGTCGCTGGGAGCGCGGGCATCCCTGCCCGCCTGAGCGCGAAAGCGCGCTGACCATCGTACTCTTTACCTCGACGTTGAGGTGTAGTGCCTCACAGCTTTCGCGCTGCGCGCTCAGGCGGGCAAGGATGCCCGCGCTCCCAGCTTTAAGCGGCCTTATTTTATTCTGCAAGTCGGTATAAGAAGAAGGAAGAGTAACGGAGGGCGTAAACGTGGGGCCGAAGGCGGAGGGGGCATCCGAATGATGCCCCCTCCGCCTTTTGACTCGGCGCGTCACTTCGTCATGAACGTCCAGGTCACTTCGGAGTAGCGCCAGCGCTTGCCGCGCGGGTCGGGCGTGACTTGGCCCTGCCAACGGCCGCCCGCGCCCCGCGCGACGTTGAGGAGCGTCCAGGAGTATTCGCCGCGCTCGTAGTCGAAGCTCTCGCCGTCGTCGTCGTAGAGAGCGAGGCGGCCGGGGAGTCGGCCGTAGTGTCGCACTTCGAGCGGCAGGACTTCATCCCTGCCGGGCGCCCACTGCCGTTCCGGTATAAAGGGGATGAGGCCGCCGTCTTTGACGAAGAGCGGGATTCGAGAGAGCGCGGGCGTGACCTCGATGGTCTCGCCTTCGCCCGCGAGGCGGCCGTCGTAGAAGTCGTACCAGCGGCCCGCGGGCAGGACGACCTTGCGCGTCTTCGCGCCCGGCGGGAGGGGGGCCACGAGCAGAGAGTCGCCGAGCATGTACTGATCCTTCACCTCGTCCGCGCGCCCGATGGCGTAAGGGTTGGCGGTCGCGTCGAGCCGCCCCGACTCGTCCCGTGCCTGCGGCGCTCTGAACCCCTCGACGAGCGGCATCGGCCGCACGACGGGCGTCCCCTCGAAGTGATACTGCGCGAAGGTCGTGTAGAGGTATGGCAGCAGGCGCATGCGCAGGATGACGGCGGCGCGGATGTCGTCTTTGACCTCCTCGTGCGTCCAGAGCTTGTCGTCGGTGGCCCAGCCGTTGAAGAGCGCGAGCGGCGAGAAGACGACGGCCTGCGTGCGCCGCAACATGTCTTCGCCTTTGCCCCCGCGCACCTCCGGCGACCAGAGCACGCCCGCGAAGCCGCTGTTCGAGACGGCCGTGATGTACTCGTCGAAGGCGTAGTTGTCGTTGTAGATGACGAAGGGCAAAGGGGAGGCGCCCGCGTTCGTCCCGCGCACCTGCCCGAACGTGCGCAGGTTCCTTTTATGAAAGAGGTCGTAGACGAGGCGCTGCACGAGCAGCCCGTACGTCTGCCGCAACTGCTCTCCGTCGCGGCCCGAAGGGAACGTCGCGGCGTCGGGCCAGAGGTAGCGGTCGTAGCCGTCGACCTCGTCAATCTTGAAGCCGCCGACCGCGCGCGGGTTGAGACGGACGACCTCGCGTTCGAGCTGGTCGGAGAAAATCTTCCGCGGCGCGGGCAGCGTGTAGTCCGGCACGATGCCGTTCCAGACGAGGTGCGTGCCGGCGTAAGGGAGAAGCTTTCGGTAGAGCGGCGCGGTCGGCGAGACGTACGGGTTGAACCAGAGGTTGACGCGGACGTGCCGCCTCTCGACTTCGCTCAGGAACTTCGAAGGGTCTGGGAAGCGCGCGGCGTCCCACTCGAACGAGCAGGGGTAGGCCTGGTCTTGCCAGCCCGGCTCGAGCCCGAGCATGTCGAGCGGGATGCCGTTCCTGCGAAAGTCGTCAATCTCTTTGAGCGCCTGCTCCGCGCCGTAGCGCGTCGGCGTGCGCGCGAGAAAGCCGAGGCCCCACTTCGGCGGGAGCGCGCCGCCGCCGTTGAAGAGGTTGTAGCGGCGGACGGCGTCCAGCATCGTCGGCCCCGCGAAGACGTAGACCTCCATCCCCTCGGCGTTCGCCAGAGCCTCGACCGAGTCCGAGCGCGGCAGCGCGGCCCAGCCCTTGCCCGTCGTGCGGTCGACGACGGGCGGCTTCTCCTTCGCCGCCAGGCGCACGCCCAGCCCGACGCTCACGTCCAGGTAGCGCGCCGTGTTGAAGAGCACCGCGTACCCTCGCGTCGAGACGTAGAGCGGCACGGGCGCGTGCGTCCTCCCCGTCACGCCGCCCCAATGGTCTACGTGCAGGCGGAAGGTCGAGCCCGTCCGCCGCATCGTCTTGAAGTCGACGCCGAGGCCGTAGACCTCTTCGTCGAGCGCGAGCGGCAGCCGCACCGCCGTCTTCCAGCCCCAACGCCTTCCTTCGATCTGTTCTCTGTCTAAAGGGAACGGCGCGGCGGGCAGCTTGCCCAAAGGCTCTAACGCCGGCCTGGCCCCGGCCGCGCCGAGGAGCGTCAGGGCTTCCGGCCTCCCCACCCGCGCCCGCCACACGCCCGGCGCCACGCGCTCCCAGCGAAGTGCGTGCGTCTGCGCGGAGGCGTTAAGGGTGAACGCCGCGAGCAGCGCGCAGATGAAGGCGATGGTGATTGACTGCTTCAAGGTCTGTGTTCCACAGGCTTGAGAGTGATGCTCCCTGAGTTCACCACAGAGACACAGAGGCACAGCTTATTGAATTCTGTCTTCAAAGCTGTGTCTAAGTGGTGAACTGCCTTTCAGAGCTTCTTCAGCGTCGCGCGCTCCAACAACGTGTCGGGGAGCGGGCGGCTCTGTTGGAGGCTGAAGTCTTCGACGTTCCTGAGGACGAAGGTCGAGGCGTTGGGCGCGAGGCGCGCCTTGAGGTTGCGGAACTCGACGCCGCGCACGCCGTCGAGGACGAAGGCGGGGCGCGCATCTTCGGCGAGGAACGTGACCCACACGTCGCTCATCTCCAGGCCCCGGACGTGTCGGACGAAGAAGCCGTAGGCGGGCATCTCGCCGAACATCGAGGGCTCGGGGTACGCCTCCTCCTTCTCGGGCGGGTCGAGCGCGGCCTGCGCGGGCGTGCCGCCGCCGCGGTAGTAGATGCGTATGTTCCTGAGGCGCACGTCCTCTATGTCGTGGCCGGGGACGCCGCTGATGATGGAGGCGTAGCGCGGGTCTGCGTTGTAGACGACGAAGTCGCTGATGTTGACGCGGCGCAGCTCGCCGACCTTCGTGCTCTCTTTCGGCCCCCGCAGGCGCGCGCCGAGGCGGAGGAAGATGGGCGAGTTCGAGACGTCGCGCATCGTGACGTTCGAGATGGAGACGTCTTCGAGCAGCCCGCCGTCCACGGTCTCCAGCGCCAGCCCGCGGCAGTAGTCGAAGACGCAGTTCGAGATGGTGATGTTCTTAAAGCCGCCGTTCGACTCCGTCCCGAACTTGATGCGCCCCGTCGGGCCGAACTCGCCGCCGCCCTCGCGCCGGTACGCGCGCCGGTACGTGCCGTCTAAGAGAGTCCCCTCGTCGTAGCCCGAGACCTGGCAGTTCGTGATGGTCACGTTCTCGGTCGCGCGCGCGAAGCCCAGGGCGTACGAACTCTTCGGGCAGATGCCGTCGTCGAAGGGCGAGTTGACCGTGCAGTTCGAGACGCGCACCTGCCGGCAGGCGTCGAGGTCGATGCCGTCGCGGTTGGTGTCGATCTTCAGGTTGTCGACGGTCAGGTTGTCCACACCGGTGGCGAGGATGGCGAAGTGTCCGCCGTGCAGGATGGTGAAGTCGCGCAGGACGACGTTGCGCGAGAGCTTCAAGGCGATGGCCTTGTTGCCCCAGCCCGGCTCGACCGCGTCGCGCGCGTTCGGGTAGCCGAAGGGCGTGGCCTCCGGGTTCTGGTTGCCGAGCGCCTTGTTCTGCGCGTCGGTGCGCGACTGGTTGCCGCTGCGCACGAGCCCCTTGCCCCAGATGAGCCCCGCGCCCGTGATGGAGACGTTCTCGACGCCCTCGCCCCAGATGAGGCTGTTGTGCCAGTGGCTGTGGCCGAAGTCCTGGTACTTGTCCCACCGGTTCGGCTCCGGCGGGTCGTACTTGCCGTCGCCGTCGCGCGGGTCTGCGGCGAGGATGACGGAGCCGGCGTCGAGGTGGAGCGAGACGTTGCTCTTCAGTTGAATCGAGAAGGAGCGGTACGTGCCCGCGGGGAGGCGGACGGTGCCGCCGCCCGCCGCGTGCGCCGCGTCGACAGCCCTGTTGATGGCGGGCGAGTCGAGCGCCCTCCCGTCGCCCTTCGCCCCGAACGCGCGGACGTTGTAGACGCCCTCGGCGTCCGCCTTCTGCGCCGCGCGGGAACTCGCCGCAGGCCGCGGCGTGTAGAGAAGCGAAGCCAGAAGGAGGAAGGGGACGGCCTTCAGAAACCTTTTCATCTTCATCGTCATTCACCTGAGCGCGCTGGAATTAACCACAGAGACACAGAGGCACAGCTTGAAGAGGAATACTTCAACAAGCTGTGCCTCTGTGTCTCTGTGGTGAAAAATCGTTGACTCAACATTCGACTCTCGCGTTTCGCAAACACCTGTAGCGCTGGCGGCGCTATCCATGTAAGATGCGATTGAAGCCCCGGCACCGACTGAAAGCTAATGCCCGTCACACTGGCCGACATCGCGCGCGAGCTTGGCGTCTCGAAGATGACCGTCTCGCGCGCCATCAACGACCACCCGCTGATTAACGCCGAGACGCGCGCGCGGGTGCTCGAAGTCGCGCGGCGCCTCAACTACCAGCCGAACCAGCACGCGCGCGCGCTCGCCACGAACCGCTCGCACCTCATCGGCGTCGTCGTGCCCGACCTGATGCACTCCTACTTCGCGGAGATATACCGCGGCGTCGAGTCGGTCGCGCGCCCCTTGGGCTACCGCAACCTCATCTGCAACACGGACGAGGACGCGGCCAAAGAGCTGGACGAGACCGAGGCGCTGCTGCCGCGCACCGACGGCCTCATCGTCGCCTCCAGCCTGCCGCCGGGCAAGGTCGGCTTCTACAAACGCATCATCAAAGAGGGGGCCAGGGTCGTCCTCATCGACCGCCGGCTGAAAGGGCTCAACTGCCCCGTCGTCCTGACCGACGACGTGCAGGTCGGCGTGCTCGCGACCGAGCACCTCGTCGGCCTGGGCCACAGGCGCATCGGCCACCTGCGCGGCACGACGGCCTCGACTTCCGAGGGGCGCTTCGAGGGCTACCGGCGCGCGCTCGAAAAGCACCGTTTGAAGTTCGACGAAAAGCTCGTGCGCGACTGCGGCTTCTCGGAGCGCGACGGCTACGAGGCCACGCGGCGTTGGCTCGAAGAGGGCGAAGTGCCCGGCGCGGTCTTCGCCGTCAACGACCCGGCGGCCATCGGCGCGATGCAGGCGCTCGAAGAGGCCGGCCGCCGCGTCGGCCGCGACGTGGCGCTCGTCGGCGGCGGCAACATACACTACGGCGACATGCTGCGCGTGCCCCTGACGACCGTCTCGTGGTCGCGGAGCGAGATGGGCCAGCAGGCCGCGCGCCTCCTCCTCCAGCTCATCGAAGGCGAGACGCCCGGCAAGAAGCAGGTCGTCCTCCCGCCCGAGCTGGTCGTCCGCAGCTCAAGCGGCGCGAACTAAAAAATTTCACCACAGAGACACAGAGGCACAGCTTGGAGTCTATGACTCAACAAGCTGTGCCTCTGTGTCTCTGTGGTGAATTGACTTGTTCGCGTAGCCCAACTCGGCACCGCCCGAGATGATGTGATCCACGCCGGTCGTGAAGGTCGCCTCCGCGGCGATGTAGACGCACAAGCGCCCGACCTCCTCGGCCGTCCCCATCCTTCCCACGGGCTGCGCCGCGCGCCCCTCGGCCAGAGCGCGCTCCGGGTCGGGCGCGGCGTCGGCCGCCTCCTGCCACAGGGGCGTGAAGATGTTGCCCGGCGAGATTGAGTTGACGCGCACGCCGCCGGCCGCCTCGTCCAGGGCGAGCGCCTTGGTGAAGGCCGTCACCGCACCCTTCGTCGCGACGTAGGTCGTCGCGTGGTGTTGCCCGATCCGCCCGACGAGGCTCGACATGTTGATGATGTTGCCGCGCACGAGGCGCAGGTGCGGGAGCGCGAGCTTGCAGGCCGTGAAGACGCTGACGAGGTTCAGCTCCAGGAGCGAGCGGAACTCCTCGACCGAGAAGTCGTCGATGGCTTTGTGCGGCGGGTGCCAGCCGGCGTTGTTGACGAGGCAGTCCAGCCGGCCGAAGCGCCCGACGGCCGTCTCGACGAGGCGGCGCACGTCCCCCTCCTTCGTCACGTCGCAGTAGACGAAGGCGGCCTCGCCGCCGCCTCCGGCGCGCGCCACGTCCTGCAACTCGCGCTCGACGGCGCGGCCGCCCACCTCTTGGTTGGAGCCGACGACGACGCGCGCCCCCTCGCGGACGAACTCCCGCGCGCAGCCCCTGCCGATGCCGCTGCTGCCCCCCGTCACGACCACGACCTTGTCGGCGTACCGAGACCCCATCCGCTTTCAGCCCTCCGTCCATCTCCTGCCGCGTGTCAGGTGAGAAGAGTTTAAAGAATCCCCGGCCCGTTTGACCAACGGGGCCCGCCCCGATTTCCCGGCCGGCGCGGGCGAAGAATTGTTACCGGTAAAATTCTACTTGTTACCGATAACAAAATCAAGTATAGTGTCCCGGCCGGCGCGGAAGGCGGGGTTTTCCTGAGCGGACGCGAGAGTCCGAACCCGCGCCTTCCGCCCCGGCGCTCGCCGAAAAAAACAACGTCAGTCCAGTTCGAGCCGACAAGGGTCAGGAGCCATCCCGCGACTAATAAGGAGAACTTCTATGTCTACCTTCCTGAGACGCTGGCCGAAGTTGACGTGCGGCCTCTGCCTGGCCCTCCTGCTCTGTCGGGTGGCGGCGGCGCAGTCCATCACCGGCAGCATCACGGGCGCGGTGACCGACGCCTCGGGCGGCGTGCTCGTGGGCGCCACCGTGACGCTCGTCAACGAGAAGACCGGCGAGCGGCGCAACGTCAACACGGACGGGGACGGCCGCTTCCAGTTCGCCGCCGTCCAGCCCGGCGTCTACACGGTGAGGGTCGAGCAGCAGGGCTTCCAGACCTTGGAGCGTCGGAACACGACCCTGAGCCCGAACGAGAGCCTCGCGCTCGGCGAGCTCGGCCTGCCCGTCGGGCAGGTGACCGAGGTCGTGACGACCGTCGCCTCGGGCACGGTGGTCGAGACCACTTCGAGCGACCTCACGGCGCGGCTCACCTCCGACCAGATCGCGCTCATCTCGACGAAGGGGCGCGACATCACTTCGCTTTTGCGCCTGATGCCGGGCACCTCGAACAACGACGACATCGAGGGCGTGGGCGACGGCTTCGGCACCGACCTGCCGAACGTCTCGGGGCAGCGCGGGCGCTCGGCCGTGGCGAGCGTGGACGGGCTGATGGCGGGCGAGCCGAGCGGCTCGAACAAGCTGAGCATGACGATCAACCAGGACGCCGTCGCCGAGGTGCAGGTCTTGCGCGACAACTACGGCGCCGAGTACGGCAACAACGGCGGCGCGCTCATCAACCTCGTCTCGAAGGGGGGCGGGAAGGAGTACCGCGGCACGGCCTACTACTTCCTGCGCAACGAGGCGCTCAACGCGAGCAACTTCTTCAGCAACAAGGCGGGCCTCAAGCGGCCGCTCTACCGTCACAACATCTGGGGCGGGAACTTCGGCGGCCCGCTCCCGCTGCCGCACTTCGGCGAGGGCGGGAGCCGCCTGGTTCGGGACAAGGCTTTCTTCTTCTTCTCCCTGGAGAAGCCGCACACGATCACGCCGACCGACCCGGTCTTCGTCACCGTCCCGACGGCCTTAGAGCGCGCGGGCAACTTCTCGCAGTCGCTCAACTCGAGCGGCGCGGCCGTCTCCGTCACAGACCCCCTGACCGGCCAGCCGTTCCCCGGAAACGTCATCCCCGCGTCGCGCATCAACCGGAGCGGGCAGGCGCTTCTGAACTACTACCCCCTGCCGAACGCGAACGGGCGCACGGCCGCGGGCGCCGCCTACAACTACGTCAACCAGCTCAGCCAGGACACGCCGAAGCACAGCTACGTCCTCCGCTTCGACCTGAAGCCGACAGACCGCGACAGCATCTACTTCAAGGCGCAGTGGTGGACTTCGGACAACGAGGGGCTCGGCACCTCGGGCTGGCCCAACGGCTCGAACGGCGTCGACCGCTGGGGCATCAGCTCGCACTACCTCTACACGGACGACGGGCGCTCGGCCAACTGGGTGCACATCTTCAACCCCGTGGTCGTCAACGAGTTCAACTTCGGCTGGCGCGACGACACCGAGGGCTTCGTCCCTTCGGACGGCTTCGTCGAGGGGCTGAAGCGGAGCACGCTGAACTACACCGCGCCCCAGCTCTTCCCGGACAACAACACGCTCGGACTCATCCCGCGCGCGACCGGGTGGTCGAGCGTCGCCGGCAACCCCGCCAACATCAACTGGCTCGACCGCTGGGGCGAGGTCGGCGCCGACCACATCAAGCCCTCGTTCTCCGACAACCTCTCCTGGAACCGCGGCGACCACAGCCTGAAGTTCGGCGCTTACTACGAGCGGCTCTTCAACAGGGAAGCGCCGGGCGGGCAGTGGTCGGGCGTGCTCGACTTCGGCACCAGTACGACGAACGGGTTCACGACGCAGGCCGGCAACACGAACTACGCCTACGCGAACGCCTTGCTCGGCAACTTCAACAGCTACACCGAGCAGCGCTCGCGCCCCTTCACCAACGAGCAGATCACGCTCTTCCAGTGGTACGCGCAGGATCAGTGGAAGGTGAGCCGACGCCTGAACGTCAACTACGGGGTGCGGCTCGGCTACCACTCGCCCTTCTTCCAGCTCGACGGGCAGGGCTCGAACTTCGACCCGACGAAGTTCGCCGCCGGCAACGCGCCGCTGCTCTACCAGGCCTACTGCGTCGGCCAGGCGAACGGCGTCCCGGCTCTGGGGACGGCCTGCGCCGCCGCCAACCAGCGCGCGGTCGACCCGCGCAACCTGCCCAACCCGTCGGCCGCGCAGCTCCTGCCCGCGCGCCTGATCCGTTCCTTCGTCGCAGGCGCGGGCGACCTGCTCAACGGCCTCGCGCTCCCGACCGACCCCGCGACTCCGAAAGGTTATCGCCACACCAGGCCCGTCGACTTCGAGCCGCGCCTCGGCTTCGCTTTCGACATCTTCGGCACCGGCAAGACGGTCTTACGCGGCATGGGCGGCATCTACCACGCGCCGCGTATCGGCGGCGGCACGGGCGGCGCCAGCAGCCTCGGCAACAACCCGCCGCAGCAGCGCACCTACACCATCCAGAACGGGAACATCGACCAGTTGGTAGACCTCATCGGCACGGCCCTGAACTTCCCGACCGGCTTGAGCGGCGTCGAGGTCAACTCGAAGACGCCGGCCAGCTACAACTACACGCTCGGCGTCCAGCAGGACATCGGCTTCAAGACCGTCGTCGAGGTCTCTTACGTCGGCTCGTTCGCGCGCCACCTCGGCGAGCGGCGCAACGTCAACGCCATCCCCGACGGCGCGAAGTTCGTCGACTGCCGCGTCGTCGCCGCCGCGCTCTGCCGCCCCGAGAACCGCGACCCCCTGACCGCGGCCAGCGCCAAGAACAACGACTTCCTGCGCCCCTACCGCGGCTACGGCGACATCAACGTCGTCACCTGGTCGGGCACTTCGAACTACAACTCGATGCAGGTGCAGCTCAACCGGCGCTACACGCAGGGGTTCCAGTTCGGCGCGGCCTACACCTACTCGAAGTCCTTCGACTACGCCAACGACGACACCTCCGACCTCTCGGCCCCGCGCCCCTACAGGGCGTTCAACTACGCGCCCTCGGACTTCGACCAGACGCACATCGCGACCGTCTACTACATCTACGACGTGCCCGGCCTCGGCCGCCGCTTGGGTAACAAGTTCGTCGGCGCCCTCCTCGACAACTGGCAGGTCTCGGGCATCACCTCGTACGCCTCGGGCAAGCCGAAGAACCTGACCGTCACCTACCCCGCGGGCACGGCGACCATCTCTTCGGGACAGACGTGCCCGCCGGGGACGTTCCAGACCTCGGCGACCCAATGCACGATGATTACGGACTTCACGGGCGGGACGGTCAACGCGCGCCCCAACGTCGTCTGCGACCCGATGAAGAATGTTTCGGGGGCAGACCCGACGGGCACGCCTTTCGTCATCAACACGTCGTGCTTCGCCGCGCCGACCGCGCTCGGGCAGATCGGGAACCTCCCGCGCAACGCGGTGCGGATGCCCTCGATCTTCAACACCGACTTCGCGTTCTTCAAGAACATCAGACTCGGAGAGAGCCGCGGGATACAGCTGCGGTGGGAGATGTACAACGTCTTCAACCGGGCGAACTTCAGGGACATCGACGGCGCGATGACCTTCGGCGTGGTGCAGGTCAACCCCGGCGGCACCGGCGCCGCCTGCACGGCGGCCAACGTCTGCACGGCGCAAGTCCGCCAGACGCGCACGACCTTCGGCACGCCGACCAGCGCGCGCACGCCGCGCGTGATGCAGGCTTCGCTGCGGATTAACTTCTGAAGGCAAGTTTAGGGAGTTGATGTTAACCACAGAGACACAGAGGCACGGCTTGGGGCACATATCTCAGGAAGCCGTGCCTCTGTGTCTCTGTGGTTAATTCTCAGTTGCTTAAAAGGAGCGTTTGAGCCATGAAGTTCGTACAGACCGCTCTCTTGCTCATCCTCGCCTGCACGGCCGCCAACGCGCAGACGGCGACGGGCGGCGTCAACGGGACGGTGACCGACCCGCACGGCGCGGTCGTGCCCGGCGCCACCGTCACGCTCGTCAACCGCGCCACCAACATCGAGACGCGCGCCGAGACGAGCGCCGACGGCTACTACACCTTCGTCAACGTCAGCCCCGGCACCTACCTCCTGCGCGTCGAGGCCGGAGGGTTCAGCACCGTCCAGACCTCGCCCTTCGACGTGGGCGTCAGCCAGACCTTGACGCAGAACGTCTCGCTCGCGGTCGGCGCGGTGACGCAGACCGTCGAGGTCGTCGCGGGCGGCGAGCTGATTCAAGCCTCTTCGACCGAACTAGGGACGGTCATCCCCGAGAAGGCGATTGAAGACCTGCCCCTGAACGGGAGGAACTTCACGCAGCTCCTGACGCTGACGCCGGGCGTGACGCCGGTCTCCACCTCGCAGAACCGCAGCGTCGGCGGCGTCGAAGGCAACGTCGGCATCCCCGGCTCGGGCTTCTCCGACCCCTCGTTCCACGGGCAGCAGAACCGCTCGAAGCTCTACTTCTTCGACGGCATCATCAACACGAACGTGCGCGGGCCGACCTACATCGTCATCCCGAACCTCGACCTCGTCCAGGAGTTCAAGGTCGTCGGGCACGACGCGAAGGCGGAGTTCGGCGGCGCCTCGGGCGGCGTGATGAACATGGTCTCGAAGTCGGGCGGGAACAAGTTCCACGGCTCGGCCTTCGAGTTCGTCCGCAACGACGCCTTCGACGCGCGCAACACCTTCGACGTCTGCACGCCCGCGCGCTGCGCGCCCGGACAACTGGTGCCGGACGAGCCGGCGCCCTTCAGGCAGAACCAGTTCGGCGCTTCTCTGACGGGGCCGGTCTTTAAGAACCGAACCTTCTTCTCGGTCGGCTACGACGGCTGGCGCTACAGCCAGCCCACGCTCGCGCTCTCGTACGTCCCGACCGCGGCCGAGATAGGCGGCGACTTCTCGAACACGAGCGCCAACTTCCGGCGGCAGATATTCAACCCGTACTCGACGCGCGCGTCCGGAAACACCTTCGTCCGCGACGCCTTCCGCTGCGACTCTGCGGGGAACCCCCTGCCCGTCGACTCGCAGAACCGGCAGAACCAATCGACCGGGACGGTCTGCAACAAGATTCCGCAGGCGCTCATCAACCCCTCGATGCAGGCGTTCTTCCGCACCTACGCGGCGACGCCGAACTTCACCGGCGACCCCTCGAACAACTTCGTCCAAGGGCGGCCGACGACCAACGAGTCGAACGGGTATCAAATCCGCATCGACCACCGCTTCGGCCAGAGCGACGACATCTTCTTCCGCTACACGCAGCAGAACGTCACGGTCTTCAACCCCATCGGCGAGTCAGGCTCGACCGCGGGCAGCGGGCGCGGGCGGAACTACGGCGGCGCCTGGACGCACACCTTCAGCGGGAATCTCATCCTCGACGTGCGCGCCGGCTACGCGGGCCGCCCCGGCGTCGACTCCGGACAGCAGAACCAGCACGAGGCCGGCACAGACCCTCTGAACCAGCAGGGCTTTAAAGACGTGGACAAGTACGGCGGCCTGCTCGTGCGCCTCGCCAACTGGACGGCCGGCGGCAACAACGACTTCGGCGTCCGCGGCGAGGCCATCCGCGAGAACCCGAACTGGAGCGTGACGCCCAACGCCATCTGGGTGAGGGGGAACCACAACCTCAAGGCCGGCTTCTGGTACATCGAGGCCAAGCGCATCCAGTTGAACACCTTCCAGCGTTACAACTTCATCGACGAGCAGACGCGCAACCCCTCGGCCGCCTCGGGCACGACGGGGCTCTCTCTCGCCTCCGCGCTGCTCGGCTTCCCGAACGACTTCCAGGCGCAGACGCCGACGCCGCACGGCGGCCCCGTGCAGTTCAAGTACGCCTCCTGGGCGGCCTACGTGCAGGACGAGTGGCGCGTGAGCCGCGACGTGATGCTGACGCTCGGGCTTCGTTACGACTACCTGACCCAGCCGAAGACGCTCGACGGCCGCCTGTGGAACGCGCTCGACCTCCCGAACCAGCGCTGGCTCATCGGGGCGGAGACGATGCCGCCGTTCTGTAGCGCGGCGGGTGCCGCGCCCTGCATCCCCGACGCCTTCAAGAACGACCCGCACTTCGCGAACGTCGTGCTCGCGGGCAAGGCTTTCTTCGCGCCGCCGCCGATTAAGGACAACTGGGGGCCGCGCATCGGCGTCGCGTGGACGATGAACCCGAAGACGGTTTTGCGTGCGGGCTGGGGCCTCTACTGGGACGCACTGCCCGCGCGCAGCCAGTACGCGCAGAACGACCTCGAGATGGCGATCTGGCCCGACGCCACCGCCTTCGCCGGCACCGCGAACGCGAGCGCCAACTTCGCGGGCGGCACCTTCGCCAACATCATCCAGCTTCAGAGTCAGGGCTTCGCCACGCCTTTGCCGACGACAAATCCGTGGACGCCGGGCAACACCTTCGGCGACGACCCGAACTACAAGGACAGCTGGTCGAGCCAGTGGCACGTCGAGCTGCAACGCCAACTGACCCCGACCCTCCTGCTCTCGGCCGCCTACGTCGGCAGCCGCAACGGGCGTCTGCCTTACTCCGGCTTCGCCAACACGGCGAATCAGGCTTTCCCCGCCGGCACACCCAACTCCGTCATCGACGCGGCGCGGCCGATGCCGTGGGTCGGCGCGAACATCAACTACACGCGCAGCATCGGCTACTCGAACTACAACGCGCTTGAGACGCGTTTGCAGCGTCGCTTCTCAAGAGGGTTGCATTCCATCCTCTCTTACACGTGGGGCAAGTCCATCGACGTGGGGAGCGGTTACTTCAACGTCGAGAACGGGCCGGGCGGCGGCTCGACCATCCAGAACTACTACGACCGTTCGACGGCGCGCGGCGTCTCGTCCTACGACATCACGCACTTCCTCTCGTGGGCGACCCTTTACGAACTGCCCTTCGGGCACGGCAAGCGCTGGCTCAACGGGGGGCCGGCCTCGTGGCTCCTCGGCGGCTGGCAGACGAACTACATCATGCAGGCGCGCTCGGGCCAGCCCTACAACTTGCAGATCACGGGCGACCTCGCCAACATACGCGGGAGCGCGCCCTCTGCGCCGGGCAACTACCTGCGGCCGAACCTGCTCGCAGACCCGTTTGTGGCCGGCCCCGTGCCCGCGAACCCGGACCCGAACTGCCAGAAGACCATCTCGCAGGGCGGGCGCGCGGCCGACCAGGTGCGCACGCGCGTGAGCTGGTTCAACCCCTGCGCCTTCGGCATCCCCAGCGGCGCTTTCGGCAACCTCGGGCGCAACGTCTTCCGCGGCCCGGCCGTCTTCAACGTGGACTTCTCGCTCTTCAAGAATGTGAACATCCGCGAGGGGATGAAGCTGCAACTGCGCGGCGAGGCCTTCAACGTCTTCAACATCCAGAACTGGGACGTGCCCTCTTCGCTGACCGTCAACACCAACGCCAGCGCAATCGCGGCCGGCGCGGGCCGCGTCACCGCGCTCGCCCAGGGGACGACGCCGCGGCAGTTGCAGTTCGGGGTGAGATTCGTGTTCTAAACGCTGGGAGCGCGGTCATCCCTGCCCGCATGAGCGCGCAGCGCGAAGGCAGAGAAACGTTATGTCTCAACGTTGAGGCGAAGAGTACGACGGTCAGCGCGCTGAAGCGCGCTAGCGGGCAGGGATGCCCGCGCTCCCGGCGAGGAGAGGCATATAGAATATGGACGACGGACAGATGTCGAGACGCGACTACATGAAGTTACTCGGCGGCGCCGCGGCGGCGACGGCGTTACCTTTGACAGAGGCGCGCGCGCAGTCGAACCCGCCGCCGATTCCCCAAGAGAGTGCGGAAACAAAAGCCGACCGCGAGCGGCGCATGCGCTGGTGGCACGAGGCCAAGTTCGGCATGTTCATCCACTGGGGCCTCTACTCCGTCCTCGGCCGCCACGAGTGGGTGCAGGAGATGGAGGGCATCCCGGCGACCGAGTACGCGCGCATCGCCAGGGAGTTCCGCCCCCGCCCGAACGCCGCCCGCGAGTGGGCGCAGCTCGCCAAGCGCGCCGGCCAGCGCTACATGGTCATGACGACCAAGCACCACGAGGGCTTCTGCCTCTTCGACACGAAGACGACCGACTTCTGCGCCCCCAGACAGGGGCCGGGCCGAGACCTCGTCCGCGAGTACGTCGAGGCCGCGCGCGCCGAGGGCCTGCGCGTCGGCTTCTACTACTCCCTGATGGACTGGCACCACCCGGACGGCGCGCGCTGCGAGCGGGACGAGGCCGCGCGCCGCCGCTTCGTCGAATACATCCACACGCACCTGCGCGAACTGCTGACGAACTACGGCAAGGTGGACGTGCTCTGGTACGACGTCTCCTGGCCGCTCGACGCCGCGGGCTGGGAGTCGGAGCGGATGAACCGGATGGTCTTCGACCTCCAGCCCGACATCATCGTCAACAACCGCAACAAGCTCGCCGGAGACTTCTCCACGCCCGAGCAGCAGATCACGGCGACCGAGGTCGGGCGCGCGTGGGAGTCCTGCATGACGATGAACGACAGTTGGGGCTACCAACGCGCCGACGACGGCTGGAAGACGCCGAAGCAGATCGTCCGCAACCTCATCACCTGCGCGCACGACGGCGGCAACTACCTCCTCAACATCGGGCCGAAGCCGGACGGCTCGATCCCCCTGGAGTCGGTCGCCATCCTCGGCGCGGTCGGGCGCTGGACGGCGCGCAACGGCGAGTCGGTCTACGTCGGGGGCGAGCGCTGCCAGCCGCGGCGGTCGCGCAACGGCAGCTTCTCGCGCCGCGGCAACACGCTCTACTTCCACGTACACTACTGGCCGGGCGGCGACGACCTCGCGTTCGCGGGGTTGCAGACGAAGGTCAGGTCGGCGCGCCTGCTCGCCTCGGGCAGGCCCGTCCGCTTCGAGCAGGACGAGTACCGCGTGCGCTTCCGCGGCCTGCCCGTGCGCGCGCCCGACACGCCCGTCACGACCATCGCGCTCGAATGCGAGTCCGAGCCGCGTCAGGACGAGCTGTTCGTCCGCCGCCGCGAGCGCGGGGCCGTCTAGTGGGTGCGGTCTACACGCGCCGGGACTTCCTCTCGGCGGCGGCGCTCGGACTGCCACTGCTCGCGGCGCCGGCGCGCGCCTTCGACGTGGCCGCCTTCGAACGCGCGCGCGTGCTGAAGGCGGCGCGGCGGTATCTATCCGAACGGCCCTACACGGTCACGGCCGAGCGCGGCCCGCGCTCGGAGGGCGGGCCGCACGACTTCTTCTCCGAGGGCGACTACTGGTGGCCCGACCCGCAGAACCCTTCGGGGCCTTACGTGCAGCGCGACGGCATGACCAACCCCGACAACTTCGTCGGGCACCGCCGCGCGCTGATGCGCCTGAGCGTGCAGGCGGCCGCGCTCGCCGCGGCGTGGAGGTTGACGAAGGACGGGCGCTACGCGCGCCACGCGGCGCGACACCTGCGCGCGTGGTTCTTAGACCCCGCGACCTTCATGAGTCCGCACCTCGAATACGCGCAGGCCATCCACGGCCGCACGAAGGGGCGCGGCGTCGGCATCATCGACACCATCCACCTCGTCGAAGTCGCGCGCGCCGTCGAAGTGCTGGGCGGTTCGCGCGCGCTCGCGCGGGACGAGCTGGCCGGCGTGAGGAGGTGGTTCGCCGAGTACCTGCGCTGGATGACGACCAGCGGGAACGGCGTCGAAGAACGCGAGGCGAAGAACAACCACGGCACCTGCTGGGTCATGCAGGTCGCGGCCTTCGCGCACTTGACGGGGGACGGGGGGCTGCTCGGCTACTGCCGCGGGCGTTTCAAGACGGTGCTCGTCCCCGGAGAGATGGCCGCGGACGGCAGCTTCCCGCAGGAACTGCGGCGCACGAAGCCCTACGGCTACTCGCTCTTCAACCTCGAAGCGATGTCCGCGACCTGTCAGCTCCTCTCGACGCCGACAGACGACCTCTGGCAGTTCGAGCTGCCGGACGGCCGCGGGATGCGGAGGGCTCTGGAGTACATGGCGCCCTTCATCCGCGACAAGCAGCGCTGGCCGCTCAAGCCGGACGTGATGTACGACGCCGAATGGCCGATGCGCCAGTCGAGCCTCCTCTTCGCCGGCCTCGCGCTCAGACGCCCCGACTACCTCGAACTCTGGAAGCGCCTCCCGGCCGACTCCGCGGTCGAGGAGGTCGTCCGAAACTTCTTCATCCGCCAGCCGGTGCTGTGGGTGGGGAAGTAGTAGGCAGTAGGCAGATGGCAGTAGGCAGTTCGGTTGCCGAAGGTTGAAATCTAAAGAGGGCAGACGCAAGGTGGCGAAGGCTGAACTGCCTCCTGCCATCTGCCTACTGCCTACTCTCTTATGTCCATCACGATTACGGGCATCAAGGCGCTGGACATCCGCTTCCCGACCTCGCGCGCGCTCGACGGGTCGGACGCGATGAACCCAGACCCCGACTACTCGGCGGCTTACGTCGTGCTGAGCACGGACTCGCCCGAGGGGCTCGAAGGGCACGGGCTGACCTTCACCATCGGGCGCGGCAACGAGCTGTGCTGCGCGGCGGCCGAGGCCATCGGCTTCCAGCTCTTCGGGCGGACGCTGGAGTCCCTGACCGAAGACATGTGTGCGTTCTGGGATTTGATGACGGGCGACAGCCAGTACCGCTGGCTCGGGCCGGAGAAGGGCGTCGTGCACCTCGCGGCGGCGGCGGTCGTCAACGCCGTCTGGGACTTGTACGCGAAGGCCGAGGGGAAGCCTTTGTGGAAACTCCTCGCCGACATGACGCCCGAGCAGTTGGTCGCGTGCGTGCCCTTCCGCTACATCACCGACGCGCTCACGCGCGAGGACGCGCTCGAAATCCTCCGACGTTTAGAACCGACGAAGGCCGAGCGCGAGGCGCACGTACGCGAAACGGGTTACCCGGCCTACACGACCTCGGCCGGCTGGCTCGGCTACACGGACGAGAAGATTCGGGGCCTGCTCCGCGAAGCTTTAAGGGACGGCTGGACGCACTTCAAGATGAAGGTCGGCCGCAGCCTCGAAGAGGACGTGCGCCGCGCCGCGCTCATCCGCGAAGAGATCGGCTGGGAGCGCACGCTCATGCTGGACGCGAACCAGGTCTGGGACGTGGGGCAGGCGATTGAATGGGTGCGCGCGCTCTCCGAGTTCAAGCCGCTCTGGATCGAGGAGCCGACGAACCCCGACGACGTGCTCGGGCACGCCCGGATCGCGCGCGCCGTCGCGCCCGTCCGCGTCGCCACGGGCGAGCACTGCCACAACCGCGTCATGTTCAAGCAGCTCCTGCAGGCCGAAGCCATCGGCTTCTGCCAGATAGACAGTTGCCGCCTGGGCGGCGTCAACGAGGTCTTGGCGGTCTTGCTCATGGCCGCGAAGTTCGGCGTGCCCGTCTGCCCGCACGCGGGCGGCGTCGGCCTGTGCGAGTACGTGCAGCACCTCTCCGTCTTCGACTACGTCGCCGTCAGCGGCTCAACCGAAGAGCGCCGGGTCGAGTTCGTAGACCACCTGCACGAACATTTCATCAACCCGGTTCGCGTCCGGCGCGGCCATTACGCGGTGCCCGACGCGGCCGGCTACGGCATCGAGATGAAACCCGAATCGCTCCGGCATTACGAGTTCCCCGCGGGCAAGGCCTGGGCGGGCCGGGGCGGCGGGAGGAGCAGGCAATGAGTAAAGAGTTAAAGGTCGCGCTCGTCACAGGCCCCGCCTACGACCCGCTCTACGAGCGCCTGCGAGGGTTCACGGAGGCGACCGGGGTTAGAGTCTCGGCGGCTTTCGGCGGCGACCACCCGTCGCTCAACCGGCACCTCGCCTCGCTCGGAGAGGTGCCTTACGACCTCGTCTCGACGCACACGAAGTACGCGCCCTCGCAACTCGACTTCCTCGCGCCGCTCGAAGGGCTGCTCGGCGCGGACGAGCTCGAAGACTTCGTGCCGCTCATCCTCGAACTGGCGTCGGTCGGCGGCTCGCTCTACGGCGTGCCGCGCAACATCGACGTGCGCCTGCTACACTACCGCGCCGACCTGATCAGTCGCCCGCCCGCGACGTGGGACGAGTTGCTCGAAGAGGCGAGGCGGCAGAGCGCGCCGGACGAACGTTTCGGTTTTGTCTTCCCCGGGCGCGAGTCGGGGCTGTTCGGCACCTTCTACGAGCTGGCCGAGATGGCCGGCGCGCGCCTCTTCCCCGAAGGCCTCGTGCCCGACATCGAGAACGAGGGCGGGCGTTGGGCGCTCGGTCTGCTGCGGACGCTGTACGAGGAAGGCATCGTGCCGCGGGAGCTTCCCGCGTGGCATTACGAGGAGGTGCACGAGTGCTTCCGCAAGGGGGCCGCGGCGATGGTCGGCGACTGGCCGGGTTATTATGCCCTCTACCGCGACGAGAAAATCTCGGCCGTCCACGACCGCCTCGGTTTGAGCCCGTACCCGAAAGGGCCTGCGGGCAAGTCGCTCGCCTACGGCGGCGGCCACACGTTCGCGCTGACGAAGCGCGGGGTTGAAGAGCCCGAAGCGCTCAAGCTTCTGTTATACCTGACCGCGCCCGAGCAGCAGCTCTTCGAGGCGCGCTGCGGGTGCGTGCCCGTGCGGCGCTCCGTGATGCGGCAGGTGCAGTCCGAGTCCGACGAGCAGAACCGCGCGCGGCTCTCGATGCTCGAAGAGGTCATCGCCGAGCACATCCTCGTCCCGCCGAAGTTCGCCAGTTACCCGCAGGTCGAGGACGTGCTCTGGCACGCGGTGCAGCGCGCGGTCGTGGGCGAACTTCCAATCGAAGCGGCGCTCGCGCACATGACCGAGCAGATCAGCCACATCGTCCGCGGAGACTAAGGGGCTTGAAGACGGAAATGGATTTCACCACAGAGACACAGCTTTGCTTTTAGCTGTGCCCAAGCTGTGTCTCTGTGTCTCTGTGGTTAATAGTTTTCAATAAGAGACTCATGGCGGCGGAGACAAAGGGCAAGACCTTCCTCCTGACGGGCGCGCACGGCTTCATCGGCGCGTGGGTGACGAAGCGCCTGCTCGACGCGGGCGCGCGCGTCGTCGTCTTCGACCTCGACGCAGACCCGCGCCGCCTGCGCCTCATCATGGACGAGGCGGAGGTCGCGCGCACAAAGGTCGTCGCCGGCGACGTCACAGACCCGAAAGCCCTCCCCCCCGTCTTCGAGGAGTTCGGGGTCGAGCACGTCATACACCTCGCCGGCCTGCAGGTGCCGACCTGCCGCGCCGACCCGCGCCTCGGTGCGATGGTCAACGTCGTCGGCACCATCAACGTCTTCGAGGCGGCGAGACTTTCGGGCGGCCGTGTTAAAAGAATAGTCTACGCCAGCTCGGCCGCCGTCTACGGGAGCGGCGAAGACTCGAGGGCCGTCAGCGAGCGCGACGAGCCGCAGCCTTCCACGCACTACGGCGTCTTCAAGCGCGCGAACGAGGGCGGCGCGCGCGTCTATTATCTCGAACAGGGCGTTTCGAGCGTGGGCCTGCGGCCCCTGACGGTCTACGGCGTCGGGCGCGACTTCGGCATCACCTCCGACCCGACGAAGGCGATGAAGGCGGCCGTGCTCGGCCGCCCCTTTCACATACGCTTCGGCGGGCGCACTGACTTTCAGTACGTCGCCGACACGGCCGACACCTTCATCCGCGCGGCCGTCTCGGGGCTGGAGGGCGCGCACGTCTTCAACCTCCACGGCGAGACGGTGGCGGTGTCCGACGTGGTCTTGGAGATCGAGCGCGCGCGCCCCGACGCGCGCGGCCTCGTCACCTTCGAAGACGCGCCGCTCGCCATCCCTTCGGAGTTCGACGACGCGGCCATCCGTCAAGCTTTGGGCCGACTCCCGTCCACGCCGCTCGCCGAGGGCGTGCGCGCGACGATGGAGCGCTTCACGCAGCTTCAAAGCGAAGGACGTTTGGATGCGAGCGACCTTGAACAGTAAGGTCAGAACCGCCCGCGGTAGCGGGTGGCCCTTTGTGAGACGGAGCCATCGGTTAACAGAGGGCCACCCGCTACCGCGGGCGGTTCTGACCGCTATTTCGGAGGAGACATGAAGAGATTCTTCACCGCGCTGTTGTTGGCGGCCGTCGTCTTCGCGCCGGCGTGTAACCGCGGGGGCGGCAAGCGCGTCATCGCGGTCATCCCGAAGGGCGTGTCGCACTTCTTCTGGCAGAGCGTCCACGCGGGGGCGGAGGCCGCGGGCAAGGAGACGGGCGTCGAGATCGTGTGGAAGGGGCCGGCGCAGGAGACCGACTACGCGGGGCAGACCAACATCGTCGAGGACGCCATCAACCGCCGCGTGGACGGCATCGTGCTGGCCCCCACGCACAAGGACGCGCTCGTGCCCGTCGTCGAGCGCGCCGCGCGCGAGCACATCCCCGTCACCATCTTCGACTCGGGGCTAGGCACGGAGAACTACGTCTCCTACGTCGCCACCGACAACCGGCAGGGCGGCGTCAACGCGGCCGAGCGGATGGCCGCGCGCCTGAACGGCAAAGGGCGCGTCGCCGTGCTCGGCGTCAAGGCCGGCTCGGTCTCGACCGACCAGCGCGAGGAGGGCTTTCAGGAGACCATCAAGTCGAAGTACCCCGGCATCGAGATCGTGGCCTTCCAGTACGGCGAGAGTGATCGCGCCCGCTCGCTCGACCGCGCGGCCGACATCCTGACGGCGCACCCGGAACTCGACGGCTTCTTCGCCTCGAACGAGTCTTCCACGGTCGGCGTCGTGCAGGCGCTCAAGCAGAAGGGCTTAGCGGGTAAGGTCGTCCTCGTCGGCTTCGACTCCAGCCCGAACTTGATCGAAGACCTCAGGGCCGGCGCCATCGACTCGCTCGTCCTCCAGAACCCGTACAAGATGGGCTACGAGGCGGTCAAATCTCTGGTCGCCAAGCTCGACGGCCAGACCCCGCCGCGCGTCGTGGACACGGGCGTCAAGCTCCTGACCAAAGAGAACCTCGACACGCCCGAGATGCAGCAGTTGCTGAAAGCGCCTTAATGCAGTAGTCAGTAGGCAGATGGCAGTAGGCAGTTAAAATCGCCACTGTCGAAACGCTCGCTTTAATCTTTCAACGTCCTTAACGCGGAGCGTGCTGCCTACTGCCATCTGCCTACTGACTACTTCTTTATGCCCCCTGCGCTGGAGATGCGCGGCATCACGAAGAGCTTCGCGGGCAACAGCGTGCTCGCGGGCGTCTCCTTGCGCGCGGCGGCGGGCGAGGTGCACGCGCTCGTCGGCGAGAACGGGGCGGGGAAGTCCACCCTGATGAAGGTGCTCGCGGGCGTGCACCGGCCCGAAGGGGGCGAGATTCTGATCGAGGGGCGGCCGGTTCACTTCACGAGCCCGGCCGACGCGCTCGCGCATGGCGTCGCGATGATCTACCAGGAGCTTTCGCTGGCGCCGCACCTGACCGTGGCCGAGAACATCTTCCTCGGGCGCGAGCCGCTCAGGTTCAGGCCGCTCGGCGTCGTCGCGAAGAGGGAACTGAACGAGCGCGCCGGGCGACTGCTTGAAGACTACGGCTTTCGAATCGACCCGCGGGCCGTCGTCGGTCGTCTGAGCGCGGCGGCACGCCAGCTCGTCGAGATCGCGCGCGCGACCGCCGAGGCGCGGCGCGTGGTCGTGATGGACGAGCCGACCTCTTCGCTCACGGCGCACGAGGCGGAAGACCTCTTCCGCCTGATACGCGACCTCAAAGGGCGCGGCCTCGCCGTCGTCTACATCTCGCACCGCCTGGAAGAGCTGGGCGAGGTCGCCGACCGCCTGACCGTGCTGCGCGACGGGCGCGAGGTCTACGAAGGCGCGTGGGGCGAGCTCTCGCAGGGAGAGATTATCCGCCACATGGCCGGGCGCGAGCTGAAGGATATTTTCCCCCCGCGCGCGGCGCAGAGGGGCGCGGCCTTGCTGCGCGTCGAGGGCCTGACGCGCAAGGGCAAGTTCGAAGACGTCACCTTCGAGGCGCGCGCGGGCGAGGTCGTCGGCCTCGCGGGACTCGCGGGCGCGGGCCGGACGGAACTGGTCGAAGCCGTCTTCGGCGCGCAGCCGTTTGACGGCGGCGCAGTCTACCTGAACGGCGCGAAGTTCAACGCGCCCGACCCGGCGCGCGCGGTGGGGCGCGGACTCGGGCTTTTGACGGAAGACCGCAAGCGCACGGGACTCTGCCCCGACCAGACGCTCGCGCGCAACCTGACGCTCGCCAACGTCGGCGCGCTCGTCAAGAGATGGGTGCTCAGCCGAGGCCGAGAGCGCGAGGCCGCGCGCGAGTACGTCGAGCGTCTGCGCGTGCGCCCGCCCGACCCCGAAAGGGTCGCGGGCCGTCTGAGCGGCGGCAACCAGCAGAAGGTTCTGCTCGGGCGCTGGCTCTTCGCGGGCTCGCGCGTCTTCCTTTTGGACGAGCCGACGCGCGGCGTGGACGTGGCCGCGCGCGCGGAGATATACCGCGCCGTCAACCGGCTCGCCGAAGGCGGCGTGGCCGTCGTCATGGTCTCTTCCGACCTGCCGGAGCTTCTGGGGATGGCCGACCGCATCCTCGTCATGCGCCGCGGCCGCCTCGTCGCAGAGCTGGACGCGAAGCGCACGACGCAGGAAGAGGTGTTGACGTACGCGACGCTTGAAGAGGAGTTTGAAATTAGGAATGATGAATGATGAGTGATGAATGATGAATCTCCCGACCCGGCGATATTCATCACTCATCATTCATCATTCATCATTCATCATTCGCTTATGTCCGATTGGCTGAAACGATTCCTACCCTTCGCGAGCCTCGTCGTGCTGTGCGTCCTGATAGCGGCCGCCGAGCCGAAGTTCCTGTCGGCGGGGAACCTCGCGGGCGTGGCGCGGCAGACGGCTGTCATCACGATCATCGCGATGGGCATGACCGTCGTCATGATCTCGGGCGGCATAGACCTCTCGGTCGGCTCCGAGATGGCTCTGGCGGGCGTGGCGGGCGCGCTCTTGATGGCGGCGGGCGCGCCGCCCTGGGTGGGGGTGTTGGGGGCTCTGGCGGCGGGCGCGGCGTGCGGCCTGGCGAACGGGGCGGCGGTGGCCGCGCTGCGCATCCCGCCGTTCATCGTGACGCTGGGCGCGATGGGCATCTACCGCGGCGTCGCACTGCTCGCCACGGACGGGAAGGCCGTGGTCGGGCTCCCGCAGAGTTTCGGCTGGCTGGCCGAGGGCGAGGTGCTCGGGTTCGTGCCCGTGCCTCTGGTCTTCGTCGTGTTGGTGGCGCTGCTGACGCACTTCCTACTCTCGGGCACGCGCGCCGGGCGCTACTGCTACGCGGTGGGAAGCAACGTCGAGGCGGCGCGCTACGCGGGCGTGCGCGTGTCGCGCTATCAAATCATGTTCTACGTCTTCCTCGGCGCGCTCGCGGGGCTGGCCGGGGCGATAGAGTCCGCGCGCCTGGTGACGGGGCAGCCGACCGCGGGCGAGGGCTACGAGCTGCGCGTCATCGCGGCCGTCGTCATCGGCGGGGGGAGTCTGAGCGGCGGGCAGGGGAGCGTCCTGGGGACGGTCGTCGGGGCGCTCATCATGGGCGTGCTCTCGAACGGCGCGAACCTGCTCGGCATCTCCTCTTTCACGCAGCAGATCGTCATCGGCGCGGTCATCGTGCTCGCCGTCACGTTCGACGAGTTCCAGCGCAGGCGGCTTGAGACGTTGAGTTAACAGAAGGAAGGCTCTGATGAAACTGGCGCAGTTCAGACTGAAGGGCACGCCGGAGCCTCGGCTCGGGGCGCTGTCGGGCGGGAAGCTCGTAGACGTGGCGGCGCTGGCGCGCGCCGCCGATGGCGTGGGGGCGGAGACGCCCGCGTGGCTGACAACCGCCTGGCTCTACGACGTCGTCGAGCGCGGCGCTCAGGGCCTCGAAGCGGTACGCCTGTTGATTGGTGACGGCCGCCGGGGTTCGGCGTCCGCGGGCGAAGGATTCGATGTGCCCCTCGACGCGGTCGAGTTCCTGCCGCCGGTCTTTCCGGGGAAGATTCTCGCCATCGGGCGCAACTACGTAGACCACGCCATCGAGGGCGGCGAGACTCCGCCCGTCGCGCCGCTCATCTTCACGAAGCTTCCGAACTCGCTCAACGCGCACGGGCAGACGGTCGTCCTGCACGACATCAGCTCGCAGATCGATTACGAGGCGGAGTTGGCCGTCGTCATCGGCCGTCGCGCGCGGCGCGTGAGCGAGGAGGAGGCGCTCGCGCACGTCTTCGGCTACACCTTAATCAACGACGTGAGCGCGCGCGACCTGCAGTTCGGCGACGGCCAGTGGGTGCGCGGCAAGAGCCTCGACGGCTTCGCGCCGCTCGGCCCCTTCGTCACGACGCGCGACGAAGTGGGAGACGTGCAGTCGCTCCACATCGAGGGGCGTCTGAACGGCGAGGTGATGCAGTCTTCGAACACTTCGAAGATGATCTTCGGCGTCGCCCACCTCATCCACTACATCTCGCAGGCCATCACACTGGAGCCGGGCGACGTCATCGCCACCGGCACGCCCGAGGGCGTCGGCGTCTTCCGTCAGCCCCCGGTGCTTCTGAAAGACGGCGACGTGTTCGAGGTCGAGGTCGAGGGCCTGGGCACGCTCATTAATACCTTTGAGGCAGAAGCCCGACCGTAAGGGAGGGCGTCCGTCCTCCTTGATGTTCTATGTCGGAAGACCTACGCCCTCCCTTACGGTCGGGCTTCTGCCTCGGGCTTTGTGACATGAAGAGAAGAGACTTTCTGATCCTTCCGGCGGCGGCTCTCCTGGCGCGCGCGGGCGTGGCACAGACGAGAGACGCCGGGCGCGGCGCGTGGGGCGAACTGCGCGTTTGGTACAGGCAGCCCGCCGCGGACTGGAACGAGGCGCTGCCGGTCGGGAACGGCCGTCTGGCGGCGATGGTCTTCGGCGGCGTCGGGTCGGAGCGTCTACAGCTCAACGAGGAGACGGTCTGGGCCGGCGAGCGGCGCGACCGCACCAACCCCGGAGGCGCGCGCGCCATCCCCGAAGTGCGCCGCCTGCTCTTCGCGGGAAAGGTGAAGGAGGCGGAAGAACTCGCCGACAAGAGCGTCATCGCCGTCCCGCGGCGCATGCCGCCCTACCAGACGCTCGGCGACCTGCTGCTCGAATTCAAGGGTCAGGGGGAGGCGGGCGAATACGTCCGCGAGCTCGACCTCGACGCGGGCGTGGCGCGCGTCACCTACAGGCAGGGCGGCGCGCGCTTCACGCGCGAGGTCTTCGCGTCGGCGGTCGAACAGGTGATAGTCGTCCGCCTGACCTGCGACCGGCCGGGGCTTATCTCCTTCGCGGCGACGCTCGCGCGCGAGCAGGACGCGAAGGCGCGCGCCGTCGCCCCCGACCGCGTCGTGCTCGAAGGCGAGGCCGTCGCGCGCGACGACAAGCACGCGCAGGAGCGCAAGGTCGGCGTTAAGTTCTGCGGAGTCGCGCAGGCGCTCGCCGAAGGGGGGCGCACGTTCGTTAAAGGCGACAGGCTCTCCGTCGAAGGCGCGAACGCGGCGACCATCATCTTCGCCGCCGCCACCAACTTCCGCCACGCAGACCCCTTGGCGAAGTGCGAACAGTACCTCGCCGCCGCCGCGCGGAAGCCTTACGCGCGGCTCTTGAATTCTCACGTCGCAGACCACCGGCGCCTCTTCCGCCGCGTCTCCTTCAACCTCACAGGCCCTACGCCCGACCTCCCCACTGATGAAAGAATCAAGCGCGTGCAGGAGGGCGCGAGCGACACCGCGCTCGAAGCGCTCTACTTTCAGTTCGGCCGCTACCTCCTCATCGCTTCGAGCCGGACGGGCGCGCTGGCCGCGAACCTTCAGGGCAAGTGGAACGACCAGCTCGCGCCCGCGTGGGACAGCAAGTACACCGTCAACATCAACACCGAGATGAACTACTGGCCGGCGTTGACGACGAACCTCTCCGAGCTGCACGCGCCGCTCTTCGACCTCATCGACAACGCGCGCCCGGACGGCCGCCGCGTCGCGCGGAAGCTCTACGGCGCGCGCGGCTTCTGTATTCATCACAACACAGACCTCTGGGGCCACGCCGTCCCCATCGACGGGGCGCGCTATGGTGTCTGGCCGATGGGCGGCGCGTGGCTGAGCCTGCACCTCTGGGAGCACTACGACTTCACGCGCGACCGGCAGTTCCTCGCGCGCCGCGCCTACCCGACGATGAAGGAGGCCGCCGAGTTTCTGCTCGACTACATGGTGGAGGACGGCAAGGGGCGTCTCATCACCGGGCCTTCGATCTCGCCGGAGAACCAGTACCAGTTGCCCGACGGCACGAAGGGCACGCTCTGCATGGCGCCGACGATGGACACGGAGATTACGCACGCGCTCTTCACGCGCGTCGCCGAGGCGTCCCGCCTGCTCGGCGTGGACGCGGAGTTCCGCGCGCACGTCGAGGCCACGCGTTCGCGCCTGCCGCCTCTGAAGGTCGGAAAGCACGGGCAGCTTCAGGAGTGGCTCGAAGACTACGAAGAGCCTGACCCGGGCCACCGCCACATCTCGCACCTCTTCGCGCTCCACCCTGGCAACCAGATCACCCTGCGCGGCACGCCCGAGCTGGCGCGGGCGGCGCGCGTCTCTCTGGAGAGAAGGCTGCAGGCGGGGAGCGGGCACACGGGTTGGAGCCGCGCGTGGATCATCAACTTCTGGACGCGGCTCGAAGAGGCGGAGTTGGCGCACGAGAACATCGTTGCGCTGCTCGCCAAGTCTACGCTCCCGAACCTGTTCGACAACCATCCGCCTTTTCAGATCGACGGCAACTTCGGCGGCACGGCGGCGGTGGCCGAGATGCTCCTGCAAAGCCACGCGGGCGAGATAAGCCTCCTGCCCGCGCTCCCGCGAGCGTGGCACACCGGCTCGGTCAAGGGCCTGCGCGCACGCGGCGGCGTCGAGGTCGACATCGAGTGGACGGACGGCCGCGCGACTTTCGTCGAACTAAGGCCCGACGTGAGCGGCGAACACAAGCTCAGGCCGCCGCGCGGCCAACGCGTCGCCTCGGTCAACGAAGGCCGAAGGGCGTTGAAGCTCACGCCGGACGCCGACGGCGTCGTGCTTTTGCAGTTGGCGGCCGGCCGGCGTTACTGCGTCCGCTTCAGTTAAGAACAGGTCAGAACCGCTACGGAGATGTTTGATGCGAATAGCTTATGCACTGATTCTCTCGGCTCTACTCGTCGTCGGTTCGGGGGGGCAGGTACGGCAGGGCAAGAAGGACATCTATCACGACGGCTGGACGGACTTTAACAAGAACGGCCGGAAGGACGTGTACGAAGACCCGCAGGCGAGCGTCGACGCGCGCGTCGAAGACCTGCTCGGGCAGATGAATCTGGAAGAGAAGACCTGCCAGACGGCTACCCTGTACGGCTACGCGCGCGTGCTGAAGGACGAGCTGCCGACGCCGGAGTGGAAGAACAAAATCTGGAAGGACGGCATCGCCAACATCGACGAGCACCTCAACGGCTGGGGCGACCCCGGCTCGAAGAGCGTCTACGCCACGGACATCCGCAAACACGTCTGGGCCATGAACGAGGTGCAGCGCTTCTTCATCGAAGAGACGCGCCTCGGCATCCCCGTGGACTTCACCGACGAGGGCATCCGCGGCGTCGCCTATTACACCGCGACCAGCTTCCCGGCGCAGCCCGGCGTCGGGAGCACATGGGATAGAGAACTCGTCCGCGAGATCGGCCGCATCACCGGACGTGAGGCGCGCGCGCTCGGCTACACGAACGTCTACTCGCCCATCATGGACGTGGGGCGCGACCAGCGCTGGGGGCGCATGGAGGAGGTCTACGGCGAAGACCCATACCTCGTCGCGCGCCTCGGCGTCGAGCAGGTGAAGGGCTTGCAGGAGAACTATCAAGTTGCATCGACCCTCAAGCACTTCGCCGTCTACAGCAACAACAAGGGCGCGCGCGAGGGGCAGGCGCGCACAGACCCGCAGACCTCGCCCCGCGAGGTCGAGAACGTCTTCCTCCCGTCCTTCAAAGCCGGCATCAAAGAGGGCGGCGCGCTCGGCGTGATGAGCTCTTACAACGACTACGACTCGGTGCCCGTCACGGGCAGCCACTACTGGCTGACCGAGCGTCTGCGGAGAGACTTCGGCTTCCGCGGCTACGTCGTCTCGGACAGCGCGGCCGTCGAGTACCTCTACAACAAGCACGCCGTCGCGGCCGACATGAAGGACGCCGTGCGCCAGTCGATTGAGGCGGGCCTGAACGTCAAGACCAACTTCACGCCGCCCGACGACTTCATCCTCCCGCTGCGCGAGCTGGTCAAGGAGGGCAAGGTCTCGACAAGCACGCTCGACGACCGCGTGCGCGACGTGCTGCGCGTCAAGTTCACCGTCGGGCTGTTCGACCGGCCTTACGTCAAAGACGCGGAGGCGACCGTCAAACTCGTCAACTCGCCCGAGCACAACCGGGTCGCGCTGCGCGCCGCGCGCGAAAGCCTCGTCCTGCTCAGGAACGAGAAGAACGTCCTGCCCCTGAGCAAGTCGCTCAGCTCAATCGCCGTCGTCGGCCCGCTCGCCGACGACGACAGCAACACGCACAACCGCTACGGCCCTTCGGGCGTGAACGGCGTCACGGTGCTCGAAGGCGTCAGGTCGAAGCTGGGCGGCGGCGTGAAGGTGAACTACGCGAAGGGCTGCGACGTGGTGGACGCGCGCTGGCCCGAATCGGAAGTGCTGCCGGAGCCTCTGACGAAGGACGAGCAGGACGAAATCGCCAAAGCCGTCGAGGCCGCGCGCGCGTCGGACGCGGCCGTCGTCGTGCTCGGCGACATCTCGCCGCGCACGGTGGGCGAGAGCGCTTCGCGCACGAGCCTCGACCTGCCCGGCCGCCAGCTCCAGCTCGTGCAGGCGGTTCAGGCGGTCGGAAAACCCGTCGTCGTCGTCCTCATCAACGGCCGGCCCATGAGCATCAACTGGGTTGACAAGTACGTGCCCGGAATCCTGGAAGCCTGGTTCCCGGGCGCGCAGGGCGGGACGGCCATCGCCGACGCGCTCTTCGGCGACTACAACCCGGGCGGGCATCTGACCGTCACCTTCCCGAAGACCGCCGGGCAGATACCCTTCAACTTCCCTTCGAAGCCGAACGCGCAGTGGGAGGGCGAGAAGACGCGCGTCAACGGCGCGCTCTACTACTTCGGCCACGGTCTCTCGTACACGACCTTCGAATATTCGAACCTGAGGATTAGCCCCTCGAAGCAGAACGCGGGCGGCAACGTCACGGTGAGCCTCGACTTGAAGAACACCGGCGCGCGCGAGGGCGACGAGGTCGTGCAGCTCTACACGCGCGACCTCGTGAGCAGCGTCACGACCTACGAGAAGAACCTGCGCGGCTTCGAGCGGGTGCACCTGAAGCAGGGCGAGACGAGGGCCGTGACCTTCACCCTGAAACCCGAAGACCTCGCGCTCTGGGATCGCTCGATGCGCTTCGTCGTCGAGCCGGGCGCCTTCCGCGTGATGGTCGGCTCCTCTTCGGAAGACATACGCCTGACCGGAGAGTTCGATATTGTCCCGGCGGTTGGAAGATGAGGAAGTGAGCTTTCACCACAGAGACACAGAGGCACAGCTTGTCGAGCCATGAACTCAAAGCTGTGCCTCTGTGTCTCTGTGGTGAAATCCTTCTCGGCTAAGTGGCACGAACAGAGTTAAGAGACATGAGATATTCGTTAACCGCCTTACTCGTTCTAACGCTCGCGACGGCTTCGCTCGCGCAACAAACAGGCGACCTGCGGCGGACGGCGCTCAAATCCCAGAGTCCTTCGGACGAGATCGTGCGGCTCGACGTTGACGGCGACGGGCGGCCGGACATCCTTGAGCGCTGGTGGAACGGGAAGCGCGTGCGCTGGCTCGACGAGAACGGAGACCTTTCGCCGACGGACACGCGCGGCGACCAGGTGGGCGACGTGCTGCAGGTGGACAGGAACGGAGACGGCCTCTACGACGGCCCGCTCGACTTGAATATTAAGTGGGCCGACAACGACGGCGACGGCCGCGCAGACCTCGAAGCCTTCGTCACGCAGCCGCCCGCCTGGGAGGAGGGGAAGTGGGACGCGAGCGAGTCGCACTGGATGGTCTTCATCGACCTCGAGAAGGACGGCGTGCTCGGCCGGCTCGACTGGGAGAAGTTCGATCTGGGCCAGGCCAACTGGGAGTACACCGGTCTCGATAACTGGATGCCCGACTACAACGGCGACGCCCTCTTCCTCAAAATCCACCGCCCGCCGCAGGCGCTCCCAGACCCCCGGCTCAACTGGGAGAACCCCTTCGCCTTTTACGACACGGACGGCGACGGCGCGAGCGAGATGGCGATGCGCTGGCTCGACCCCAGCTCGACGCAGGCGGCCGTGGAGAACGGCGTCGCCAGACTCTCCGGCCGTCTCGGCGAAGCCTTCGTCACCTTCGACCTCGACAACGACTCCGGCCGCGGCAACGAGACCGACTACGACATGACCTTGCGCGGCGCGGGCGGGCCGGGCGTGCCTTACAAGCAGTTCGTCCACAAGTACCCCGCCTTGCGCGGCAACACGAAGTTCGACCCCTGCTTCAAGTGGAACAACTGGCGGCGCCTCGACGAGCTTATCTACATGCCGCACGAACAGAGCTTCGACCAGTTCTTCAAGGCCGGTTGGGCGAGCATGTACTTCGTCTACGACGAGGACGACGACGACCACCGCTGGGAGCGCGTCGAGATGTACTACCCGATGCACGGCTTCGGCGGGCCGGAGAGCGAGGTCGATCTTTATTCGACGAAGCGCTGGCTGCGGAGCAACTACGACGCGAGTCAGCCGCCGCCCGCCGAGGGCCAGCGCCCGGGCATCTCGGGCCACCCGCAGGCCGACTCGCTCGGCGACCGCGGCGAGTGGGACAGGGACAACTCCGGGAAGGGGAAGCTCTACGTCGGCGTCTTCGACCGGAAGTTTCACCTGCTCGGCGCCGAAGACGGCGCGTGGCTGGTGGACAAGAACGCGGAGTATCACGGCGGCACGAAGACGCCTTCGCCGAAGCCGCAAGCGCCGCGCGTCGGAGAGGTCGTGAAGTACGCGGACGCGGACGGCAACGGTTTTCTCGACACCGTCGAGTACGACTACGACGGCGATAGAAGAATTGACTTGAAGGTCTCGCTCCTCGACTACAGGACGGCCGCGCTGCCGCACCCGGACGCGGCGGCCGTCATCGACACGCACGGGGAAGGTTGGAAGGGGCTGCACGAGCAGTTCAAGCGCGTGGCCGAACAGTCGTGGCAGGAGGCTTTGCAAGTCTACCGCGCGGCGTGGCGGCGCGGGCTCACCACGCCCGAGACGGACGCGCTCGCCTTCGCCTCGACCACGGGCGAGCGACACGACCACGCCTACTGGCTCAAGGAGAGACTGTTCCGCGCAATGCGCGCGCGTCTGCAAGAGGTCGCGCGCGCCGAGCCGGCCCGCGCCGCCGCGTTGGAAGCCCTGGATAAGGAGTTGACGCGCCTCTACTACCTCGGCCTCTTCGACGAATACGCGCGCCGCATCGCCGAAGTGCCGGGTCGTTAACGGAGGAAGGCCGTCGCCGTCCAGAGGATGGGGGCCTGGCCGTGCAGGTCGCCGACGTTGCGTTTGCGCTCCATGTAGTACTGGTAGTCGTTCTTCTTGTTCGTGCCTTCGCAGACGTCGCTGATGTCGCCGTCGGCGTTGATGTATTTAACCAGCCCGAGCCAGGCCCTGCGCGCCGCGGGGCCGTAAGTCTTCCGGTCGAGCCAACCCTCCTTCACCCCCGTCACCAACGCGAAGGTGAACATCCCTGTGCTGGAAGTCTCGGGCCAGGACTCGGGGCGGTCTATCAGTTGGCGCCACATGCCGTCGGCGCCCTGGTGCTTCAGGAGCGTCGCCATCATCTTGCGGTAGCCGTCCATGATGCGCGCGCGGTTCGGGTGATCCTTCGGCAGAGAGCGGAGTAGCTCCGCCGTGCCCGCCGCCATCCAGCCGTTGCCGCGCCCCCAGAAGAAGGGCACGTCGGGCGCGTGGTAGAAGAGGCCGTTCGGCTGTTGCAGGCGGTCGAGGTAGGCGGCCATCTCGCGCCCCGCGCGGTCGATGTACGTGCGGTCGCCCGTCGCGCGGAAGGCTTGCGCCTGGAGCGCGGTGATCATGTACATGTCGTCGATCCAGAAGCGCGTCTGCTGGCTCAGGCCGTCTTTGACCGACTGCTCGACCAACTGCCTCTCTTCCGGCTTGAGCGACGCCAGACGTTCGGCGGTCGGCGGCGCCCACTGGCGGTCGGCGATAGTCTTACCGACGGGGAGGTAGCGCGCGTCTCGGGTCTGTATGTATAGCTCGAAGGGGACTGCGCCGAAGACCGAGGGGTCTACGTGGTCGGCCGCGGGGACGAGACTCGCCTCGGCGCCGAACAGGGGTTCGAAGCGCGCGACCAACTTCTTAGTCAGCTCACTGTCCTTACTCACTTTTGCGAAGGTGAGCGCGCCGTACCACGCGCAGGTCTCGGGGTAGGTGATGCTGCGCGGCGGCGTCGGCCTCATGAAGTTGAAGTGCGGCGAGGCGGCGAAGCGCTCGGCCACGCGCTTGCCTATCTCGCGCGGGGAACTGCCCTGCGGCCAGGTCTTGAAGTCTGCCTGCGCCGCCGCCTGCGTGACGAGCGATAAAGTTAAGGCGCAGGCGATAAGGATAAGGCGTGTTCTCATCAACGTTCTCCTTCGAGTTTGATAGTCAGCGTCTCGCCCTGCTTGACGAGGTGTGACTGAGGCGGCTTACCTTCCGCGAGGACTTCGACCTTCAACTTGTCCCCGACGCGCGAGATGTTGAGGTCGAACGTGCCGCCGAAGGCCCGGACGTTCTTCAGCCTCATAAAGCCCCAGCCCTCGGGCAGGCGCGGCGTGAGTTGGAATGAGCCGAAGCCCGTGGGGCGCAGGCCGAACATCCCTTCGGTGTAGACGCGGCAGTAGAGTGCGCTCTCGGCCGAGAGGTGTCGCTGGTTGCCCTCGGGGTAAGCCTCGACGGCGTAGGGCACGTGCTCGCCGAGCAGCCTGCGCTTCGAGTAGGAAGTCAGGTACGCCAGAGCCTTCTCGGTCGCGCCCGCCGCGAAGGCGCCGCGCAGCCCGTAGAGCGTCGAGCGATCCCAGAAGGTCTTATCTCCGTCCTCGGTCGCCAGCCCGTCCTCAGTCCACAGACGTTGTGAGAAGAGCGCGGCGACGGTGCCCTCCCTGCGCTCGTAGAGGCCGACGGTGAGCGGCGTGGCGATCCACGCGCGCAGAACGTCCGGCCGCCCGGCGTAAGCGCCGAACTTCGCGTGGCCGGCGAGGTCTCTGCGGTCGTAGTAACGGTAGGTCTCGAACCCTTCGACGTTGGCGCCGAAGTGTTTTTCGATGGCGGCTCGCAGTGCCCCGGCTTGTGTCTCGTAGCGCGCGAGCTGTTCCGAAGGCTTGCCCAACTCGCGCCCGAGCATCGCGGCCGAGTTCAGCGCGTCGTAGTAGAGCGAAGAGGTGTTGAGGTTCGCGCGCCCGGCGGGGAAGCGGTTCTCAAGCTCGTCGCTGTCGGAGGCGACCACGCCGCGCTCGTCCAACTTGCGGCGGCAGTATTCGAGGCACCACTCGACGAGCGGCCAGAGCTGCTCGGCCGTCTCGCGCCTGCCGTACGCGAGCGCGAAGCGCGCCGCGCCGTAGGCGATCATCGCCATGTCGCCGCGGTCTTTCGCGCCGTGCCAGAAGTCTGCGCCCTCCGAGATGATGGAACTCGGGATGGGCCTGTAGTCCGGATTCACGTAGCGCGCGAAGTGGCGGAAGGAGTTGACGGCCGACTCGGCCGCCGTCGCGTCGCCGAGGTACGCGAAGAAGGGGTTGGCGTACTCCGCCTGGTCGTTGGCCCAGACGGCCGCGTAGTACGCGCCGCCGCCGGGGCCGTGCATCAGGCCGCCCTTCGTCTCGAAGATGCTCTCGGCGGCGCGTATCTTCGCGAAGGCGAACGCGGCGTCGAGGACGGGGTCGGGCGTCTCCAGCCTCAGCCGCGACAGAATCTCCGCGACGCGCCCCGCGCGCGCACGCTCCTCCGCCTCGACGTCGACGTTCAGGGGCGGCTCTGAAATCTTCCGCGCGCTGAAGAGGAGCGCGAACGTGGTGCTCTCGCGCGGCCTGACGACGCGCTCGCCGGGGTCGGCCACGCGCGAGGAGGCGACGTACGCGCCGTAGACGCCGCGCGCGGCCGAGGTGCGCACGACGCGCTCCGTGTCCTCGACCTCGACGGTCAAGTCCCTGTCCGAGCGGTTGGTGAAGGTCAGCTTTTCGACGACGAGCGGCTTGTCCACGGAGGGGAAGATGGTGCGCGTGAGCGCGACCTCCCCGTCGCGCCCGAGCAGGCTCTCGACGCGCAGGAGGCCGCGCTGGCCGAAGGCCTTGACCACGTCCGCGCGCGGCGCCGCGCGGTCGACGAGGACGCGCGGCGTCGAGTCGTCGCCGAACGCGAGCGAGAAGTGGTCGCGCGTCTTGTTCGGCGCGAAGCGGAGCATGGGGAAGACGACCTGCCGGCCGAGGATGAGTCCGCCCCTCTCGTCGACGCCGTAGGTGACGATGACCGAGACTTTGCGGCCGCTCATCTCGACGTGATCCTGGTGCGCCTTGCCCTGCTCGACCTCCCAACGGATGCGGCCGTCCGCGTCGAGCTGCCAGCGCGTCTGCGCGCGCGCGGCCGGCGGGAGGAGAGCGTGCGCCGACACGAGCAGGCAGGCCACGCCAAGGAGCTTCAACTGGTTCGGGCACTTCATTATCGGCTAAGCGGACGGACAGGCGAGCGGCCACGGATGTTACCTGTTACCGATAACATTTTCAACCCGGCGGAGGCGGTGCCCTTGAATCCGGACTCGAAAAGGTGAGAAGAAGAAAAGGCCACGACGCACGCGGCGGCCTGCGCTCATGGTATGAGGCCTATGTCTTCCGGTCGGAATGTGCCGCCGTGTTTATCTGTGGCGGTCGCGCGTTTATGATGTGAGTCCGGAGGTTGTTCCCATGTCCGAACAGGAACGCAACGACACCGAAGGTTTCAAGACTACGGGCGCGGCCAAGCCCGCCGACCCCGCGCCGCCGGACTCAGAAGGGGCGGGCCTCGCGCCCGAGCACGAGCGGCTGTGGGAGAAGTTCCTCGAAGAATTCGAGGGGCATGACAACTGGTTGAGCGAGTTCACGCCGGCGCCGTTCGACCCGAGCGGGGCGCTGCGCGCCTTCGTCGAAGCGGCCGGGGACGCCGCAGTCCCGACACTGACCGAAGCCGCCTCCGGCGACAACAAAGACCTGTCGTACTGGGGCCGTGCGGGACTCAAGTGGCTGGAGGAGCGCGCCGAAGCCGAGGAGGCGGCGGCGCGCGAAGCATACCTGTGGGAGGTGACGGGCGGGAAGCCGGGGTCGGACTTGCACCCGGCGGTCGCGCTGGAGGCCGCCGACCCCGCGCGTGCGCGCGCGGCCGGGGCGCAGCGCAACCCCTTCGTGCTCGACCTGCTGATCCGCTTCTACCTCGGCCGCGGCATCGAAGAGGCGACCGAGTTCTGCGTGTGGATCATCGACCACGAGGACGCAGCGACGGTCAAGGCGCTGCTCGACAGCACGGCGTTGCAGGAGGCCCTCTTCAGGCGGGGGCCGGGGAAACTTGTCGAGCCGTGCCTGCCGCAACTCACGGAGCGCCTGTGTCAACTCTCAGAGTCCCACGATGACGAGAAGGTGCGCGGGGCCGCGGCGGACTTCCTGGTCAGGGCCGACCCCTGCGGGTCGGCGTCGAAGCTCATCCGCATACTGGCGCGGGCGCAGAGCATTGACTTCCTGACGGTCGAGCGCCTGAGCCCCGACCCGGACAGCCTGTACCTTTTGAAGCCGCTCATGGAGTGGAAGGAGATTACTCCGGGGGGTTGGTACTACGGAAGTAACAAACCGCCGGGCAACATTCTATACCTCCGCGAGCTACTCCGGCGGCGGCGTTGCGCCGGCCTGTGGACTGACCCGCGCACTGTCCGCCCGTTCCTGCGCGGCAAGCTGGAGCAGCCCCAACACAGCCACCCCTACGAAGACACTTACCTCGAAGAGGTGGCCTACTGCGTGGAAGAGTTGCGGGATGCGGAACTCCTCGACGACCTCCTCGAAGCCCTCGACGGCCTCCTCAAATCCCTCCCGAAGGGGCGTCTTTCACACTGCGCCATCGGGTCTGCGGGCGCGTTCCGAGCGCTGGGCGCCCCGGCGCTGGAGGCTCTCCGGCGGGCGGCGGCCGCGCCCGGCGAGTACGCGGAGCAGTTTGGGTGGATACTGCGAGCGACGGAGCGGCCGGACCCTTCGACGCGGGAGTTGTTAGGGTGGGCGGACGGAGAGTTCCTCAAGGGTAAGATTGAGGACGGTTTCGACCGGTCTGCCTTCCAGTTCTACGACGAGGCGCTGAGGCTGGGGCCTTCGGCGCACGCGGCCTTCCAGCTCGCGTGGATAGACCGCGCGTTCGGGACTGAGATCGTGCCGGAGCGCGTCGAGTGGATCAGGCAGTTGGGCTTCTACGACGAGGAGCTGCTGGCGGAGTTGTCCCGGCCCGCGGCCGTGCCGCTCACCGGGTTTCGGACTGAATGGAGGAGCATCATCACCAAACGGGAGCGCGACCCCGCACGTGCCGCGCGGGCGGAGAAGGCGGGGCTGCCGTCGCTCGCCGCCTACTGGGCCTACGAGGAGCGCCACGAGCTCGCGGCGCTCGAACACCTCGACCGCGTCTGGAAGGCCGTCGAACCGCGGCCCGGCGTGAACTCAGGAGAGCCGGCCGCCCCGCTGCCGACCGCCGTCTCGGACGACGCGCTCGCGAGACGGTTCATCGCAATCTCCGACTGCGACATCTGCCGCGGCCTGGACGAATACCAGTGGGCGCTAACCAAAGGCGGTGACGTGGAGACCGCCCTCCCCCCGGAAGCCTCACGGCTGATCGACCACGAACTCTGCCCCGTCTGCGGCACCTTCTATCAGTACGAGACCTCCTACGAGTTCATCTACGGAGGCAGTGAGGACGAGGAGAAGCTGACGCGCCTGACGCCGACGCAGGCGAAATCTCGACTGCCTGAACAGGTCTACGAAGCGATCATCCGTTGGATGCCGGGCAACCTGAAGCACACGGAAGCGCAGACCCGGCGCTACGCCGCGAAGAGCATGGTCGCGCACCACCTCGCGCGCGGGGAGGCCGCCGCCATCCGGCCGTACCTCTCGCACGCTGACCCCGCGGTCGTCCGCGGCGCGCTCGAAGTTCTCTTACACGCCTTGGATGAGGGCGCATACGAAGGCGCGGAGGTGGTTCCGGAACTGCGCGCCGACGTGGCTCTACTCGAAAGCAGCCCCGACGAACTGCTCGCGAATTTCGCCCGCGGCATCGCCCGGTACCTCAATCAGTCCGAGTGAGATTGACGGCCGACGAGTCGGTGTGTGAACCGGAGACGCTATGAAAACTTTTACGCTGATAATCCTGCCGGCGTTGCTCCTCGTCGCGCTCCTTGTGCTCTACCTCAGGCGTGCGTCGGGGCGAAGCAGGGAGCAGGGGAAGCTGTACGAGTCGCTGGCGGCGAGGTTCGGCCTGTCGGTGTTCACGCCGAAAACGGCGGCGGGCCTCGCCATGTGGCCCGAACTCGGCGGCGTCTACCGCGGCAGGGAGGTGCGCGTCAGGGGCGGGGTGGAGTTCGACCCGAGGCTGGGCGAGTACGACCGGCTCTTCAGGGGACTGAGCGGGGCCTCCGGCCCGAGGCTGCGGGAGGTGCGGCAGGGCGAGTTCACATACCTCGAGGTCAAATGTGCCAACCCCTCCCGACTCGCCTTCTACGTCGCCTTCGACAAGTCGGGGCCGCAAGGCGGGGCGGAGTTCGACCGCCACTTCCGGGTTAAGTTCGGCGAAGGCGGAGACCTCCTGGGCGGCATGGTCTTGACAGAAGCGCTCCGCCGCGAGTTGTTGAGCACGGTCACGGCCAAATGTCTCCACCCGTTCGAGAAGCTCGCGCTCGTGGGGGACGCCCTGCTCTACATAGAGACCGGCCGGCTGAAGACGGCCGACCAGGCGGAGCGTTTCGCGCGCATGATAGATGGATTGTGCGACGCGGCCGACGTGGCCGACGCGACGCCGCGGCCTTTACGGGGCGTCGCGTCGCACGTCACCGCGCCCGACTGACCCGGGACTTGCTACGGCTTCAAGGTGAAATTGCGTCCGACCGCCAAAAGGCCCGCGTGGGATAGGCTGTCATGCGGGACTCATAACTCGATGCCGAACCGTTCGGCCATGCGGTAGAGCGTCCTGCGGTTGATGCCCATCATCTCGGCCGCGCGCTTCTTGTTCCCGCCCGTCACTTCGAGCACGCGCAGGAGGTGGCGGCGCTCGACCTCGTCGAGCGTCAGGATGTCCTCGAACAGGCACCCGGGACTCGCCCCGCCCGCCCGCGCCGCGGGCGACCTCTCCGGCCCGTCGTTCATGACACTGGGCGGCAGGTCGGCCGGCGTGATGCGCCCCGCATGGTTGAGGGTGATGGCCCGCTCGATGACGTTCTCCAACTCCCTGATGTTGCCCGGCCAGGAATGTCCGACGAGCCGCGCGAGCGCCTCTTCCTCGACGGCGGGCGGGGGGAGGTCTTCCGGCGCGTGCTTGCGGAGCAGGTGCGCCACGAGCAGCGGGATGTCGTCGCGCCGCTCGCGCAACGGCGGCAGGTGGATGTTGATGACGTTGAGGCGGTAGAGCAGGTCGCGGCGGAACTCCCCCCGCGAGCAGAGGCTTTCGAGGTCGGCGTTGCTGGCGGCGATGACGCGCGCCCGCACGTCGACGGGCGCGCTCCCGCCGACGGGCACGACCTCGCGCTCCTGCAACACCCGCAGCAGCCTGACCTGGAGGGCCGGGCTCGTCTCGCCGATCTCGTCGAGGAAGATGGTGCCGCCCCCGGCCTGCTCGAAGATGCCGCGCTTGTTGGCGATGGCACCGGTGAAAGAACCCTTGACGTGGCCGAACAGCTCGCTCTCGAGCAGCGTCTCGGTCAGCGCGCCGCAGTTGACGGCGACGAACGGCTCGCCGTGCCGCCTGCCGTGGGCGTGGATGGCGCGTGCGATCAGCTCCTTGCCCGTGCCCGACTCGCCCGTGATGAGGACGGCGGCCCTCGCGTCGGAGACGCGCGCGATGGTCTTGTAGATTTCGAGCATCTGCGGGTTGCGCCCGACGAGGCCGGCGACCGACCCGACTTCCTCGGCTTCCGAGGGGGGCGTCTCCGTCTGCGCCCTGTCGCGGGCGCTCAGCGCGCGGCGGACGGTGGCGACGATGACGTCCATCTTGAAGGGCTTGCTGACGTAGTCGAACGCGCCCTCCTTGACGGCGCGGACGGCCGTCTCTATCGAGCCGAATGCCGTCATGAGGATGACGGGCGTCTCCGGGTACTCGCGCCGCACGTGGTCGAGGAGGTTGAGGCCGTCCTCCCTCGACTTCATGCGGATGTCGCTCACGACGACCTCGGGGCGGAACTCACCCATCACCGCGAGCGCCGCCTCGCCGCTCAGCTCGCACTTCACGACGAAGCCCTCCCGCTCGAAGACCTCGCGCAAAAGCTCGCAGGCCACGGGGTCGTCGTCGACGACGAGGATGCGCGGCCGCTCAGGCGACACGGCTTGTCACCTCCTCGGCGCGTCCCGCCTCCGGAACGAGCTGTTCCAGCGGGAGTGTCAGGCGGAAGCCGGCCCCGCGCCCGGCTCTTTCCGCCAGCTCGATGGAGCCGCCGTGCTCGGCCATGACCTCCCGCGCGATGGCGAGGCCGAACCCGCTGCCCGTCGGCTTATTCGTCCACATCGGCTCGAAGAGGTGTTCCGCCGCGTCCGGCCCGATCCCGACGCCCGAATCTCGGAACACGACCTCGGCCGCGCCGCCCTCGCGGTCGAGCCTCGTCGTCACCTCGATCACGCCCCCTTCGGGCATCGCGTCCACGCTGTTGTTGACGAGGTTGAGGAAGACCTGCTGGAGGCTGTCGCGGTCGGCCCGCAGCGGCGGCAGGCTCTCGTCGAGGCCCAGCTCGACCCTGATCCCGTTCTTGTCGAGCGTCGGCCCGACGAGCCACAGCACCTCTTTGAGCAGCTCGTTGAGGGCCAGCGGCCGGAGCGGGAGTCTGCCCCGGTGCGTCCATTCGAGCAGCCTTTTGACGGTGCCGACGATGAAGTCTACCTGGTGCTGGATGACGCGGACTCTCCGCTGCGTGTCGGCGTCGTGGAGGTGACTCGTCCCCAACAACTCAAGGTGCCCGGAGATGGAGTGCAGCGGCGTGCCGACCTCGTGCGCGAGCGAGGCCGCCATCTGGCCCACGACGGCGAGCCGCTCCGAGCGCGCGAGGCGCTGCTGCGAGTCGAACAGCGAGGAGTTGGCCGAGGCCAGCTCCTCCGTGGCCGCCGCGACCTTCCCGCGCAGTTCGTCGTTGAACCCGCGGATCTGGTTCAGCAGTTTTTCGCGCTCGTCGAGCAGGCGCTTCCTCGTCCCGTTGAGCCAACTGACCAGCGCCGAGACGCTGATGAAGACGCCGAAGCGGACGAGGTTCGGCACCGTGAATTCCAGCGCGCCGTAGGGCGGGAAGAAGAAGTAGTCGATGGCGAGCGCCGAGATGACCGAGACGAGCAGCCCCGGGCCGAAGCCGCCGTAGAAGGCGGCGATGATGGCCGCGAAGAAGAGGGGCGTCGGGTTCGGCTGGATGAAGGGCCAGAGCAGTTGCGTCAGAAGCAGTGCCGTCAGAAACACGAGCAGCGAGACGCCGTACTGTAGCGCCACCGCCCTCTTCCGAGTTGCCGTCGTCTTCTTCATCAGGAGTATCCGGCCCCGGCCTTCCCCGTGTGGCGGAATGGAGCACGCCGCGCACACGTGGTTAAAGTCGCCCCACGGTTTCGCCGCGAATATGACTCCGTCGGCTGGTTCAGGCTCGCGGCGCGCGGTAGTCCGTTCCCCGCACGTCGAAAAAACACCACAACATTCGCGCCTCGGGGCCGCGCCCCTTCGTTCTTCGGCCCCGGTCTGAAATTCTCATGCCACCCGCCGAGACGGCACATGAGTTGTATGTGCGATAGCGCACGGCGATTGTATGTGCAAGTCAGGGGGAAAGGGTAGCCCGATTGCCCTCTAAGACGTGCTTCCCCAGCCGACTCCTTCTGAACATTCAGTCCAAGACAACCGAATACCGGTGACGTAACGGGTGGCCCCCGAGCCCCGGAGATAAGTGTGAATCCTGTCGAAGCCCCGCTCACCGCCCCGGCTCCTCTTGCAATCGGCCGGGGCGACGAACTGTCCGTCGGAGTCCGCGCGCGCGCGCGGGCGGCGCCGTGGGCTCTGTCCCTCGGGGTGCTGTTCGTCTACCTGCTCTTCCCGACGAGGAACTACTACTGGGACGGGATCGACTTCGCGCTCACCGTCGAGCAGTCGCGCGGGCTCGGCCCGGCCTTAATCCACCCGCACCACCTGCTCTACAACGTCTTCGGGTACTACGTCTACCACGCCTTCGAAGCCTTGGGGTTGCAGGTGAGGGCCGTGCACGCCTTGCAGGCGGCCAACGCTTTATTGAGCGCGCTGTCGGCGCTGTTGCTCCATCGGTTCCTGAGCCGCACTTTACGCTCCACCTTCCTGAGCGCGACGCTGACCCTGCTCTTCTCATTCTCCGCGACGTGGTGGAAATACTCGACGGACGCGGACTCGTACGTCCTCTCCGTCCTGTCCCTGCTCGTCTGCCTCAACCTGCTCTTCGCGGCCCGCGGCCCGCGGCCGTGGTCGGTCGCGCTCGCGCACTCGGCCGGCATGTTCATGCACCAACTGGCCGTCTTCTTCTACCCGGTCATCGTCCTCGGACTCTTGCTGGACGGCAGGGGTCTTACTCGGCGGCGGCGGCTGATCCTCGTACTGCAATACAGCGTGGCCGCGTCGTCGTTCACGCTCGCGGTCAACTACTTCTGCTTCCACCTCCAGACGGGCGGCTACGGCCCGGCGGACTTTGTCGCGTGGCTCACCTCCTACGTGCAGGGGCCGCAAGCCTACAGCCTCGGCTTCGACTGGCGCGAGGTCGTCGTCCACACCTTCCGCGGGCACGCGCGGCTCTTCTTCGGCGGGAGATTCAACTGGCTCGACGGCCTGCTCGGCCTGCCGGTTCTCACCCTTTTGGCGACACTCATCGCCGTAGCGTCCTTCCTCGTCTACGAAACGTTCCGGGGATTTAAAACAATCGTATCGAGCTTCAAGTCGCCGGTCGCCCTCGACGACAAGGCCAGATGGGCCGCGGCGGCCTGCGGGCTGTGGGCGTGCGCGTACTTCGCCTTCCTGTGCTTCTGGTACCCGTACTTCACGCCTTACAGAATGTTCTACCTCCCCGCCTTAGTCTTCCTGCTCGGCGCCGCGGCCGTCCGCTACGATCTGCTCCGTACTCCGCGGCGCAGGCGGTTCGCGTCGATGTTCGTCGCCGCCATGGCGCTGAGTAACTTCCTGTTCTTCATCTACCCGCTGTCGCACGTCGAGAAGAACCCGGCGGTGGAGATGGCCCTGGGGATGGGCGAGGCGTGGCCCGCCGGCACGGTCGTCTATTACGCGCGGCCCAATGCCGACAACGAGCTGTTCCACTACTTCAACCCCGCGACGGACTGGCGAAAGCTCGACGCAGACCCCGGCGGGTCGTTCGAAGAGACGCTGCGCGAGGTGTACGGGCGAGGGGGCGGGGCCTGGTTGGACGCCTCGGCGCTCGACCGGATGCAGTCTTCGCCCGCAGGCTCGCGCTGGCTGGCCGAGCACAGCGCCGGGGGCCGCAGGGTAGAACTGGTCGGCGGTGGTTACAGAATAATCTTCGTTCAGGTCATGCCGTCGGCCGCCGCCGGCGACGCGCAAGCCCGCGACGTTTCACGCGGAGGAGGAGGAGGCCTCGATGAAGATACCGTCGAATAGGTCATACCTCACCGGGCGGGAACTCGCGTACGTCGCCGAGACTCTGACCTCCGGCGCGGTCTCGTCCGACGGCCGCCACACGCGCGAGTGCTCACGCCTGCTCGAAAGTCGCTTCGGAATCCCCAAGGTGCTGATGACGCCCTCGTGCAGCTCCGCGTTAGAGATCGCGGCGTCGCTCTGCGGCCTCGGCCCCGGCGACGAGGTGATACTTCCTTCTTTCACCTTCGTCTCGACCGCCAACGCCTTCGTGCGCCTCGGCGCGAGGCCCGTCTTCGTGGACATCCGCCGCGACACCCTCAACCTCGACGAGACGAAGATAGAGCGAGCCGTCACCGCGCGCACCAGGGCCGTCTTCGTGGTGCACTACGCCGGGACGGGCTGCGAGATGGACGCCGTGATGGCCGTCGCGCGGAGGCACAACCTGCTGGTCGTCGAGGACGCGGCGCAGGGCGTGGACGCCTTCTACAAGGGGCGCGCGCTCGGCTCCGTCGGCCACCTCGGCGCCTACAGCTTCCACCACACGAAGAACTACTCGTGCGGTGAGGGCGGCGCGCTCTGCGTGAACTCCCCCGCACTTGCGGAGCGCGCCGAGATTATTCGTGACAAGGGCACGAACCGCGGCAAGTTCCTGCGCGGCGAGGTGGACAAGTACACGTGGGTGGATGTCGGCTCCTCGCACATCCCGAGCGAGGTCGCCTGCGCCCTCCTCCGCGCGCAGCTCGAAGCCGTGGCGGAGATAACGGTGCGCAGGCGCAGGGTGTGCGAGTTATACGACCAGCACCTCCGGCCGCTCGCCCGGCGCGGGCTCCTCCGACTCCCGCACGCGCCGGAGGGCTGCCTGACCAACGGCCACATCTACTACGTCACGCTGCCGGACGGGGAGACGCGCGACGCCCTGTTGACACACCTCAACGCGAACGGCGTGGCCGCCTCTTCCCATTACGTCCCGCTGCACGACTCGCCGATGGGCCGGCGGTTCGGCTACCGGAAGGGCGACCTTCCGGTCACAGAGGAGATGAGCGCGCGGATTCTGAGGCTGCCCGTCTACCCCGACCTGACCGAGATGGAGCAGGCTTACGTCGTCCGACAGGTGTCAAAGTTCCTCCACGGCGCGAAGGTCGGAGACGCGAAGCGTGAGCGGCTGCTCGCGGCCGGCACACGGTAAGTTCACGTACGACTTTATGCACGACCCGCTAACTCAAGGAGAAGTTGCGCCGCGGCCCGACCTGTCAATCGTCGTCCCCGTCTACCGGAGCGAGGATTGCCTGGTCGCGCTCTACGACGCGGTTGACCGGGAACTCAAGGCCGCAGGCATCACCTTCGAGTTGATCCTCGTCAACGACTGCTCGCCCGACTCGTCCTGGAAGGTCATCGAGTCGCTCTGCCGCATCGACCCCGACGTGGTCGGCGTTGACCTGCGCCGCAACTTCGGGCAGGACAACGCCATCCTGACGGGGCTGCGGCTCGCGCGCGGCCGCCACGTCGCCGTGATGGACGACGACCTACAGCACCACCCGAAGTACCTGCCCGCCATGCTCGGAAAGCTCGAAGAGGGGGCCGACGTTGTCTACGCCCGGTTCGGGGCGAAGCAACAGAAGCTCTGGAAGAACGCGGGGAGCTGGCTGAACGGGAAGATCGCCGAGTGGGTGCTGGGCAAGCCGAAGGGCGTCTACCTCTCGCCCTACAAGGTCATCCGCGGGGAGGTCGCCGAGGCCGTCTGTGACTACCCCGGCCCGGCCCCTTATATCGACGGCCTCCTCTTCCAGACGACCTCGAGGATCGCGGAAGTCCCCGCCGAGCACTACCCGCGCTTCGAGGGCCGGGGCAACTTCACGTTCCTGCGCTCGGTCGGCGTCTCCGCGCGGCTCGCCTTCTCCTTCTCGGCGAGGCCGCTGCGCTTGGTCAGTTGGTGCGGGCTCGTCCTCGCGGCGCTGGCGGTGCTGCTGACCGTGTTCGTGGTCGCGTACCGCCTCCTCGTCCCGGAGAACTTCCCGCCCGAGGCGGTCGGCTGGGCCTCGCTGATGGTGGCGATTCTTCTCACCTGCGGGTTGCAGATGATCTTCTTCGGGGTGCTCGGCGAGTACGCGGGCCGCACCTACCTGCTCGTGAGCAGGAAGCCCCAGGCGGCGATCAGGGAAGTAATTCGCGCTGACGGCCGTGGGAATGCCGACGCGCGCCGTGCCGGAGAGTCTGTGGAAGGGGTGGGCGTTGGCCGCCGGTCTCATCTATAGGAGTTCCGCCCTCTACGAGCTGGCGATGCTCGGGCTCTACGGGCGTCACTATCCTTCGCGCTACCGCGCGGTGGCCGGACTGATCCCGCCCCGTTCGAGCGTCCTCGACCTCTGCTGCGGCCCGGCCGTCCTGTACAGGCGCTACCTCCGGCAGAAGTCGGTCGAGTACACCGGCCTCGACATCAGCGAGAAGTTTGTCAGAGACCTGACTCGCCGGGGTGTGCACGCGGAAGTGTGGGACCTGCGTCAGAGCGACCCCCTGCCGCCGGCGGACTGCGTTGTCATGCAGGCGAGCCTCTATCACTTCCTGCCCGACCCCCTGCCGGTGCTGGGCCGCATGCTGGCGGCGGCCCGAAAGCAGGTCATCGTCGCCGAGCCCGTTCGCAACCTCTCCTCTTCAAAACTTCCGCTGCTCGGCCCGCTCGCACGGCGTCTGACCGACCCCGGCGTCGGCAGTCAACCGTACCGCTTCACGGAGGGCGGGTTAAATGACTTGATGCTGAGTCTTGGTACGCGCCCGCCCCGTACGCGGCTGATCAGCGGCGGGCGCGAGAAGTTATACGTGATCGAGAAATCTCAAGCCGGGGCCTAGAGCAGCAGGCCGTCCACAAAGCCGATCTCGTAGACCATGAAGAGGCCGAAGCAGAGGCTGAAGAGCCCGGCCAGGCCGCGCAGCGCCAGGTTGGCTCGCGCGAAGCGCAGCCCTGTGAAGTGGAACGGCAACCCGACGAGCAGGCTCATCGCCATCATGCCGCCGACCGAGCCGACGCCGAAGACGAGGATGTAGGCGAGGCCCGCCAGAGGCGACTTGATGGTGGAGAGCACGAGCAGCATCAGGGCGGCGCTGCCCGCCAGTCCGTGAATCATCCCGACGACGAGCGGCCGCGCGCCCATGCGGAACCCGTGGTGCGTGTGCGGCCCGGACTCCGGCGCACCCTCGTGCAGGTGCGGGTGGGCGTGTGAGCGCGGGCCGTGGCTGTGAGCGTGCCAGTGGAGCGTCCCGCGCCGCAGCCTCCTCACCGCGTTCGCGCCGAGCGCCACGAGCATCAGCGCCACGCAGAACTCCAACGCCATCTCCGTCCGCTTCCCGATCTCGACACGGAGCAGGATGACGAGCACGCCCGCCGCCAAAAGCGAGACCGTGTGCCCGACGCCCCATAAGCCCCCGACGAGCGACGAGCTGAGAACGCTCTTGCGCTCGCTCACGATGGCGCAGACAGCCGCGAGGTGGTCTGCTTCGAGCGCGTGCTTGAGGCCGAAGACCAGCCCGAGCGCGAGCACCGACGCGGTCGAGGCCGCCCCCGCCGCGCCGCCGTCTCCGACCCGCGCGAAGTCGAACCCGGACTGCTTCAAAGCCTCGTAACAGATGGCCGCGCCGACGCAGGTGATGACGAGCGCGCTCAGCGCCGGCAGCACACGCACAAGTCTCCCCGACGCCGCGACGCGCCCCTTCATCAAACGCCCCGCGAAGACGAAGGCCAGCCCCACCGCCGTCAGGGTCGCGGCGAGTCCGAGGCTGAAGGCGAAGACGAGCAGCAGCCCGTAAGCGACCCTGTGGAGGGCTATCGCCGAGAGCAGCACGACGAGCGCCGAAGGGCACGGCAGCAGGCCGCCGGAGATGCCGAGCGCGAGGAGGCTCCGCCACGTCACGCGTCCGCCGTCCGCGCCCGGCGGCAGGTGCGTGTGCGCGCGCCCGCCGTGAGTGTGCAAATGCCCGTCGCCGTGGTCATGTGCGTGACCGTCAACGTCGTATCCGTGATGATGTTCGTGGGCGTGGCTGCCGCCGAACGCCGCGCCGAGGCGGCGTGCGAAGAGGCTCAGGCCGATGGCGACGACGATGGCGCCCGAGACGAAACTGAGGACTGGGAAGAGTCTTTCGGGGAGGACGTACTGCGAGGCGAAGAGCGTCACGAGCCCCAGCGCGAAGACGCCCGCCGTGTGCGTCACCGTCACGGTCAGACCGAGGAAGGCCGCGTGCCGCGCCGTGCCGCGCGTGCCGACGAGGTACGCGCCCACGACCGTCTTCCCGTGCCCCGGCGACATCGCGTGCATGGCCCCGAGTGCGGCGGCGACGAGCAGCCCGAGGAGCGCCGCCCACGGCGTTATCTCCTGCGCCTTAATCAACTCGGCCAAGAGGTCACGCTCGCGCGCCGCCGGCCTCCCTTCGCGGTCGAGCAGCACGCGCGCGCCCGCGGGCGCGGCCCCTTCCGTAAACGAAAGCTCCGCCGCGCGCTCGTCGAGCGGCGCCGCCAGAACGTCCGCCGGGTACGCCCTGATCTCATCCGTGACCGCGCTCCCGTAGGCCGTGCTGTCGAAGACCGACGTGCCCGGCGCGGGGCGCACGACGATCTCGCGCCAGCCGACGCGGCCGGTGTGGTTGCCGTCCTCGAAGCGCAGCCGGCGCGCGGCCGGGGCGCTGCCGCGCGCCGGCTCGCCCTCGAAGTCGCACTCGATGCGCAGCGTCTTCAGGCCGCCCGCCCCCTGCGGGAGTGAGACGTTCTTGCCGACGACGCGCAGCGGCACGTGCACTCCGTCTACGGTCAGCAACAGCCCCTCGGCCAGTTGCGGCGCGACGCGCGCGAGGTAGGCTTGCAACTCTTCGTCCGAGGTCGCGCCGTCGCCGTTCGCATCCGCGAGTTGCAGCTCCTGAAAGGCGGAGACCTCGGCCATGTCCACGACGTAGCGGACGGCGACCCGCCCGGAGCCGACTTCGAGCCGCGAGAAGTGGTTGACGGTGAAGTTGCCGAGCGGGTGCGCCTGCGCAACGGCCGCGAAGGCGAGCGTCAGGAGAGCGGCCGACAGCAGCACCCGCCCTGTGAGTTTATTGACTCGCATCCTCATACACCTGAGCCCTTGATAGCCCGCGACGCCAAAGACTGTCGCGCGGCTTCGGACTGGAGGGCGTCGAAGCCGGGGTTGATTTCGAGCGCGCGTCTCAAATAGTCGCCGCCCTTCCGCGCGTCGCCGAGCGCCGTGTAGATCATGCCGGCGTGATAGAGCATCCGTGCGTCGCGCGTGCCCAGCCGCAGCGCGCGCTCAATCGAGTCGCGCGCCTCCGCGAGTTGCCCCTTCTTGTAGAGGCACCACGCCAGCGCGTCCTCGGTGAAGATGTCTGCGCGCGACTCGCGCTCGCGGCGCGCGACCGCCAGCGCCTCGTCGAGCTTGATGTCGTGGTCGGCCCAGAAGAGCGCGAGCTGACGCGAGTATGTGCCGGGGGCGGCCCCGGCCGTGCGCTCGATGAACTCGACCAGCTCGTACTGCCGGCGCGCGTCCTCCGCGCGGCCGAGCTTCGCGTAAACGTCGCCCAGTGCGGCCGCGGTGTCGGGCAGAGGGACTCGGCCCTGCGCGCGCTCGAAGAGCGAGGCCGCAGCCGTGTAGTCGCCCGCCGCGAGTCGCGCGCGCGCCTGCGCCGCCAGCGCGACGTGGTAGTCGGGGAAGACTGCGAGCGCGCGTTCGTACTCGCGCTCGGCCTCCTCGCGTCGCCCCGCGTTCAGCAACTCGTCGCCGAGGTGCGCGCGATACCAGGCGACCGACTCCGGGTCGCGCGGGTCTGCTGCCTTGACGGCGACGAGCATCGCCTCGACCGCCCCCTCTCGGTCGCCGTGGAGCGAACGCAGATAGGAGACGCGTGCGTAAGAGGCCGCGTCGGGACGCAGGTCAACCATCCTCTGCGCGGCCTCGACCGCACACTCGTAGTCGCCCAACTCGACGCAGGCGTCGGTGATCGCCCCGTACACGTCGTGGTCTTCGGGGCGCTGTGCCTGCGCGCGGCGGGCGGCGGCGAGTGCTTCCGCGAAGCGGTGGTAGGTGAGCAGGAGCTTGGCGTGCAGCTTCAACGCGTCGTAGTCGTCCGGCGCGACGCGCGCGGACTCGTCGAGTGCGGCCTCGGCTTTTGCGTTGAAACCGAAGTCGCCGGTCTCGCGTGCCTTCTGCATGTAGGCCGCGGCCAGCAGGTTGTAGCCGTCGGGGTTTTGCGGTCTCTGTTTGAGCTGCCCCTCGGCCGCGCGTATGCGCAGGTCTGCCGCCGTCGCCGCCCGTGCGTCGACGTGCGTCTCCTCGAATTCACCGGGAGCTTGCCCGTCGCTCGTGGCGCGTGTGATTGAGCGCACACCGAGATAAGCGGCGGCGAAGAACGCGGCGCCCAAGAGAAAGGCCAATGCTGTCCGTGTAGTCTTCATCGCTTCATCCGTTGCGAACCGGGAGGCTCATGTCGGTGGCCGGGCGGGTCACGCCCCCGCCCGGCCACCGCGCCGCGCGTCGTCCGCCGCGGGATAGCTTACGGGTTCGGTGCGTGGTGCTCGTGCGGCTTCGCCCCCTTGTGATTGCCCGAGTGGGGCGTGCCCAGGTATGGGAAGGCCGAAAGGTACGGCACGTCGTTGTGATCCACGCCGTCGCCGAGCGCGTTGTTGGGGCTGACGTTCGTGTCGGGCGTGAACGGCGTCCCGCCTGCGACGGCGCGCAGCGCGATGTCGGTCACGTCGTCGCCCGGCCGCCTCCCGTTCGGGAAGCCCGCCACGTCGCCGCCGAGGAGCCCGAGCTTGTTCGGGCTCGCCGCGGGCGCGATGGCGACGTTGAGGCGTAGCATCTCGTGCGGCTTGCCGTCCGAGAGGAAGGTCGTGTAGTTCGGCCCCGTGACGCTGTTGACGGGGATGCCGGTGGCGAAGATCGAGACGAGGTCGTTGCGCGGCGCGGCCGGGACGCCGATGCCGAAGACGGCCTTGAGCAGTTGCGCCAACTGCGGGTCGACGACGTACTGCGCGAACTGCGCGTCGCCCGCGGGCGTCGAGGAGTTGAACGTGTCCTTGAGCCCGAGCGGGATGACGACCTCGTTGACGAGCGGGCTGCCGAGGCGCGAGACCTGCCGGTAAGGCCCCGTCGAGAAGCTCTTGCCGTTGGGCCTGAGCACGGTCGTCGTCCGACGGCTCGCCGTGGCCCACACGCCGACGACCGCGTCCGAGGCGGTCGGCCCCGACGGCACGGCACCCGACCGCGTCAGCTCCTGTACGGGGACTTCGATGGCGATGCTGTTGACGTTGAAGCCCGCGGTCGAATCGAAGCCGCCCGTCGCCGCGACCGACGAGAGGTTGAGCGTGTCGAAGACGCCGCCCACGTCGATGTAGAAGCCCTCGTCGCGCTGGCCCGCGAAGACGCGCCCGCCGTTGGGGAGACTCGTGACGGCCGCCTGCGCGAGCGCCTCGTAGTTGGGCGTCGAGCGGTCGCCGATGTTGTTCGGCGGCGTGAGCACGCCCGAGGCGATGACGGTCGTGGTGCGCGCGACGCGGTTGACGCGCGTCACCGTGTAGGTCTGCGGCTCGTTGTAGTCGGGGTCGTCGAGCGACGTAATCAGAGGCTCGATGCCGCCCTGCCCCGCGAGCGCCTGGTTGGGCGAAGCCATGCCGAGGACGATGTTGGGGTTCTTGAACTGCGTCGTGAAGCGGAACTGGTAGGTCACGTCCTCGACGCCGTCGCCCGTGTTGTCCACCTTGATCTCGTAGAGGACGTTGTCGTCGAACTTGTAGAAGTGTGGGCCGCCCGAGGGCTCCTCGAAGGGGATGTAGTTGGCTATGAGCGTGACGAAGCCCGAGCGGCCGGACTCGGTGCTGCGGAAGGCGTAAACGTCCGTGTTGTCGGCGAGCGGGTCGGCGGCGATGAGCGGCGCCTCGCGGTGGCTCGAAGCCTGCGAGGGGCCAGCGCCCGAGCCGACGAGCAGCGCCGAGGCCAGGAAGCCGAGCGCGGCCGCGGTCAAAAGTTTCCTCATCTCTTCTTCTCCCTTGTGGTATCCCGGCGGGGCCGGGCCAATCTTTGCGGCCCGCGGCGGGCGTGTGCGCGCGCCGCGGGCGTGACGAGTGAAGACGCGGCGCTCACATTCTGCGGACTCGCTCATGCGGAAATAAATTTCCGGGGCGACAATCCGCGGGCTCCTCCGCGTCCGTAACTTCGGCACTTCCAGATCAACTCGGCTTTTGGCTTCTCAATTTACGGTCGTCTTCGCGGGGCGGATTTAGTCCCGAGGGGATTTTTTTCAAACGGGAGGAGCGTCCGAAAAGGAACACCGGGGGAGCCATGAAACATAGAACGAACCTGACGCGCCGCGTAGCGGTGTGGCTGGCCGTGTCCTGCCTCATCACGCCGACAGCCGCGCCCGCCTTCGCGGCGTCGGCGGTCGTCCGGCGGCAGCAGCAGGCAGGGCAGTCGCCCAAACGGGGTGTGCAAGAGAACCCTGACGAACTCACACAGTCGCCGCGCGGTCGCGTCGCGTACGCGGCCGACCTCGAAGACAACTTCGAGATTTACGTCGCCAACCCCGACGGCGGCGCGGTCACCAAAGTCACGGACGACCCGGCCGAGGACACAGACCCTTCGTGGTCTGCGGACGGCAACCGTCTCGCCTTCGTCTCTGACCGCGACGGCAACCAGGAGATTTACTCCGTCAACTCCGGCGGCGGGCTGGCGACGCGGCTGACCACGAACGCGGCGGCCGACCTCGACCCCGCGTGGTCGCCCGACGGGTCGAAGATCGCCTTCACCTCTGAGCGCGACGGCAACCAGAACGTCTACGTCATGAACGCCGACGGCTCGAACGTCGTCCGCCTGACCGACTCGACGGCCGCCGACTTCCGCCCCGCGTGGTCGCCGGACGGGACGAAGCTCGTCTTCACGTCGAACCGCGACGGCAACGACGAAATCTACTCGATGAACGCCGACGGCTCGGCGCAGACGAACCTCTCCAACAACGCGGCGGACGACCTCAACCCCGACTGGTCGACGGGGCGCATCACCTTCCAATCCACGCGCGACGGCGACGACGAAATCTACTCGATGAGCGAAGCGGGGACGGGGCAGACGCGCCTCACGAATAACCCCGCCTTCGACGGCCGCCCGGCGCGCAGCTCCGACGGCAGCCGCGTCTACTTCGTCAGCATGCGCGACGGCAACCTCGAACTCTACGTGATGAACTCCGACGGCAGCGGCGTCACGCGCCTGACCACGACCGAGGGTAGCGAGCTCGACCCGGACGTACAGCCGCTCACGACCGTCGCGCCCAACACCACCGTGCAGTTCGCGCCCGCGAGCTACGTCGTCAACGAGGGCGCCGGCCGCGTCACCGTCACCATCACGCGGACGGGCAACACCGGCGTCGCTTCACAGGTGGACTTCGCCACCGTCGGCGGCACGGCCAATGAGCGGATGGACTTCGCGCCCATCGTCGTTACGGTCGAGTTCGCCGCGGGTGAAACGTCGAAGACCGTTGACATCCCGCTCATCGACGACGCCTTCGTCGAGCCCGACGAGACGTTCACCGTCACGCTCGGCAACCCCGCGGGTGCCACGCTCGGCGCGAGCTTCTCGGCCACCGTGACCGTGCTGGATAACGACAGCGGCGCGCCGGCTTCGGCCGCGACGCTCTACGGCGTGACCGGCGCGAACAACCTCGTCCGCTTCGGCAGCACTTCGCCGGGGACGATTGAACGCACCATCGCCATCAACGGCCTCCAGGGCGGCGAGACCGTCGTCGGCCTCGACGCGCGGCCCGCCACGCGACAGCTCTACGCTCTGGGGAGCACCGGCCGTCTCTACGTCGTCAACCCGACGAGCGGGCGCGCGGCGCTCATCTCGACCGTCTCGACCGCTTTGAGCGGCACCTCCTTCGGCGTGGACTTCAACCCGACGGTTGACCGCCTGCGCGTCGTCTCAGACGCCGACCAGAACCTGCGCATCAACGTGGACACGGGCGCGGCCACGGTGGACACGCCGCTCGCCTACGCCGCGGGCGACCCGAACGCGGGGCAGAACCCGAACGTCGTGGGCTCGGCCTACACGAACAGCGTCGCGGGCGCGACGACGACCACGCTCTACAACATCGACTCGGCGCGCGACGTGCTGGTCACGCAGAACCCGCCGAACAACGGCACGCTCAACACCGTCGGCGCGCTCGGCGTTGACACTTCCGACGCGGTCGGCTTTGACATCGCGCCGAACGGCAACACGGCCTTCGCCGCGCTGACCGTCGGCGGGGCGTCGCAGCTCTACACGATTAACTTGACTACGGGCGCGGCCACTCTCGTCGGGGGCATCGGCGGCGGCGCGCAGGTGCGCGGCCTCGCCGTCTTCAACCCGTCGCCGAACCCGATTGACGACGACGAGTTCTTCGTCCGCCAGCAGTACCTCGACTTCCTGAGCCGCGAGCCCGACGCGCCGGGTTTGCAGTTCTGGACGAACGAGCTGAACCGGCTCATCACGACCTGCCCGACGACGCCGGCCAACAACCGCGCGGCCTGCGTCCTCGGCGCGCGCGCGCAAATCTCGACCGCCTTCTTCCTCTCCATCGAGTTTCAGGAGACGGGTTACTTTGTCATCCGCGTCTACCTCGAAGCGTTCGGGCGTTTGCCGACCTTCCGCGAGTTTCTGGCGGACGTGCAGGACGTGCGGCGCGGGGTCGTCGTCGGGCAGGCCGGGGCTTTGGAGAGGCTCGCGGCCAACCGCCGCGACTTCCTCGACCGCTTCGTGGATCGCGAGGAGTTCCGCGCGGCGCATTCGGGCATGTCGAACGCGGACTACGTGAACGCGCTCTTCACGAACGCGGGCGTCACGCCCTCTTCGGAGGCGGCGACCCGTGACGCGCTCGTCGCGGGCCTCGGCAACGGGACGGAGACGCGCGCGACGGCGTTGCAGAAGGTGGCCGACACGCGTTCGGTCTTCAACGCGGCGTACAACCGCGCCTTCGTCCTGATGGAATACTTCGGGTATCTGAGGCGCGACCCGGACACCATCGGCTTCCAGTTCTGGCTGGACAAGCTGAACTCGGTGAGCGTGGCGGGCGAGGACGTGCGTAACCCCGACGTGGCGCTCGCGCGCATCCGCCGCGCGCAGATGGTCGAAGCGTTCATCGACTCCGTCGAGTACCGGCGTCGCTTCGGCAACTAGACCGGCGGGGCCGCACGGGGTGCCGAAAAACAGGAGGGCCGGGGAGGGTATATGAATCCTCCCCGGCCCTCCTGTTGCTGGCGGCGTCTATGTCCTCTTCAGCCTTTGAGGAAGTCGAGCAGCGCGCGGTTGAACTCTTCGGCGTGCGTGGCGTTGAGCCCGTGCGGGCCGCCCTTGATGAGTGCGAGGCGGCTGCCCGCAATCAACTCGTGCGAGCGCTTGCCGCTGACCTCGAAGGGCACTGTCGCGTCGGAGTCGCCGTGGATGATGAGCGTCGGGACGGTGACCTTCGCCACGTCGCCGCGGAAGTCAGTGCGCGCGAACGCGCCGATGCAGTCGAGCGTCCCTTTGGGCGAGGCGAAGGCGGCGATGTCGCGGTTGTAGATACGGAACGGCTCGCTGACCAGATCGGTCACGAGACCCTTGAGTCCGGACGGCGAGAAAAACTGCTTGGTGAAGTCTTCGAGGAAGGCGAGACGGTCGCCCTTCACCCCGTCCTCGAACTGCTTGATCGTCGTGTCGTCGAGCCCGCCCTCAGGGTTGTCCTCAGACTTGTAGAGGTAGGGCGGGACGGCCGCCGCCAGCACTGCGCGGCTCACGCGCTCCGTCCCGTAGGTGCTGAGGTAGCGGACGACCTCGCCGCCGCCCATCGAGAAGCCGACCAGCGCGGCGTCGCGCAGGTCTAAATGTTCGATGAGCGCGCGCAGGTCTGCGGCGAAGGTGTCGTAGTCGTAGCCGCCCCAGGGCTGCGAAGACCGTCCGAACCCGCGCCGGTCATACGTGATGACCCTAAAGCCCCCGTCAACCAACGCGGGCACCTGCTTCTCCCACGAGCGCCCGCTCAAAGGCCAGCCGTGGATGAGCACGACCGGCCGCCCCGTCCCCTGGTCTTCGTAGTAAAGCTTGACCGGCTCATCCCCCGTCCCGACTTTCAACTTCGGCATGATGTTTCCCCCCTGTATGAATCTTCAGCGTTAAAAGGTTGGCGCGGTTCGTTCGCCCGTCGCGCAGGCAGACAGATGCGTGCCCCCTTCAAGAGACGGTACGGGCACGCGCTACGCCTGGATTCTCAATCATGTGGTTTTTCTGTTACGCGTTCGGTAGACAGATTCACTTCGGGTCAATCCGAAGCGGTGCGGTGTCCGTATAGTGTGCGAACTATCCCCCATCCAACGCCGACGCTGATAAAAGTCCGAGGCCGGGTCACCGGTGTCGGGAATTTTTACTGCTCAAGGGGGGGACATGGAACTCGGTCAAAGGAGACTCTGGTCACGGCGCTCGCACGAACAGAGGGTCGAAAAGTTCTACGGCTGGGGCGTGGAGGGTTACGGCGACTTCCACGGCGGCTACCTGAACTTCGGGCTGTGGGAGGAAGGGATTAACGACTACCTCGCAGCCGCCGAGAACATGGTCAGGCGCATGGGAACGCTCCTCGGGCTCGGGGGCGAGAGTCGGCTTCTCGACGTGGGCTGCGGCATGGGGGCGCAGGACATTTACCTGCTCAGAGCGTTCGAGCCGCAGAGCATCGATGCGCTGGACGTGACCTGGCCGCACGTCGAGCACGCGCGGCGACGTGCGCGGGAGGCGGGCTGCGAAGACCGCGTCCACTTCCGCCACGGGACGGCCACCAGCCTCCCGTTCCCCGGCGAGAGCTTCACGCACGTCCTGAGCATCGAGGCCCCCGAGCACTTCGACACGCGCGAGGATTTTCTGCGCGAGGCTTACCGCGTGCTCGCGCCCGGCGGCGTGACGGCCTTCGCCGACTACACGCTGAAGCGTCCGCCCCGGAACGCCCTTGAGAGATTCATCGTCGAGGCGGCCCGGAGTCTATGGAAAGTGCCGCGCGTGAACGTCGTCACGTCCGACTCTTACCGCGAGAAGATGCAACGGGCGGGCTTCGTAAACGTCGAGGTCGAAGAGGTGGGCAGGCTCACCATCCCCGGCTACTACCGCGAGCAGCGGCGGCCGGAGACGGTGCGCGAGTTGACGAAGATCAGGGGCCGGGTGGCAGGCAGACTCGGCTGGGTCATCGACTTCGCCGTCTTGAAGGCTTACGAGGCGGGGCTGATGGAGTACGTCTTCGTCCGCGCGGAGAAGCCTTCGGCGAGGCCATCAGTCGGGGCGACCGCACGGGACTGTTAACAAGCGAACGAACTAAGGGTGAGACCGGGCATGCTTCCTCGTTTACGCAGGCCACATTCAAGCTATCCTTCTGCCGGCTCTTTCAGTCGCCCGGATGATCTCGTCAACGAATCGGGCGTGCGGACTTTGACACGGGACGAGCCCGGAACTTCTTCGGGGCCGCTCCACCGCTTTCTGGAACGCTCCGCCACGATACTGTTTCCGTTTCTCTTCGTCTCCGCCCTGTTACTCTCCTGCCGGGGGCTCTTGGACAACGGGGCCGTGTGGCTGGTGGTGCCGGGCGCAGTTCTCGGGCTGCTCTTCGGCGACTTCATCACAGGCTTGGTGCACTGGGCGGCCGACACTTACGGCGAGGAGAGCACGCCCGTCATCGGGCGCAGCCTCGTCAGGCCGTTCCGCGTCCACCACGTCCGCCCGCTGGAGATCTGCGAGCACGGCGTCGTCGAGACCATCGGCAACACATGCATCCTGGCGACACCGCTGTTCGCACTATTCGTCGCCGTCATGGCGTACGGCGAGACTTCAGCGGCGGCCGCCTTCGCGGTCTTCACGGCGGCCGTGACCGTGGGCGTGACCGTTGCCACGAACCAGTTCCACAAGTGGGCGCATCAGGAGTCGCCGCCGCGTCTCGCCCGCGCCCTGCAACGCGCGAGAATCATCCTGAGCCCCGAGCATCACCGCGCGCATCACACCGCGCCCTTCGAGTCGAGCTACGCCATCACGAACGGCTGGCTCAACCCGCTGCTGAACCGGACACGCTTTTTCCGACAGCTCGAAGGCGCCCTCCGCATGCTGGGCATCAAGCCTTCGAAAGGGGCGTAGGCGAAAGGCTTGAATAACGGAGGACTGAACTACCCGCGGAATGTGTTCGCGGATACACTTACGGGCGGCCAGCTAAACAGCTAACCGCCCGTAAGTTCTTGAGGTTGTTAACTCCGCAGGTAGGACTCGAACCTACAACCCTTCGGTTACGCATGTTCCCGTGCTTTCGCGCGGGGGCGGACTATCTCATCAACTCTCGCGAAAGAGTTGCCGGGCGCTCGCGGGGGTCTTATCGGTCGGCTTCCTCAACCCCTAGTCTCTGCACGTTCCCGTCTACTCCCGCGCCCGGGGGCGCGTGCCTTTCGACGGGCTTCGCTCAGGGTTGCCGTGCCGGCTCACCTGCCGGTGTAGGGTTCCCTGAATTCACCCGGTTTTTCAACCACAGTCACCTGTGGAAGCTGCAATTAACTTACAGCCGAATGCTCTGCCATTGAGCTACTGCGGATTGTAACGCCCGCGCGGATTAAAGTATCCCGCGCGGGCGTGAAATTTTATAGCAGAGGGTTCGCGGGGGTGTCAAACGGGCGCGGCCGGTTGCAAAGGGGGCGGGGTTTGGGGGATTATCTGGGTTCGCAAAAACGTTAGTACCAACCTGCGCCTGCCTTAACGTCGCGCAAGACTTTGCCGAGGAGGAGATAAACCGCATGGAGCGCCGCACCACTTCGTGGCACAGCCCTGCGCTGGGGATGGAGATGCCGCTCGTGGCCTACGGGCACTCGGGCTACCCGCTCCTGATGTTCCCGACCGCCGCCGCCGACTTCCTGGAGTACGAGCGCTTCCACCTCATCGACTCCATCCGGCATCACATCGACGCGGGGCGCCTGCGCGCCTACTCCATCAACAGCGTCAACCGCTACAGCCTGATGAACGACCAGGCGCCGCCGCCCTGGAAGGGCGAGCTGCTCCGGCGCTACGACCGCTACATCACCGACGAGGTGCTGCCGCTCATCCGAAACGAGTCGGGCGGGCAGTCGCCGCTCACGACGGGCGCCTCCTTAGGCGCCTACCTCGCCGCCAACGCCTACTTCAAGCACCCGGACGTTCTGCGCGGCACGGTCGCGATGAGCGGCAGCTACGACGTGCGCTCCTGGTTCGACGGCTACCACGACGACAACGTCTACTTCAACAACCCCGTCGAGTACCTTTCGAACCTCAACGACGAATACCACCTCCCGCGCCTGCGCGCGGCCGACGCCATCGTCATCCTGTCGGGGCAGGGGGCCTACGAGGCGCCCGAGCGCAGCCGACAGCTCTCCGGCATCCTCCACGCCAAAGGCATTCCGCACACGCTCGACATCTGGGGCCACGACGTCGATCACGACTGGCCCTGGTGGCGGAAGATGCTGCCGCACTGGCTGGGCAGACTGCTGTGAGTTAGTAGGCAGTAGGCGGATGGCAGTGGGCAGTTAAGACCAAAAGCAGCCCGAAAGAAATCGGAGGCGGCGAGTAAATGAATCTCGCCGCCTCCGATTTCTTTACGACCTATTTCGCTAAAGACTTCCTGCCTTCAACTGCCTACTGCCATCCGCCTACTGCCTACTGGTCGTCCCCGCCCTTCTTGCCCTTCTTCTTGGAAGGCTCGACCTCGCGCGGGCGCGTGGCGGCGGGCGGCGGCGGGGCCGGGGCGTCATCGTGTGTGTTGACGCGCGGGGCCGCGGGTTCCGACTTCTTCGAGTCGCCCGAGCCGGCGGGCGTCGTCGCGGTCAGGCCCTCGCCGGGCGCGGGCGGGAGCGTCACCTGTTCGAGCTTGGTGTCGGCGCCGGCGGCGGCGGGCGCCACCTTCTCGCCCTTCGCGGCGGCGGTGATGAAGGCGTTGCGCTCCTCCAACTGCTCGCGCTGACGTTGCAGGTGCAGCTCGCGGATGTCCTCCGGCATCTTCGGCGGCTTGTCGAACTGCTCCTTCGGCTTGTCCTTCAGGAAGTCCTTCATGAAGTCGATCCAGATGGGCAGCGCGCCGTGGCCGCCCGTCATGTCCGACCCGAGATTCTTCTTCATGCCGGGGTAGCCGAGCCAGACGCCCGTCACGTAGGTCGGCGTGTAGCCGATGAACCAGACGTCCGTGTGGTCGTTGACCGTGCCGGTCTTGCCCGCGACCTGGACGCCGACCGA
>Ga0213876_10000143_pt1 | contig 76974 bp, 62 predicted proteins | sample BarmaccomBMRX_R9_FD_160113 | JGI IMG/M metagenome (GOLD analysis project Ga0213876, IMG submission 160113) | Root-associated microbial communities from Barbacenia macrantha in rupestrian grasslands, the National Park of Serra do Cipo, Brazil - RX_R9 | ecosystem: Host-associated > Plants > Roots... | reverse complement strand
ACCCGCTCGTCAAAGATAACCCCTACCACCCCGGCGACATCATCGGGCAGGAGGGCCTGGAGTCCACCTACGACCGCTACCTGCGCGGCCGCGACGGCTACCGCGAGGTCGAGGTGGACAGCCGCGGCCGCATCCAGCGCGAACTCTCCGTCGTCCCGCCGCAGCCCGGCCAGGACTTGGTGACGACCATCGACCTCGACCTCCAGCTGACGGCCGAGGAGCAGCTCCGCAACTCGCCCAACAAGCGCGGCGTCATCGTCGTCATGGATCCGCAGAACGGCGAGATCATGGCGATGGCCTCCTACCCGACCTTCGACCCGAACCTCTTCTCGCAGCGCATCGGCACGCCCGAGGGGCGCAAGGAGGCGAGCGCGCTTTTGCGCGACCCGCTCACGCCGCTCTTCAACCGCGCCATCCGCGGCCGCTACCCGCCGGGCTCGACCTGGAAGATTCTGATGGCGACGGCGGGCTTGCAGCAGGGCGCGATCACGCTCAAGAACTCGAACCTGGTCTGCGGCGGCGGCATCACCATCGGCAACAAGTTCACGCGCTGCATGGGCAGCCACGGCTCGCCCCCGCTGCGCACGGCCATCCGCGTCTCCTGCGACGCCTACTTCTACCGCCTCGGCCTCAAGATGGGGCTCGACGGCATCATGGCGATGGTGGACGAGTTCGACCTCAACAAGAAGACGGGCGTCGATCTGCCGCACGAGCTGGTGAGCTGGACGCCCTCGCGCGAGTTCAAGGCGCGCTTCAACCCGCGCGACGCCGAGTGGCGGGACATCGATACCGTCTACGCCTCGTTCGGGCAGGTCTACGACTTCGTGACCCCTTTGGCGATGCTGCGCGCGCAGGTGGCGGTCTCCAACGGCGGCCGGCTCTACGTGCCCCACCTCCTCAAGGAGGCGCGGGCCGTGGCCGGCGCCGGGCCTTTCCCCGAGCGGCCGCGCCAGACCTTCGAACACCCCGAGCCGAAGCTCCTCCCCATCCCCCAAGACCAGCACGACCTGGTTGTGGACGGCATGTGGGCCGTGGTCAACGAGCCGGGCGGGACGGGCGGCGCCGCGCGCGTCCCGGGCTTCGACGTGGCGGGCAAGACCGGCACGGCGCAGGTCGTCGGCCTCGGCAAGGACACGGGCAAGAACAAGGATCACTCCTGGTTCGTCTCCTACGCCCCGGCGAAGAAGCCCGAGATCGCCATGATCGCGCTCATCGAGAACGTCGGCTTCGGCGGCAAGTTCGCCGCCCCGGCCGTCCACAACATCTACCAGACGTATCTTTCGAAGGCGCACCCCGACCTCGCGCCCGCGGCGCCGCCGACGGTCGAGGCGGCCGCACAGCACCAATGATGAACGATGAATGATGAGTGATGAATTAAAAGCCGGCTGCCTTTCATTCATCACTCATCATTCATCGTTCATCACTTTACTCAAATGGCTGCGATACTCGAAAAGCGAAAACTCCGCGACTTCGACTGGCTGCTGACGCTGCTGGCGCTAGCCATCGCCCTGTTCGGGACGTGGATGATCTACAACGCGCAGCCCGACGTCGGCTACTGGAAGAAGCAGCTCATCGGGCTCGGCATCTCGGCGGTCGTGATGCTGGCGGTCTCCTTCACAGACTACCGCAAGCTCGTCCACTTCGCGCCGGCCTTCTACGTTTTCGGGCTCGTCCTGCTCGTCGTCGTGCTCGTCCCCGGCATCGGGCTCAAGATCAACGGCCAGCGCTGCTGGATCGGCGTCCCCGGCCTCGGCCAGTTCCAGCCCTCGGAGTTCATGAAGATTCCGACGGTGCTCATGCTGGCGCGCTACTACGGGCGCCCGCGCGGCTCGACGCTGACCGTCCGCGAGACGCTGATGGGCATCGCCATCCTCGCGCTCCCCGTCGGCCTCATCCTGCTTGAGCCGGACGCGGGGCAGTCCATCACCTACTTCCCCCTGCTCGCCGTCGTCCTCTTCCTCTCCTCGGTGCGGATGTGGCTCGTCATCGCGGCGCTCGTCCTCGGCACGGCCTCGGTGCCGGCGGCGTGGGTCGCCGGCGTCAAGACCGGCGCCATCAAGCCCTACCAGCAGGAGCGCATCAACGTCATCCTCGACCCCGAGAACGCCGACCGCCGCGGCTTCGGCTACCACACCTGGCAGTCGATCTTGACGGTCGGCAAGGGTGGGCTGTGGGGCTCGGAGACGCGCGGCGACGCCTCGCAGAGCAAGCTTAAGTTTTTGCCCGAGCCGCACACCGACTTCATCTTCGCCGTCACGGCCGAGAACACGGGCTTCGCCGGCTGCGTGCTCCTGCTCCTGGCCTACGCGGTGCTCCTGACGAAACTCATCCACGGGGCGCGGCGCGCGCCCGACCGGACGGGGATGCTCGTCATCATGGCTATCGTCGGCGGCCTCGCCTTCCAGATCTTCATCAACGTCGGCATGGCCCTCGGCATGCTGCCCGTCATCGGCGTGCCCCTGCCCTTAATGAGCGCGGGACTCTCGGCCATCCTCTCGACCTCCGTCGCCATCGGCTTCGCCATCAGCATCCGCCTCCGCCGCTTCGTCAACTGAGGCGGCGCGAGGCGGAAGCCTTGCCGCCCGCCTGCAACGACGTGTTATCCTCTGGCACGTCAGAAAGGCGCTGAAAGCCATGTCAGTCGAAGTCAGCAAGCTACAGTTCAGCATCGAGGATTACTACAGGCTCGCCGCGGCCGGCGTCCTGCGGGAGGACGACCGCGTCGAGCTGATCGAAGGCGAGATCATCAAGATGAATCTAATCGGCAGCCGCCACGCCGCCTGTGTCGGGAGGCTGACCGAGCTTCTAGGAGACCAGGCGAGGAAAGTCGCAATGGTCTGGGTACAAAATCCCGTAGAGATTAACGACTACTCCGAGCCGGTGCCCGATGTCTCCCTGCTCAGGCGGCGTGATGACTTCTACGCGCACGCCAAGCCGGTGCCCGGCGACGTACTTCTCATCGTCGAAGTTTCCGACAGCACGATCAACTACGACCGCAAGGTCAAAGCCCCCCTCTACGCGCGCGCGGGCGTCCCCGAGATGTGGCTCGTCAACCTGCCGGAAGAACTCATCGAGGTCTACACGCGCCCTCTCAACGGAGCCTATCAGGAGACGCGATTAGTCAGGCGCGGCGAGAGCATAACGGTCGCGTCCGCGGGTGACCTGACCGCCGACGCCGACGCCGTCCTCGGCTAAACTCCGAAGTCATCCCCAGGCCGCAACCCTTCCCCGCTCGCCTTTTCGCCGACGGGTCGTTTATACTGAGCCCGCCTGTCCTGACTGCCTGAACCTAAAACCTTCCGGCACGGCGCGCGCTGACAGCGTGAGTATTAAGACGCGGGTGGCGTCGCGCGAGAAACCCAGTAGACAGGGTCGAAGATTTTGGCGGGGCCGCCCCGCGCGCGCGCCGGACTTGGTTCCACAGCGCGCCGCGCGCGACGCCCCGTTTGAAAAGTTTTACGCAGGGCCGCCGGACGGCCGGGGGCGTGGCGCGCGACGGACACCGACGCGTGCACGACCCGGCCGGGCAGCGAAGGCCGGAGGAAGCCGCCGTCAGGCGCGCGCCTTTCGAGCCCGACGCGCCGCGTGCGGCCCTTCGGCGGACGGAGTTTCCAGGTGAACAGTTCGGAACGCTTCCGCGCGCGCGGGGCCTTAAGGGGCCGAAGCGCGGGCGGCGAGTGCGGCGGTGCAGCCGGGCGCGCGGGCGCCCGCGAAGGCACGCGCGCGCTCAGGAATTCAAGCGTTAAGACCTCTGCCTCCAACCTCCTTCCGCGCAGCAGCGCAGGCCCGCGGGGCCTTTGCGCTCTTCACGCGCCCGACCCTTCGGGCTCCACACCACCAGAGTCCCGCGCGCAACGCCGCGCGGCCCACACCTTCCAGGAGACGGTTTCACACAGATGCCCAAAGAGATGATTGTCAGCGTCAACGGGCGCGAGAAGAAGATCGCCATCGTCGAGAACGGGCGCGTCACCGAGTTCTACATCGAGCGCGGGGAGAGTAGCCAGGGGATCGTCGGAAACATCTACAAGGGGCGCGTCATGCGCGTCCTGCCCGGCATGCAGTCGGCCTTCGTAGACATCGGGCTGGAGCGCGACGCCTTCCTCTACGTCTCGGATTTCTTCGACGAGGAGGAGGAGTTCGAGCGCATCGTCGTCGATAAGAAGAAGTCCGAGGGCGCCGACGACGAGGCCGCCCAGCGCGCCGCGGTCGAGCGCATCGAGCGCTCCCGCGTCGAGCGCGAGCGCGCCGCCGAGCAGGCGCAGGCCGAGGCCGAGCCCGAAGGCGAGGCCGAGGACGAAGAGCCCGCGGTGGCCGCCGCGCCCGCGGGGATCGAAGAACTCACGGCCGACGAAGAGGAGGAGGTCGCCGCCGCGGCCGAGGCGGCCGACGCAAAGGCGCAGCCGCCGCAAGCCGCCGAGGAGGCGGGCGGGCGCTCGCGCCGCCGCAAGCGCCGCCGCGGCGAACGCGCCGAGGCCGAGCCGGCATCGAGCACCGGCGAAGTCCCGCCGGGCGTCTCCTTCCCCGCGGGCGAAGACCTCTCGACGCCCTTCGTCGCCGGCGCCGACTCGTTCGAGCGCATCGTGGACGAGGAGGAGTCGGCCGCCGACGAGGGCTCGACCTTCAAGGACGCGCGCCTTCAGGAACGCCTCTCCGACCAGACGCGCGCCGTCGAGTTCGACATTGAGCCGACGACCGCGGCCGAGGTCGGCTCGCTCCTCGGGGGCGGCGTCGCGGCGGGCGGCGGCTTCGAGCGCATCGCCGACGACGAAGAGGAGGAGACGCACGCGCGCCTCCACACAGTCCAGCCCGAGGTGGCCGCCACGGTCGCCGGGTTCGTCGAGGACGAGACGGGCGCCGACGCCTTCGCCGCCGGCGCGCAGTCGTTCGAGCGCATCGCCGACGACGAAGAGGCGCCCGCCCCCGCGGCCTCGAAGAAGGGCTCGAAGAAGGCCGCGTCGAAGTCTCCGAAGAAGGGCTCGAAGAAGACGGCCGCAGCCCCGGCCGCAGAGGGCTCGGAGGCCGCCGCCGGAGAGGGCGAGGCCCCCGCGGCTTCGAAGAAAGGTTCGAAGAAGGCCGCGTCGAAGAAGTCTGCCGCGAAGGGCTCGACCAAGTCGGGCTCGAAGTCGAGTAAGAAGTCGGGCAAGAAGGGCGCGCCCGAGGGCGACGGCGCGGACGCCGAGGCGAGCATCACGCAGCGCCCGCCGCGCGGCGAGTTCGCGCGCCGCGGCGGGCGCCGCCGCCGCAAGCCGGGCACCGGCCCCGGCGGCGAGCAGGAGAACGGTAACGGCAACGGCCACGACGCCGCGGCCGAAGTCTCCGCCCAAGACGACAACGGGGGCGCGGAGGTCGTCGTCGAGGCCGCGCCGCCCGCACCGCCGCCGCCCGCACCGCAGGCCGAGCCGCGTGCGGAGCGCCCCGAGCGTCCCGAGCGCCGCGAACGCAGCGAGCGCGGCGGGCGCGGCCGCGAGCGCGACGCCGGGCGCGGCGGCGACCGCAGCCGCGACAGTGACCGCGGCCGCGACAACCGCGGCGGGGATAATCGCCCGGCCGGCCGCGACGGCGGGCGTGACAACCGTAGTGAAGGCGGTCGTGAGGGCGGGCGCGAGGGCGGGCGCGACAGTTCGCGGCCCCCGCGCGAGTCCGGCGGCGGCGGGCGCAGTCGGCGCGAGCGCCAGCCGATGATCACAGACCTCCTGCGCGAGGGGCAGGAGATCATCGTCCAGATCGCCAAGGAGCCCATCGCCGCGAAGGGCGCGCGCATCACCTCGCACATCGCGCTCCCGGGCCGCTTCCTCGTCTACATGCCGACCATCGAGCACGTCGGCGTCTCGCGCAAGATCGAGAGCGACTCCGAGCGCCAGCGCCTGCGCAAGCTCATCCAGTCAATCGTCAAGGAGGAGGACGTGCCCTCGGGCGGCTTCATCGTCCGCACGGCGGGCGTCGGCATCAGCGAGCAAGACCTGCGCGACGACGCGCGCTACCTCATCCGCACCTGGCGCGACATCCGCAAGAACGCCGAGAAGGCGAAGGCCCCGGCGCTCGCGCACAAAGACCTCGACCTCGTGCAGAGGCTGCTGCGCGACCAGCTCTCCGACGACTTCACCGCCATCCGCGTGGACGCCGAGGAGGAGTACCTGGAGGTCGTCGAGTTCATCAACCGCATCCAGCCGAGATTGGTCAACCGCGTCAAGCTCCACACGCGCGAGGAGCCGATCCTCGAAACCTACGGGGTGCAGGCCGAGATCGACAAGGCCATCAAGCCGCGCGTCTGGCTCAAGTCGGGCGGCTACCTCGTCATCAACCAGACCGAGGCGCTCGTCGCCATCGACGTGAACACGGGCAAGTTCGTCGGCCGCGGCGGCACCCGCCTCGAAGACACCATCACGCGCACCAACATGGAGGCGGTCGAAGAGATCGCGCGCCAGGTACGCCTGCGCGACCTGGGCGGCATCCTCGTCCTCGACCTCATCGACATGGAGGAGCGGCGCAACCGCGCGCGCGTGCTGCAAGCGCTGCAAGACGCGCTGCGCCACGACAAGTCGCCGACGAAGGTGCTTTCGTACAACGACTTCGGCCTCGTCATCATGACGCGCAAGCGCGTCAAGCAGTCGCTCGAACGCACGCTCTGCTCGCCCTGCCCGTACTGCACGGGCGCCGGGCTCGTGAAGTCGGCGCAGACGATCTGCTACGAAATCCTGGAGGAGGCGCGCAGCCTCGCGCGCTCCAACGAGGGCGAGCGCTTCAAGCAGACCACGCTCCGCATCAACCCCGAAGTGGCGCGCGCGCTGCGCTCCACCGAGCGCGACGTGCTCAGCGAGATCGAAGCCTACCTCGGCCCCATCGACGTGGACGCCGACGAGCACGTTCACCAGGAGCAGTTCGACTTCGCGTTCATCTAAGAAGACGTAAACCGTAAACCGTAAACCGTGACAAGATAAAAGCCGTTCTTTCTTGTCACGGTTTACGGTTTACGCTCTTGTCACGGTTTACGGTTCACGGTTCACGTCTTTTCATGGGAAAGCTCCGCACATTCTGGAAGGGACTGCTCGCGGGCGGCGCGGCGGGGGCGGGCGTGGCGGCCCTGGCGGCCTTCAACGCGGCCGTGGCGCGCGAGGCGCCGGAGCCGGAGACGGGCGCGGTCGGCGGCGAGGCGGGGACGTACCATTGGAAGCACGGGCAGATTTTTTACCGGCACGCCGGCGAGGAGCAGGCGCCGGCCGTCCTCTTCGTCCACGGCATCGGCGCGGGCGCGCGTGCCTTCATGTGGCGGCGCAACTTCACGCCGCTCGCGCGCGGCTTCCGCGTCTACGCCCTCGACCTCCTCGGCTTCGGCTATTCGGAGAAGCCGCCCAACGCGCCCTACTCCGCGGAACTCTACGTCGAATTGATTTCAGACTTCCTGCGCGAGGTCGTGGGCCGGCCCGCGGGCGTCGTGGCGCACACGCTCTCGGCGGCCTTCGCGGTGCGCGCGGCCGACGAGCACCCGGAACTCTTCAACTCGCTCGTGCTAATTTCGCCCACGGGCGCGGATCACCTGAGCGCGCGGCCGGGCGTGACGGGCGCGGCCTTCTACGGGCTGCTCCACTCGCCCGTGCTCGGCACGTCCTTTTATAACGCCGTGACGAGCGAGCGCGGCGTGCGCGACTACGCGCGCAAGCAGCTCTTCTACGAGCGCCGCTTCGCCACGCCCCGGCTCGTCGAGCACTACTACGCCGTCAGCCACCTGCCCGGCGCGCAGTACGCCGCCACCGCCTTCCTCTCCGGCTACCTCAACACGGACATCCGCGAGCCCTTCGCGCGCCTGCGCCGGCCCCTCACGCTCGCGTGGGGCAAGCAGGACACGACCAACCCCATCGACCAGGCCGGCCAGCTCCTCTCGCTCAACCCCCGCGCCCGCCTCGAAGTCTTCGACCGCTGCCGCATGATGCCCCAGGAGGAGCACGCCGAGCGCTTCAACGCCCTCCTGCGCGACGCCTTCCGCGGCTGAACTTTTAAACCTTCTTAAGAGTAGATGTTCATCGGTCGCGTCAGGAGTTCGACGGGGTCTGCGACGTTGAGGGCCTCGCGGACGTAGTAGGCTTCGCCGGCGGCGACGTTGATGAGGGAGCCGGCGTAGCGCCAGCGCGCTTCGAGTTGTTGGAGGAAGCCCTGCTCGCTGATGCGCGTGACGGGCTCTTTTGACTTGGGGTCGTAGAACTGCGAGCGGTGGGCGAGGATGGCGCTGAGCTTCTCCTCGACGAACTCGGAGATGTCCACGATGAAGGAGGGCGCGACGAGCCGCGAGTAGGCGGCGTGCGCGAGCGCGGGCATCGGGACTGAGCCCTGCCCCTCCGACTCGTCGTAGCGGCGCATCGAGGCGAGGCGCGCCGCCTCGCGCACGAGCCGGGCGGTCGCGGCGTGGTCGGGGTGCGGGTCGTCCCAGTGCGCGGTGAGGATGACTTTGGGTTTGTACGACCTGATGACTCGCACCAAGGCGGTGCGCGCCTCGTCGGTGACGAAGACGTGGCCGTCGGGCTGCTCCAGGTTGACGCGCACGTCGAGGCGCATGATCGAGGCGGCCTCGCGCGCCTCCTCGAAGCGCTGCTCGGGCGTGCCGCGCGTGCCCATCTCGCCGCGCGTCACGTCCACGACGCCGGTGCGCCGCCCCAGAGACTTGAGCTTCAAGAGCGTGCCCGCGCAGGTCAGCTCCGCGTCGTCCGGGTGCGAGTAGACGGCCAGCGCGTCCAGCTCAAGCGACTCCCCTCCCCCGTACACGACCTCACTCATAAGTCACTCCCCCTTGAAGTCGAAGCGGCAGCGGACGCCCTGCTCGCGCCCCGTGTCGTAGATGATGGAGACGTTCGTGACGTTGAACTCCCAGTGGAAGTTGCGGCGGCAGAGGAAGCGCACGACCTCGGCCAGTTTGTCGGGGTCGATGTCTCCGTGCGCGAGCGTGACGTGCGGCGCCCACTCGTCCGGGTGGTAGTAGTGCGCGACGGCGCCGGGCACCGACTGCCGCACGCCGTCCCAGATTTCGCGGTGGAGGGCGGAGAGCGCGGGGCTGCGGACGACCGAGATGTAGAGGATGGGGCTGGCGACGGTGAAGATGCCGAGGCCCGCGGTGCGCACGCGGAAGGGGCGCGTGCGCGCGGCCAGGGAGCGCAGGAACTCGGCGCAGGCCGACTCGTCGTAGGCTTCGGCGACCTGGAAGGAGAAGTGCGGGTAGGGCGTGACGTAGAGGCCGCGCACGTCGAACTTCTGCCCCAACTCCTCCCAGATGGCTTCGACCCGCGCGTAGTGCTGGTCGTCCAGCAGCGAAACCACGCCCTGCATCAAAAGCGCCCTTCTCGACCGACCGGCAAGTTTGAGAACTCCGCGGAAAGGTGTAGCGCAAAGCGAAGGCAAAAGTAAAGCGTGAACCGTGAACCGTGAACCGTGACGGGAGAAGGCCGGTTTTTATCTCGTCACGGTTTACGGTTCACAGTTCACGCTCCTCTTTGCCTTCCGACTTCCCCTCTGATAGCCTTTGCAATCTCCCCGAAAGGACAAGAGGCAGATGAGGCTCACGGTGCTCGGGTCGGGCACTTCGGTGCCACACCCGCGGAGGTCTGCGTCGGCGCACTGGGTCGAGGCCGCGGCGGGGACGCTCCTGCTCGACTGTAGCGGCCCGGCCGTGCACCGCATGGCGGAAGAGGGGCTGGACTGGGCGGACTTAGACGCGGTCTGGGTCAGCCACTTCCACCTCGACCACGTCGGCGGCCTGGCCCCCTTCCTCTTCGGCACGAAGTACGCGCCGCAGACCGCCGGCCGGCGCAAGCCCCTCTTCATCTACGGCCCGCGCGGGACGAAGAGGCTCCTGCAAGTTTTCGACGAGGCGGGCGCGTACAGACTCTTCGAGCAGCCCTTCCCCGTCGAGGTCAGGGAGGTCGCGCCGCGCTCGGAGTTCGAGCTGCTGCCCGGCCTCAACGCCTCGACCCTCTCGACGCCGCACACGAGCGAGAGCCTCGCGCTGCGCCTCGAAGACCGCGACGGCACGTCGCTTGTCTACACCTCCGACACGGGCTTCACGGAGGCGCTCGCGGGCTTCGCGCGCGCAGTCGATCTGTTTCTGTTGGAGTGCTCCTTCTTCCGAGAGAAGCCCTACAAGCTGCACCTGGAGCTGTCGGAGGCGATGCGGCTCGCGCAGATGTCCGGCGCGCGGCGGGTCTTGCTCTCGCACCTCTACCCCGAGTGGGACGGCGTTGACCTCGCGGCCGAGGCGAAGCGGCTCTGGGACGGCGAGACGTTGGAGGCGCGCGACGGGCTGCGGCTGGAAGTCGGAGGGTGAAGGCGATGAGATTCGAGATGAGAAGCCCGGGCGGAGAACCCGAGAGGTTGCAAACGGCGTTCGCCGCCTCGGTCTTCCTGCTCGTCGTCTCGGCGCTCTGCCTTTTGCCGCCGGGGCGGCGCGCGCGCGCGCACGACGGCGCGAAGGGGCCGGCGCTGCTCGAAGTCGGCGGCGAGGTGAAGCCGGGGAGTGAGCCGACCGCGCCGGCCGAGTTGAAGGTCGTCTCCTACAACATCCGCTACCGCGCCGGCGACGACCTCAAACAGCTCATCAAGCTCCTCAAGGAAGACCCCGAGATCGGCGGCGCGCAGGTCATCGGCTTGCAAGAGGTTGACCGCAACAAGCGACGCACGGGCAACGTCAACACCGCGCGCCAGCTCGCCGAAGGCATGGGGATGCGCTACGCGTGGGCCGCGCCGCCCGACGCCGACGACGACGGCGAGGAGGAGACCGGCGTCGCCATCCTCAGCGTCTTCCCCCTCGCGGACGTGACGCGCGTCCTGCTCACGCACGAGGGGCCGGAGGGCAGGCGGCGGGTCGCCGTCGGCGCGACCGTGCAAATCGGCAAGACGAACGTGCGCGTCTACTCCGTCCACGCCGAGACGCGGATGCCGGTCGAGAAGAAGGTCGAGCACTGGCAGGCCGTGCTCGAAGACCTGCGGCTCCACCCGGAGGCGGCCGGCGCCATCGTCCTCGGCGACTTCAACACGATCAAGGGAAAGGACGTGAAGGCCGCCCGCAGCCTCTTCACGCGCGAAGGTTTTAAAACGCCTTTCGCCGACGACGACACGACCTGGCGGACGTTCGTCGTCCAGCTCAAGCTCGACTGGCTCTGGCTCCGCGGCCTGGAGGCGCGCTCCTCCGGCATCGACAAGGAGATAGACCTCTCCGACCACTGGCCGCTCTGGGCCGAGGTCAGGCTGCCGAAGAGTTAGTTCGAAGTTAAAAAGTTCAAGGTTCCGAGTTGAAGGCTGATGCTTCCAACTTGGAACCTTGAACTTTTTAACTTCGAACTAACTTCCCTACCTCACGCGAATCTCGACGCGGTTCTGTTCGAGCGCGTTGCCGGTGGCGCGCTGGAGTTCGGCGATGGCCTTGTTGAGTTCGGTCTGCGCGCGCAGCTCGTTGCCGCGGGCGGTGGCGAGCTGCGTCTGTCTCTCGAGGACGAGGAAGACCGTCGATTGGCCGGCGTCGAGCTTGCGCTGCTCGGAGGCGTACTGCTGCTCGGAGGCCGAGCGGGCGGAGGCCGCCGCGCGCAGGCGCGACTCGGACGTGTGCAACTGCTGCAAGGCGTTGCGCACGTCCACCTGGATGAGCTGCTCCAACTGCTCGCGCTGCGTGCGGATGCGCTCGGCGTCCACGAGCGTGCGCCCGTACTGCGCCTTCGCCGTCGAGTTGCGGAACGGCAGGTTGACCGTGACGCCGACGCGGAAGTTCGTGAAGCGGTTCAGCGCGAGGTTCGTGAGCGACTGCGCCTCGCCGCCGACCAGCTCGCCGGGCAACTGCTGCACGGTCGGCTCCGGCAAAGGCTGGAGCCCGGCTATCCCCGACAGCTCGTTGATGCGCTGGCGAATCTGCGCGTTCTGCGCGGTGAGCGGATTGGCACCGGTCGAGGAGGTCTGTGGGCCGGCGAGGCCGATCATGCCGTAGCTGGCGACGAGGTCAACCTGCGGCTTCGTCTGCTCTTGCGCGAAGCGCTGCTCGATCTCGTTGATCTCGCGCGCCACGTCGGAGGACGAAAGCTCCGGCCTGTTCTTGAGGGCGGCCTGCATCGAGTCGGCCAGGTTCGCCGCGGGGGCCGTGAGGTCAACCGGATCGACGGGGACGACCGAGACGTTCCAGATCGGCGCCGCGCGGTTCTCGGCGACGAGGTTCTTCAGGTTGTTCTCGGCGCGGCCCACGTCGTCGAGTGCCGAGTAGACGCTCTGCTCGAAGCCCGAAATCTGCGCCTCGGCCGCCACCACGTCAATCGGCGCGAGCATCCCCTCGGCCACCAGGCGCCGATTGTGCTCCAACTGCTGGCGCGCGTCGCGCACGGCCTCGCGCTGAATCTGTAGGTTGCGGAGTGCGTAGACCAAATCCCAGTAGGCGCGCTGCGCCGCGATGATCACGTCGGTGGCACGCTGTCGGAACTGTACGTCGGTCAGGCTCAGGTTCTTCTTGGCGATCTCAATCTGGCGGCGGTTCTGGTCGAAGTCGCGCCCCTTGAAGATCGGCTGCGTGTAGCTGAAGGTGAGCGAGGTCGGGTACTGCGGGTTGAGCGCGGCGAAGAGGTTGTTGGTCGTGACGCGGTTGTTGACGAAGTCCACGCGGTAGCCGCCGCCCGCGCGGGGCGTGAGGCCCTGCACGGAGGACGTGCTGAAGAAGCCGGTCTGCGTGACCGAGCCCGACGAAGTGCCGGACAGGAAGCTCGCCGCGGGCGTCTCGGTGCGCTCGTAGTAGGAGTTGGTCTGGAAGCGCGGGTCGTAGACGCCGCGCGCGGCCTGTAAATCGAACTCGGCGGCGCGCACGTTCTCGCGCGCGACCTCGATGTCCTTGTTGTTTTCGAGCGCCATCTGGATGATCTCGCGGACGGAGAGGGCGCGCTGCTCGCCCATGTCCACGCCGACGCGTTCGAGCGCGGGGAATGGCCCCTCCTCGGCGCGGAAGTCGGGCGCGACCTGCGGCACGTTGAGCCGCGCGTCGGGCGTGACCGGCACGCTCTCGCGCCCCGGCGCCGGGGGGCCGACGGGCGACTGCACCTGTCCGCCGGGCGCGCCGGGCTGCGGCTGTGCGGGCGCAGACTGTGCGGGCGCCTGCGGCGCGGGCAGGCTGGTGTCGGCCGGCGCAGTCGGGGGCACCGCGGGCTGCGCCGGCTGCTGGCCCTGCGCGGGCGCGGCCGGGTTGGCGGACTGCTGCGTCTGCGACTGCGTCGGCGAGGCGGTCTGCGGCCCCTGCGCGGGCGCCCCCGTCGCGGGCGGCGGGTTGTTCGAAGAGGGCGCGGGCTGCTGCGTCGTCTGCTGCCCGCTAAACATCGAGCCGGCGAAACGCGCCGTCTCCTGTGCGCGCAGCGGCGCCGCCTGCGCGACGAACAGCGACAGAGTTAAGAGACTCAAAATCGATTTATGATTGCGCGTGGACATAAGATTCACACCCGTCATTGACTGACCCTTTTAGTGTCTCCCGATCATCCCGAAGAGCGTCTGCGTCGCGGTGGTGGCGCGGCGGCGCGCCCACGCGAAGGGGGCCGCGGCGCGCGCCCACACGCGCGAGGGGATGCGGCTCCGCGCCACGTCGTCGAAGAGCGAGTAGAAGACCGGCACCGCGAGCAGCGTCAGCAGCAGGCACAAGCTCTGCCCGCCGACGACGAGCACGCCGATGGAGCGGTTCGTGCCCGCGCCCGGCCCCGTCGAGAGCGTCAGGGGCAGCATGCCGGCGACGAGCGCGACGGTCGTCATCAGGATGGGGCGGAGGCGGTCGCGGTTCGCCTGGATGATGGCTTCGAGCCGCTCCATGCCGTGCGAGCGCAACTCGTTCGTGTGGTCGATCTGCAAGATGGCGTTCTTCTTCACCACGCCGAAGAGCAGGAGGAGCCCCAGGCCGGAGAAGATGTTCACCGACTGCCCCGTCAACAGAAGCGATAGGATGCCGAACGGGATGGCGAGCGGCAGCGTCAGCAGAATCGTCACCGGGTGGATGAACGACTCGAACTGCGCCGCCAGAATCATGTACATGAAGATGAACGAGAGGACGAAGGCGAGCATGAAGTAGTAGCCCGCGCGCCCCAGCTCCTTCGAGCGGCCGGCGAGGCCGGTCGAGTAGGAGGGGTCAACGTTCAGCTCCTTGACGAACTTGTTCATCTGGTCGATGACCGCCGCCTGCGAGCCGCCCGGCTTGACGTTCGCCAGGATCGTCACCTGCCGCTGGCGGTTGAGGCGGTCGATGGCCGAGGGGCCGGTGCCTTCCTCCGCCCGCACGAGGTTCGAAAGGTTCGTCCAGCCCACCTTCGACGACTGCACGAAGAGGTTTTCGAGCGCCTGCGGGCTCGTGCGCGACTCGCCGACGGCGCGGACGGTCACGTCGTACTGGTCGGTGCCCTCGTTGTAGGTCGAGACCTTCTGGCCCGCGACGAGCACGTTCAAGACCTGCGCGATGTCGCCGACCTTCACGCCGAGGTCGCCCGCCCGCGCGCGGTCGATGTTAACGCGCACCTCGGGCTTGCCGACGATGAGCGTCGAGTCCACGTCCACCACGTCCGGGATGGTCTTGATCTTCTCCTGGAGCTGCTGCGAGTACTCGGTGAGCTTCTGGAGGTCGGGGCCGCCGATGACGTACTGCACGTCGGAGTTGCGGTTGCCGCCGCCCGAGATGGCCGCCACCTGCTGGACGCTCGTGCGCAGCTCCTTCGGGTAGCGCCCGAGCAGTTCGCGCGCGTCGAGCATCAGGTCGTTCTGCGTCTCCTTGCGATCCTTGATGTCAACGAGCTTGACGTAGATGGAGGCCGAGTTGACGATCCCCTGCTGCCCGCCGCCGATGGTGACGAGCGTGTCGGTGACGCCGGGGAGCTTGCGGATGTCGGCCGCGATCTTCTCGACGAGCGCGGAGGTGGCGGCGAGCGTCGAGCCCTCGGGCGCGCGCACGCTGACCTCGAACTGCGACTGGTCGTCCACGGGCAGGAAGTTCTTGCCGACGAACTTGAAGAGCGGGACGATGCTGAAGATGACGAGCACGCACGCCACGATAATCACCCAGCGGTGCGCCATCGAGAAGCGCAGCAGGGCCGTGTAGGTGCGGTCAATCGGCCTGTACCAGCGCGACTCCTTCGAGGAGTGCGGCGCGTGCAGCTCGTGTGCGGCGTGCGCCCGCGCGGCCTCTTCCGAAGGGGGGGCGTCCGTCGCCTCCTGCCCGGCCGTCTCGTACGCGGAGGCCAGCGCGCCGGGCTCGCCCGCCACGACCTTCGACTCGTCGGCCAGCCCCGCGGGGGCGTCGCCCTCCGACGGCGGGACGCCCGTGCCCGGCCCCTCGGCCGGCGCCTCGCGCTTGATGAGGCGCGCCGCGAGCATCGGCGTCAGCGTGAAAGAGACGAGCAAGCTGACCGCGATGGCGAACGACGACGTGAACCCGAACGAAGACATGAAGCGGCCGACGATGCCGCCCATGAAGCCGACCGGCACGAAGACGGCGAGCAAGCTCAAGGTCGTCGCCATGACCGCGAGACCAATCTCGCGCGTGCCCTCAATCGCCGCCTGGAACGCGCCGTAGCCCTTCTCCTCGACGAAGCGGAAGATGTTCTCAAGGACGACGATGGCGTCGTCAATCACGATGCCGACCATCAGCGTGAGCGCGAGCATCGTGATCTGGTTCAGGGTGTAGCCCATCGCCGCCATCAGGCCGAAGGTGGCGATGATCGAGGTCGGGATGGCGATGGCCGCGATGAGCGTCGAGCGGAAATTCCAGAGGAAGAGGAAGACGACGAGCGCGGCGAGCAGGCCGCCTTCGATCAGGTGCGTCTCGATGGCCTCGACCGCGGCCTTAATGAAGACCGACTGGTCGCCGACGATCTGCGTCCGCACGCCCTTCTTCTGAAGCCCCGGCTCCAGCTCCTTCAGACGCTCCTTGACCGCGTCCGAGACCTGCACGGTGTTCTGCCCCGACTGCTTCGAGACGATGAGCGTCACGGCCGGCTGGCCGTTGAGGCGCGCGCTCGTGCGCTGCTCCTCCGACTCGTCGGCCGTGTAGCCGATGTCGGAAATCTTCACGGCGTAGCTGCCGCGCGTCGAGACGGCGATGTTGTTGAAGTCCGCCGGGTTCGTGATGCGCCCCATCGTGCGGACGGTCAACTCGCGCGCGCCCTCGTCCACGCGCCCGCCGGGCACTTCGAGGTTCTGCGCGCGGACGGCCGCGACCACCTCGGGGACGGTGATGTTGTAGGCGCGCATCTTGTCCGGGTCAACCCAGACGTGTATCTCGCGCGTGGCGCCGCCGACGATCTCGACGTTGCCGACGCCGTTGAGGCTCTCGATCCGCTTCTTGATGTCCTTGTCGGCGATGTCCGTGACTTCGCGCAAAGACTTGCTGGCGGAGACCGCGATGCGCAGGACGGGCGCGGCGTCGGTGTCGAGCTTCTGGACGATGGGGTCTTCGGCCGTCTCGGGCAGGTCGCCGCGGATGAGCCCGACCTTGTCGCGCACCTCCTGCGCGGCCACGTCGGCGTTCTTCTCCAGCAGGAACGTGATGAAGACCTGCGAGACGCCCTCGACCGAGGTCGAGCGCAGCTCGTCGATGCCGCTGATGGTGTTGACGGCGGCCTCGACCTTGTCGGTCACCTCCGTCTCGATCTCGCGCGGGCTCGCGCCCGGGTTGACGACCGTCACGGTGATGGTCGGCAGGTCGATCTTCGGGAAGAGGTCAACGCCGAGCGTCGAGAACGAGAAGAAGCCCACCACCGTCAGCGACAGAATCAACATCGTCGCGAAGACGGGGCGGCGGACACAAATTTCGGCTAGTTTCTGCATGACAGCCTTGTCCTATGAATCTGTCCGCTCACTGCCTGACGGGCGTGCCGTCGGCGAGCTGTTCGACGTTCGAGGTGGCGACGATGTCGCCCGCCGAGACGTTGCCCTTGATCTCCATCAGGTCGCCGTCCTGCCGGCCGGTGGCGACGAGGCGCTCGCGCGCGACGCCGTCCTGGATGACGTAGACGCGCGCGGTCGTCCCGTCGGTGCGCACGGCGCGGGCGGGGACGAGCACCGCCGGGTCGGACTGCGGCAGGAGCACGCGGATGGTGGCGAACTGCCCGGGCTTGAGCAGGTTCTCGCCGTTCTCGACCTCGGCCTCGACGGTGAGCGTGCGCGACGTGGACGACACGCTCGGCGAGACGCGTGCGACGCGCCCCGCGAAGCTGCGGTCGGGGTAGGTGCTCACCGAGACCGAGACGCTCTGGCCGGGCCGGACGGTCGCGATGGCCTGCTCGGGGATGTCGATGCGGACGCGTAAAGGGTTCGTGCGCGCCACGGTCGCGACCTTCGAGCTGGTCGAGACGAACTCGCCCACGTCGGCCGCGCGCTCGGTGACGTAGCCGCTGATGGGCGCGTAGATGGTCACGTCGCGGATGCCCTTCTGCGCCTGCTGGACTTGCACCTGCGCGGCCTGCGCGGCGGCGCGCGCCGTCTGCACGGCGGCGTAGGACTGGTTGGCCTGCGTGAGCGCCGCCTGATACTGCTCGCGCAGCTGGTCGCGCTGCGCGCGCTGCTGGTCGTAGGCCGAGCGCGAGATGTCGCCCGACTCAAGCAACTGCTCGAACCGCTTCATGTTCTTCTCGGCGAGGTCGTAGGCGACCTTCGCCGCGCCGACCTCGGCGACCTTCGTCGGGTCGAACCGCTGCCCGGGCGCGAGCCCGATGCGCGCCTCGGCCTGCGTGACCGAGGAGTTGGCCTGCGCGAGCGCGGCCTGCGCCTGATCTAAGCGGAGGCGCGCGTCGCCCGAGTCGAGCTGCGCGATGACCTGCCCCTTCTGCACGTAGGTGCCGAGGTCAACGCCGACCGAGACGACGCGGCCGCCGACAATCGGGGCCACGTCCGTCTGCTCGTCCGCGGCGAAGCTGCCCGTCGCCTCGACGAAGCGCGGGAGGTCGCGTTGGATGGCCGGCGCAGTCGTCACGTCCACGGCCGCGGGCGCGGCCGGCGCCGCCGGCTCCTGCTTCTTGTTCGCTTGCGCGCGCGAGCCGCCGCACGAGGCGGCCGTCAAACCCAGCGCCGCGACGAGGGCGAGCGCGGCCGTCGTCTTAAGTAGGTTGCGGGAGATCATTGCGTTCATCTCTTCTTGTTCTTATCCCTGTTGTTCTTAACGTCGGCGCCGCCTTCGCGGTTGCGCGCGGGCCGCTTCGTCGCCCCGGCGCCCACGGCGTCTTTGGCGGCGATGCCGCGCAGGAGCACGTCCGCGAACTGGCGCGCGGCCTCCTCGTTCGTCACGCGGAAGATGCGGCGCGCGGGGTCTCTGTCCCAGAGCAGGTTGACGAGCGAGTGGTGGATGACCGAGCCGAGGAAGACGCGCACGGCCGCGTACGGGTCAACGTCGCGGAAGGCGCCCTCGCGCTGGCGGCGGCGGACGTAGCCGCCGAGGAATTCATAAAGCACGCGCACGTTCTTGTCCCAGAAGACCTGCCCGAGCGAGTGTTTTTCGAGCGCGATGTACATCAGCAGCCGCAGGAACTCGGTGTCTTCCTCGTGGTGTTCGAGCATGTGTTGCGCGACCGTCCGGAAGACGGCGAGGTCGTCGGCCGCCTCCATCGCGTCGGCGACGAGGCCGCGCAGCTCGTCGATGAAGGGGGGCTGCTCGGGGCGGCCGGCGACGGGGCTCGCGGCCTCGCCGCCGCAGCCCTTGTAGTCGATGATGGCCGTGTAAAGCTCCTCCTTCGTGGCGAAGTGGCGGAAGATGATCGCCTCGGAGACGCCCGCGGCCTGCGCGATCTCCTTGGTGGTGGTGCCGCGGAAGCCACGCTCCGAGAAGAGGCGCATCGCGACCTCGGCGATCTGCCGGCGGCGGTCGTCGGCGCACATGCGCCCGGCCGGAGGGGCCGGCTGGGGCGGGGCGGCGGTCGTGTCGTTTTCGACGTGTCTGGTCATGCGTTGATTTGGATGCTCGACGGCTCTAAAAGTAAGTACTTACTTACATGTTTTTCCCCGCGGCGTCAAGGGGACAGGACGGTAAAGTTTTCGTGATGTATTGTTCTAAGCCTTGTGCTACTCTCTTCGCGTACATTTTCACAACAAAACCGAACTCTTAAGACGCGGGGCGGCCGAGCCGTTTCCGCCGTCTTTCCCTCGCAGGAGCCGGTCGGGCGCAGTCGGCACGACGTTTGCACCCGGACGGCGGGAAATGCTTTTTTCGAAAGCGGACTCTCGCGCGCTTTCATCTGGGCGACGGACTTTAAGCACCATTGTGTGAGGAGAGAAAACAATGTCACAGAACAGACCTGGTAACGAGAACGACTTCGGCGGCGGGACGAGCAACACCGGCGGCACCGGCGCGGGCACCGGCAGCAGCGCCGGGACGGGCACGGGCGGCGGCAGCAGCTACGGCGCCGGCACGGGCAGCAGCGCGGGCGGCGGTCTGAGCACGACCGGCGGCGGCGCGGCGACCGGAGCGGCGACGGCCCCCGCGGGCGGCATCGCCGACCGCGCGAAGCAGTACGGCCAGACCGTGGCCGACGCGGCCTCGCAGGCCAAGGACTACATCAGCGACAAGGCCTCGGTCGTCGGCGACAAGCTGCAAGACCTCCGCAACGTCGATTACGCCGAGTACGCCAACCAGGCGAAGGACTACGCGCGGCAGAACCCGGGGCAGGCGCTGCTCGTGGCCGCCGCCGCCGGCTTCGTCATCGGCCTCCTCGTCCGCGGCGGGCGCCGTTAAGTCGTAAGTTCAAAGTTCAAAAGTTCAAGGTTCAAAGCCGGGCGCCCGGCTTTGAACCTTGAACCCGTGAACGCACTCTACTTTGAACTTTTAACTTTGAACTTTGAACTATCGGGGAGGTAGCGATGGCCGAAGTTGAGAGAAGGCGGGTGGACTTGGCCGCGCCGACGGGCGCGGAGTTGGAGAATCTGCCGACGCTGTTCGGCAAGCTGGGCGACGACGTGATGCGCCTCGTCGATACAAAGCTCAGCCTGGTCAAGGTTGAGTTGAAGGAGGACGCCTCCTTCTACGCGCGCAACGGGGCCTTCACGGCCGTCGGGGCGATGGTGGCGCTCATCGGGTTCGCGCTCGTCAACGTCGCGGTCGCGTTCTTCATCTCGAACTTCTTCGCCAACGACGCGGGCGCGGCGCAGAGGTTCACGCCGACGAGCTACGGCCTCGGCTTCCTCATCACGGGCGTCCTCTACGTCGTCATCGGCGGCGTCATCGTCCTCGTGATGAAGAACAAGCTGGCCGCCTACAACCCCGTCCCGACGACGACCCTCGAAGAGATCAGAAAGGACAAGCAATGGCTGAAGAAAGAAATGTAGGCTTGACGCGCGCGAACGACTCAGCCAACGACGACGACGTTGACCAGACCAAGGCGGCACTTCAGCGCCGCATGGAGGAGGCGCGCGAATCCATTTCCCAGACCGTCACGGAGATTAAGGACACGGTGGTGACACAGTACCAGCAGGTGAAAGAGAACATCAGCGACACGCTCGACTGGCGCGAGCAGTACCGGCGGCACACGCTCCCCTTCACCCTGACGGCCTTTGCCGTCGGCACCTTCGTCGGCTACACGGTGATGGGCGCCTTCAAGGGCGGCGGCGGCGAAGAGGAGTACGAAGAGGACGGCGCCTTCGACCGCATCGAGCAGGGTTTCGACAGCGGCCTCGGCGCCAAGCGCGCCTACGCCGCACAGCCCGTGCTCGGGCGCGCGGCGGCGGGCGCCTCCCGGCGCAGCTCGGCCGAGGGCGAGGACGTGGGGCCGGAGACGCGGCCGTCCTACAGCAGCGGCTACCAGGCGCCGACCGCGCCGCAGCCGCAGGCGCTCGCCTCTTACGCCTCTTCCGCACCGGCGGCCGAGGAGGAGGAGGAGGAGCCGAAGGGGCCGGGCCTGATCGAACGCTTCAAGGAGACGAAGGCTTACGACCGCCTCCAGGAGGAACTCTCCACGCTCGGCGACCGCGCGCTCGAAGAGCTTTCGAAGACGGCGCGCAACGTCGTCGTCCCCGCGCTGCTCAACAAGCTCAAGGGGCTCATCGGCCTCGACCTCTCGGGCCAGGGCGGCACGCAGCAGGCGAGCGCGCCGCGCCAGCAGGCGGCCTCTTCCGCGCCCGCCGCGGGCGGCGGCCCGGCGGCCTCGGCCGGTTCGACCGGCACGACAGACACGGCCGGCACCAGCGCGCGCGCGGCCGCGGGCGGAACGGAAGGCTACGGCGCTTCTTAAAAAAGTAGGCAGTAGGCAGATGGCAGTAGGCAGTTAAGACAAATCTTCTTCAACTGCCTACTGCCATCTGCCTACTGCCTACTTTTTTATCGGGATGTCTGAGGGCGTCGAGGTCATCATCAACGCCGCGGCCGGCGGCGGCTCGGAAGACGACGAGAGGGCGCGCGCCGTCGAGGAGGCTTTCAAAGCGTGCGGCGTGGGCGCGCACGTCTCTGTGGCCCGCGCAGGCGTTGACGTGAAGGAGTTCGTGCAAAGGGCCCTCGCGGACGGGGCGCGGGCGGTCGTCGCGGGCGGGGGCGACGGCACGGTCGGGGCGGTCGCGGGCGCGCTCGCGGGCACGAACATGCCGCTCGGCGTGCTGCCCCTGGGGACGCTCAACCACTTCGCGAAAGACCTGCGCATCCCGCTCACGCTCGCGGAGGCGGCGCGCAACGTCTGCGAGGGGGAGGCGGTGCCCGTGGACGTGGGCGAGGTCAACGGGCACGTCTTCGTCAACAACTCGAACCTCGGGCTCTACCCGCGCATCGTGCGCAGGCGCGAGAAGTTGCAGGAGCGCGAGGGGAGCGGCAAGTGGTCTGCGTTCCTGCGCGCCTCTTTGGCCGTGCTGCGGCGCTACCCCTTCATGAGCGTGCGGCTCGAAGCGGACGGCAAAGAGATCGCGCGCAAGACGCCCTTCGTCTTCGTCGGCAACAACGAGTACCGGGTGGAGAACCTGCAACTCGGCGCGCGCACGTGCCTCGACGCGGGGCGGCTGAGCCTCTACGTCGCGCACCGCACGGGGCGACTCGGCCTGCTGCGGCTCGCGCTGAGCGCGCTCCTCGGGCGGCTGCGCGAGGCGCACGACTTCGACGCGCTCTGCGCCCGCGAAATCTGGGTCGAGACGCGCCGCCCCCGGCGCATCCCCGTCGCCACCGACGGCGAAGTGCTCGTCCTCTCGACGCCGCTCCACTACCGCATCCGCCCCGGCGCTTTGAAGGTGATAGTTCCTGTTGAAGATGGGGAGAAGGGGCGACGGGGTGACGGGGTGAAAGAAACTGCGTGAACGAACGTCTCCCTGTCCCCCCGTCGCCCCTTCTCCCCGTCCCCCGTCTTCCTGCTGGTCAAAACTATGCGCAAGATTGTCCATCTCTCAGACCTGCACTTCGGGCGCATCGACGCGGCGCTCGTGGAGCCTCTGGTCGAGGCCGTGAACGAGGCCGCGCCCACGCTGGTCGTCGTCTCGGGCGACCTGACGCAGCGCGCGCGCTCGCAGCAGTTCGAGGAGGCGCGCGCCTTCCTGGATCGTTTGCCGAAGCCGCAAGTCGTCGTCCCCGGCAACCACGACGTGCCTCTCTACGACGTGGTCGAGCGGTTCGCGCGGCCGCTCGACAAGTGGCGGCGCTTCATCTCCGAAGAGGTCGAGCCCACTTACGAGGACGAGGAGATGGTGGTCGCGGGCGTCAACACGGCGCGCTCGCTGACGCGCAAGTACGGGCGCGTCAACGAGCGGCAGGTCGCGGAGGTGCGCGAGCGCCTGTGCAAGTACCCGGACGAGGTCTTGAAGGTCATCGTCACGCACCACCCTTTCGACGTGCCCGCGGGCGCGGACGAGCGCGAGATCGTCGGGCGCGCGGAGATGGCGATGGAGGCGTTCGCCGCCTGCGGCGCAGACCTCCTGCTCGCCGGCCACATGCACGTCAGCCACACGGGGCGCACCGCCGAGCGCTACAAGATTAAGGGGCACTCCGCGCTCTTCGTGCAGGCGGGCACGGCCACCTCGACGCGCGGACGCGGCGAGGCCAACTCCTTCAACGTCATCCGCCTCAAGCACCCGCACATACAGGTCGAACGCCGCGTCTGGCAGGCGGAGGCCGGCGCCTACGCCCGCGCCAACGCCGAGACCTTCCGCCACACGCCCGAAGAAGGCTGGGAGCGCCTCCCCGAAGAGGTCGCCGCCGGCGTCACCTTCGACGAGGGCGGCACGGGCCTGCAACCGCACGTGCCGGAGGGAAAGCGGTAGACGATAGTCAACGGCCCGCCCTTAAAGACGTTGACAGCGGGGTGCCGCGAACATAGACTTGCCGCGTTTCCCGTCGCAAGTCTCTTTCCAACCCAACCGCAAGAGGATTCACCATGCTCACAGACAGAACCGCTTCGCGGCGAGTCGGGGCCGCCGCCCTCAGGCTCTGCTTCGCGGCCGTGCTGGCCTTGGCGGCCGGCGCGGCCCTCCCCGCGCTCGGCCGGCAGGACGACCCCGAGCGCGCGCGCGCCTTAAAGCTCTACGAGGCCCAGAACTTCGTCGAGGCGACGCCGCTGCTCGAGAAGCTCGCCGAGAAGTACCCGAACGACCCGGCGGTGCTCGGCAGCCTCGGCTTTTCGCTCTACGCGACGACGGCCTCGGTCAAAGACCCGGCCCAGCGCGCGCAGTTGCGGGAGCGCGCCACGCAAGTCCTGAGGAGGGCGCGGCAGGCGGGAGACAACAGCTCCCTGACGGTGATGACCCTCGGCCTGCTCGAAGCGGGTGTCGCGTCCGCCGCGACCGACGTGCCCTTCTCGAACGTCATCAACGCCGAGAAGGCCATGCGCGAGGGCGAGGACGCGTTCGTGCGCGGCGACCTCGACAAGGCGCTCGCCGCCTACCAGCGCGCGCTCGAACTCGACCCGCTGCTCTACGCGGCGGCGCTCTACGCGGGCGACATGTACTTCAAGAAGGGGTACCTCGAACCGGACGCGCGCCGGAAGGACGAGCTGATGACGCAGGCCGGCGAGTGGTTCGCGAAGGCCGTCCGGATCGACGCCGACCGCGAGACGGCGCACCGCTACTGGGGCGACGCGCTGATGATGGGGCAGGACAAGCGCGACGAGTCGCGCGACCACTACGTGGACGCAATCGTGGCCGATCCCTACTCGCGCCAGGCGCGGGTCGGGCTCGTGCAGTGGGGCCGGAAGTACAACGTGCGCCTCGCCCACCCGAAGATCGACGTGCAGCAGACCGTCACGCCGATGAAGGACAACGAGATGACCATCACCATCGACCCGAAGTCGTTAGAGAAGTCGGACGACGGGCGCGCGGCGTGGATGATGTACGGGCTGACGCGCGCGGCGTGGACGACGAACGACTACGAGAAGTTCAGGAAGGCGCACCCCGGCGAGAAGACCTACCGCCACAGCCTGCGCGAGGAGGCGGACGCCCTGCGCGGCGTCATCCAGTCCGTGCGCGAACAGCAGAAGGCGGGCAAGGTCAAGCAGCTCTCGCAGGACTTGCAGGTGCTCGTGCAGCTCGAAGAGGCCGGCCTGCTCGAAGCCTACGTCCTCTTCGCGCGCGCCGACGAGGGCATCGCGCAGGACTACGTCGAGTACCGCAAAGCGAACCGCGACAAGCTCCGCCGCTATCTCACGGAATACCTCGCCTCGGGGAAGTATTAGGGAGGAGGCAGAAAGAAGTAGGCAGTAGGCAGTAGAAAAAGAGGAGCGGCGCGTCTCAGCCTTGGGGCCGGGCGCGCCGCTTGGTTCTTCTACTGACTACTGTCTACTCCCTTGAACGGCTTGCGCGGGAGCGTGCCGTCCATCATGGCGGCGTTGTAGACGAAGGCGGCGACGATGACGGCGGCCTGCTTGAGGTCTTCGGGGACGGCGCGGTCGTAGTTGTCCTGGTTCGAGTGCCAGGTGCGCGTGCCGTATTCCATCTCGTCCTGGAGGAAGTCGATGCCGTTGAGGCCGGCGGCGTCGAAGGAGAGGAAGTCGGAGCCGCCGGAGTCGGCGGCCGTGACGGTCGTCGCCGTGTAGGGCGTGTCGCCGACCTTCAACTGCGCGAAGGGCAGCAGCCAGCGGCGGAACGTGGGGCGCAGCGCCTCGTTCCCTTGCAGGTAGACGCCGCGGATGGCGCCCGTCCCGCTGTCGGTGTTGAAGTAGACGTTGAGGCGCGCGTGCTCGGGCTTGAAGCGCGCGCCGGGCGGCGCGGGCGTGGGCGCCGGCGCGGCGGGCGTCGGCTGCGCGGCCGGGGTCTTCGCGGCCGCCTCGCGCGCCTCGCGCTTCTTCGGCGTCCGGCCGGTCTTCTCGGCGACCGCGGCGGCAGCGGCGTCGGGCGGCGTCGCGCCCGCGGCGACCGGGGTCGGCGCGGGCAGCGGGCCGAAGTGCTCGCGGACGTAAAACTTCGAGCCGAGCAGCCCCTGCTCCTCGCCGCTCCACAGCGCGATGCGGACGGTGCGGCGCGGTTGAAGATTGAGCGCCTTCAGAATCCGCACGGCCTCCATCATGACGGCGACGCCCGCGCCGTTGTCGGTCGCGCCCGTCGCCGTGTGCCACGAGTCGAGGTGCGCGCCGAGCATGACGACCTCGTCCTTCAAGTCAGTGCCCGGTATCTCGGCGATGGTGTTGTAGCTCATCGGGTCTGAGTCGTCGAACTCGACCTGCAAGTTGACGGAAAGCCGTACCTTCTCGCCCTGGCGGAGCATGCGCGCGAGGCGGTTGTAGTGGTCGTTCGAGAGCGCGATCTGCGGGATGATTTTCGGCGCGTCCTTCTCCCAGGGCTGCTTGCGCTTGTCGAAGGGCGTGTCTGAAGGCTGCGGCACGGAGGCCGACTGGACGAACTGCAACATGCCGCCGTCGCCCGCGGGGCTTGAGCCGACGAGCAGCGCGACGCCCTCTTCGGAGAAGAACTGCGCCTTGCGGTCGTTGAAGCGGAAGGCCGCGATCTGCTCGGGCGACGGCTGCCGGCGCGGGGGGCGCGGCAGGAGCGCGGGGTCGGGCGCGTCCGAAAGTTCGAGCAACTGCTTCTCGCTGAGGCGCGTCGCCCTCGGCTCGAAGAGCGGCTTGAGCTGGCGCTCGGTGCCGGCCAGCACGATCTTGCCGCGGAGCTGCCCCTTGTACTTCTGCAACTCCTCCTCGTTCTTCGCGTCCACGACGACGAGGTCGGCCGTGAGCGGGGCGTCGAGCCCCGGCGACCACGCGCGCGGGTAGGCGAGCAGGGGGAACGCCTGCGGCTCGACGACCTCGGCCGAGAAGCGCTTGAGCGTCCAGCCGCGCCCGAACGGCCCCCACGGTTCGAGGTGCGCGTTCTGCAAGCCCCACTGCGTCAGGCGGTCGCGCGTCCAACCGTTGGCGCGCTTGAGCGCGGGCGAGCCGGTGAGGCGCGGCCCGATGACGTCGGTCAGGTATTCGAGCGTCTGCATCAACTGGGAGCGGTTGAGCCCCTCGTCCTTGATGCGCTCGATCACGTCGTCGGGCGTCGGCGCGGGCTGCGGTTGGGTCTGCGCGCGCAGCGCGGTCGCGTGCGGCGAGAGCAGCGCGAATAAGAGCAGTGCGGCGGCTGCCTTGCGTCTCTTCATGTGGGCAAAATTCTCCTCAAAGTTGTACTTCCGTCCGACGTGTTGTCTAAGGCTCGTCCGCGGGAGGGTGAGTATACCGCAGGGGGCGGCGGAAAGTTTCAAAAGGGATTGATTCATTGGGTCATCGGCTCATCGATTCATCGGAGGACTGCCCGGCCTTCTTCGATGAATCGATGAGCCGATGACCCAATCATTAAATCCTTCAGGGGTCAGCGGCGGAGTGAAGTGGACTCGCGCCCCGGCGTCCCCGGCGCGGGCTTGCGCGGCAGGCGCTCGTCGAGCATGGCGGTCTGGTAGACGAAGGCGGCCATGATGACGGCGGCCTGCTTCACGTCGTCGGGCTGGATGCGCTCGTAGGTGTCCTGCGTCGAGTGGTGCGTGCGCGCGTTGTACTCGATGGTGTCCTGGATGAACTGGAAGCCGGGCAGGCCGATGGTGTCGAAGGGGACGTGGTCGGTGCTGCCGGTGTTGGCGAGCGTCAGGGTCTGCGCGCCGAGGTCGGCGAAGGGCGCGAGCCACTGGCGGAAGTACGGGCGCACCAGCTCGTTGCCCTGCATGTAGACGCCGCGGATGCGCCCCGTCCCGTTGTCGAGGTTGAAGTAGGCCGAGAGCTTCTCGTACTCGGGCTTCGTCGTGAGCCGCGCGAGCGGCGTGGGCGTCGGCCGCGGCGCGGGCTGGCCTTCGGCCGCGCCGGGCGGGGCCGGCGGGGGCGTCTCAAGCTTCCCGAAGTGCTGCTCGACGTACGCGCGCGAGCCGAGCAGGCCCTCCTCTTCCCCGCTCCACAGGGCGATGCGGATCGTGCGGCGCGGTTGAAGATTGAGCGCCTTCAGAATCCTCACCGCCTCCATCGCGACGGCGACGCCCGCGCCGTTGTCGGTCGCGCCCGTCCCGCCGTGCCACGAATCCATGTGGCCGCCGAGCATGACGACCTCGTCCTTCACGTCGGTGCCGGGAATCTCCGCGACGGTGTTGTAGGCCGTCGGGTCTTCGTCCAAAAACTGCGCGTCGAGGTTGACGGAGAGGCGGACGTGCTCGCCGGCTTCGAGCATGCGCGCGAGGCGGTTGTAGTGCTCGATGGAGAGCACGACCTGCGGCGCGAACTTCGGCGCCGTCTTCTCCCACGCGCGAACCTGCGGCGGCGCGCCCGGGGCGCGGTCGAGCACGGCGTTCTGCGCCTGCTGATCCGCGGGGAGCGGCTGCGGCACCGTCGCCTGCTGGACGAAGATGTTGCCGCCGTCGCCGCGGCTCGGGTCGATGACGAGCGCGGCGCCCTCCTGCTGGAAGAAGTTCCACTTCTGCGAGGCGAAGCGCAGGGCCGCGCGCATCTCGGACGGCGGCCCGCCGCGCGGGCGCGCGGGCTGCGTGGAGGGGTCGGGCGAGTTGGCGAGGTCGAGCAACTGCTTCTCGGTCTGGCGCGTGCCCTCCGGGTCGAAGTGCGCCGCCGGGTCGCGCACCGCGCCGTTGAGGACGATCTTGCCGCGGAGCTGCCCCTTGAACTTCTGCAAGCCCTGCTCGTCCTTCGCGTCAATGTAGACGACCTCAGCCGTGAGCGGCCCCGCGGTCGCGGGCGACCAAGCCTTCGGGTAGGCGTTGAGCGGGAACGCCTGCGGCTCGACCACGCCGGCCTCGAAGCGCTTCAAGACCCACCCGCGGCCGAACGCGCCCCACGGTTCGAGCTTCGCGTTGACGAGCCCCCACGAAGTGAGCCGGTCGCGCGTCCACTCGTTGGCGCGGCGCATGTTGGGCGAGCCCGTCAGGCGCGGCCCGATGACGTTCGTCAGGTAGTTGAGTGTCTGCATCACCTGCGAGCGGTTCAGGCCCTCGTCGCGTATGCGCTGGACGGGGTCGTTCGGGTCGGGCGTCGGGGCCGGGGTCGGCGTCTGCGCCCGCGCGGGAAGGTTCGAGCAGAGCAGCAGCGCGCACAAGAGCGCAGCCGCGTTCCGGCGTCTCGTATTCATCTTGACGTGGTCTCCTGCGAAAGTCTGGATGTGCGGTCTCTTACCAAAGAGAGGCGCCCGCCCGGACGAAGGTTACAGTGTGGATTAAATTTAAATTGCTGGACGGGAAAACACAAACGGAGGGCGCGACCTTAACCGTCGCGCCCTCCGTTACGTTGTTATCGACCGACCTTAGCTCGCGGCGCGGCCTTCGCTGCCCGCGCGGCTCGCGGTGGGCGCGGGCGCCGACGCGGCGGGCACCTCCTCCTTGTGCCCGCACTCCTCGCGGACGCAGGTGCGCGTCGTGCCCTTCTTGGTCGTCTTCTCAAGCATGAAGGGCGCGTTGCACTGGGGACACGCTTCGGCGACGGGCTTGTCCCAGTAGACCGTGTCGCACTTCGGGTACTCGGAGCAGCCGTAGAAGTATTTCCCGCGCTTCGACTTCTTGACGACGATCTCGCCCTTGCAGCCCGGGCGCGGGCAGGCGACGCCCGTCGTCTCGCGCTTGATGTACTTGCACGTCGGGTAGTTCGCGCACGAGATGAACTCGCCGTAAGGGCCGTGCCTTCTCACTAACTGCGCGCCGTCCACGGGGCACGTCTCGCCTTCAATCGGCGCGGGCGCGGGCGCGACCGCGCCGGTCTTCTTCGAGACGCGGCGGATGTTGCGGCACTCGGGGTAGCCCGTGCAGCCGAGGAACGGGCCGAAGCGCCCGCGCTTCATCGCCATCGGCTTGCCGCACAGCTCACACGTCTCTTCGACCGCTGGCTCGGCGTTGCCGTCGGCACCATCGCCCGCGGCGTTGGCCGACGTGCCGTCCGCGGCCGCCGCCTGCGGCTTCGAGACCTCGCGCGTGGTGCGGCACTCGGGGTAGTTCGAGCAGGCGAGGAACTGTCCGAAGCGGCCGAGCTTGATGACCATCGGCGAGCCGCAGTTCTCGCACACTTCGTCGGTCGGGATGGCCTGCTGCTTGCGCCCCTTGACGTAAGTCTCGAACGCCTTCAGGTCGCGCGCGAACTTCTCGTAGAACTCCGAGAGCGCGTCCGTCCAGGCGAGCTTGCCCTCCTCGATCTCGTCAAGCTCCTCCTCCATCCGCGCCGTGTAGGTCTCGTTGAAGAGGTCGTCGAAACCTCCTTCAACAAGCAAATCGTTGACGGTCATGCCGAGCGCCGTCGGGTGGAAGCGCCCCTCGACGCGCTCGACGTACTCTCGATCCTGAATCGTCGTCATGATGGCCGCGTAGGTCGAAGGCCGGCCGATGCCCTTCTCTTCGAGCGCCTTGACGAGCGTCGCCTCGGTGTAGCGCGGCGGCGGCTCGGTGAAGTGCTGCTCGGGCGTGACGCCGTTCAACTTAAGCTTCTCGCCCGCCGCGACCAGGGGCAGCTTGCGCGCGGCCTCCTCGTCCTCCTCGGCCTTCTCGTCCCGGCCCTCTTCGTAGACCTTCAGGAAGCCGTCGAACTTCAGGACGGAGCCGGTGGCGCGGAAGAGGAAGCGGCCGGCCTCGATGTCGATGGTCGTCTGGTCGAAGACCGCGGGGTTCATCTGCGAGGCGACGAAGCGCTGCCAGATGAGGCGGTAGAGCTTCAGCTCGTCGCGGTCGAGGAAGCGCGCGACCGACTCGGGCGTGCGCGAAACGTCAGTCGGCCGGATGGCCTCGTGCGCGTCCTGCGCGTCCTTCTTCGAGCGGTAATGCACCGCCTTCTCCGGCAGGTAGGCCGGGCCGTACTGCGTCGAGATGAAGTCGCGCGCCTCGGCCAGCGCCGCGTCCGAGACGCGCGTCGAGTCGGTGCGCATGTAAGTAATCAAGCCGACCGCGCCGTCGGCGCCGACCTCGACGCCCTCGTAGAGCTTCTGCGCGACCATCATCGTCTTCTTGACGGGGAACGAGAGCTTACGCGAAGCCTCCTGCTGAAGCTTCGACGTGATGAAGGCCGGGACGGGGTTGCGCCGCCGCTCCTTCGTCGTGACCTCCGAGACGACGAACTGCTGGCGCTCGGCCTCTTCGACAATCTCGCGGGCCGTCTTCTCGTCGCCGATGAGAATCTCGCTCTTCTTCACCTCCTGGTCGAAGCCGGAGGTCTTGACCGTCTGCTCGCCGACCTTCCACAGGCGCGCGTCGAAGGCGGGCGGCGAGATGGCCGAGAGGTTCGCGCCGATTGTCCAGTACTCGGTCTTGACGAACTTCTCGATCTCCCTCTCGCGCTCGACGACCATGCGGAGCGCGACCGACTGGACGCGTCCGGCCGAGAGCCTGCCGCCGATGGTGCGACACAGCAGCGGCGAGACCTTGTAACCGACTAAGCGGTCGAGCACGCGGCGCGCCTGCTGCGCGGCGACGAGGTTCTGGTCGATCTGCTTCGGCTCCTTGAAAGCCTCCTGCACGGCGCGCTTGGTGATCTCGTTGAACATCACGCGGAAGTGCGGCTTCTTCGGGCGCTTGGGCACGATCTCTTCCGCGAGGTGCTGGCAGATGGCCTCGCCCTCGCGGTCGGGGTCGGCGGCGAGGTAGATGGCCTCGGCCTCCTTCGCCGCGCTCTTCAACTCGGAGACGACCTTGCGGTTGTTGCGCTTCTTCGTGTCGGGGATGACCTCGTAGGTCGGCTCGAAATCGTTGTTAACGTCAACGCCGAGCCCCTTCGAAGGCAGGTCTTTGATGTGGCCGATGGAGGCCATCACGCGGTAGTCCGGGCCCAAGTATTTTCCGATCGTCTTCGCCTTGGCGGGCGATTCGACCACTACTAAATTCTTCGTCATCAATTCTTCCTTTATTAAAAGTCGCGCCCTTCAAAAGGAGCAGAAGGCCGGGCGCGAGCGACTGTTAACCTTTTTCTACTAATCTCAAGTTTTCACCGAAAATGCAAACCCGGCCCCCGCTTAGATGCGCGAAGGGCCGGGCCGGCTCGCCCGCGGGCGGGCCTTTTTGCTCTGTCAAACCAACAGTTTAGGTGGGCTGAAAGCCCCCGTCCGCCGCGCTACCAGGCGACGCCGTAGTCCTCGCCGTGGTTGCTCGAACCGCCCCACAGCGTGCCGTGCGCGCGGTCGAGGAGGATGGCGTTGATGGGGCCGGAGGTGCGCTCCTCAAACGTCTCCTCGTAGCCCATGCGGCGCAGCTCCGTGCGCACCCAGGGCGGCATCGCGTCGGCGAGCAGGATGCGGCCGGGCCGCGTCTCGTGCGCGCCGAAGGAGCTGCGCATCTGGAAGCTGTTGACGTTGGGCGCCTCGGTCGCCTCCTGCACCGTCATGCCGAACTCGACGATGTCGAGGAAGAACTGCAAGAGGTTCTGATCCTGGCTGTCGCCGCCCTGCACGGCGAAGGCGAGGTAGGGCTTGCCCTCCTTCAACGCCAGCGTCGGCGTGAGCGTGACGCGCGGGTGCTTGCCCGGCTCGATGACGTTGAAGGGGCCTTCCGCCGGGTCGGTCACGAAGCTCTGCGCGCGCTGGCTCAGGCCGACGCCCGTGTGCCCGGCGATGACCGCGGGCACCCAGCCGCCGCTCGGCGTCACCGAGACGACCCAGCCCTCGGCGTCCGCCGCCTCGACCGAGGTCGTGCCCGCGTAGAAGGAGCGGTTGAAATCCTCGTCGGAAGGCTGAGCCGACGGAGTGAACTCCGAAGGCGGCGCCGAGGGTTGCGTCAGCGCCGACGTAGTGACGGTGTCCTGGTTGGGCCGGGGCGCCGTCGAGGGGTTGGGAGGGTTCGGGCTCCACTTGTCGAGCAGGTCTTTGAAAGGGTTCGCCTGCGAGCCCTGGAACGGGTAGGGGTCGCCGGGCTTGACGTTGGGGTCGTTGCGCTGCTGGTTCAACTTCGCGGCGCGCTGCTTCGCGTACTCCTTCGAGAGCAGCCCCTTGAGGGGCTCCTCGGGCGGAAAGTACGGGTCGCCGTAGTAGAAATCGCGGTCGGCGAAGGCCATGCTCATCGCCTGGTAGACGGTGTTGACGTAGCGCGAGCTGTTGAAGCCCATCGCCTTCAGGTCGAAGTTCTCAAGGATGTTCAAAGCCTGAAGCATCGCCGGCCCCTGCGTCCACTGCGACAGCTTGTAAACTTCGATCCCTTTGTAGCTGGTTTTGACCGGCTCCTCGATGTGAACCTTCCAGTTGGCGAGGTCTTGCGTGGTGATGAGCCCGCCATCCTCCTGCGTGCCGCGCGCGATCTCCTGTGCGATGTCGCCCTTATAAAAACGGTCGTAGGCGGCGTAGATGGCGGCCCTCCTGTCCTTGCCCGCGGCCAGGGCCTGCTGCTCGGCCTCGACCAGCTTGCGCAGGGTCGCGGCGAGGTCGGGCTGTTTGAAGACTTCGCCCGGCTCGGGCGCCTCGCGCCTTTGGCCCGCGTGCGGCAGCATGACCGCGGGCGAGTAGCGCCATTTCTTGATCTCGCCCTTGTTGCGCTCGATGGTGTTGGCGAGCTGCGCCTCGATGGGGAAGCCGTCGGCGAGCTGGATGGCGGGGTCGAGCACGTCCTTCAGACTGAGCTTGCCGTACTCGGCGAGCATCGTAAGGATTCCGCCCGGCGTGCCCGGCGTGACGGCCGCGAGCGGGCCGTACTCGGGCGGGTACTGCATCTTCTTCGACCGGTAGAACTCGGCGGTCGCGCCGGTCGGGGCGACGCCGAGCGCGTTGACGCCGATGACCTTGCCCGTGTGCGGGTCGTAGATGAGCGCCTGCGTCTCGCCGCCCCAACTAAGCGTGTCCCACAGCGTCGCCGTGGCGGCGATCATCGCGCACGCGGCGTCCACGGCGTTGCCGCCCTTCTGAAAGACCATCGCGCCGGCCGTCGCGCCCAAGGGCTTACCCGTAATCGCCATCCAGTGCCGACCGTGCAACGGCGGCTTCTGCGTCCGCTGCGCCGGGGTTTGAACCGGCAGCGCCAGCGTCAACGCCGACAGAGCAATCGTGAACAGTCGCTTCCTCAGACCCATCACTCCCTCCGTTTTGAGCCCTTGTGATTCGAGAACGCTTCTTCCGCGGTTGCTGCTATTATGGCGCGGCCCGTGAAAATTAGAAACCGGCGGCAAGGAGTCGTGACATGAGGAAGTTTGTCCTCGGCCTGTGCCTTCTGTTACTACTGACGCCCGGCGCGGCACCCGCGCAGGAGCGCCCCGTCCTCTCGGACGAGACGCGCGCGTTCGTGAGCGTTGACGCCGCGGCGGTCGCGCTCACACACGTCCGCGTGATAGACGGCACGGGCGCGCCCGCGCTCGCGGATCAGACGGTCGTCATCTCGGCCGGCCGTGTTCAGTCGGTCGGCCCTTCCCCCGCGGCGAAGATTCCCGAGGGCGCGAAGGTCTTGGACATGACGGGGCGGAGCGTCATCCCCGGGCTCGTGCTGATGCACGAACACCTCTTCTACCCGACGGGGCGGCTCGCGCTCTTCAACGAGATGGGCTGGAGCTTCCCGCGCCTCTACCTCGGCGCGGGCGTGACCTCGATGCGCACGGCCGGGAGCGTCGAGCCCTACACCGACCTCAACCTCAAGAAGATGATCGACGCCGGGCGCATCCCCGGCCCGAAGGTTCACGTCACCGGCCCCTACCTCGACGGCAAAGGCGCCTTCGCCACACAGTTCCACGTCCTCACCGGCCCCGACGACGCGCGCCGCATGGTCAACCAGTGGGCCGACGAAGGCGTCACGTCTTTTAAAGCCTACATGTACATCGACCGCGCCGAGCTGGGCGCGGCAATTCAAGAGGCGCACAAGCGCGGCATCAAGGTCACGGGGCACCTCTGCGCCGTCGGCTTCCGCGAGGCCGCCGCGCTCGGCATCGACAACCTCGAACACGGCATCGTCGTGGACACGGAGTTCGTGCCCGGCAAGAAGCCCGACGTCTGCCCGCCGCAGAACGACACCGTCAACAACCTGACGAAGCTCGACATCGACTCGGCGCCGGTGCGCGAGATGATCCAAGACCTCGTCGCGCGCAAGGTCGCCGTCACCTCGACGCTCGCCGTCTTCGAGGCGCTCCTCCCAGACCGCCCGCCGCTCCAACAGCGTGTGCTCGACGCGCTCACGCCGGACGCGCGCGCCGCCTACCTCGTCTCGCGCACGCGCGCGGCCGAGCGCAAGGACTCGCCCTGGGCCGTCGCCTTAAAGAAGGAGATGCAGTTCGAGCTGGCGTTCGTGCGCGCGGGCGGCCGCCTGATGGCGGGCACAGACCCGACGGGCAACGGCGGCGCGCTCGCCGGCTTCGGCAGCCAGCGCGCAATCATTCTGCTCGTCGAGGCCGGCTTCACACCTCTGGAGGCCATCCGCATCAGCACGCTCAACGCGGCCGAGTACCTCGGCGAGGCAGACTCCATCGGCTCCGTCGCGCCGGGCAAGCTCGCCGACCTCGTCGTCCTGCGCGGCGACCCTTCCGTGAACATCAGCGACATCGAGAAGGTCGAGGTCGTCTTCAAGGACGGCGTCGGCTACGACCCGGCGAAGCTCATCGAATCCGTCCGCGGCTCGGTCGGCTGGCGCTAGTCTCTTGGTTGATAAGTCCGCTTAGGATAAGCTGAATCCGTTGGAGGTGTTGAGATGTCGAACACGATTCGCGCCGTGGTGCGCGGGGGAAGAATAGAGCTGCTTGAGAAGGTCGAAATCCCGGAAGGCACGGAAGTCCTCGTCACGCCGCTCGACGAAGCGGAGTTCTGGCTGAAGGCGAGCGAAAGCTCCGCCGCCTCGGTCTGGGATAACTCAGAGGATGACGTTTATGCCGACCTACTCGAAAAATGAGGTCGTCCTCGTGCGCTACCCATTCTCAAACCTGGCTGGCTCCAAAGTCAGACCCGCCGTCGTCGTCAGCGCACCTCACTCCTCGCAGGATGTCTTCGTCGTGCCCATGACGAGCAGGATTTCGTCGCTCCTGAAAGGCGAGTTCGCCCTGGCCGACTGGAGCAGGGCCGGGTTGAACGTGCCCTCTGCGGTGAAGCGAGGTCTCTACGCCGTTCACCAAACGCTCGTCGTCAAATCGGTAGGGCGGCTGTCTGCCGCCGAGGCCGGCTCCCTTGAAAGTTCCCTGCGCGGCTGGCTGGGGCTTCCCTGAGCCGAGCCGCGCCACACCGAAGGTCTTCCAAAGCATAGCTAGAGTTCTCGTCCTAACTGTCAACCGGCGGCACGGCCGTATTGGACGGGCCACGGCGCCTCTGCGCCCAGACGTTTCGCGGCGTGGAGCGGCCAGTAGGGGTCGCGCAGCTCGGCGCGCGCGAGGAAGACTACGTCGGCCCTGCCCGAAGCGATGATCTCCTCGGCCTGCTCCGGCTCGTTGATGAGGCCGACCGCGCCGGTGGCGACGAACGCCTCCCTGCGTATCCGCTTGGCGAAAGGCACCTGATAGTTCGGCGCGACGGGGATGCGCGCGCCGGGGACGAGGCCGCCCGTCGAACAGTCGATCAAGTCCACCCCGCGCTCTTTCAACCAGCGCGAGAATTGCACGGACTGCTCCACGTCCCACCCGCCTTCAACCCAATCGGTCGCCGAGATGCGCGCGAAGAGCGGCAGCCCTTCGGGCCACGCGGCGCGCACGGCCCCCGCGACCTGTAAGGGAAAGCGCGCGCGGTTCTCAAGGCTCCCGCCGAACTCGTCCTCCCGCCGGTTCGAGAGCGGCGAGAGGAACTCGTGGAGGAGGTAGCCGTGCGCCATGTGCAGCTCGACGACCTCGAAGCCGGCGTCGAGCGCGCGGCGCGCGGCGTCTGCGAACTGTTGTGTGACCGCCTCGATGTCGTCCCGCGTCATCTCCCTCGGCGCGGGCCAGTCGCCGAAGGGGACGGCGCTCGGGGCAAGCGTCTGCCAGCCGCCCTGCTCTTCACTTAAAGGTTTTCCGCCGCGCCAGGGCACGTCGGTCGAAGCCTTCCGCCCGGCGTGCGCGAGTTGAATCGCGGCGCGCGCGCCCTGCGATTTGATGAAGGAGGCGAGAGGCTTGAACGCCTGCGTGTGCTCCTCCGACCAGAGCCCCGTGTCGCCGGGCGAGATGCGCCCCTCGGGCGAGACGCCGGTCGCCTCGACGCAGACCAGGCCCGCGCCGCCGACCGCGCGGCTCCCGAGGTGAACCATGTGCCAGTCGTTCGGCAACCCGTCGCGGCTCGAATACTGGCACATCGGCGAGACGAAGACGCGGTTGCGGAACTCAAGCTCACGAAGGCTGTAGGCGGAGAAAAGGCTGCTCATCACTCGACCCCTTGTTTGTTTGAAAGTTGTGGCGCCATTCTACCGCGCCCGTCTGCGCTCAACGAAACAGACCGAACCAGCCGTAGGCGCCCAACACCTCGCCCGCGAGGAAGGAGAGGAGGTTGGCCGCGACGATGGTCAAGAGGTCGCGCCGCGTCACGCCTTCGCCCCCCTGCCCGCCGAAGGCGAGGTAGAAGAGCGCGCACTCGGCCGCGGGCGCGAAGGTCTCCGCGACCGCGAGGTAGGCGGCGCGCGAAGAGCCCTCGAAGAGCGGCGGGAGGACGAGCACGACGACCGGGTACGTGCAGGCCGTCAGCCACAGCCCCGCGAAGAGCCTGCGCTTCAGCTCGTGATGTTTCGAGAGGAAGAGGACGAGGACGGGCGCCTCGACGGCCACCGTGAAGAGGTAGCCGACCAGCAGGAAGCGCCAGAGGTCTTCGGGGCTCACGTCAGTTTTCAGTTTTCAGTTTTCAGTTGACAGCCTTGTCTTGCTGAAAACTGAAAACTGTCTCTTCACAGCGTCCGCAGGAGGAAGGGCACCTCGGCCAGCACGTGCGCCATCGCGAACGTAAAGTAGAGGTCGCGCGTCGTCTCGTAGTCGGCCGCGAAGCAGAGCCACAGCAGCAGGACGAGAAGGCCGCCCGCCGCGAGCAGCGCCCGAATCGTCCGCGGCCACCCGCGCCTGTGTCTGACGAGCGGCACCGTCGCCGCGCGCCACGGCGCGAGCCCGACGCCCGCGGCCAGCGGCACGCCGACGAGCCAGACGCCGTAGTGAAGCGTCTCAAGGAAGACGTGCGTCGAGACGAGCAGGTGCGTCGAGACGTTGGGCACGATGCCCGCGCCCGCGTGCCGCACGATGCGCAGCGCGACCCCTCCGTCCTCCGCGAGCGGCGCCGAGCCCGCGAGCCTCCACCAGAGTAAGGCCAGTGCCAAGGGCAGCAACGCGAGGCACACGCGGTAAGCCTTACTCCAACCGCGGCGCGTGAGCCGCAACTGCCGGTCTAGAAACCAGAGCGCGACGAGCGGGTGCCCGTAGACGAGCGCGAGCGCGAACCCGTACGGCGCGAGCCAACTCAGACCGACGAGCGCGCAGCCCGCCGGCAAAGCCCACACCCAACCGCCGCCGCGCGCCATCGTCCGCCCGCGCACCGCCACAAGCCCCACGACCCACGCCACCGCCGCGCTGTTCCAGAGGGCGGTCGCCGCGTACCAGCCCCCCTCGCCCCACACGCCCGCGCCGGCCCCGAGCGCGAGCGCGGCGTAGGCGCCGGTCAACCCCACCACGCCCGCGGCCGCCAGCGCGAAGAAGCCGCGCGAGCGACCCAGGCGCACGGGCAAACGCGTGATGAAGAAGCGCAGCTCCGCCCAGTTGTGCGGCCCCGCGAAGGCGAAGACGGTCGCGACCGAAAGCCACAGCGGCGCGCAGCCCGCCAGCGCCGCCGCGGCGACGAGCACGCAAGCGCACGCCAACCCGAACGCCGCGGGCGACGCGCCCGAAACAGACGCCCCGCCCCGCGCGAAGCCCGCGCCCCACCCCGCGCCGATGTCGGCGGCGCTTTGCAACTATTCCTCCTCGTCGCCCTTGCCCGTCCGCGCCTTCACGGCCGGGACGAGCAGCTTGATCTCATACCCCTCATCGACGACCTCGACGCGGATCGAGCCGGCGAGCGGCGCGCCCGTCACCGCCCTGACGAGCGTGCCCGGGTCTTGCGGGCGCAGCCCGAGCGGCGGCCCGGCGTTGGCGTAAGCGGCGACGGCGGCCGCGCCGGCCGCGCACGCGCAGACGATCAGCGCGGCCGTCGCACGCCCGAGCGCGACGCGGCGGCGCGAACGCACGAGCAGCAGCCCCGTCAGCACGACCGCGAGCGAGATGAAGATGCCGCCGACGACCGTGCCCGCGGACTTGAGCGAAGCCGGCCGCGCGCCGCCGTCGATGCCGGCCGCGAGGTTCAACTCCTGGAGCCGCGAGCGCGGGATTTGCAGACGCGCCTCGCGCAGGCCCTCGACGCGCTCGATGCTCATGCGCGCGACGGGCAGGTCTCTTCTCACTTCGTTGGGGTCGGCGGCCGGCTTCTTCGGCAGCGCGATGTCCGCGAACGCGGGGGACGCGGCGGCCAAAAGCAGTGCGAGCGCCGCAAGCTGTTTGAACAGTCTCATGGGGCAGGCTCCTTTTCTCAAACGGAGGACTTCTTCGGGTCGAACTCTGAACGAGGTGCGTCTGGGAGCAGTAGGCAGATGGCAGTAGGCAGTTGGTTGAAGGTAATGCGTCTTGACCGTTATTTCGCAACTGCTTTAACTGCCTACTGCCATCTGCCTACTGCCTACTGCTCTTCACCTTCGGTGATGGAGTTGCCGGGCGAGGGCTGGCGCAGGCGGCGCAGGCGCGAGGTGATCTGGCTGCTGAGTCTCTCGTCGCCCGTCCGTGCGGGCGGCGCGTCGGAGTCGAAGATGGCTTCGAACCAGGACTTCTCCTCCGGCTGCGCGGGCGCGGCCAGCTCTTCGGCCGGCGCGGCCGGCTCTTCGACGGGCTCGGGTCGGACGAACGGCTCGGGTTCGGGCTCCGCCGCCTTCGCCTCTTCGGCGCGGGCGCGTTCGAGCACTTCGCGCAGCTCCGCTTCGTAGAAATTCCGCAAGCCTTCGAGTTCGTCCGCGAGGTTGAGCGCCGTCAGCACCGCGACCTTCGCCACGTCGTGGACGGCGAGGCCGTGGGCGACGGCGCGCATGCGCTCGTCCACGAGGCGGGCGACGCGCTGGACGTGCTCGCCGTCGCCGCTCGCCGCACGCAGGCTGTAGGTCTGGTTGAAGATGTTGACCCTGACCGACCCGGCGTCTGTGTTCAAAATCCCTTGCGCTCCTTCCCGCGAACGTGCGCCCGCGAAAGACCTGAATGTTGCCGCGGCGTCGCCGCATTATAAAGCAAGCGGCCGCGAAGCGCGCGCGCTTCGGGAGAATTTGCCGGAACTTTTCACAACCTCCTGACGAAGCAGCGGCCGGGGAGTTGACGAATCAGTTCGCGCATCTCGAGCGCGAGGAGCAGCCCCGAAAGCTCCTGGACGGGCAGCCCGCTCTGCTCGGCGAGCGCGTCGATGTGCGCGGGCGCGTCCACGGGGATGAGTTTGAGAACCGCGCTCTCCTGCTCCGACAGTCCGGCGGGCTCGCGCGGGTGCGCGTGCGAGGGCTCGCCCTTCCCCTTCGCCTCGGGCGGGAGGATGGCGGCGGCGATGTCGGGCGGGAACTCCGCGACCACGTCCTGCCACTGCTGAATCAATTTCGCGCCCGCGCCCTTGATGAGGTAGTTCGTGCCGAAGGAGTTGCGCGAGGTGATGTTGCCCGGGACGGCGAAGACCTCGCGCCCCTGTTCCAGCGCGAGGCGCGCGGTGATGAGCGAGCCGGAGAGTTCGGAGGCTTCGACGACGATGACCCCGTAGCTCAACCCGCTGATGATGCGGTTGCGGTATGGAAAGTTCTCGGCGACGGGCGGGGTGCCGAGCGGGAACTGCGTGACGAGCGCGCCGCCCTTCGTAAGAATCTCTTCGGCGAGCCGCCGGTGGTCGCGCGGGTAGACCTCGTCAATCCCCGTCCCGAGCACGGCCGCCGTGCGCCCGCCCGCTTCGAGCGCGCCGCGGTGCGCCGCCGCGTCCACGCCCCGCGCGAGCCCCGAGACGACGGTCACGCCGCGCGCGGCCAGCTCGCGCGCGAGCTGTGCGGCCACGTTCTGCCCGTAGGTCGAGCAGCGCCGCGACCCCACCACCCCGACGCACGGCGCCTCAAGGCACGCGCGCCACTCGCCCCGCACGTAGAGCGTGACGGGCGGGTCGGGAATCTCCCGCAGCAGCGCCGGGTACGCGCCGTCGTCCAGTGCCAAAACGTCCGCGCCTCCGAGCGCGCGCACGCGCTCAAGCTCCAAAGCAGCCGCCGCCATCCGGTCGCGCAACGCGATGGACTCGACCGCCTCCGGCCTCAGGCGCAGACGCTCCAGCTCCGACCGCAGCGCCCCGAAGACGCCCTCGGCCGACCCGAACCTCTCCAACAGACGCGCGGCCGCACGCGGCCCCACCCCCGGCGTCATGTTCAGCGCGATCCACTCTTTCATGGAATTTTTGATTCGCGATTTTTGATTTTTGATTTGAGCGAATGAGGGAAGCGATTGGGTTCAATCGCAAATCAAAAATCTAAAATCAAAAATCTGAAGTTGGCGGAGGCGTGTGGGAATCGAACCCACCCGCGCCTGCTCTCACAGGCGCGCGGACGGTTTTGAAGACCGCGCCGCTCACCAGAACGGATGCGCCTCCTCGGTGTCTGGCGGGACGCTGCCAACCTAAGCGGCGCATGCCGCGGCTGTCAAGGGCGCTTGACTCGCACGCGGGGCGCGGCCATGATTGTGCGCGTTTAAATCGACCGCACTTAACATTCCAACAACACGGAGTCTGAAAGCTTATGGCAGAGGCTGAAGCTAAGGCCGCGGAGGAGTCCGGGCGAGTCCTCGTCCGTTACGAGGCGGCGGAGGGCGTCGCCGTCTTGACGCTCGAAGACCCGCCGGCGAACACGTACACGTACGAGATGATGCGGCAGCTCGACGCGGCCGTCCTGCGCGCGCGGATGGACGAGGGCGTCCACGTCGTCGTCATCACGGGCGCCGGGGAGAAATTCTTCTGCGCGGGCGCGAACATCTCGATGCTGACGGAGATGACGCCCACCTTCAAATACTACTTCTGCCTCCACGCCAACGAGACGCTGTCGCGCCTTGAGCAGACGCCGAAGCTGGTCGTGGCGGCCGTCAACGGCCACTGCGTCGGCGGCGGGTTGGAGGTGGCGCTCGCCGCCGACATCCGCGTCGCGCGCAAGGGGGCGGGCAAGATGGGCCTGCCCGAGGTGAGCTTGGGCGTGCTGCCGGGCACGGGCGGGACGCAGCGCCTCGCGCGCGTCGTCGGCAAGTCGCGGGCGATTGAGCTGATGGCCGAGGGGCAGCTCTTCGACTTCGAGCGCGGCGCGGAACTCGGCCTCGTCAACCAGATTTTCGAGGCCGACTCGGCCGCGTCTTTCCGCGAACAAGTCCTGGCCTACGCGCGCCGCTTCACCGCGCCGGGGCGCGCCGCGCTCGCCGTCGGCCGCATCAAGCGCAGCGTCCAGTCCGGCGCCGAAGTCCCCTTCGAGTACGGCCTCGCCTTAGAGCGCGAACTCCAACAGCAGCTCTTCCAATCCGAAGACGCCCGCGAGGGCCTGAGCGCCTACGTCGAGAAGCGCAAACCGACTTTCAAAGGAAAGTAGTTTTCAGTTTTCAGTTTTCAGCAAGACCAAGCTGCTGACTGAAAACTAAAAACTGAAAACTGACCATGTACGAAAACATCAAGGTCGAATTCGACGGCGGGGTCGTGACGATCACGCTGAACCGGCCGGAGAAGCTGAACGCGCTGGCGGGGCACATGCGGCGCGATCTGGCCGAGGCTCTGGAGCACGCGGGGAGCGACCCGGAGATGCGCGTCGTCGTCCTGACGGGGGCGGGGCGTGCCTTCTGCACGGGGGCCGACGTGGCGCGCATGAGCGAGCTGATGGAGCGCGGCGAGGTCGAGGAGTTCCGCCGGCTGCTCGGCGCGGGCCGGCGCGTGCTGACCGCGATGCGGCAGATGTTGAAGCCGGTGGTCGCGGCCGTCAACGGGCCGGCGTACGGCGCGGGCTTCAACCTCGTGCTCGCTTCGGACATCAGGGTCGCGGCCGAGTCGGCGACCTTCAGCCAGTCGTTCGTCAAGGTGGGCTTGCACCCGGACTGGGGCGGCTCGTTCTTCCTGCCGCGGGCGGTGCCTTCGAACGTCGCGTGCGAGATGTTCTTCCTGGGCGACGCGATTGACGCGCGGCGGGCGTTGGAGTTGGGCATGGTCAACCGCGTCGTGCCGGACGCGGAGTTGTTGGCGGAGACGAGAAAGTTGGCCGAGCGTTTGCGCGCCGCGCCGCACGCCTCGGTCGCCGCGGCCAAGCGCGCCGTCTACATGAGCGAGGAGGAGAGTTTGGAGCGGATGCTCCAGTACGAGACGGAGGCGCAGCTCCAGTGCTTCCAGTCGCGCGAGGCGCGCGAGCGCGTGCGCGCCTTCCTCGAACGCCGCTCAAAACCGTGAACCGTAAACCGTGAACCGTGACAGGAAGGGCTTGCCTTCTCTTGTCACGGCTCACGGTTTACGGTTCACGGCCTTTTACGGCAGGTCGGGTTTCGAGAGCGGCGAGCCCTTGTCGTTGACGTACACGTCGAGCACCTGGAAGTGCTGCGGGATCATGGTGGCGAAGGCGTGGTTGGTGACGAGTATCGAGCCGTGGCCGTCGAAGGCGATGTTGGCCGGCGAGTCGTAGGGGGCGAGGTCGCCCGGCGCGGCGTTAGTCAAACGTCCCACCTCGGCGCCGTTCGGCCCGAGGATGATGACGCCCGAGAGCCCCGGCGTGACGTCGGCGACGTAGAGGTTGCCGGACTTGCCGAAGGCGATGCCGTCGGGGATGTCGGTCGGCGCGAACGCCTTGAAGACCGCGAGGTCGGACGGCTGCGGCTGAGCGACGAGCGGCAGCGTGTAGATGTAGCCCGCGCCCGTCTGGTCGAACGTCACGGTCACGAAAGCCTTCGAGCGGTCGGGGCTCAGGCGGATGCCGTTGGTGCCGATGCCGCCGGGGAAGGTGGCGAAGCGCGCGTCCTGAAACCAGATTTGAGGGGTGCCGCCGCCCGCCGGGACGCGCCAGATGGTCGCCTGCAAGGAGTCGGTCACGTAGGCGTTGCCGTCCTCGTCGAACGCGATGTCGTTCGGGAGCGCCGGGGCGTCGAAGAAGGTCGGCGAGCAGGGCGCGTTGTTGCCGTTGCACGCGGGCAGGTCGGGGAAGGGCGTCGAGTACGGCTCCTGCTGGCCCGAGCCCGTGTCGATGCGGTAGACGCCGAGTTGCAGGTTCAGGACGTAGAGCTTGCCGTTGCCGTCGAAGGCGATGCAGGAGTTGGCGTGCTCGAACTGAAGCGCCTCGCCCTGCGTCGTGTAGGTCGCCTCCAAAGCGCCGGTGTCGCGGTTATAGGCGACGACCGTCGAGGGGCCGGTGCCGGCGGTGCCGAAGCGCGCGGGGCCGGAGACGTACACCTTGTTGCCTTTGACGGCGATGCCTTCGGGGAAGCCGGGGTCGGCGGGGAACGTGGCGAGAACCTGCACGTCGCCGTAGGGGCGCGGCTGCTTGGCGGCGGCGGTCAGGGGGAGGAGGGATGCGGCGGCGGCCGCGGCGAGAAAAGCGGCGGAGGCGATCTTCGGCAGCTTCATCTTCTCAAGAAACCTTTCTTTGGCTGGCGGTTTGGCACAGGCGCGGGGGCGGCGCGGACGGCCGACCTGACGCGCGTTCCGGAATGTCCTCTGTACACACAGGCGTAAAAGGCGCGCGAAAAGGATCACGCGGCGAAAATATTTTTTTCGCGGCGCGCGCGGCCTGATTTCCGGCGGCCGAACTGATATAAACTGTGGCCTCGCCTATGAGACTCGCAGACAGGACGGCCTTCATCACGGGCGGCGGGCGCGGCATCGGCCGCGCGGTGGCGCAAGCCTTCGCGCGCGAGGGCGCCCGCGTCTTCGTCGTCGCGCGCACGGCGTCGGAAGTGGAGAGCGTGGCCGGGGAGGTTCGCGCGGAGTGCGGCGAAGGCGCGGCGGCGCACGCCGCCTGCGACGTGTCCGACCCGCGCTCGGTCGAAGAGGCGTTCGCCGCGGCGCGCGCGTTTCTAGGCGCCGGCCCCGACGTCCTCGTCAACAACGCCGGCGTCGCCGACAGCTCGAAGTTCACAGAGACCTCCGACGAGTTCTGGCGCCGCCACCTGGACATCAACCTGACGGGGACTTTCTACTGCATGCGGGCGGCGCTGCCCCCGATGGTCGAGCGCGGCTGGGGGCGCGTCGTCAACGTCGCCTCTGTCGCGGGCAAGACGGGCGCGCCGTACGTCGCGGCCTACACCGCCTCGAAGCACGGCGTGCTCGGCCTGACGCGCTCGGTGGCGTCAGAGTTGGCGCGCACCGGCGTGACGGTCAACGCCGTCTGCCCCGGCTACGTGGACACGGACATGACGGCGCGCGCCGTCGAGAACATCCAGGCCAAGACGGGCCGCAGCGCCGTCGAAGCGCTCGAAGCCATCAAGCGCATGAGCCCGCAGCAGCGCCTCGTCACCCCCGAGGAGGTCGCCGCCCTCGCCCTCCTCCTCGCCTCCCACGAAGGTCGCGGCATCACGGGGCAGGCCATCAACGTTGACGGCGGGACGGTGCTTTACTGATTTTGGATTTGCGATTTTTGATTTACGGAAGCCCCGTCGCCGCCTTCGAATCGCAAATCCAAAATCTAAAATCAAAAATTCCGAATGAAGACCATCAACCCTAAATCGCTCGGCCGGCCGCGCGGGTACTCGAACGGGCAGTTGACGAGGGAGGGGCCGCGCCTGCTCTTCGTCGCGGGGCAGATCGGCTGGGACGAGGAGCAGCGGCTGGTGAGCGACGACTTCGTCGAGCAGTTCGACCGCGCGCTGCGCAACGTACTTGAGGTGGTGCGCGAGGCGGGCGGCGCGCCGACGGGCGTGGCGCGCCTCGTCGTCTACGTGACCGACAAGCGCGAGTACGCCGCGCGCACGGCCGAGATCGGCGAGCGTTGGCGCGCGCAGATGGGGCGCCACTACCCGGCGATGGCGCTCGTCGAAGTCAAAGGTCTCCTCGAAGACGGCGCCAAGGTCGAGATCGAGGCGACGGCCGTGTTGTGAGCGTGCGGCCGGGGAAGACGGGGCTCACATTTTCAAGGAGGTCAAGACTCATGTGGTTGAAGAGGCTCGGACTCGCCGTCGCGTTCGCGGCGGCTTTGCTGTGTCTGGTCGGCCTGACGGGCTACGCGCAGAGGGGCAGGCCGCGGAGGCCGGCGTGGGAGTATAAGGCGGCCACCTTCTCGAACTACTTAACGTTTGAGAAAGAGATTAACGAACTAGGCGCTCAAGGGTGGGAGTTGGTCGCCGTCAGCGACGTGGCCGGAACCACGAACTACTTCTTCAAGCGCCCCAGGTAGGCCGGGCGGGCGGCGTCGGCATTCGCGGCGGCGCGCCCGTAATTTATTTTTGTTGACCGGCGGGCACCGCCGGTTTAGTATCAGTTCGCTCCAAGAGTTCACTGACAGTCAACTCCCTATAACCTCTCACTCAGTTTCCATTAGACTTCGACAAGGAGGTTCTCACAGTGTTAAAGCGTTCGCTCCTGCTGTTTTCCCTGTTAGCCGCCCTGCTGGCGCTAAGCATCACTCACAAGTCTCCGGCCAGAGCCCAGACCACCAACGCGACCCGATCCGTCTACATAGGAGGGGCCGTCTTCTCGCCGGCCAGCACCACGGCCACCGGCAGTTCCACGCTGATTGTGTCCGTCGCCACCGGGGCGGAGGTGCCGGCCGTCGGCATCGACGGCGCCACCCCCATCAGGGCGGTCGTCCAGATTACCGAGAACAACAACGTCAGCGGCATCACTTACACGGTGCTCCCCTCGCAACTCGACACGGTGAACCTGGCGGGCGGCGGCAGAGCCACGCCCGACGAATTCACCTTCACCATCGACTCTAAAAACACGCGCAGCGGAACCATCTCCTACAAGGCGACTCTGGTAAGGCTTGAGAATAGCGGCACGCTCGCCGTGACCGGCACCCCGACCTCGATGGACGCCGCTTTATCGGTTGCGGCCTCGACACCAACCCCGACACCAACCCCCACGCCGACCCCGACGCCGGAGGTCGCCAGCGGATGCACCCCGAGCCCCTTCATCGCGGCGTGGTGCGACGACTATAACTACTTCACCTGCCGCTGCGACGGCACCATCGACAAGTCGCCCGTCCTCGTGGACGTGAAGGGCGACGGCTTCGCCCTCACCGACGCCGCGGGCGGCGTCAACTTCGACCTCGACGGTAACGGGGTCACGGCCGAGCGCGTGGCGTGGACGGCGCCCGGCTCCGACGACGCCTTCCTCTTCCTCGACCGCAACGAGGACGGGAAGGTCAACAACGGCACCGAGCTTTTCGGCGACGTGACCCCGCAGCTCAACGCGCCCTACCCGAACGGCTTCGCGGCGCTCGCCATGTACGACCGGCCCCTCCTCGGCGGCAACGGCGACGGCGTCATCGACGCGCGCGACGCCGTCTACTCCCAACTGCGCCTCTGGCAGGACGTGAACCACAACGGCATCTCCGAGCCGGGCGAGTTGCACACGCTGCCCGAGTTGGGAATCGAGTCCATCTCGCTCGACTACAGGGAGGCCGGGCGGCGCGACCGTTACGGCAACGCGTTCCGCTACCGCGCCAAGGTCAACGGCCCCGGCGGGGGCGGCGCCGGGCGCTGGGCTTACGACGTGTTCCTCAAGGGTGTACACTAACGGCCGCGCCGCGGCCGCGCCACGCGAAACCGCCCGCGGGTCTGTCGAGACCGCGGGCGGTTCTACTTTTCTCCGCGGCGCGCATCGACCATAATGGCGGGCGCCGGGCCGCCGGCCGCGCTTATGCTTCAACCGAAATCATTCCTCTACGAAGTCCGCGAGGGCGTCGCGTGGATCAGGCTGAACCGGCCGGAGCGCCTGAACGCGCTGACGTTCGAGGTCTACCGCGAGCTGACCGACGCGTTCGCCGCGCTCGAACACGAAGCACAGGTGCGCGCCGTCGTCCTGACGGGCGAGGGGCGCGCGTTCTGCTCGGGCGGCGACGTGCGCGACATCATCGGCGCTTTGCAGGGGCGCGACGCCGAGGGGCTGTTGGAGTTCACGCGCCTGACGTGCGAGCTGGTGCGCAACATCCGCCGCCTGCGCAAGCCCGTCATCGCGAGCTTGAACGGCACGACGGCCGGCGCGGGCGCCTGCATCGCGCTCGCCTCCGACCTGCGCGTCGCCTCGACCGAGGCGCGCATCGCGTTCCTCTTCGTGAGGGTCGGCCTGTCGGGCGCCGACATGGGCGCGGCGCACCTTCTGCCGCGACTGGTCGGACTCTCGAAGGCGACCGAGCTGCTCTACACGGGCGACTTCATCACGGCCGGAGAGGCGCTCGCCTGCGGACTCTACAACCGCGTCGTGCCGGCAGAGCAGCTCGAATCCGAAACAAGAGAACTGGCGGAGCGGCTCGCGCGCGGCCCCTCGTTCGCGCTCGCGGTGACGAAGGAGATGCTCAACCGCGAACTGGACGTGTCGCTCGACGCGGCGCTCGAGCTTGAGGCGCAGGCGCAGGCCGTCTGCATGCAGCACCCGGACTACGCGGAAGCCTTCCGCGCCTTCACCGAGAAGCGCGAGCCGCGCTTCGGCGCGACGCGTCCCGACAAAGAATGAACCGCCGGAAGTTCTCAGCGGCAGCGTTGGGCCTCGCGCTCGTCGGGGCGTCCGCGCTCACGCTCTGCTTGTCCCGAGCCGCCTCCGCGCAGGAGGCGCGCCCCGCGCCCGCGCCCGACCCCGCCAAAGTTTTTCAGGAAGCTAAAGAAGTAAGAGCGAGCGGCGCGCCGGCCGCCGAAGCCTTCGAGTTCGAGATGAACGGCTTCGCCTATCACATCAAAATCAACGGCAACGGCCGGCGGACGAAGGGCAGGAAGGTGCGCGGCTTCAACCTGCGCCTCGACGACGGCGAGGTAATCGCGCGCCTCTTTTACCTCGACTTCGAGGGCGACCTCCTCCTCCTCCTCCACACAGACATCGCGGGCGTCGGCCTGGGCTTCGTCACGCGGCTTGAGCAGCCGTCGATGCGCGGCCGCTGGCGTCAGCGCATCCCCGACGGGGACGTGGGCCGCCCGCTGCGCGACGGCCAGCACCTCTACGTGACCGGCTTGGGCTTCGTCGGCAAGCTCGACCTGCGCACGGGCGAGTACGCCTGGCAGCACGACGATCTCGAAGTCGCGCGCGGCGCCGAGTCGAAGCCCCTCCACACCTTCGACGAGCCGGAACTCGACGGCGACGCGGTTCTGTTCCGCGAGCGGCCGGTTTACAATCCGCGCAGGACGCTCGTCGTCAACCGGAAGACCGGCAAGTTCATTCGCGTCGAGTGAGGGACGCCGAACGTGTTGCAGCAAGACGGATTCATCGAGGGGACGCCCTTCTTCACGGACGCGCACGCGCGCCTGACCGCGAGCGTCTCGAACTTCGCCGCGCGCGAGGTCGAGCCCTTCGCGCGCGAAGAGGAGGGGCCGAGCGCGGACGCGAGCTTCCGCTCGCTCCTCTCCCTGCTCGCGCAGGCAGACCTCTTAAGCTACTCCGTGGCGCGCGGCGACGGCGCGCCGCTCGACGCGCGCGCGCTCTGCGTCGTGCGCGAGGCGCTCTCATACCACTCGGCGCTCGCCGACCTCGCCTTCGTCATGCAGGGGCTCGGCACCTACGCCGTCTCGCTCGCCGCGCCCGAGCACGTCCGCGACTTCTGGCTCGAACGGGCGCGCGCGGGCAAGTCAATCGCCGCCTTCGCGCTCACCGAGCCCGAGGCCGGCTCCGACGTCTCGTCCGTCCGGACGGAGGCGCGGCGCGAGGGCGACTCCTACGTCATCACGGGCCGCAAGTGCTTCATCTCGAACGCGGGGCTCGCGGACTTCTACACGGTCTTCGCGCGCACGGGGACGCGAACGGACGGGCGCGCGGAGCTTTCGGCCTTCATCGTCGGCGCGCGCATGCCCGGCTTCCGCGTCGCGGCGCGCACCGAGCTGGTCGCGCCGCACCCCGTCGGCGAGGTCGAGTTCGACGGCGTGCGCGTGCCCGCGGAAGACCGCGTCGGCGCGGAGGGGCAGGGCTTCCGCCTCGCGATGCAGACGATGGACATGTTCCGCGCCAGCGTCGGCGCGGCCGCCTGCGGCATGGCGCGGCGCGCGCTCGACGAGGCGGTCGCCCACGCGAAGGCGCGCCGCCAGTTCGGCGTCACGCTCGCCATGCACCAGTTGATTCAGGAGAAGCTGGCCGTCATGCAGACCGAGCTTGACGCCGCGCGCCTGCTCGTCTACCGCGCCGCGCACCTCAAAGACTCGGGCGCCGCCCCCGCGCTGCTGACGCGCGCCGCCAGCGAGGCGAAGTTCTACGCGACCGAGGCGGCCCAGCGCGTCGTGGACGAGGCCGTCCAGATACACGGCGGCTACGGGCTGGTGCGCGGCCACCCGGTCGAGCGCCTCTACCGCGACGTCCGCGCCCTGCGCATCTACGAAGGCACCACCGAGATTCAAAAACTCATCATCGCGAGGGAGATGCTGAAGGAGTAGTTCAAAGTCACAAGTTCAAGGTTCAAAGTTGGGTCGGCTTAACTTTCAACTTTGAACTTTCAACTTTGGACTTCTGACTTATGCGTATCAACGTCATCGGCGGGGGGCCGGCGGGGCTCTACTTCGCGCTTTTGATGAAGCGGAGCGGGGTGGCGCGCGAGGTCGTGGTGTACGAGCGGAACCCGCCGGGGGCGACGTTCGGGTGGGGCGTGGTCTTCTCGGGGCGGACGTTGAGGAACTTGCGCGAGGCCGACGAGGTGTCGCACCGGCGCATCACGGAGAGCTTCGAGACGTGGGACAACGTCGATGTCGTCCTGCGCGACGCGAAGGTCACCGTCCGCGGGAACGACTTCTCGGGGATTGCACGCCTCAAGCTCCTCAACATCCTGCAAGAGCGCTGCGCGGAGCTGGGCGTTGACCTGCGCTTCGACACGGCCGTCGAGGACGTGAACACGCTCGCCGAAGGCTGCGACCTGCTCGTCGGTGCCGACGGGGTGGGGAGCGTCGTGCGCGAGCGTTACGCGGAAGAGTTCCGGCCCGCGCTCGCAGAGGGGCGCAACAAGTACATCTGGTACGGCACGCGCCGACTCTTCCACGGGCTGACGCTCACCTTCCGCGAGACGGCAGACGGCGTCTTCGCCGCACACTCCTACAAGTTCAGCAAGGAGCTGAGCACCTTCATCGTCGAGTGCGACGAGGAGACCTGGCGGCGCGCGGGGCTCGAAGGGATGTCGGACGCGGAGTCGCGCGAGTACCTCGGGCGCGTCTTCGCGCGCGACCTCGGGGGCGAGGAGCTGCTGTCGAACAACTCGCGCTGGATCAACTTCCTCCTGGTGAAGAACGGGCGCTGGTTCTGCCGGAACGTCGTGCTGCTCGGCGACGCTTTGCACACGGCGCACTTCTCCATCGGGTCGGGGACGAAGCTCGCCATCGAAGACTCCATCGAGCTGTTCCGCCACTTCGCCGCGGGAAAAGACGTGCCCGCCGCGCTCGAAGCGTTCGAGCGCGCGCGTAAGCCCGTCGTCGAGGAGTACCAGCGCGCGGCCGACGAGAGCCGCGTCTGGTTCGAGCGCGCGGGCGAGCACGTCAGGATGGAGCCTTTGCCCTTCGCCTACAGCCTGATGACGCGCAGCACGCGCGTTGACCGCGAGAGCCTGCGGCGCCGCGACCCCTTTTTCGTCGCCGCCTACGAGGAGGCCGCCGCGGGCGCCGCTTGAGAATCGCCGTGAAGAGAATTGCCGGGACGCTTCAGACACTCCGCGCGCTCCTCTGCCTCGCGCTGCTCGCGTGCGGCGGGGGGCCGGCGCGCGCCGCCGCGGGCCAGAAGCCTTACACGCGCGACGAGGTGGCGCCGCGGGGCTCGCTCGCGGAGGTGAGGGGCTTGCGAAGGGTCGCGCTGCTGGTGTCGCGCGCGCTGGTGGTGGACGCGCGCGACCCGGCGCTGATCGCGCTCGAAGACTACCGGCACGCGCTCGAAGGCCAGGCCCCGCGGCAGCACGACGCGGCCGCGCGCCGCGTGGCCGACAAGATTAACAAGTACATCCGGAAGTACAGGACGACGACCGCCGTCGAAGACCTGGCGGACGCCGACCTCGTCCTCGTCTTCAAGGTGACGGGCCAGCGCCGCTCGGCCCTCCCCGACGACCCCTTCGTCTGGGGCAAGCTCTTCGTCATCGCCGTGGGCTCCGACCGCACCCCGCGCGTCGTCTGGGAGTCTGAAGGCGACAACAAGAACCCCGAAGACGCCACGGGAGATTTCATCAAGGCGTTCCGGAACGCGCGCGGGGAGAAGTGATGAGTGATGAGTGATGAGTGATGAATTGAAGACAAGTTGCTTTCCACTCATCATTCATCACTCATCACTTCCCACTTCGGCGGCAGGAGGCGGCGGCGGCCGTCCGTGCTGAGTGAGGCGCCGGGCTCCGTGAGTCCCTCGCGATCCCAGAGCTTGCAGGTGACCTGCTTGTGCGTCTGGTCGAGCGCCTCGCAGTAGTTGGTGTAGGTGCAGCGGCGCACCTCCGCGCCGCGCCCGGCGCGCGCCTTGCGGAACCAGTCGGGGTCGGCGAGCGACTGGCGGGCGGCACCGACGATGTCCGCGTCGCCGCGCCGCAGAATCTCCTCGGCCAGCTCGAAGGTGCCGACGCCGCCCGCGGCGACGACCGGCGTCCGGAAGCCCGCGTCGTTGACCGCGCGCTTCACCTCCCTTGAGAGCGGCAGATTGCGACCGAAAGGCCCCAGCGCGTCGGAGAGCACCGTGGGCATGCACTCGTAGCCGCTCCGGCCGGTGTAGGGGTAGACGGCCTGCCCGACCTTCGGCTGCTTCGCGTCCTCGAACTTCCCGCCCTTCGAGACGGAGAGGAAATCAAAGCCCGCGCGCGCGAACTCCGCCGCGTAGAAGGCCGCGTCTTCGATTCGACTCCCGCCCTCGATCACCTCGTCGCCGAGGAAGCGCACGCCGACCGTGTAGTCGTCGCCCACCTCTGCGCGCACCGCGCGGTAGACTTCGAGCGGCAGGCGCACGCGTCTCTCCGGCGAGCCGCCGTAGCCGTCGGCGCGTGCGTTCCGCCGGCTGAGGAAGGAGGCCATCGTGTAGGCGTGCGCGTAGTGCAGCTCGACGCCGTCGAAGCCCGCCGCGCGCGCGCGCCGCGCCGCGTCGGCGAAGAGGCCGGGCAGCACGCGCGGCAGCTCGCGCACGTGTTCGAGCTGCGTGTCGGTCACGCGCTCGCGGTAGCCGAAGCGGAGCGACTCCAGCTCGCGCCCGTCGAGCACACGTTCGACGACCTCTTCCGGCGCGTCCTTCAGAAACGTTCGCACCTCACCCTCGTCACGTTCAAGCCAGACCTTGTCGTCGAACAGCTCGGCGAGCGCGCGGCGGTGGCGGTCTGAGACGTCGAGGAAGCGCTCGAAGAACTTCGCACGCTCCGGGCGGCGCTTGACGTTGAGGAAGTCGATGAGCTGTATGAAGAGGCGCGTGCGGCCTCCGCTCTCGCGCCGGACGACCTCGACCAGTTCGCAGAGGCCCGGCAGGAAGCGGTCGTGCCCGATGCGGAGCAGAGGCCCGGAGGGCACGTCGCGGATGCCGGTCGCCTCGACGACGAGCGCGCCGGGGCGGCCCGCGGCGAAGCGCCCGTACCATTCGAGGTTCTCGCGCGTGACGAACCCGTCCTCGGTCGCGCGCCAGGGCACCATCGCCGGCACCCACGTCCGCGACTCAAGCTCGACGCGTCCGACGCGCACGGGTCGGAAGAGAAGAGACTGCGCCGCCTCCTCGGCGGTGGGCCAGCGCGCCTCCGGAATGGAATGTCTGACGACGGGCTCGGGGTGCCACATAGGTTTCGAGAAGTCGAGTGTAACAGCAGGCGCCGCCGGCAGTCAGCTTGTGCTTAATTGTTCTTGAAGCTCCTGCCATAAAAGCAGAAACCCTTCCACCCGGCCGGTCGTAAGGGGCAGGCAGGAAAGGCGCGGGGCGTGTGTCGCCCGAAGGATTTTGTACATGAAGTGGGAAGAATTTTTCGGCTGGGTCTTCAGGGGCGGGCTGCGGCGCGGGACGCAGGGCGCGGCGGGCGCGGCGCCGAAGCTGGCGCGCGGCGGCGCCGACTTCCTCGCCGGCCAGGTGGCGCGCACGACCTTCCGCATCTTCAAGAACAACCTGCTGGCGCTCCCCTGGATCAAGGACGGCGAGGAGCTGTCGGCCGCGCTCGACGGCGCGCGCGCAGACCTCCTGCGCTCGCGCAACGCCTACCGCGAGAGCCTCAAGACGCGCCGCGGCGCCGCCCGCGCCGAGGCCGACTGGCGCCGCGCGACGGAAGACTTCCGCCGCCAGGTCGCCGGCCTCAACCGCCGCCTCGCCGCCTACAACCTCAAGGCCCCCTCCAACGCCTTCCGCAAGTCGCCCGTAGACGCCGACCGCGAAATCGGCCGCGTGCTGCGCGACGAATGACCTCTCACTCCTTAGCGAAAGTAGCCATCCGAATTTCCCGCGGCTATACTGAGCCTTCACCCGGCGACAGAAGGAGGAGGGCTTATTTGACGGACGAGCTTCTTGAGTGGCGGCGGGAGTTCCCCATCCTGGAGAGCGCGGTCTATTTGATCTCGCACTCCTTAGGCGCGATGCCGCGGCGGACGTACGAGCGTTTGCAGGAGTACGCCGACGTGTGGGCGACGCGGGGCGTGCGCGCGTGGGCCGAGGGGTGGTGGGAGATGCCGCAGACGGTCGGCGACGAGGTCGGGCGCGTCATCGGCGCCGACCCGGGCACGGTCGTCATGCACCAGAACGTCTCGGTCTGCCAGTCGCTCATCCTCTCCTGCTTCGACACGACCCGCGAGACGCGCCGCAACAAGATCGTCTATTCGGAGCTGGAGTTCCCCTCGGTCATGTACGTCTACGAGGCGCACGCGCGCGACGGGCGCTTCAGAATCGAAAAGATTAAGTCTGACGACGGCGTCACCGCGCCGCTCGCAGCGACGCTCGCGGCCATCGACGAGGAGACGCTGCTCGTCCCCGTCTCGCACGTCCTCTTCAAGAGCGCGTCTTTGCAGGACGCGCGCGCCATCACCGAGCGCGCGCACGAGGTCGGCGCGCTCGTCGTGCTCGACACCTACCAGTCGGCCGGCACCGTGCCTTTCTCGGTGAAGGAGTTGGACGTGGACTTCTGCACGGGCGGCTCGGTCAAGTGGCTCTGCGGCGGCCCCGGCGCGGGCTACCTCTACGTCGCGCCGCGGTTGCAGCAACAGTTAGAGCCGAAGGTCACGGGCTGGATGGCGCACGCCGAGCCCTTCTCTTTCGAGGAGACGATCACCTACGCCGAGGGCGCCGCGCGCTTCCTGCACGGCTCGCCGGCCGTCCCCGCGCTCTACGCCGCGGAGTCGGGCTACAAGATCATCAACGAGATCGGCGTCGCGCGGATTCGCGCGAAGAGCGTCCGGCAGACGCAGAGATTAATCGAGCTGGCCGAGGCGGCGGGACTGCGCGTGACGAGCCCGCACGACCCTGCGCAGCGCGGCGGCACCATCACCGTCGCCGCCGACCACGCGCCCGCCGTCACGCGCGAACTCATCCGCCGCGAGACAATCGTGGACTACCGCCCCGGCGCAGGCATCCGCATCTCGCCCCACTTCTACACGAAGGACGAGGAGCTTGAGCACGTCATCAGGGAGATACGCGCCATCCTCGACACGCGCGCCTACGCCCCGCACGAGGCGGCCGGCGCCGCTTTTTAAAGTGATGAGTGATGAGTGATGAGTGATGAGTTAAGGCGGCTTGCTTTAACTCATCACTCATCACTTTCCTTCACCTCACGATAAGCTTGCCCTTGTACATGTTCATCCCGCAGGTGAACTCGTATTCGCCGGGCTCGCGCGGGAGGCTTTCGAGCGAGACGGGCTGGTTCTCGGGCAGGTGCGCGCGGCGGCCGAAGTCGGGCAGCACGACCTCCTCGCCGCAGAGCGAAGCCTCGCGCCGCGTGAAGTTCAGGCGCAGCGGACGGCCGGCCTCCGCGACGATGGACGCGGGCTGGTAGCCGCCCCTGACCGTCACGTCCACCACCTGCACGCCGCCCGCGACGCCCGCGGCCGCCACCGACTCGCCCTGCCAGAGCCAGAAATACCAGACGATCCAGCCGATGACCCCGAAGCCGAAGAGCGTGACGATGATGTTCGTCGTCGTCATCACTTCACCTCCCCGCCCGGCCGCGGCTCGAAGAACCGCAGGCGGTTCGCGTTCGTCACGACCGTGATCGACGACGCGGCCATCGCCGCCCCCGCGATGATGGGTGAGAGCAAAAGGCCCAGGACGGGGTAGAGCACGCCGGCCGCGACGGGGATGCCGAGCACGTTGTAGACGAACGCGCCGAACAAATTCTGCCTGATGTTCCCGAGCGTCGCGCGCGAGACCTCGACGGCCGTCACGACGCCTTTCAAGCTCCCCCCGACGAGCGTCACGTCCCCCGCCTCAATCGCCACGTCCGTCCCCGTCCCGACGGCGAAGCCCACGTCCGCCTGCGCGAGCGCGGGCGCGTCGTTGATGCCGTCGCCGACCATGCCGACGAGACGGCCGCCGCGCGCCCTGCCTTCGGACTGGAGCCTTTCGATTTCGCGCGCCTTCTCGTCGGGGAGCACCTCCGCGAGCACGCGCTCGATGCCCGCCTGCCGCGCGACGGCCCGCGCCGTGCGCTCGTTGTCGCCGGTGATCATCAACACCTCGATGCCCAACGAACGCAGAGCCTTCACGGCCTCGACCGAATCTTCTTTCAACGTGTCGGCGACGGCGACGATGCCGGCCGCCTGGCTGTCCACCGCGACGAACATCGGCGTCTTGCCGTCGTCGGCGAGCCGTGCCGCAAGCTCCTCGAACTCGGAGAGGGAGACCTTCGCGCGCGCCATGAGCTTCCAGTTGCCGACGGCGACGCGCTTTCCTTCGACGGTCGCCTCGACGCCGTGACCCGGCACCGCGACGAACTGCTCGGGCTCGCCGACCTCTATCGCGCGCGCGCGCGCGCCTTCGACGATGGCCGCCGCCAAAGGGTGCTCGCTCCGACGGTCGGCCGCCGCGGCGAGGCGCAGCAGTTCGCCTTCGTCGAACCCCGCGAGCGGCAGTACGTCCGTCAGCTCCGGCCTCCCCTTCGTGAGCGTGCCCGTCTTGTCGAGCACGACCGTCCTGAGTTTGGAGGCGGACTCAAGCGCCTCGCCGTTGCGTATGAGGACGCCGTGCTCGGCGGCCTTCCCCACCCCGACCATGAGACTGATCGGCGTCGCAAGGCCCAGCGCGCAGGGGCAGGCGATGACGAGCACGGCGACCATCGTCACGACCGCGTGATTGACGACGGGCTCGGGGCCGAAGTTGAACCAGGCGAGGAAAGTTAAGACGGCGACGATCATCACCGTCGGCACGAAGTAGGAGCTGACCTTGTCCACGAGCCTGCCGATGGGCGGCTTCGAACTCTGCGCCTGCTCGACCATCCGGACGATGCGCGCGAGCGCCGTGTCCGCGCCGACCTTCGTCGCGCGGAAGGTGAAGGCGCCCGTCTTGTTGACGCTTGAACCGATGACCCCGTCACCCTGCTTCTTGTCCACGGGGACGGACTCGCCGGTTACGATGGATTCGTCAAGCGCCGATTGGCCGTCGATGATTACTCCGTCCACCGGCACCTTCTCGCCGGGCCGGACGAGAACCGTGTCGCCGACGACGACCTCCTCGACGGGCAGGTCTATCTCTTTGCCGTCGCGGATGACGCGCGCGGCCTTGGCCTGCAGCTCAAGAAGTTTTTTAAGGGCCGTGCTCGAACGGCTCTTCGCCCTGAGTTCTAACGCCTGCCCGAGCAGGATGAGCGCGACGACGACGACCGCCACCTCGAAGTACATCCCCGTCGTCCCCGCCGGGAAGAGCCGCGGCGCGACGACCGCGACCGTCGAGTAGACCCAGGCCGCGCCGGTGCCGAACGCGACCAGCGTGTCCATGTTCGTGTTGTGGTTGCGCAGGCCGTTCCAGGCGCTCTCGAAGAACTGCCGGCCCGACCAGGCGAGCACCGGCAGCGTGACGACGGCCGAAACAGCGCCCACGAGACGGTGATACGGCATGAGCGCGTGGCGCCAATCGGGCACGAACTCCGCGAACATCAACAGGAGCAGCGGGACGCCGACGGCCGACGCGAACCGGAACTTACGCATCATCGTGCGGTAGCTCTCGGCCTGCGACTCCTCCGCGCTGGCGGCGTGCCCTTGCCCCTGACGGCCGACGACGTGAGCGTGGTGCGCGTGTCCTTCGTGAGCGTGTTGCGCGCCTTTAAGATTCGCCGGCGCGGCCGAAGACTTGCGCGTCAACGTCAACTGGACGGGCGTCGCCGGCATTTGCACGGGCGCCTCGCCCGCGCCCGCGCAGCAGCTCGCCTGTGCGACGGGTTCTCCCGGCCCGGCGGCGTCGAACTTCTGCTTGCACACGGGCGAGCAGAAGTAGTAGCGCACGCCTTCGCGCTCGCTCGTCCCGGCCGCGCGCGCCGGGTCAACCTTCATCCCGCACACCGGATCGACGAACTCCTCTTTCATCGCGGTCGCCTGCATCTCCCGACTCTCATCACGCCCCACTTCGTTCTCCGTGTTTAGACGCGTCAATTATAAACCCCGTCCTCTGCCGAAGAGTCAAACGCATCTTCGGCTCCTTCATAAACCTTTGCGGACGGGCGCGTCAGTAATCTCGGGCACAGAGGCGCGGGGGCGCGGAGCAAATTGACGGGCGGCCGGGGCAGGCGTTACGCTGACTTCTCTACCCCTTGCGAAGCGAACCAGTCATGGCCGAACCCTTATCCTATAACAGGTACCTCCGCGTGCCCGAGCTGATCGGCTTGCAGGAATGCCTGTCCGACCCCGCGCACCACGACGAGCTGCTCTTCATCACCGTCCACCAGGCGTACGAGCTTTGGTTCAAACAGGTGCTCCACGAGATCGACGCCGCGCTCTCGGCGATGCAAGCAGACCGCGCGCCCGTCGCGGCGCGCGCCCTCTCCCGCGTCGCCGAGATCGAGAAGCTGCTCGTCACGCAGATACACGTCCTTGAGACGATGACGCCGATCAACTTCCTCGGCTTCCGCGACCAGCTCAACCCCGCGAGCGGCTTCCAGTCGATGCAGTTCCGCGAGATAGAGTTCTCCTCGGGCCTCAAGGACGACGCCATCCTGCGCGCGTTCCGTGACGACGAGTTCGCCGCCGGGCGCCTGCGCGCGCGCATGGACGCGCCCTCGCTCGCCGAAGAGTTCTTCGCGCTGCTCACACGTCGCGGCCTGGACGCGCCGCCCGACGACCCCTCTCTAAACGACGACGAGCGGCGCTCTCTCTACGGCCGCCGCGTGCGCGCCGTGCTCGAAGTCGTTACGCACTTCGAGGAGCGCTACGAGGAGTACCAGCTCTCCGAAACACTCATCGCGCACGACGAGTTCTTCTCGCTCTGGCGATACCACCACGTCAAGATGGTCGAGCGCATGCTCGGCACCAAGAAGGGCACCGGCGGCAGCGAGGGCGTCGGGTATTTGAAGACGACGCTCGACAAGAAATTCTTCCCCGAACTCTGGGAGGCGCGCACCCACCTCGACTCCACCCACGGCGCCGGCGGCTGCCCCTTCGCCGGCCGTGCTTGACGCCGACCCTTTTCGCTTATGCCTGACGTAGAGTTCCCTGAACACTTCAACATGGGCGACTACTTCCTCTACCACAACGTGGAGGAGGGGCGCGCGGGTAAGACCTGCCTTTACTACCGCGAAGAGAGTTACACGTACGGCGAGGCGGTGCGCTGGTCGAACCGTGCGGGCGGGGCTCTGCGGGAGTTGGGGGTGAGGGTGGAAGACCGCGTGCTGATCGTGCTGCCCGACTGCCCGGAGTTCGTGTGGACTTGGTTCGGCATCAATCGGGTGGGCGGCGTCATCTCGATGGTCAACCCGCTGCTGCCGGCCGAGGACTACCGCTACTACCTCGAATACACGCGGGCGCGCGTCGCCGTCATCCACGAGTCTCTGCTGGAGAACTTCACGCAGGCCGCCGCGGGCGCGAAGCACTTGCAGAACGTGCTGGTCGTGGGCGAAGACCGCGGGCGCTTTCACTCCTTCGCCGAAGCCTTGGGCGCGCAAGGCGACGAGCTGACGCCGGCCGACACGCACCGCGACGACGTAGCCATCTGGCTCTTCACGTCGGGCTCGACGGGGCACCCGAAGGGCGCGGTACACTTGCAGCACGACCTGCCCTACAACACCGAGTGCTACGCGAAGGGCGTGCTCGGCGTGAACGAGAGTGATTTGACCGTCTCCGTCCCCAAGCTCTTCTTCGGCTACGCGACGGGCACGAACCTCCTCTTCCCCTTCGCCGCGGGCGGCGCGACCGCGCTCTTCTCCGAGCGCTCGACGCCCGAGAAGATGTTTGAAGTTATCGAACGCTACCGCCCGACCATCCTGACGAGCGTGCCGACGATGATCAACGGCATGCTCTCAGTCTCAGACGCGGCCCGAAGAGACTTGTCTTCCCTACGCATGTGCCTGTCGGCGGGCGAGGCCCTGCCCGAAGAGCTGTACCGCCGCTGGGTCGAGACCTTCGGCGTGGAGATTTACGACGGCATCGGCTCGGCCGAGATGTTCCACATCTACATCACGAACCGGCCGGGCGACGTGAAGCCCGGCAGCCTCGGCCGCGTCGTCGAAGGTTATGAAGCGCAGGTCGTGGACGCCGAGGGACGCGCGTTGCCGGCGGGCGAGATGGGGACGTTGAGAATCAAGGGCGACTCGGCGGCGCTCTGCTACTGGCAGGCGCACGAGAAGTCGAAGCAGACCTTCGCGGGCGACTGGTGCACGACGGGCGACCAGTTCCACTTCGATTCGGACGGCTACTTCTGGTACCACGGCCGCACCGACGACATGCTCAAGGTCTCGGGCGTCTTCGTCGCGCCCGCAGAGATCGAGAACTGCCTGCTCAGGCACGAGGCCGTCCTCGAAGCGGCGGTCGTCGGCCACGACGCCGGGGACGGCCTCGTCAAGCCCAAAGCCTTCCTTGTGCTGCGCGAAGGGCACGCCCCCGGCGACGAACTCGCGCGGTCGATCAAGGAGTTCGTCAAAGCCCACCTCGCCCTCTACAAGTACCCCCGCTGGGTCGAGTTCGTCCCCTCGCTCCCGAAGAACGACCGCGGGAAGATCGACCGCAAACAGCTCAAGACGCTCTGAGGCCCGGCCGTTTTCCGGCCCAAGTTACCGGTAAATTTTTTAAAATTCCGGTTGACACCGCCCGAAACGCGAGAGTAGACTCCCTGAGCCCTCGCGTTCCCGATAGTACCAATCTTACAACCCGTGCCCCGGAGGTTGATTCAACCTTACCGAAAGAGGTGTCTCTCCCATGCCCCCCAAGCAAACACGCCACCGCCCGCTCGTCATGGTCATCGACGAGTCCCGGCACACGCGCAAGGCCCTGCGCTTCTACCTTTCGAAAGAAGGCTACGACGTTGACGAAGCCCCGAACAGCCACGCGGCCGTCGAGAGCGCTTCTAACGGCTCGCCCGACCTCATCCTGATCGACCTGAACATACCCGGGTCGAGCGGCGTGCTCGCCACGCAGCGCCTGCGCAGCGCCCCGCACCTGAACGACGTGCCCGTCGTCGCCTGCGCCGGCCCCGACAGCCAGGCGTACCGCGACGCGGCGCGCGTGGCGGGCGCCGACGCGTACGTCACGAAGCCCTTCAACCCGGCCGTGCTCCTGCCCCTGGTGAAGAGCCTCCTGCACCGGAGGCGCATGGGCGTCCTGCCGAGCAGCGACGTGACGCAACTGGCGAGCATGATCTTATAGACGGCGCCGCCCCCTTTCTGTCGGCCCCGCACGCATGCCCTTCTCCACGCGCATCGGCGTCCGCTTCGGCGACTGCGACCCGGCCGGGCTGGTCTACTACCCCGTCCTCTTCCACTACTGCCACGCGGCGATGGAGGAGTTCTTCGCGGCGCGGTGCGGCGTGAGTTACGCGCGGCTGATGTCGGAGCGGCGCCTGGGGTTCCCGACGGTGAACGTGCGCGCGGAGTTCTTCGCGCCGCTCGTCTACGGCGACGAGGCCGAGGTCGAGGTCTGGGCCTCCCGGGTCGGCCGCACGTCCGTCACGTTCGAGTACCGCCTGCGCCGCGCCTCCGACTCGAAGCCGTGTGCGAGCGCCGCGCACGTGCAGGTCGCGACGAACCTCGACGAGCGCCGCGCCGTGCCCCTGCCGGAAGACCTCCGCCGCGCCTTCGAGCAGAGCGCCGAAGCCTGACGGGAGAAGGCGCGTCTTTTCGCGCGGAACTTCTTGGAATACACCTCGCAATCGTCCTTTTATGTCAATGGAAACAAAACAGAGGCGACCCGGCGCGGCGCGCGCCGCCCGCGTGCCCTTCGGCGCTTACCCAAAATTCTCTAAGTGAGGTGCCCCGTGAAAAAGCTCCTGCTCTCCGTTGCCGCTCTCCTCGTCCTCTGCGCGTCGCAGTCCGCGAAGGCCGACACGCTGACTTTCACGCCCAACCCCGTTGACCTCAACGACCTCGACCACCACATGGTCTACACCTGGAAGGTCTCGGGCGTTAACGTGCCCCAGGGTCAACAGATCACGGGCGCGCGCATCACCATCAAGAACATCGCGAACTGGAACTCGGGCGAGAACCGCCTGTTCATCCACCTGCTCGACAACGCGAAATTCGCGGGCGTCGCCTCGTTCACGGACGACCCGAACACGAGCAACACGAACGTCAACATCGACGACGACTTCGTTGACCCGCGCTACCACAACCAGAGCAACTGGCTGGTGGCTAACGGCACGGCCGACACGTTCCTGACCTCGCAGTCGTTCACAACGACGCCCGTCAACTTCGTGTACAACTTCACCGCCGCGCAGGTGAACGCGCTCTTCGCCTACATCACGAACGGCGGCAACTTCGCGCTCGGCTTCGACCCCGACTGCCACTTCTTCAACGACGGCATCAAGTTCGAAATCTTCACCGCGAACGTGCCGAACCCGCCCACGTCCACGCCCGAGCCCGCGACGCTCGCGCTGCTCGGCACCGGACTGGCCGGCCTCTACGCGCGGAGGAAGAGGAAAGCCAACCGCGCCGCCTGAACCGCCCGCGCTCTCCCGCAGCAGGCCCGCGAAGGAACGTCCTCCTTCGCGGGCCTGCACTGCGTTTGATAGCCGGGGGCACGTCCCATAGGATGTCGCGGCCGTCGAGCAGTGGTTTCAGTCGCCAGTCAACACCGCGCCGGTTCCGCCGTGTGAACCCCGCCAGCCTCGAAGTGGCTTGGGCCGGGGCGTCAGCCCTGCACGAATCCTCCGACCTCATCCGCGGCGTCACGAAGGGGAGTCGCATCTCCTCGTCGAGTTTTGCACGCGGCAAACCCGGGGGCTTCCGTCGAGGCTCCTTCAACTCCAACCGCGCTGCGCTCGCGCGCAGCCTCTTGCCCCTTGTAGGAGTATAGATAAGCAATGAAACTTAGACTGTTTTCCCTGGCGGCGGCGGCCGCGCTCCTGGCCGCCGCGGTCTCGTCCGTCAACACGCCCGCGTCGGCGGCCTCGACGGTCGTCGTCACCCCGTCCAACCAGCAGGGCTGGACGACCGCGCCGCCCGTCGCCGACAACCGGCCCGTCTCGACGGTGCAGTTCGTCACGGACGCCACGGCCCCCGCCGGCACCGGCGCGCTGCAACTGACCACCGACAGCACCAACGCGTCGAAGGCGCAGTACATGCACACGACGAACACGGCCCTCGCCGACATCACCGACCTCGGCTACTACACGAAGCAGAATAGCGCGTCGTCCCCCGTCGGCGACCCCTCCTACCAACTCGCCGTCTGCCTGAACGGGGTTGACGCCAACACGGGCGCCTGCCTCGGCTACACCACGCTCGTCTACGAGCCGTACTGGAACGGCTCCGTCACGCCGGGCGTGTGGCAGCATTGGGACGTGGACGCCGGCCAGTTCTGGTCGTCGCGGGCCGTCACGTGTTCGAACGGCGCCGTCATCGCCGGGGCGGGCGGCCCGCCGCTCTACACCCTGAGCGCGGTCGAGGCGATGTGCCCCAACGCGGTGGTGGGCGCCTTCGGCGTCAACATCGGCACCTACAACCCGAGCTACAACGTCGAGACCGACCTCTTCACCTTCAACGACACGACCTACAACTTCGAGGTCTACAGCGCCCCGTCCGACAAGGATCAGTGCAAGAACGGCGGGTGGGCGACCTTCAGCCCCAACCGCCCCGCCGGCCCGTTCAAGAACCAGGGCGACTGCATCCAGTACGCCAACACCGGCAAGTAGACGGCCGCGCGCCTTCAAACACCGAGAGGGGGCGGGAACAATGTTCCCGCCCCCTCTCGTCTGCCCGCCCTCTTTTATGAACGCGCGCCGGGCGCGGGCGTTTTTACATGGGTATGCGCGTGACATATAATCCGAGCGCCTCGGATCGTCCCGCCTGAAAGCCTTTCCCCCGAAAGTAAGGACGGCGCGCCCCGCGGCGCTGGAGGTTTCGGCCGTGTCCAAACGCAGAACGACTTCGCTCATCATCTCGCTCGTCCTCTCCTTCGCGGTGCTCGCGCCGCAGGCCGCGCTCGGCTACTACGAGGCAGACCCGACCGCGCCGGCCGTAAGCAGTGCCGCGCCGGCCGCGCCCGCGCGCGTCGAAGAGGAGACGGACGCCGAAGCCGCCGCGGACGCCGACTCGCAGGCGCCGAAGCCGAAGGGCAACGCCTTCGCGCGCGCGCTCGCCGCCCCCTTCCGCGCGCTCGCCAGACTCTTCGGCGGCGGCCGCAAGAGCGTGTCGGCGAAGAAGCCCGCTCCGGCCCCTGCGCCGCAGACGGCCGCGACGCAGAACGAGGTCAAACAACCGGCCGCGCCGGAAGAGTCAAAAGAGTCGAAGCCTCAAACGCAGACGGCCGCGCAGCCCGCGCCGGTCGAAGTCACGAAGGTCGAGCCTGTGACGACGCCCGCGGCGCCGGCACGCGAGACGGCGCAGACGCCGCCCTCTCCCGAAGTCTTCAAGAACCCTGTCGCCGCACCTTCGCCCGAGGGCGTGCGCATCGTCCGCCCCGAAGCGGGCGAGACGGCCGAAGCGCTGCGGCCGAAGATGTGGATTCCGCTCATCGTCGGCGTGCCCGCAGACCCCGTCTCGCAGGGGCGCGCGCTCTTGCAGCACGGCTACATACAGGAGGCGATTGCGGAGTTGCAGGTGGCCGCGACGAACGTCGGGCCGCAACTGGCCGAGGCCAACAACCTGCTCGGCCTCGCCTACGACCGTCTGGGGTGGCACGTGCAGGCGGCCGAGGCGTACGGGCGCGCGCTGACTGTCTCGCCGAAGGACTGGGTGGTGCTCGCCAACCTCGGCTACTCGCTCTACCTCGCGGACGATTACGCGGGCGCGCTCCGCCGGCTCAAGCAGGCGGCCAAACTCGCGCCGTCCGAGCCCGTCATCTTCAACAACCTCGGCGTCGTCAACGCGCGCCTGCGCCGCGACGACGAAGCTTACAGGAACTTCGCCCGGGCCTCGAACGAGTACGAGGCGCACGTCAAGCTCGCCGGCATCCTCGAAGAGCAGCGGCGCGACAAAGACGCGGTCAAGCACTACGAGGCCGCGCTCCGCCTCCAGCCCAACGCCAGCGCCGTCCTCGAACGCCTCGTCCCGCTCTACGAGCGCACCGGCGCCCGCGACAAGGCCGACACCGCCCGCCGCGCCCTCGCCCAACCCAAGAACCCGCAGAGGACGGCCACCGGCGGCGGCGGCTGAAACGCAGTAGGCGGCAGGCAGAAGGCAGAAGGCAGTCAAGAGGAACATCACTTCTTGACTGCCTTCTCTATTCGAGTCCTGAACGATGAGCAGGTATCCATCTGCAAGACGCTGCATAAATACAGAAATGATGCCGTCCATTACCTCCCTGACTATGCTTTCAAGAATGCTGCCCCAACTGTGATTAAGTTAACCACACGGCTCATTGATTCTCTATTTTCCGCATTTGGAAGAAAAGGCATCTTTAACATCTTCATAGTTCCCGGAGAGATATGGGTGAGGGAGGAAAAATTAAACGATCCGTTTGTGCAAGAGTTTGTCTTACCTTGCTGCTCTATGGAAGGTGCTGTGTCTCAATTTGATTATGAAAAAAATGAGTACCACGAAGATGGAGCAATAGTAGGTGATTTAAGCGAAGAAGATTTTATCAGGACTAGAATTGATTACAGAGATAATCCAGACAACTACTTTAAGAAGGTGGTGCGCGTCTTCGTCGGGCTGAAGCTGGTCTGGCTCACCGGCCTCTACGACGGCAAGTTCCCCCATCGCCCTATCGCTCGGCGTCATCACGGGCGTGATAGGGCTCTCGGTCGCGGCCTCACTTCTCTTCCCGAAGCCGCGCGCCGGGGCCGACGGCTCGGGCGCGTAACCTTATCCGACTTAATGCCCCCGAACGAAGGCGGCGCGTGAGGTGTTGGAGCACACGCGCCGCCTACTACGCTCTCGCCACGCCCTTCCGGCACGCAAGCGGGGTCGTCTGTGATTACATGCCGGAGGGCATCAACGCCCGCCCAGCCTTTTCACCGTCTCCTCGTCCACAGGCCCCGCCGCGATTCTTCCCCTGCCTTCCAGCGAAACCCGCTCGTCGGCACCGACCCGCGTCGCATCGTCGGGCGCCTTCTGTGCGTTTTGGTCGAGCGCGTTCTTAATTTCGGCCTGCAACGTCTCAGGAAGCTTGACCGAAAATCTCTCTAAGACGACCGGGTCGTCCGCGTCGTCCAGCCAGGCGAGGAGGGCCAAGTCGTGTCGCCCCGGGCCGTATACCTGAAGGGGGGCAGGCATCCCCAAAGGAGACCTGAAGCGAACCTGTTTCACGACATTGTCGCCCCCCTTCAGCGTAATCGGGGCGGGCGCCGACTCTGGAACGTACAGGAAATCTTCGCCGAGACGCTGATAATCCACCGGCTCGAAAAGATATGATTCCCGGCCCTGGCCGCCGACGACGAGCAGTGCGACTTTCGTTATGATGGACGACCGCGAACCGTCGTTAGAGAAGGCAATCGGCACCGAGGCGTAGAAGTTCCCCTCGCGCAGGAGGCCGAGGTCAACGTACTCTCCCGCCTTCGCACGCACGCGCGCGGGGCGGAAGTTGGTGATGTACAAATTCACGAACGACACGACAAGCGCGGCGACCGAGATCACCAGCGGGAGCCAGTCCTTAACCAGTCCCTTCACCCCTTCCGCGCGCCTGCGCATACCGAAGCGCCCCCTCTGTATCATCTCGTCAACACCCCGAACGTCTCGTCCGAACGCAAGGCTCCTAGCCGTTAACCCGAAGGTTCCGGCCCGACCTGCCGGCGCTCCCGCCGCCCGGCCCTTAAGCGCCTACTGTCTTTTCGTCAGGTTGTAGTCGCGCAGGCGGCGGTAGAGTGTGGAGGGCGAGATGCCGAGCATCTCGGCGGTCTTGCCGCGGTGCCAGCCGGTCTGTTCGAGCGCGGCGAGAATCTGCTGGCGCTCGACCTCGCGCAGGGGCGGCGGGACGGCGGGGGCAGCGGCGCCCTGCGCGTCCCCGCCGTGCGCGACGGCCGCGGCGGCGGGGCGGAAGGCGAGCGAGGGGCTTACGATCTCGGGCGGTAGTTCGCTGGTCGTGATGCGGCCGTCGTTGGCGAGCAGGACGGCGCGCTCCAGAGTGTTGCGGAGCTGGCGCACGTTGCCGGGCCACGCGTACGACTTGAGCGCCGCGAGCACTTCCGAAGTCAGCTCGGGCGGGTGCGGGCCGGCGAGCCGCGTGAGCAGGTGGCGCGCGATGGGCTCGATGTCTTCGGGGCGCTCGCGCAGCGGCGGCAGGTTGATCTGGAAGCTGTTGATGCGGTAGAGCAGGTCTGCGCGGAAGCGGCCGTCGGAGGTGACCTCGGTGATGTCGCGGTTGGTGGCGGCGACGATGCGGACGTTGACCTGCACCTTGCGCACGGCGCCGACGCGGAAGAAGGAGTTGGTCTCAATCGCGCGCAGCAGCTTCGACTGCAAAGGCGCCGGCAGCTCCGTCACCTCGTCGAGGAAGATGGTGCCGTTGTCGGCCAGCTCCCACAGCCCGAGCTTCCGACCCTTCGCGCCCGAGAAGGCGCCCGCCTCGTAGCCGAACAGCTCCGACTCTAAGAGTGATTCCTGAAACGCCGCGCAGTTCAGGTCGATGAAAGAGCCTTCGCTGCGCAGGGAGAGACGGTGGATGGCGTTGGCGACCAGCTCCTTGCCGGTGCCCGACTCGCCCGTGATGAGCACCGACGCGTCCGACGGCGCGACGCGGTCAACTAACCTCATCACCTCTTTCATCGCGTCGGAGACGAAGACGATCTCGGGCGTGGCCGTCTGCCGCTCGACGAGCGTGCGCAGCCGCGCGTTGTCCACGCGCAGGCGCCTCTTCTCCGCGGCCTGCTTGACGAGCGCGTCCAGTTCGGCAATGCGATAAGGCTTCGAAAGGTAGTCGTAGGCGCCGAGCTTCATCGCCTCGATGGCCGACTCGACGGTGGCGTGGCCCGTGAGCATGATGACCTCGGGCGGGTTCGGGCGCTGGTGGACGCGGCGCAAAAGCTCCATGCCGTCCATGTGCGGCATCGAGATGTCGGAGAGCAGCACGTCCACGTTGCTCTCTTCGAGCAGTTTTAAGGCGGCCTCGCCGTCGGGCGCGACGCGCACGTCGTGGCCCATGCGTTGGAGTTCTTTTTGCAGGACGAGGCGGAGGTTGGCCTCGTCTTCGGCGACGAGTATGCGCGCGGGTTGTCGGTTTTCGCTCAACTGGGCAGGTCTCCGTCCGGATTTTTAGTCGCGGGGAGCACGATGCGGAACGTGCTGCCGCGACCCACGGCCGACTCCACGCCGATGCGACCGCCGTGCTCGGTAACAATACCATAACAGACGGCGAGTCCTAACCCGGTGCCGCGCCCGACCTCCTTCGTCGTGAAGAACGGGTCGAAAATCCGCTCGCGTATCTCGACGGGGATGCCCTGCCCCGTGTCGCCCACCTCGATGACGACCGCCTCGCTCTCCTCGTCGGCCTCGCGCAGCGTGCGCATCGAGAGCGTGCCGCCCTGCGGCATCGCGTCGATGGCGTTCTCGGCGAGGATGATGACGGCCTGCTGCAACTGGCCCATGTCGCCCGAGACGAGCGGGAGCTCGTTCGAGAGTTCGACCTCGATCTTGATCGAGGCGCCGCGCTTCTGGTGCGCGAGCAGGCGCGCGGCCGACTCGACGACCTCCGAGAGGTTGACGGGCGCGGGCTCGACGGCGCGCGCGCGGCTGAAGTCGAGCAGCCCGTTCGTGATCTGCTTGCAGCGGAACGCCTCGCCGCGGATAAGTTGAAGATACTCGCGCAGGTCTTCCACGTCCGGCCCCTCGCCGTAGGTGCCTTCGGCGACGCGCGACTCAAGCGCCTCGGCGCAGGCCGCGATGGTCGCGAGCGGGTTGTTGATCTCGTGCACGACGCCCGCGGCGAGGCGGCCGACGGCGGCGAGCCGTTCGGTGCGCGCCACCGCCCGGTTGGCCTGCACGCGCGCCGTGATGTCCTCGCCGACGGTGATGACGTGCGAGACCTCCTCGCCCTCGATGCGCATCGGCACCTTGCTGACGAGCCAGTGGCGCGTCGAGCCGTCGCGGCTCCGGGACTCCTGCTCGATGCGTTGAATCTCGCCGGTGCGGAAGGCCGACTCGAACTCGCGCTCCATCGCCTCGCGCGGCTGGCGCTTCAAGACTTCGAAGATGTTGCGGCCGAGCACGTCGCGGCGCGGGATGCCCTGCCCGCCCAGCTCGCGGTTGCGGTTCCAGGCGACGACGCGGTGTTCGCGGTCGATGGCGTAGAGCGAGACCGGCAAGGAATCGATGATCGCCTCGGTGAAGCGGCGCTGGCTCTCGGCCTCGGCCGTGCGCCGCTCGACCTCGCGCGCGAGGTGGACGGAGGCCGAGCGCGCGGCCTCGTAAAGCGTGGAGATGCGCGCGGCGAGCGCGGCCTGCTGCGCGGCGGCCTCGACCAGACGCTCCTCTGTCTGGCCGCAGGCGGCGCGCCGGTCGTAGGCGACGACGAGCGCGCCCAACGCGCGCCCCTCGAAGCGGAGCGGCACGGCGAACTCGACCGCGTGCGTCTCGTCCCTGAGGAAGAACTCTTCCGCCTTCTCGACGCGCTTCGACGCCGACGGCGAGGTCGCGAGCCACGCGCGCAGGCGTTCCAAATGAACGAGCGAGGCGTCCTCCTCGGCGCTCCCCTCGCGGTCGAAGACGCAGACGGTCAGGCCCTCTTGATTCCCCTGCCCGGTGCGCGCCTGCTTGCCCACGTCGCGGACGAGCACGGCCGCCGACAGCGACGTGTCCGCGCCCTCGAAGGTGGCGCCCGCGACGCGGCGGACGACCTCCGCGGGCGAGAGCGCGTGGAGCAGCCCGCGCCCGAGGTCTGCGATGAACGAAAGCTCGCGGTTGCTCCCGCGCAGCAGACGCTCGCGCTCGGCGGATTGCAGGTGCGCGCCGACGCGCGACAGCAGCTCGCGCGAGGTCGGGCCTTTGACGACGAAGTCGTCGGCCCCGGCGGCGAACGCTTCGACCTTGTACTCCTCGCGGTCGTGCGAGGAGAGGATGATGACGGGCAGGCGCCGGGTCGCGGCCTGCGCGCGCAGCAGGCGGCAGAGCGCGAGCCCGCTCACGCCGGGCAGCTCCACGTCGAGGACGACGAGGTCGCAGCCCTCGCGGTGCAGCTCGCGCAGCGCCTCGGCCGCGTCGCCGCAGGCGAGCACGCGGTGCCCCTCCGCCTCGAAGGCGCGGCGCAGCCCCGCGCGCACGCGCTCATCGTCCTCGACCACGAGCACGGTCGCGGCCTTCTCCGAAACCTGGGAAGAGACTGTCATGTCCTTGCTTCGCTTAAACCTTGCGCGGGGTCGGGGCGTACGTCCCGCTCTGTGTGGAGCGACTGAGGCTGTCAAACGGGGCCGCGGCGCGCCTTTACCGGTGGCGCGCCTATTTCGATTGAAAACGACCGGGCGGGGGAAAGTCAAGAAGAGCGTCAACCGTAGAGAGGAATCCAAAATGGAAACCACAGAAAAATTCACTTCCGCCGACCTCTTGCTGATGCCCGACGACGGCAAGCGCTACGAGGTCATCGAAGGAGAACTCTACGTGTACAAGCTGCCGAGCGCCAAGCATCAATTTGTCTGTACCCGCATTGGCCGATTTCTTGATGTATGGAGTGATGAGAGTCAGATGGGCGCGGCGCTCGTAACTCCGGGGTTAGTCTTCGCCGACGATGACGATGTCGCGCCGGATGTGGTCTGGGTTAGCCGGGAGCGTCTACAAGGTATGCTCGACAAGGCGGGGCACCTGACGAAAGCCCCCGAGCTGGTCGTCGAGGTGCTGTCGCCGGGTAAGGCGAACGAGCGGCGTGACCGTCAGGCGAAGCTCGGGCTCTACTCGCGGCGCGGGGTTCTGGAATATTGGATCGTGGACTGGATGCAGCGGCTCGTCGAGGTCTACCGGCGCGAGCGGGGCGCGTTGAAGCTGACGGCGACCCTCTACGCCGACGACGTGCTTGAGTCGCCGACGCTGCCGGGCTTTGCCTGTCAGGTGGCGAAACTGTTCTTCACACAACCCTCTTCGTAAGAATGTCGTGAACGGTAAGCCGTGAGCCGTGGCAAGAGGATGGGAGTCCTCTTGCCACGGCTCACGGCTTACGGCGTTTAGTTGATGGCGGTCGAGGCGAGGTCGCCGGTGCCGACCTCCGCGTGGCGCGCGGCCTCGTCCTCGGGCGTGCGCTGTTTGTGGAAGGACTTGGCGGAGTACATGGCCTCGTCGGCGGCGATAAGGAGCTGGTCGAGCGTGTCGCCGTGGACGCCGTAGGAGGCCGAGCCGACCGAGATGCCGACGCGCGCGTGCTTGTCGCCGCGGACGTGCAGGGAGAACTTCGAGACGGCGCGCTCGATCCGCTCGCGCAGCTCCGAGGTCTGCTCGACCGAGAGGTCTTGCACGATGGCGACGAACTCGTCGCCCGCGTAGCGCGCGAGGAAGTCGTACTCCCTGAGCTGCGCGTGGAGGATGCGCCCGACCTCGCGCAGCATGCGGTCGCCGGTCTTGTGCCCGTAGGTGTCGTTGACCTGCTTGAAGTCGTCGAGGTCGAGCATCACGACCTGGAAGGGTCTTCCGGTGCGGCGCGCGCGGGCGGCCTCCTGCTCGTAGCGGACGTACATGGCGCGCGCGTTGGGCAGGCCCGTCAGGGTGTCGGTCAGCGCGTTCGACTCGGCCTGCGCGTGGCTCATCGCGTTGGCGAGCGCGTCGGACGCGAGCCGCGCGACGGTGTCCAGGAGGCGCAGGTGGTCGTCCGTGTAGCGCCGCGGCTCGGCGGAGTAGACGGCGAGCGCGCCGACGAGCCGGTCGTCTTTGGCGAGCGGCAGCGCGACCATCGAGCGGAACTGGCAGCCCTCGGGCAGCTCCACGCCGGCGAAGTCGAGCATGGGGTCTAAAAGGTAAGAGGCGCGGCGGTTCGCCAGCACGAAGCCGACGACGCCCTCGCCCGGCGCGAAGGCGCGGCCGCGCAGGAGTTCGGCGTGGCGGCCCGAGACGTGCGCGGCCGTCGCGTAGCCCTTCTCCTCGTCGTAGAGGTAGACGGCGCACAAATCGAACGGCACGACATGGCCGACCTTGTTGACGAGCACGGAGACGGTGTCTTCGATGTCCAAAGACGAACCGAAGGTGCGCGCGATCTCGTAGAGCGCGTAGACCTCGCGGTGCGCGTTCGTGATCTGGCTGAGGTAGTGCGGCGCGTCCGAGCGGTGGACGGCGGCCGCGGGGTGCGCGGCCTGCGCCGCCTCGTCATCTTCGCCGAGCAGGTCGCGGTGCTCCCACTCCTCGTGCGTGAGGCCGCGGTTGTCGAGCCCGGCGACAACGATCTCCTCCTCGAAGCGCGGCAGGTGGTGCATGAAGACTTCGACGACGCGCGGGTCGAAGTGTCCGCCCGCGCCGCGCCGGAGCATCGCGCACGCCTCCTCGGGCGTCATACCGCGCCGGTACGGCCTGTCCTCGCGCGCCGAGTCGAAGCAGTCCACGACCGAGAGGATGCGCGCCGTCAAAGGAATCTCTTCGCCCTTCCGGCCCTCGGGGTAGCCGCGCCCGTCCCACTGCTCGTGGTGGTAGAGGACGATTGGGATGACCGGGTACGGGAAGTTGACGCGCTCTAAAATCTGCGCGCCGACCGTCGTGTGCACCTTCATGCGCTCGAACTCGGCCTCGGTGAGCTTGCCCGGCTTGTTGAGGATGTGGTCGGGGACGGCGAGCTTGCCGATGTCGTGCAAAAGCGCGCCGGCCTTGAGCGCTTTGATTTCGGAAGGCGAGAGTCCCATCAGCTCGCCCATGCGCTCGCAGTAGAGCTGGACGCGCCGGACGTGGAAGTGCGTCGTCTGGTCTTTGGCGTCGATGGCGGTGGCGAGCGCTTCGACGGTGGCGAGGTGGAGGCGCGAGACCTCTGCGGCCTCGCGCGTCTTCTCGGCGACGCGCTCGAAGTAGGCGCGGTAGGTGGCGAGCGTGGCGGCGATGACCGGCACGCTCAAGATGACGTAGAGCAGTCCGAAGCGGCTGATCGCCACGTAGACGACGCCGGCCGCGAGCGCGCCCGCGAAGAACGTCCAAGAGCTTAAGAGGTAGCCGTCGCGCCAGCAGCGCCAGAACGAACGCCGGCTCTTGAGCGCGAGCAGCGCGGCGACCATCACGCTGTTGAGCGTGTACTGGACGAGCGACATCAGGACGAGCGGCAGGATGAGCTGTTCGAGCGAAACGTAAGTGCGGAAGCCGAGCGGGCGCTCGTTGAGGCCGGCGTGCGCGGCGAGCGCGAGGTAGAAGCTCTGGCCGGCGACGTAGGCGGTGACGGCCATGCAGGCGGGCATGGCGGCCCAGGTCGCGCCGCGCTTCGAGATGCGGAGCGAGCTGGTGAACAGCTCCAGCGCGCCGAGGACGATGCCGGCCGGCACGCCGAGGTAGATGACGCCGAGGAAGACGAAGCAGTCGCCCGCCGTCACGACGGCCTTCGTCCCCGGAATCTTAACGGGGAGCATGCCCGAGATGACGACGAGGCTGGCGAGGACGACGAGCTGCGCCCACTCCGTCCCCGCGAAGGAGAGGCAGTGGAAGGCGCCCCACCCGAGCGCCGCGGCGCCCGCCGCCACCAGCGCGGCCCAGTACGCCCCCGCCGCGCGGCTGTAGTCAGACATGTCGATGCGAATCACTCGCGCCCTCCGAATCAAGTGATGAATGACGAGTGATGAATGATGAATAAGAAGCAAGCTGTTCTTAATTCATCATTCATCACTCATCATTCATCACTCCTTAAAAACCGTCCGTCGCCGGGGGCGGGCGCCGGGAGCAACTCGGCACTCGCCTCCGGCGACGGGCTTGGGGGCAAAACGGCGGGCACGTTGTGGCACTCGCCCGCCGGGCTGGGTGAGAAGTGTTGGGGGGCGTCTTCGCTGACCTCGACTCCCTACGCCCCCATTTCAACGCTGACGCTTCGTGCGCCAGAAACTGGTGCGGCCTTTCGTACTCCGTGCGGGAAGTCCGAGGGGGCGCGCGTGCCGCGCTCCCGTAGGCCGCGCCCTTCCTTTAACAACACGCGTGCCGCGCGGCGCCGGCGAGTAAATGAACGTTTTTGGCGCGGAAAGCGTTGATTCCCTTCTTCGTCGCGCGGGCGCCCGCCCGCCGAGGTCAACGTGACGCGTCAGGTTGATTCCCCGCGCGCAGAATGAACGTGTTTGACAACGCGCGTGAGGCGCGGGCACTCTCTTCGCCAACTTGAAGGAAGGGCGTGGCGGTAAAAGTTTTGGAAGAGGCGGCGGGCGAGCAGACGGCGGGGGCGGCGGGCGAGTCCGAGGGCTACGTCGGGCTGCTGCGCGTGAACCGCGACTTCCGGCTGCTCTGGCTCGGGCAGGTCGTCAGCCAGTTGGGCGACTGGTTCGACACCATCGCGCTCTTCACGCTGGTCTTGAAGCTGACCGGGTCGGGGCGCGCCGTGGGGCTGGTGCTCGTCGCGCGCTTTCTGCCGAGCGTCGTGCTCGGGCCGCTCTCGGGCGTGCTGGCCGACCGCTTCAACCGCCGCCACATCATGATCGCGTCGGACGTGGCGCGCGCGCTCGTCGTGCTCGGCTTCCTCTTCGTCCGAAGGCCCGAGCAGGTCTGGCTCGTCTACCTGCTGACAGTCCTGCAACTCGCCTTCTCGGCCTTCTTCGAGCCGGCGCGTTCGGCGGCGCTGCCTTCGGTCGTGGCCGAGCGCGACCTCTTGACGGCCAACTCCCTCTCTTCGGTGACGTGGTCGGCGATGCTCACGCTCGGCGCGGCCGTGGGCGGCCCCATCACCGACTGGTTCGGCACCGACGTGGCCTTCGTCACGGACTCCCTGACCTACCTCGTCTCGGCCGCACTCGTCTGGTCTGTGCGCCTGCCGAAGAGACGGCCGCGGCCGAAGACGCCGCTCACGGCGGCGAAGGCGCTCGGGGTCGCCGACACGCTCGAAGGCTTGCGCTACGTCTGGCACAGGCCGCGCGTGCTGGCGCTGCTCTTGGTGAAGCCGGCGTGGGGTTTGGGCGGGGGGATTCTGACGCTGCTGCCGGTCTTCGGCGAGAAGGTCTTCCGGCTGAGCCTGCACGCGGCGTTGGGCGGGGCGGCGCTCGGGATGAGCGCGCTCTACGCGGCGAGGGGCGTGGGCACGGCTTTGGGGCCGGTGCTGACGCGCCGCTTCTACAGCGAGACGCGCGCCCAGATGCAGCGCGCCATCGGCGTCTCGTTCCTCGTCGCGGGCGCCTTCTACGTCGCGTTCGGGGGGGCGCAGAGTTTCACGCTGGCGCTGTTGTGGCTGGCGGTCGCGCACGCGGGCGGGAGCGTGCTGTGGGTCTTCTCGACGGTGCTTTTGCAGTCGTCGGTCGAGGACGAGTTCCGCGGGCGCGTCTTCGCCGCCGAGCTGATGCTGCTGACCCTTGCGCTGGCCGCGTCGAACTACGTGACGGGCGAGGCGCTCGACGGCTTCGGGGTCTCGCCGCGCGCGGCGGCCGTCGCCATCGGCCTCCTCTTCTTCCTCCCCGGCGTGCTCTGGCCCCTCACGCGCCGCTGGTGGGACAGGGAGAGAGGAAAGTAGACAGTAGCCAGTAGAAAGAACAGGCGGCGCGCTCGGCCCGAAGGCTAAGACGCGCCGCCTCTGTTTTCCTACTGACTACTATCTACTGTCTACTTCAGGTGAGCATCTGGCAGATCTCGTCGAGGGACATCGTGACGGACTGGTTGGCCTGCCCCGCGAAGGTCACGGAGCCGTCCGCGCCCGAGCCGTTCTTCGTGATCTGCCAGACGTAGCGGGCGCCGGGCTTCTCCACCGTGGTCACGACGTTCCAGTTCAGGTCGTACATGACCATGCCGAAGCTGACGCGGTTATCGATGTAGCTCATCGGCCAGAGCGTGAACCCGCCGACGGCGAGCACGGGGCCGGGGTTGGCGGACTGAAGCGTGTCCGGCCCCTGGAGGGCGGTCACCTTCATTCCGTCGGGGATCGCCCCCCCCCGCCCACCCAACTTGATGACTTGGAGCATGTCCATCGAACAAGCCATAGATTTCTCCTTCCCGGGACAGTTTGCTACTTGAGGCTGGGAAAACGCGCGGCATCATATCACGACTGTGAGAGAAGGCTTCACACCGTCGCGGTCTGCACACGGCGGCGGCGGAAGTTAAAAAAAGTCTTGCCCCGGCGTGCGCCCGGCGTTATCCTCTCGCCACCTTATCAAGCAGGGTCTCGCACGTCTCGGACAGCCGCAACCTCTAACCCCGGGGAAGGAGACCTCCATCAGATGTCACGCATCGGACTTAATCCGCGAAGGCCGGCCGACTCCCGAGGGGTCGAATAGGAGGTGAATGATGCTGACCTTTTCGACAAAGCAGAATCAATCTCCCGAGAAGAAGTCCCCCGGCCCCGCCCCGCACGACCATGCGACGCACGCCGCGGCACCGCCGCGCCCGGGACACGATTTCAGTCGCATACCGTTGTATCCGAAATCGGCGGGCGGCGCCCCGGCAAGCGCAGCGAGGGAGACGGCGCCTCCGCCCCTCGCCCACGAAGTCGTTCGCGCGTCCGGCCAGCCGCTCGACGCGACGGCCCGCGCCTTCTTCGAGCCGCGCTTCGGCCACAGCTTCGGCCACGTCCGAGTCCACACGGGCCAGCGCGCGGCTGACTCGGCCCTCGAACTCGGAGCCCGCGCCTACACCCTCGGCGAACACGTTGTGCTCGGCGGCGGCGCGCCGCCCCTCAGCACGGAGGCGGGGCGCGAACTTCTCGCACACGAGCTGACCCACGTCGCGCAGCAGCGGGCGGGTCGAAGCGGCGCCGGCCCGGCCGACGTCCGGCGCGCCGAGGCCGAGGCTTCGCACGCGGCGGAGCACATCGCCGCCGGGTCACCCTTCCCCGTTCAGGCCCCGGCGCCTCAGACCGTTCCGCTGCTCGCCCCCCCCGAGGGCGGCACCGCCCCCCCCGATCTCGGAGCACCCACGGTCGGCGATTCCCTGAAGCCTAACCTGCCGCGCACGACCACCACCAGCGACGTACTGAAGGGGTTCGCGACCGACTCGGCCGAACTCACGCCAGAGCATAAAGCGACCATCCAAAAGATTGCCGACGATCTGAACAAGAACCCGCTCGTGTTGGGCGGCTACGTCTCGATAGTCGGCGAGAC
>Ga0213876_10000142_pt1 | contig 77431 bp, 64 predicted proteins | sample BarmaccomBMRX_R9_FD_160113 | JGI IMG/M metagenome (GOLD analysis project Ga0213876, IMG submission 160113) | Root-associated microbial communities from Barbacenia macrantha in rupestrian grasslands, the National Park of Serra do Cipo, Brazil - RX_R9 | ecosystem: Host-associated > Plants > Roots... | reverse complement strand
CGGGATGTGGTTCTTGCGGTACTTGCCGAGGTACTTGCCGTCGGCGTCGATGACGGCCGCCGTGTTGTAGTAGACGCCCGCGATCTCCTCCTCGTAGATGGGCACGACGATGACCATCGAGTGCTTCCGCGCGACCTCCTGCATCAGCTTCGTGGTGGGGCCGTCGGGGATGCGCTCGACGGCCTCGTACCAGCGCGTCTGCTGCTCGGCGCAGAAGTAGGGCGTGGTGAAGACCTCCTGCATGCAGAGGATTTGGACGCCCTGCGCGCCCGCGTCTTCGATCATCTTCAGGTGCTTGTCGAGGTTGGCCTTCTTGATCTCCTCGATGGGGGCGTCCGAGGGCGCGGCCGTGGTCGCCTGTATCAGTCCGCATTTGACGGTGCGTGCCATGAAATGAAAACCTCCGTAGAGCAGTGAATAGTGAATGGTGAATGGTGAATAGTGAATGGTAAATGGTGAATAGTAAGAGCCTGTTTTATCTATTTACCATTTACCATTCACCATTCACTAGCCGACCTTCTCCCAGGTCTTCGTAATCTCCGACATCTTGCGCTCGTCCACGACGTACGACTCGAAGTAGCCGCAGCGCGTGCAGATGAGGTGTTCGACGGGGCTGGCCGACGTCAGCCAGGAGGTGCGGACGTAGACGCCGCCGCCGCCGTCGCCGCCGTCGCTGATGCCGTTCAGTTTGCGGTAGACTGTCGGCGTCCCGCACTTCACGCAGAGCCCTCTCCTCATCTTCTAGCCCTCGCGCTCTCAAGCTCAAGTCATTCGGCGGCGACGGCCACGACCTCCGAAGGGGCCGCCGCGGGCGGCGCCAGCCTCGTCAGCCCGTAGTGCGCCGCGAACGCGACGCCGAAGCCCACGAACCAGGCGTAGTCGTAGAGCACGCGAAGCGCCGGCACGAGCAGCCCTACCCACGCGAAGAGGCAGCCCAGCAGCGTCGCCAAGACCGCGCGCCAGTTCCAGCCCGAAGTGTACGTGTAGACGCCCCTCTGGCGGTAGAGGTCTGCGAGCGCTAGCTCCCGGCGGCGGACGAGCCAGTAGTCCGCGATGAGCACGCCCGCGATGGAGCCCAGGCCGCCCGAGTAGCCGAGCAGCCACGAGAAGATGTAGCCCGAAGGGTCTGCCAGAAGCCGCCACGGCTGCATCAGGATGCCGACGACGCCCGTGATGAGTCCGCCCAGGCGGAAGGAGATGAAGCGCGGGAAGGCGTTCGCGAAGTCGTTCGCGGGCGAGACGACGTTGGCCGCGATGTTGACCGAGAGCGTCGCCACCACGACCGTGAACATCGAGACGGCGACGATGACCGGGTGCTCGAACCGCCCGACCAGCTTCACGGGGTCCCACACGTCCGCCGCCCCCATGTCCGGGTAGATGACCATCGCGGCCGAGGTGATGAGGACGCCCATCGCCGCGAAGACGGTCATCGTCGAGGGCAGGGCGACGACCTGGCCGACGGCCTGCTCGCGCTGGCTGCGGCCGAAGCGCGTGAAGTCGGGCATGTTCAGGGAGAGCGTGGCCCAGAAGCCGATCATCGCCGTCAGGGAGGGCACGAAGATGGGCCAGAACTCGCCCAGCGTTTTAAAGTGCGAGGGTTGGTTGAGGATGTGGCCGATGCCCTCGGCGCGCCACACGGCCCACGCGACCAGCAGCGCCGTCATCACCAGCACGAAGGGCGCGGCCCAGTTCTCGACCCGCCGGAGCAAGTCCATCCCGCGGTAGATGATGTAGATGTTCATCCCCCAGAAGACGAGGAACGAGAGCCACTCGGTCGTCGTGTGTCCGCCGAAGCCAGGGCCGAGCAGCGTGTGCCAGCCGGGCACGACGGCCTTCATCAGCACGTCGATGGCCTGCCCGCCAATCCAGGCCTGGATGCCGAACCAGCCGCAGGCGACGATGGCGCGCATGAGGGCCGGCAGGTTCGAGCCCAGCGTGCCGTAGGCCGCGCGCGCGAAGACGGGGAAGGGGATGCCGTACTTCGTCCCCGGATGCGAGTTGAGGAGGATGGGCGCGAGCACGATGGTGTTGCCGAGCAGGATGGTGATGAGCGCCTGCCACCAGTTCATCCCCGCCGAGATGAGGCCCGACGCCATCATGTAGGTCGGGATGCAGTGGGCCATGCTCACCCACAGCGCCGCGAAGTTGTAGGTCGTCCAGCGGCGCTCTTCGACGGGGACGGGCGCTAGGTCTTCGTTGTAGAGCGGGCTCCGCCCGATCTCAGCGCGCGCCTCCGCGCCCAGCTCGACGCGCCCGTCCTCGTGCCTGATGACTTCGCTGTCAGTCGCCGCCTGCGTCATGCCTTCACCCTTCACCCTTCGCCGCCTACTCCAGCGCGAACTTGACCGAGACGCGCGCGCTCACCTTGATGAGCCCGATCTCTAATGTGCCCTCCGAGTCGGAGGAGTCGCCGCGGACGAACGACACCGTGTTCGCGCTGTAGTTCGGTAAGGCGCCAGACTGGCCGGGCACCTCCTCCTCGATGGTAATGGCCTTGCCGATTCGCTGGCCGACGGCGCCGGCGAGCGCGGCGGCCTTCTCCTGCGCGGCCTTCATGGCCTGCGCCCGCGCCTCGTCGCGGTACAGGCGCATCTTCGAGGTCGAGAAGGTGATGCTGTTGACGCGCGTGACGCCGTAGTCCAACACCTCCGAGAGCAGCGCTTCGGCTTGCGTGATGTCGCGCAGCGTGAAGACCAGGTCCTTGCGCACCGCGTAGCCGAGCGTCGCCTTCGCGGCGTCGCCGCTCTTGTAGCGCGTCTCGACCTTGACGTAGTCGGTCTGCGTGTCGGACTCGGCCACGCCGTGCTTGCGGACGAGGGCGACCAGCCCCTTGAGGCGGTCGTCCACCTGCGTCTTCGCCGTCTTCAACTCCTTGTGGAACGCCAGCAAGGTCACGTCGTACCTGACCTCGTCGGGCATGACGTTCAGCTCGGCCTCGCCCGCGACCGAGACGTGCGGCGGCTCCAACTTCTCCTGTGCCGCGGCGGCGCCGGCGAATGAGACGAGGGCGAGTGCGGCCGCGGCCGCGCGCAGAAAAGGCTTCATCTTCTCCTCACGCTGTCGAAGGGTTCGGTGCCTCACATCGTCACGCAGGTGCCGCGCTTCAGGAACTGGCCCGCGCCGGCCTTGCCTTTGAACTCGTTCTTCTCGACGACGACCCGGCCGCGCGAGAGCACCGTCTCGACGACGCCTTTGACCTGGCGCCCCTCGTAGGCCGAGTAGTCCACGTTCATGTGGTGCGTCGCGGCCGAGATGGTCTGCACGGCCTCGGGGTCGAAGACGACGATGTCGGCGTCGGAGCCGACGGCGATGGTGCCCTTGCGCGGGAAGAGGCCGAACATCTTGGCCGCGGCCGTCGAGGTCAGCTCGACGAAGCGGTTCAGAGAGACGCGCCCCTGCGCGACGCCGCCGTCGTAGATGAGCGACATGCGGTGCTCGACGCCGGGCGCGCCGTTCGGGATTTTGGAGAAGTCGCCGCGGCCCAGCTCCTTCTGCTCCTTCATGCAGAAGGGGCAGTGGTCGGTGGAGATGACCTGCAGGTCGTCCGACTTCAGGCCCTTCCAAAGCTCGTCCTGGTTCCACCTCTCCCTGAGCGGCGGCGTCATGACGTACTTCGCGCCCTCGAAGTCTTCGCCGTAGTCTTCGACGGAGAGGAAGAGGTACTGCGGGCAGGTCTCGGCGAAGGCGGGCAGCCCGCGGTCGCGCGCCTCGCGGACTTGATTCAAGGCGTCGGCGCAGGAGAGGTGGACGATGTAGACGGGCGACTCGGCCATCTCGGAGAGCGCGATGGCGCGGTGGACGCCCTCGGCCTCGGCGACCGTGGGCCGCGTCAGCGCGTGGTACTTCGGGGCCGTCCTTCCTTCCGCCAGCGCGCGCTTGATGATCTCGTTGATGACGATGCCGTTCTCGGCGTGCATGCAGATGAGGCCGCCGCGCTCGCCCGCCGCCGACATCGCGCGGAAGATGGTCGCGTCGTCGGCGAGGAAGACGCCCGGATAGGCCATGAAAAGCTTGAAGCTCGTCACGCCCTCGTCCATCACCGTGTGCAGCTCCTCGGTCTGGTTGTCCTCGAACTCGGTCGTGATGAGGTGGAAGCCGTAGTCGATGACGCACTTCCCCTCGGCCTTCTTGTGCCAGTTGTCCACGCCCTCCAAGAGCGCCTGCCCCTTGTACTGCACGGCGAAGTCGATGATGCTCGTCGTCCCCCCGTGCGCGGCGGCAATCGTCCCCGTCCGAAAATCGTCGGACGACTCCGTCCCCCCGAACGGCAGCTCCATGTGCGTGTGCGGGTCGATGCCGCCCGGGATGACGAGCTTCCCCGCCGCGTCGATGACGACATCGGCCTCCACGTCCAACCTCGCCCCGATGGTCGAGACGGTTTCACCTTCAATCAGAACGTCTGCCCTGTAGTCGTCTACCGCCGTGACGACGCGGCCGTTGCGAATCAATGTTCTCATCAACTTTTCCTCAGAGGGTTGCCAAAGCCGCGTCGAGCGCCTGAATCAGTTCGTCAATCGTGTCCTTCGTCGAGTTGAGCATGACGCCGGTGCGGATGACGTTGCCGTAGAGGCCGCCTTTGCCGATTACGATTTGTCCCACGAGAGTTTCGGGCCGTTATAGGTGACCGAGACGGAGTTCAGAATATTTCGACCGATGATCCCCCAGTCTTGTTCGACAAGCAGGAACTGGCCGCGAAAAGTCAGGCCGAGAAAGACCATTTCTGCGTGGACGGCGTGAGCGACGCTTGAACCATTTTCAAAGCCCACAAGTTCGTAGCTGCTCGCGGAATAATCCAACTTCAATTCGTCGGCGACAGCTCTTGGTAACAGCGTTACATCGGCGCCCGTGTCGAGCAGCATGATGACCCCGGCTTTCATCATTCCACCGTCGGGGTTGCGGAGATTCACCAGCGCCACGGGCGCGGGCGGAGAAAATCGGGTCGAATCGTAATCAGGCATCTGGCTACGGCTCGATGACCTCCATTTCAAAGTCCGCTGTCTGTTCGGGGCGTGCGAGGTGCGGACTGCGAAGATGGAGAACATTCTTCCCAAGCTCAACGTCCGGGATGATCATGTAGACCTTCGTCCCGTCAGGTAAGCGAACGTCGGCGTTGATTACGATCTGGCCGTTTTCTACGACGCCTTCCAAATACATAAACTCGACCTCCTTCACAGGCACAATGAGTTACGCCACCTAACTCAAAGTGTAGCCAACGCACCGTCGAGGGCGTTAATCAACTCGTCGATCGTGTCCTTGGTCGAGTTGAGCATGACGCCGGTGCGGATGACGTTGCCGTAGAGGCCGCCTTTGCCGACGAGGACGCGGCGGCGCTTGGTCTCTTCGAAGACTTTGAGGACGGACTGCGGGTCGGGCTCCTTCGTCTCGCGGTCTTTGACCAGCTCAATCGCCTGCATCAGTCCGAGGCCGCGCACGTCGCCGATGACGGTGTACTTCTCTTTGAGCTCTTCGAGGCGCCGGCGGAAGTAGGCGCCGACCTCGGCGGCGTTGCGGCGCAAGTCCTCCTCTTCGATGACCTTAATCACCGCGAGCGCGGCCGTCATCGAGACGGGGTTGCCGCCGAAGGTCGAGAAGGTGAGGCCCGGATACTTGTCCGCGACCTCGGGCGTGGCGACCGTGATGCCGACGGGGACGCCGTTCCCCAGGCCCTTGGCCGAGGTGATGATGTCCGGCTCGACGTTCCAGTGCTCGATGCCGAACCACTTGTCGCCGGTGCGGCCCCACGCCGTCTGCACCTCGTCGGCGATGAAGAGGCCGCCGTGCTTGCGCGTGATCTCGGCCACGCGCTCGAAGTAGCCGGGCGGCGGGACGATGAAGCCGCCGACGCCGAGGATCGGCTCGGCCATGAAGGCCGCGATCTCTCCGGTCGTCTGCGTCATGATCAGTTCTTCCAAATCCTCCGCGCAGGCCAGCCCGCAGTTCTCCGGCGAGAGCTTGAACGGGCAGCGGTAACAGTAGGGCGCGCGCGCGTGGACGATGCCGGGGATCTGTGCCGGCAGCGGGCGCCAGGTCGAATGGCCGACGGCTGTGAGCGCCGTCGCCGAGCGCCCCGAGTAGCTGTGGCGCAGCACGACGATCTCGTGTCTGCCGGTCGCGGTCTTGGCGGCGTGGATGGCGGTGTCGTCGGCCTCGGTGCCGCTGTTGGTGAAGAAGGATTTCCGGAGCCGTCCGGGCGTGATCTGGTGGAGCTTCTCGGCGAGGTCGGACTGCGGCTTGTTGGCGTACAGGGTGGAGGTGTGCTGGAGCGTCTTCACCTGCTCGACGACGGCCTCGGTCACCTTCGGGTGCGCGTGGCCGACGCTGACCGTGAGCACGCCGCCGAAGCAGTCGAGGTAGCGGTCGCCCTTGTCGTCCCAGACGTACTCGCCCTCGCCGCGCACGAGCGCCAGAGGCTCCTGGTAGTACATCGCGACCGCGGGGAAGAGGTACTGCTTGTGCTTCTCGACAATCTCGGAGCCGGTCGGCTTGGTTTCGGTCGCGTTCAGTTGCGGTTCGGCGGTGCTCATGTCTCTCTCTCCGGAGGTGTGTGAAAGGTTGACGGCGCTTCAGGCCGACTTTTGTCTGTAGGCTTTGGAGTCGTTCTTGATGCGGAAGAAGATGAAGTAGGCGCCCCACGCGATTGCGGCGAGCATGGTCAGCACGGCGACGATGCCGCCGAGCTTGGGGCCGAACGCGCTTTTAATCGTGCGGTCGATCCAGGACGAGTTCAGGAAGCCGAGCACGACCGGCGCGAGCCCCAGGAGCATCAGCGCGTAGACGCGCAGCACGCGCGCGGGCGCGAGCGGCGCGCGGCCCGTGACGTCGAAGTATGACTCCATGCGGCCGTAAGAGTTCTCCTGCCGCTTCGGCCGGATGACGTACGTGCCGAGCGGGACGAGCGGCAACATCGCGGCGACGACCCAGCGCGTCGCCTCCCACTTTCCATCTCCGAGGTCGCGATAGTCGAGCAGCGTCGTGCCGAACCCGTTGAAGGTGTTGAAGGAGGGCGCGCTCAGCTCCTTCATGCGCTCGGTCACTTTCCTGATTTCGTCGACGCTGTGCTGGAAGACCGCCGTCCCGACCGGCGCGCCGCAGTTGGAGCAGAGGGTGTTCACGTCGGCGTCTACGTTGACCGTCTGGCAGGCGGGGCAGTTGACCGTGACCCGCCTGGCTTCCGTGCTGGTGCTCATCTGTGTCAGCCTGATTTAGGGCGGGCCCGCCGTCGCGTCGCGCGCGGGCCCATAGCCGTTTAAGCCTCAGCGATTGCCCGCCACACCTCTTCCGTCACGCCCGGGGTCGTCGTGTAGAAGTGCAGCTCGTCGATGCCGTTCTCGGCGGCGACGGCGGCATGCGTCCTTATCTCGGCCGCGGTGGCGAGCGCGATCTCACCGGCCATCGGGACGATAGTCTTCGCGTTTGCGCCCGCCTCCGCCCATGCGCTCAGGGAGACGTTATAGTTGCTGCGCACTCCCTGCCCGATTCGCCCTTGTTCGTTGCGCCAGTATGCTTGCGGGTAGGTCTTGTCGCTGTGGCGGAAGAAAGCCTTCCACGGTAGGTTGGGGAAGCTACGCTTCGCGCGGTAGTGGGAGGTCGTGCCGAAATGCCTGTCGGGGAAGGCATCGCGAATCGTCGAACAGAACTCCTCGGCCAGTCCCGCCAGTTCGGCCTTATCCCAGAAGTTATTTTTCTGATCCTTATCTGCCTCCGGGTCGACGATGAAGCCGTCGAGCCCCTGCCTCATCAGCTCGACCACCTGATTGGCCTGGCCGAGCGCGGCCCTGCGGTTGATGGGGGGCCACCGCCAGCCGTAGACCTTGATGTTCAGTTCGTGGAAGGCACGGATGGCCCCCGCGAAGCTCGCGGCGCTGTTGCTGGTGCGGATGGCGACGGCGCTCGCGCCGATTGAGCGCGCCCGGTTGACGAAGCGGTCGAGGTTGCCGAGCCCGACCGTCCACAAGACTTTGTTGGCAGTTGGCATTAACTCTCTCCTGTGAGTGCGGTGTTGAGTAGAGAACCTTGTCGTGAAGGCGGGGCCGCGCTGCCCGCACGGGTCAGTACAGGTTCCCCTCGCGCTTGCGGCCGGTGTAATCGACGTAGACGACTTTCAGCTCGGTGTAGAAGTCGAGCGCGGTCGAGCCCTGCTCGAAGGCGCCGACGCCCGTGGCCTTGATGCCGCCGAAGGGGACGTGCGCCTCGCCGCCGGTGGTGGGCGAGTTGATGTGCGTCATGCCGGTCTCGATCTCGTCCACGAAGCGGAAGACGCTCGCCGCGTCCTGAGTGAAGATGGAGGAGGAGAGTCCGTACTCGCTGTCGTTGGCGACCTGCAGGGCCTCTTCAAAATCCTTCACGCGGAGGACGGAAAGGACGGGGCCGAAAATCTCCTCGCGCGCGATGCGCATGTCGTGGGTGACGCGGTCGAAGACCGTCGGCTGGATGAAGTAGCCTTTGCGCAGGCCGGCGCCGTCGGCGGGGCCGCCGCCACAGACCAGCTCCGCGCCGTCCTCGCGCGCCACGTCCATGTAGGAGAGGACGGACTTGAACTGGCTCGCGTCCACGATGGGGCCGACCTCGGTCTCCGGGTCGCTGCCGTCGCCTAAGCGGTAAGCCTTCGCGCGCTCCGAGATGCGCCGGACGAATTCGTCGGCGACCGTCTCGACGACGACGGCGCGGCTCGTCGCCGTGCAGCGCTGGCCCGTCGAGCCGAACGCGCCCTGCGCCGTCGACTCGACGGCGAGCGCCATGTCCGCGTCTTCAAGCACGACGACGGGGTTCTTGCCGCCCATCTCGCACTGCACGCGGACGCCGCGGCGCGCGGCCTGCTCGTAGAGTTTGACGCCGACGCCGTTCGAGCCGGTGAAAGAGATGGCGCGCACGGCCGGGTGGCTGACGATCTCGTCGCCGGCCTCGGAACCCGAGCCGAGGATGAGGTTGACGACGCCCGCGGGCACGCCCGCCTCGGCCAAAAGCTCCACGATCCGCACGGCCGTCGCGGGCGTGTTCGTCGCCGGCTTGAAGACGACCGTGTTGCCCGCGACGAGCGCGGGGGCGAGCTTCCAGACCGGGATGGCGACGGGGAAGTTCCAAGGGGTGACGACGGCGACGACGCCGTGCGGCTGTTTGACGGTGTAGGCGAAGTTCGAAGGAAGTTCGGAAGGGATCGTCTCGCCGTTCATGCGGCGCGACTCGCCGGCGCAGAAGTCCGCGACGTTGATGGCGCGCTGCAGCTCGCCGCGCGCCTCCGAGAGGGTCTTGCCCTCCTCGCGCGTGAGCAGGGCGGCGACCGACTCCTTGTGCTCTTCGAGGAGCCGGGCGAAGCGCGCCATGACGCGACCGCGCGCCGGGGCGGGCGTCGAGCGCCAGCCGCGGAAGGCTTCCGCCGCGGCCTCGACGGCGCGCCGAGCCTCCTCGCGCGTCGAGAGGCGAACGACGCCGAGGATGTCCTCTGTGTTCGCGGGGTTGATGTTCTGGGTCGTCTTCTGCGACGAAGACTCGACCCACTCACCTTTGATGAAGTTGCGGTAGGTGTCCATGCGTTGACTTGTAAATTTGAAGTACGCCGGCCCGTCAGGAAGTGTCTGCACGCGGGCGCGGCCGTCAGGAGACCGCGGCAATATACCACACGCCGCCCGCCGGGGGAGGGAAAAATGAGGAGAGGCTTACCCATTTTTCGCCGCCGTCCGCTATGATGTCCGGCGTCTTTGGCATAGCGGTCAGAACCACCCGCGGTAGCGGGTGGCCCTTTGTTAATCACGAGAGCCGTGTCGCAACGCGCCACCCGCTACCGCGGGTGGTTCTGACCTGTTTACCTGCGAAGCTTAAATGACGGCTAACCCAACAAACTTTCAAAACCTGCGTGAGCTGCTGGAGGCGCGGGCCGGGGCCAGGCCCGAGAAGGTCTTCCTCTTCTCGGAGGCGGACGGCCGCCGCTACACATACGCGGAGTTCGACGCGGCCGTGAACAGGACGGCGCACATACTCCACGCGATGGGCGCGCGCAAGGGCGACGTGGTGAGCCTGCTGCTGCCGAACGGCGTCGAGTACGTCATCGCCTACTTCGCCTGCTTCAAGCTGGGCGCGCTGGCCGGGCCGGTCAACTCGCTCCTCAAGACGGAAGAGGCGGCCTACGTCGTCGGCAACTCCGAGGCGAAGCTGATTCTTTACAACACACAGTTCGAAGCGCAGGTCTCGGAACTGCGGCGCGCGACGCCGACGCTCCGCGAGGCCCTCGTCTTCGACGACGAACGGCCGGCCACGGAGGGACAGTCGGGCGAGCCGGGCGCGTGGGGCGAGACCGGGCTGGCGCGCGACGACGAGGCCATCATCATCTACACGTCGGGAACGACGGGGAAGCCGAAGGGCTGCCTGCTCACGCACGGCAACCTGCTCGCCAACCCGCGGCAGATAGTCGAGTGGCTGGGCTTCGGCGAGGACGACCGGCTCATGACCGTCATGCCGCTCTTCCACATGAACGCCGTGACGGTGACGACCGTCAGCGCGCTCTACGCGGGCGGCTCGACGGTGACGTGCGAGCGCTTCTCGGCCTCGCGCTTCTGGCAGACGGTCGGCGACTACCAGGTCACCTCGTTCGGCTCGGTGGCGACGATGCTCTCGATGCTTCTGAAGACCTACCCCGAAGGCGTGCCCCGGGGCCTGAACACGGAGAGGCTCCGCTTCGCCATGTGCGGCTCGGCGCCCGTCCCCGAAGAGGTCATGCGCCGCTTCGAGGAGACCTTCAACTGCCTCGTCGTCGAAGGCTACGGCCTGTCGGAGTCGACCTGCCGCTCGACCTTCAACCCGCCCGACCGGCGACGCCGCCCCGGCTCCTGCGGCCTCGCGATAGGGAACGAGATGCGCGTCGTGGACGAAGACGACAACGAACTCCCCGACGGCGAGGCCGGCGAGATCGTCATGCGCGGCGAGAACATCTTCAAAGCCTACTTCAGGAACGAGGAGGCGACGGCGCGCGCCTTCCGCGGCGGCTGGTTCCACACGGGCGACGTGGGCTTCCGCGATTCGGAAGGCTTCTACCACATCATCGACCGCAAGTCCGACATGGTCATCCGCGGCGGCGAGAACATCTACCCGCGCGAGATAGACGAGCTGCTCTACAAGCACCCCTCGGTGGCCGAGGCCGCCGCCTTCGGCGTCCCCGACCCGCTCTACGGCGAGGACGTGGCCGCCTTCGCCGTGCTGCGGGAAGGGCACGAGGTCTCGGGCGAGGTGCTCGCCGCCTACTGCCGCGAGCACCTCGCCGACTACAAGTGCCCCAAGGCCGTCCGCGTCGTCGACGCACTCCCCAAAGGCCCCACGGGCAAGGTGCTCAAGCGCGAGCTGCAGGCGCTGTGGCGAAAGCAGGAATAGGGTTTTGGGTGCTGGGTTTTAGGTTTTGGTCTTTACCAGAACCCAGCACCCAACACCCAAAACCTATCTACCTATGGCGAAGCTTAAAGACAAGGTGAAGAACGCGCTCGACGAGGCGAGGATGCTCGTGCTGGGCGCGCAGGTGCTGGTCGGGTTCCAGTTCCGCTCGGTCTTCGAGCAGGGGTTCGACAAGCTGCCCCTGCCTTCGCAGCTTCTGAAGCTGCTCGGGCTGGGGCTGCTGCTCCTCGCGGTCGCGCTCATCATCTCGCCGGCGGCCTACCACCGTCTGGTCGAAAGGGGCGAGGACACGCACGAGGTGCATCGCTACACGACGAAGCTGATGGCGTGGGCGCTGCTGCCCTTCTGCTTCGGCATCGGCATCGACCTCTACGTCGCCGTGCAGAAGGTCGTCGGCTGGAAGACGGGCGCGGCGGCGGGGGCCTTCGGGACGCTGACGGCGGCGTTCTTCTGGTACGGGCTCGAATTCTACATGCGGCGCGAGCGGGCCGAAGAGGTCGAAGCGGCGAAGGGGAGGAGCGAGATGTCGGAGGCGCAGGGCGAGAAGCCGGACGAGAAGGAGAGGCTGTCTAACAAAATCAATCACGTACTGACGGAGTGCCGCGTCGTGCTGCCCGGCTCGCAGGCGCTGCTCGGCTTCCAGTTCATCTCGGTGCTGACGGAGAGCTTCGACAAGCTGCCCCCGCTCTCGAAGTACATACACCTCGCGAGCCTCGGCCTGAACGCTCTGACCATCGTGCTCCTGATTACGCCGGCCGCTTACCACAGGCTGGTCGAGCGCGGCGAGGAGACCGAGCACTTCCACCGCTTCGCCTCGAAGGTGCTCGTCGCGGCGCTCGTCCCGCTCGCGCTCGGCCTCGCGGGGGACATCTACGTCGTCGTCCAGAAGGTCTCCGACTCGCAGCTCGTCTCGGTCGTCGCGGCGCTCGTCGTCCTCGCGATCTTCTGGGAACTCTGGTTCGGCCTCACCCTCTACCGCCGCACGCAGCGCCTGTACGCGGACTGAATAAGGGGTGTTGGGTGTTGGGTGCTGGGTGCTGGGTAAAAGCAAGTTCTTCCCCAGCACCCAGCACCCAACACCCAACACCCATCATATACGGAGGAAGACTTTGAGACTGATAACCGCCTTCTTCTTAACGTTCGTGTTGCTCGCGTCGGCGGCCGTCGCGCCGCGCGGGTTGGCGAAGTCAGACGCGGGGCAGAGGGAGCAGAGAATCGCCGCGGCGGCCGAGGCCCTGCGCGGACAGCTCGTGGCGACGCGGCGCGACTTCCACATGCACCCGGAGCTTTCGAACCGGGAGGAGCGCACCTCGCGCGTCGTCGCCGAGCGCCTGCGCGCGCTGGGGCTGACCGACATCAAGACCGGCGTCGGCAAGTACGGCGTCACGGCCCTGCTCGTCGGAGGCCGACCCGGCCCCGTCGTCGCCGTGCGCGCCGACATGGACGCGCTCCCGATTCAGGAAGTCAACGACGTCCCCTACAAGTCGCAGACGCCCGGCGTCAAACACGCCTGCGGCCACGACGTGCACACGACCGTCGAGCTGGGCGTGGCCGAAGTCCTGAGCAAGATGAAGGACGAGGTGCGCGGCACCGTCAAGTTCATCTTCCAGCCGGCCGAGGAGGGCGCGCCCGCAGGCGAGGAGGGCGGCGCGAAGCTGTTGGTCAAGGAGGGCGCGCTTGAGAACCCGCGGCCGCAGGCCATCTTCGGCCTCCACACCGAGCCGAACCTGCAGGCCGGACAGATCGGCTACCACTCCGGCCCCGCCATGGCCTCGTCCGACACCTTCTACATTACGGTCAAGGGCAAGTCCGCGCACGGCGCGCAGCCGCAGCTCGGCGTGGACGCCATCGTCGTCGCCTCGCAGTGTGTGCTCGCGCTCCAGAACATCAGGAGCCGGCGCATAGACCCCCTGGAGCCGCTCGTGATTACGGTCGGCACCATTCAGGGCGGTGACCGCTTCAACGTTATCGCCGGCGAGGTGAAGATGTCCGGCACGATGCGCACCTTCAGCGACCAGGTGCGCGAGCGCGCCATCGGAATGATGCGCGAAGAGCTACAGAACATCGGCGCCGCCTACGGCGCGGCTGTCGAACTCCAGCTCGGGGACGGCAACTCCGTCACGTACAACGAGCCTTCGCTGGTCGAGGAGACGCTGCCGACCATCCGCCGCGTCGTCGGCCCGCAGAACGCGCTCGCCCTCAAGCCCTTCATGCCCGCCGAAGACTTCTCGGCCTACCAGAAGGTCGTCCCCGGCTTCTACTACTTCCTCGGCGTCGGCAACCGCGAGCGTGGCATCACGGCCGGCTGGCACACGGCCGACTTCGACGTGGACGAAGAGAGCCTCGTCGTCGGCGTCAAGGTCATGTCGAACGTCCTGCTCGACTATCTGGAACGACACGCGGGGCAAGGCGTTAAGCAGTAGGCAGACGGCATTGAACTATAAACATTCCGCCCCTCCGGGGTTCAACCCGAACTGCCTACTGCCATCTGTCTACCGCCTACTATGTTCTTCACAGACTCTTACAGGGCGATGCGCCGCGGCGAACGGGCGCTGGCGGTTCGGTACTTCGTCATCTCGGTTCTCATCATCGCGTTCATAGGGCTTTCGGTCGGGTTCTTCATGCTGCGTCGTTTCGAGGCGTCGGTCATCTTCCACCCGGAGCGCGCGGCACTAGAAGGCATGTGGCGCGTGCCGCCGGGGGCGGAGGAGGTCTGGTTCAGGAACGCGGAAGGGCTGCGGCTCTACGGCTGGCTCTTTCATGCGAAGACGCAGCCGGCGGCGGGGGCCGTCCTGTACGCGCACGGCAACGGCGGGAACGTGAGTTACTGCGGCTGGGTCGGCGAGGGGCTGTCCGCGCGCGGCTTCGACGTGCTCGTCTTCGACTACAGGGGCTACGGGCGGAGCGAGGGCGAGCCGGCGGGCGAGGCCGGACTCTACGCGGACGCGGAGGCCGCCTACGACTTCCTGACGAAGGAGCGCGGCGTGCCCGCGGGGCGCGTGGCGCTCTACGGCCAGTCGCTCGGGACGGCGGCCGTCGCCGACGTGGCGGCGCGGCGCGAGTGCGGCGCGCTCGTGCTGGAGTCGGGTTTGAGTTCGGCCGCCGACATGGCCGCGGTCATCATGCCCTGGCTCCCGCGCTTCGTGCGGGGGTTGACGAAGAACAAGCTCGACACCGTCTCGAAGCTGCCGCGCGTCCGCTGCCCCGTCCTCGTCGTCCACGGCGGACGCGACACCGTCATCCCCGCCGCGCAGGGCCGAAAGCTCTTCGAGGCCGCGCCCGAGCCGAAGCGTCTGACGATGGTCGAGCGCGCGGGCCACAACGACCTTTCCATCGTCGGCGGGGAGAAGTATATTGACTCGCTCGCAGATTTCGTACGCGCTTCCATACGTCCGGAGAGATGAGACCGAGAAAATCCTTCTCACCACAGAGACGCAGGGACACAGCTTTGAAGAGAACAGTCAACAAGCTGTGTCCCTGTGTCTCTGTGGTGAAATGCAGCGCGCTCCTTGTGGCTTGTCTCGTACTCATCTCGGCCGACGCGCGCGCGCAGGCCCCGCTGCGCTGGGGAGCCGACCCGAGCGGCGGCGCGCCCTACGTCTTCACCGACCCGAAACACCCGGACAAGTACGTCGGCTACGAGCTGGAGATGGTCGAGGCTCTGGCCGCCGCGATGAACCGCAAGCCGGAGTTCGTCCCGACCGACTGGCAGACCATCGTCACCTCGCTCGAGCGCGGAGAGTTCGACGTCATCGTCAACGGGCTGGAGCCGACGGAAGACCGCGCGCGCGTCATCCTCTTCAGCAAGCCCTACTACATCTTTCAGCTCCAGCTCACCGTGCGGAAGAACGAGACGCGCATCAACGGCCTCGAAGACTGCCGCACGCGGACGGTCGGCACGCTCGGCAACACCGCCGCCTCGCGCCTTTTGGAGAAGGAGAACATCCCCTTCAAGGGCTACGAAGACCCGGTCGGCGCGTACCGCGACCTGGAACTCGGGCGCGTGGACGCGGTGCTGATGGACGTGCCGATGGAGGCCTTCTACGCGCGGCCGAACCCGCGCCTGAAGCCCGCGGGCGAGCCCTTCATGCGCGGCGCGTACGTGATCGGGCTGCGCAAGGGCGACGACGCCCTGAAGGCGGAGGTCGACGCCGGGATCGATAAGATCACCCGGGACGGAACGCTCGAACGCATCCTGCGCAAGTGGGGCCTGTGGAACGACGCGCAGCTCGACCTGCGGCCGAAGCCGGCGGCAGATGGCTCGCCCGGCGAGTCGACGCCGGAGGAGGTCAAGTACGAGATCACCTCGTCCACCTTCAACTGGTCGGAGGCCCTGTGGCGTCTGACGCGCGCGGCCCTGGTGACGGTGCTGCTGAGCCTGGGCGCGATGGTCATCGCCGTCACGCTCGGCCTCGTGCTCGCGGTCGGGCAGTCGCGCGGGCCGGCGTGGGTGCGCGCCCTCTCCACCGTCTACGTCGAGTTCTTCCGCGGCACGCCCGTCCTCGTCCAGCTTCTGTTCCTGTACTTCGGGCTGCCGCGCGTCGGCCTGGCGATGCCGGGCTGGCTGACGGCGCTCGTCGGGCTGGGGCTGAACTACGCGGCCTACGAGTCGCAGGTCTACCGCGCCGCGCTCGAAGCCATCCCGAAGGGGCAGTACGAGGCGGCGTACGCCCTGGGCATGTCGCCCGTGCTCGCGTTCCGCCGCATCGTGCTGCCGCAGGCCTTGAGGATCGCGCTGCCGCCGATGACGAACGACTTCGTCTCGCTCTTCAAAGACACGTCGGTCGCCTTCGCCATCTCGGTGTGGGAGCTGGCGACCGCCTACCGCGAGCTGGCGAACGCCTCGGGCGAGTTCATGCTGCTCGGGGCCATCGTCTCGGCCTTCTACCTGCTGATGAGTCTGCCGCTGGCGCACCTCGCGCGGCGTCTGGAGTTGAGATTACAGCGGCGTCAGGCTTTGCGCGCGGTCGAAGCGGAGGTGGCGGGATGATACGCATCGAGGGTTTGGGGAAGGTCGCGGGCGAGACGCGCATCCTGCGCGGCGTGAACCTGGAGGTCGCGCCGCGCACGGTGCTCGGCATCATCGGCCCTTCGGGCTCGGGGAAGACGACGCTGCTGCGCTGTATGAACGGCTTCGAGCGGATCACCGAAGGCTCGCTCGAGGCGGGCGGCGTGCGGCTCGAAGCCGGGCTGAACGAGAAGGAGTACCAGCGGCGCGTCAAGCAACTGCGCCGGCAGGTCGGGATGGTCTTCCAGCACTTCTACCTCTTCCCGCACCTGTCGGTGCTGGGGAACGTCTCGGAGGCGCCGGTCTATGTGCTTAAGCGTCCGCGGGCGGAGGTCGAGGCGCAGGCGCGGCAGTTGCTGGAGGCGGTCGGCTTAGGCCAGCGCGCGGAGCGCTACCCCGAGTCGCTCTCGGGCGGGGAGCAGCAGCGCGTCGCCATCGTCCGCGCGCTGGCGATGAGGCCGGAAGTCCTCCTCTTCGACGAGCCGACGAGCGCGCTCGACCCGCGCCGCAGCAACGAGCTGGCCGGGACTCTGCGCGGCCTCGTCGAGCAGGGGCAAACGATGGTCATCGTCACGCACTCGATGAAGTTCCTCGAAGACGTGGCCGACCGCGTCCTCTACATGGAGTCGGGCGAGGCCGTCGAGCTGGGCGACACCGCCCAAATCCTCAACGACCCCCAAGACCCGCGCACGCGCGACTTCATCCGCCACGCCGATTGAGTAATGCGTTACTTGAGTGGAGATGTGAAAGGATTTCACCACAGAGACACAGCTTCGGGCACGTAGTTCAGGAAGCTGTGTCTCTGTGTCTCTGTGGTGAAAAGCTCTGGAAACATTCCGTCCCCGTGGGGGAAATAGTTCATGCGAACATTCAAGATGGCCGTCGCACTCGCCACCATTTTGTGCGCCGTCGTTACCAACGCGCAGACGCCCGCGCCGACGCCGGAGCCGCCCAGGCCCGTGCCCGCGTGGCTCGACCGGCGCGTGCGGGCGGAGGTGGCGGGCTTCAAGGGGAACGTCTACCTGTACGCGAAGAACCTCGACACGGGCGCGGTGTACGACTTCGGCGGCGACGAGCCGGTGCGGACGGCGAGCACCATCAAGGTCGCCGTCATGGTCGAGGCGTTCGCGCGCGTCGCCGAGGGGAAGGCGAAGTGGTCGGACGAGCTGGTGCTGACGAAGGCCGCGCGCTACGCCGGCTCCGGCGTCTTGAACGAGTTGACCGACGGGCTGCGCCTCAGCCTGCGCGACGCCGTGACGCTGATGATGGAGCTGAGCGATAACACCGCCACCAACATGGTGCTCGACTACCTTTCCACCGACGCCGTCAACGCGCGGATGGAGTCGCTCGGGTTCAGGCAGACGCGCATCATGCGCCGCGTCGGCGGCGGGGGCGTGAGCAGGGAAGGGCAGCTCGAAGCCAACAAGCGCTTCGGCCTCGGCCGCACGTCGCCGCACGAGATGGTCACGCTGTTGGAGAAGCTCGAGCGCGGCGAGGTCGTGAGTCCGGCCGCCTCGAAGGAGATGATCGAACTGCTCAAGCGCGAGCAGGGGACGGACGGCATCTGGCGCAACCTCTGGCGCGTGCCGAAGGCGACGAAGTCGGGCGCGCTCGACGCGCTGCGCTCGAACGTCGGCGTCATCTACCACGCGCGCGGCCGCATCGCGCTCGCCGTCACCTGCGACGACATGCCCGAACCCGAATGGACGGTCGACAACCCCGCCCTCCTCCTCATGTCGCGCCTGTCGGAACTGGTCATCGACGGGCTCGGGAAATAAGCGCCGCCGCGAGCGGACGTTAAGCGGTGAGGGGGACGTAGTCGTATTCGCCGACGCCCTGTAGGACGAGGAAGGTCGCCGACGACTCGCCGTCGTTGGCGACGAAGTGGGGGCGGCGCGGCCGGACGGAGTAGGTCTCGCACGGCCCGAGCCGCACCTCCTCCGACGGCCCGCGCAGGAGGAGTCTGATCCGCCCTTCGATCACGTAGAAGGTGTCCTGCACGTTCGAGTGGTAGTGCCAGGGCACCGCCTGCGTCGGCGAAATCTGCAACTCGCTGATGCGAAACCCCGGGCGCTCGGCGTGCCGCGCGCGGCGCTCGACCTCGTAGAGTGGGCTCGCGTCACTGTAAGTCTCCATCGCAGACACCTCCCGCCCACAGTTCTTATCTGAAAGAAGCGGGGCGCGTCAACGGTCTCGTTTGGGGGCGCGGGCGCCGCAGGCTTAAACTGGGCGCGTGGCGAACCCTTCGAAACGTCTGCCGGAGAACGTGCCGGGCGACTTCTACGTGGACGAGTCGTGCATCGACTGCGACGCGTGCCGCCAGATCGCGCCTGACGTCTTCCGAGACCACGGCGAACAGTCGAGCGTCTACCAACAGCCGCGGACGGAAGCCGAGGTGCTCGGGGCGCTCAAGGCCATCGTCGCCTGCCCGACCGCCTCCATCGGGACGACGCGCGACTACGACGCGCGGCGCGGCGTCGAGGCCTTCCCCGAGCGAATGGACGAGAACGTCTACTACTGCGGCTTCAACTCCGAGTCGAGCTTCGGCGCGTGGAGCTACCTCGTCGTTCGTCCGGAAGGCGAGGGCGGCAACGTCCTCGTCGATTCGCCGCGGTTCACGCGCCCGCTCGTAAAGAAGATCGAGGCGCTCGGCGGCGTCCGCACGATCTTCCTCACGCACCGCGACGACGTGGCCGACCACGAAAAGTACGCGCGCCACTTCAAGGCCGCGCGCGTCATGCACAGGGACGACAACGCCGCGCGCTACGGCGTCGAGCACGTCGTCGGGGGGGAAGAGGCTGTGCGCTTAGACCGAGACCTCCTCGTCATCCCTACGCCCGGCCACACGCGCGGCCACGCCGTCCTGCTCTACCGCGACAAGTACCTCTTCACCGGCGACCACCTCGCCTGGTCGCCCGCGCGCCGGGCGCTCACGGCCTTCCGCAGCGCCTGCTGGTACTCGTGGCCCGTGCAGACGCGCTCGATGCGCCGCCTCCTCGGATACCGCTTCGAGTGGGTGCTGCCCGGCCACGGCCGCATACACCACGACACGGCTTCCGCGATGCGCAGACATCTGGAAGACTGCGTGAGGTGGATGGAGTCTTTCGGCTAGGGGGCGGGTTCGGGCACGGGCGGCTTTTCGGCCGGCAGTCTGAGACGGCCCGCGGCCGCGGGGAAGAGTATCTTGAGCTTGGCCGGGTCGACGCTGCTCCCGCTCACGAACTTCCACCTTCTGCCGCCGTCGGCCGAGACGCCGATCATATAGGTTTCGCTGACCATGACGCCGCCGGGCGTGCGCGCCCTCAGCTTCCCGGGCACGACCGCGTAGGTCTCGCGGCCGACGTTCAGCACCTGCGTCGGCGCTTCGTTGACGTAGGAGAGTAGCTCGAAGCCCTGCGCCTTCATCTCCGCGACGCCCTGTCGCAGAAAGGCGATGAGCTGTTCGCGCCCGCCGACCTTCGCCAGAAGCTTCGGGTGCGTGTAGTCGGCCAGGCGGGCGAAGTCTCCTTCGACGAAAGCCCGGCCGCACTCGTCGGCCTGCGCTTTCAGTTGCGCGGCCGCGGCGGCGCCGAGCCGCGCCTGACCGGCGGCGGTCGCGGCGGTCATAGAGATAAGGATTGTCGTAAGGATGACTTTCATCGTGCGTATCGGCCTGCTTAGGTTAGGCGACTGACGGCGGCGGCGGTCGAAGCTTTCGGCCTCAAGGCATCTCGGCGAGCTTGGCGCGGAGGTCTTGGGTCTCCTGGCTCTGCGGCGCGATGCGCGAAAGCTGTTCGACGGCCTCTGAGAGGAGCGCCTTGTCCTGCTTGCGGAGGGCGGCGGCGGCGATGTTCTTCCAACTGTTGAGGTGGTCGGGGTCGAGCGCGATTGACTTGCGGTACTCGGCGACGGCGCGTTCGTAGTCGCCGCGGTTGAAGTGCGTGTTGCCGAGGTCTGTGCGCACGTCGGGCGAGTTGGGCTTGACGGCGAGCGCGCGCTCGTAGAAGGTCTGCGCCGCGGCGTAGTCGCTCGCGTCGTACTTGGCGTTGCCCGACAGGACGAGCGCGTCGAAGTCGTTGCCCTTCAGCTTGACCGCGCGGTCGGCGTAGAGCGCCGCCTTGTCGTTGTCGTGCAGGCCGTAGAAGACGCGCGCGGCCTCCAACTGCGTCTGGAAGTCCTGCGGCGCGCGGTCGGCCTTGTCCATCGCGCCCTGCGCCTCGGCCGAGGTCGAGGCCGGGGAATCGCCGCCGCCCGCGCCGGGGACTTCCGGGTGGCCCGGCGGCAGCTCGCCGCCCATCTGGTCGGGGCCGAGCGGGCGCGCGTCGCCGCCGCCGGCCGCCGCCGACCGCGCCTGCGCGACCTGCGCCCGAGGCTCCGTGATGGCGTTGGTGATTAAGAACCCGACGATGAAACCGAGGACGATGCCGAGCGCGCAGAGGAGAAGATTCTTAGACATATAAGGTGACCCGGCGGGATGATAGCACACGCCCGACGCTGCCGCCCCGGCGGGGCATCGCCGGCGCGGCCGTCGGCAACCAAAGTGGGGGCGAACGACAGGGCGGGGGCTGTATCACGGGCGCCGCGCGCGCCACTGTTATGAAGGGCAAAGCAGGTTGCCGACCCGCGCGCATTTGGTTATTATTCGGGGCGCACACGGTTTGGCGTCATCACTCGGGAAATTGCCCCGCGGGCCTCTTTCGTTCCGTTTCGGTTCGCCGCCCCTTTCATCAAAATGTCAGCCATCGAAGAGACTAACGTTCTACCACGTGGCGGCACGACCGCGTCGAAGGAATCCCCCTCGGCGACGGAGAGGGTCGTGCTCGCGGCCGTCGGCGCGGTCATCGCGCTGTTGCCCCTGGTGCTGAGCAAGGCCCTGCCCGGCACCTTCGGCGAGGGCCTCTACAGCCCGACATACGCGGTCGCCACCCTCATCGTCACGGGCTGCGTCGCCTGGCTCGGGGGTAAGCAGACGCTCGACCTGCTCAGCTCGGTGCGCTTCGGCATCGTCCTGCTGGTCATGCTCGCCGCGGCCTGCATGGTCGGCATGCTCATCATGCAGCAGAACGTGGACGGCTTCGACAAGTATTTCGCCGCCCTGACGCCCGCGTCGAAGTTCCTCCTCGGCAAGCTCGGCATCTTCGACATCTACCACGCCTGGTACTTCAACGCGCTGCTGCTCGTCCTCTCGCTCAACATCGTGCTCGCCTCCATCGACCGCTTCCCCGGCGCGTGGACTTTCATCTCGCGCAAGAAGCTGGACGCCTCGGCCCACTGGCTGCGCGGGCAGAAGCCGAGCGCGACCGTGATGCTGAGCGCCGACAGTCAGGAGGAGGCCGTCAAGCGCGTCGCCGAGGCCTTCCGCCGGTCGCGCATGAAGCCGGTCGTGACGGAGAAGAAGGGGAAGACCTACGTCTTCGGCGAGCGCGGCGCTTGGAACCGCCTCGGCGCGTACGCCGTCCACGTCGCCCTGCTGACCATCTTCTTCGGCGGCTTCCTGACCTCGATGTTCTCGGTCAACGGGCAGATGCCCCTGGAGCCGGGCGCCACCTCGAACGAGCTGACCGAGACGGTCTTCGACCTCGACCAGCTCTCGCGCTCCGTGCGGCAAATCCCGTTCGATGTCGAGTGCACGGACATCGAGCAGAAGCTCATCCGCAAGGAGGGCGCCATCAGCTCCGACAACACGCTCGACTGGCTGACGCGCATCAAGATTAAAGACCCCGAGCGCGGCGAGACCGAGGCGCTCGTCCACCTCAACCGGCCCTACGACTACCGCGGCTACCGCTTCTTCCAGGCCAGCTTCATCGCCGACGGTAAGGCGCGCAACATCAAGCTCCAGGTCACGCCGCAGGCGGGCGGCCAGCCGCAGGAACTGACCATCCCGCGCGACGGCGCGGCGGCCCTGCCCGACGGGACGCGCGTCGAGTTCAAAGACTTCGCGGCGAACTTCACCGTCGGCGGCAACAGCACGGAGACGGACGGGAGCGTCTACAACCTCCCGGCGGCGACGCTGGCCGTCACGGCGCCCGGCGCCGCCGCGCCGACCCGCGCCTTCGCCTTCACGCCCGAGATGGCCGAGCGCGCCCCGTTCGCGCGCCAGCCCGTCGCGGGCTACACGTGGCGGCTCGTCGATTTCGAGAAGGCGCCGCGCGCCCACATCCTCGCCGTCCAGAAAGACCCGGGCTCGAACGTTGTTTACGTCGGCTTCGCGCTGCTCGCGCTCACGCTCAGCGCCGTCTTCTTCTTCTCGCACGAGCGCGTCTGGGCGCAGGTCGAGGGGAAGGGGGACGGCCGCTTCGAGGTGGTGACGGGCGGCAACACGAACAGGAACCAACTTGGCTTCGAAGACCGCTTCTGGCAGCTCGCCGCGTCAATCGGCGGCGAGCTCTCGGACGCGAAGTCGGCGAAGCCGGCGAGGTGATAAAGCGATGAGCGAAGTTTTGAAGCAGCCGGCCGTCCTCGGCGCGCCGGAGGTGAACTTGAAGGGGGCGCGGCTCTCGTCCTACCTGCCCGCGGCCATCGCACTCGCGGGCGCGGTCGCGCTGATGCTCCTGCGGATTCAGTGGGGCCCCGCCGGCATCGTCAGGTCGGACAGCGGGCTGATGCTGTGCGCGCTCGCCGCGTACCTCATCGCCGCCGTCTTCTACCTGACGAACCTCTACGCGCCCTCGACGACCTTCGAGAAGATCGGCCTGGGCAGCGCGACCGTCGGGGTGATGATGAACCTCGGGAGCTGGCTCGTCCGCTGGGTCGCCTACCGCGAGCACGACGTGGCCATCTGGCTCCAGCAGGGCAAGCCGCAGGCGGAGTGGCCGTGGGTCTTCCGCAACATCCCGTTCGCGAACCTTTACGATTTGTCGCTCGCGTTCGCCTTCGGCGCGGGCATCACGACGCTGCTCATCGCGCACCGGAAGAACTTCCGCTTCCTCGGCGCGGTCTCTCTGCCGCTGGCGTCGCTGATCCTGATCCTGGCACGCTTCATCGGCAGCGAGATCGGCGGCCTCCAGCCCGTGCTCGACTCCTACTGGCGGCCGATTCACGTCGGCATCGCGTCGCTCTCGTACGGCATCGCGCTCGTCTGCTTCGCGACGGCGGTCGTCTACCTCCTGAAGGACGGCGTGAAGACCGAGGCGATGGCCGTCTGGTCGAGCATCTTCGGCGTGGCCGTCATCGCGACCGTGAGCAAGGGGAGCGTGCTGTGGCTCGGGTCGGTGGGCTGGGGCTTCGAGACGGCCAACTTCGGCTCCTACGGCTCGGCCATCTTCATGCCGCCCCGCTTCGCCATGCCCCTGCGCGCGGAGGTGCCGTACGTCGGCTGGCTGCTGGTCGGCGCGGGCATCCTGCTGCTGGCCGTCGTCGCGCTCTTCTGCCGCTACCTCTACAGGGACGACCAGAGCGCGCAGAGGCTCGGCCATCACGTCCTGAAGGCCGCGCTCCTCTTGCAGGCGCTCGCCATCGTCGTCATGGTCTGGCAGGTCAAGTCCGTGACGAGCGTCGTGGCCTGCGCCGACGGCGCGCGACCGGCCGGGACGGCCTGCGTGAGCCGTCAGGGCTACTACATGTTCTGGAAGGAGATGGCGCAGAGTCAGGGGATGCGTCCCGAAGAGGTGCTGCGCGTCCCGCGCGCCGAGGCCGAGCGGAGGGCCGCGGCCTTCGTCCAGGAGAATCAGGGCCAGTTCTTCCTGAGCCTCAACGCCAACCCGGTCGAGCTGGCGATGCTCATCACCGCGTTCGCGGCGACGCTCTTCGTCATCATCTTCAGCTTCCGCACGGAGAGGCTGCGCGAGGCGCTGCCCGACAAGGAGAAGATCGACAGCCTGATGTACAAGACGGGCGGCGTGACCTTCGCGGGCCTCGCCCTGCTTTTGATGACGGGCGCGATCTGGGCGAACGAGTCGTGGGGGCGCTACTGGGGCTGGGACTCGAAGGAGACGGGCGCGTTCGTGGCGTGGCTGACCTACGGCGGCTTCCTCCACGTGCGCATCTCGCGCGGCTGGACGGGGCGCGCCGCGGCCTACTTCGCCGTCGTCGCCTTCCTGCTCATCGTCTTCACCTACCTCGGCGTCAGCTACCTGCTGCCGGGCCTGCACTCTTACGCGTGAGGAGGGTCTTGGGTGCTGGGTGCTAGGTGCTGGGTAAAACCTGTTCTTCCCGAGCACCCGGCGCCCAGCACCCAGCACCCCTTTTATGAACAGAGAGAACTTCCTCTTCGCGGCGGTCGGGCTGCTGCTCGGGTACATCGTCGCGTTCCACCTCGTCGTGTACGTGAACCAGAATCACGCCGCGCCGGCCGCGGGCGTTGCGGGCGCTTCCGCGGCGGAAGGGCTGCCGGCGGATCACCCTTCGGTCTCGGGCGAAGGCGGGGCGGAGAGGCGGCAGCTCCTGGCGGACGCGGAGCGGGCGGCGGGCGAGGCGCGCAAGACGCCGGACGACTTCGACGCGCAGGTCAAGGCCGGCGAGGGCTACTTCCGCGCGGGCAGCTTCGAGGACGCCATCGACTTCATGACGCGCGCCAACAAGCTGCGCCCCGACGACTACTCGACGGTCGTCCGCCTCGGCAACTTCTACTCGTCGGCGGGCCGCTTCGAGGACGCGGCGCGCTGGTACACGGCCGCGCTCGCCAAGCGCCCCGAAGACTGCGACGCGCGCTCCGAGCTGGCGCTCACCTTCTTCCTGCGCAAGCCGAGCCAGCCCGAAAGGGCCGTCGGCGAGCTGCGCCGCTGCCTCGACAAAGACCCGAACCACGTCCCGAGCCTGCACAACCTCGCGCTGATGCTCATGGAGACGAAGCAGTACGCCGAGTCTGAGGCCACGCTCGCGCGACTTGAGAAGTTGGACCCGACGTACGAAGACCTCCCGCGCCTGCGCGAGCGACTCCGCGCCGCCCGCGCGGGCGCGCAGCAGAAGTCGCCGACCGACTGACCCGGACAAACCCGATGAGAGCTGGACGACGCACACTCCTTCTGTGGGCCGCGTTGTTATCGAGCACACTTCTCGCCTCCGCCGCGCGCGCGCAGGGGCCGCCCGTCGCCGCCTGCCAGCCGACCCCGACGCCCGTCGTCGTCAAACCTGACGCAAACGCCGCCGCGACCAACGACGCGGGCGGCATCCGCGTCTTCCTCTACGACGCGGAGAAGAAGCCGCTCGCGCGCAAGCGCTTCTACCTCCTCCGCCGCAGCGCCTTCTCGGCGGGACTCGACTGGGCTTCGATGCCGAAGCGCGCCGACTTCCTCCAGGGCGCGAGCCCGCAGCTGCGTGAGTGGCTCGCGCGCCACGACTGCGACTCGCTCTACTGCCCCGAGTTCGAGGCGGAGTTCCCCGAGGCGGTCAAGACCGTCCCCGAGTTCAAGCGCGCGTACGACGACGGCCTGCGCAAGTACCGCAGCGAGAAGCTCGCGCTCAAATGGCTCACCGTCAACTTCCCCTTGAAGAACGTCCGCACCGAATACTACAAACGCAAGAAGGCGTGGCTCGACCGCGCGGAGCAGCAGGCGGGCGCCGTCGTGTCCTTCATGACGGACGACAAGGGGCGAGCCATCTTCACGGGCTTCCAAAGGGGCGACTACTACATCTCCAACCTCTTCCCCTTCGACGAGGGCGGCCCCGTCTGGGACTGCAAGGTCATGACGCTCCCGCCCAACCCGCGGCAGCTCTGGGCGGTAAGCTACGTCCTTTCGAACAGTAGGCAGTAGGCAGATGGCAGCAGGCAGTTCTTACCTTAACTGCCTGCTGCCTACTGTTCCGAAGATTTCTGTTGTCAGCCTTTCGTCGTGTGTGCTACTACAAAGCGCGGCAAGCTCTTCAACCGACGGATGAAGCGAACGACACTGACGCTCCCCCTTCTGCTCGTGGCGGCCCTCGCCGCCGTCGTCTGCGCGCGCGTCTCCGGCGCGGGCGGGGAGCCGCAGCGCAGGCGGGCGACGACGCAAAGGCGCGCCGCGCCCGCGCAAAGGCCCCGCGTCGATTACACGCGCTTCTCGCACGCGACGGCCGCGCACCGCAAAGACTCCTGCGCCTCCTGCCACAAGAACCCGAGCGACAACTGGGCGCAGGTGCGGGACGCTTCGTCCTCTTTCCCGGACATCACCGACTACCCCGAGCACGACTCCTGTCTGAGCTGCCACCGCCAGCAGTTCTTCCGCGGCGCGCGCCCCGCCATCTGCGCCGTCTGCCACAGCGTCGTCTCGCCGCGCAACGGCGCGCGCTTTCCCTTCGCCAACCCGGCCGACGCCTTCGCGCGCTCCGAGAAGGGGAAGGCCGAGGCCTCCGAGTTCTCCATCAACTTCCCGCACGACATACATCAGGACGTGATGGCGCGCGCCGACGCGCCGGACGGGGCGGGAGTCCGCTTCGTCCGCGCGGCCTTCAAACAGGAGACGCCGAAGCCCTCGAAGCCGAACAGCTGCTCCGTCTGTCACGTGACCTACTTCAAGCCGGCGCCGCCTTCGGCCGCGCCCTCGCCCACGCCGGCACTCCCGGCCGGCCTCCTGAAGACGACGCCGACGGGGCACGACTCCTGCTTCAACTGTCACTGGCAGGACGGCGGCGAGAAGCCCCTCTCGAACGACTGCGCGGGCTGCCACAAGCCTCTGCCGAACAACTCGACGCGCCCCGAGCCGAAGGGCAAGGACGCGGACGCGCAGTTCGCCGCGCGCGAAGGGTTCACAGACCCCTTCGTCGTCAGGAAGCTTCTGCGCAGGGACTCGGTCATCTTCGCCCACGACGAGGAGCGCCACCGCGAGATCGACTGCGCGACCTGCCACACGCGCATCCCATCGCTCAACACGCTCGACGAGACGACGCTGAAAGTTCCGATCCTTTCGTGCGGCGCCGGCACCTCCTGTCACGTCGGCGCGAAGCCGAAGAAGATTCTCAACGAAGAGGTGGACAAGAAGCTGGCCGACCCGAGCTTCCAGTGCACCAAGTGCCACTTCAACCTCGGGCGCGAGAAGCCGCCCAAGTCACACCTCGACGCGACGGGGAAGTAGTCCCATGAGAGGCGGACAGTGAGCGAAGCCGAAGCAGAGAGAAGGGAACGGCGGCGCGGCCCGCGGGTGCTGGCGGCGTGCGCCTTCGCGTCGTTGCTGCCGTTCGTCCTCGCCTCTTACAACCGGACGCCCGCGTCCCCTGCGTCTCCCGTCGCCGCACCGTTAGTTGCGGTCGAGCCGCAGGGCGGAGACGCGTCGCGCTTCTCGCATTCGCTTGAGAAACACTCGTCCCTCGCCTGCGCCTCCTGCCACGAGCGTCCGGACAACTCGCCGACGCCGCGCTGGCCCGGACACAAGGCCTGCACGGACTGTCACGTCCAGCAGTTCGTCACGCAGGGCGGGCAGCTCTGCCTCAACTGCCACACGAACGTCGAGGGCAACAACCCGCCGCTCAAAGCCTTCCCCGGCCTCGCCGAGTTCAACATGCGCTTCGACCACGCGCGCCACGCGGCGGGCGGCGGGCGGCCCGAACAGGGCTGCGCCTCCTGCCACCGCCCCCTGCGGCGCGCGGCAGCGCTCGGCATCCCCGCCGGCGCCCCCGCGCACGAGAACTGTTATAGCTGCCACACGCCGCAGGCGCGCGGCTCCGCGGGCGACATCGCCTCCTGCTCGACCTGCCACACGCGCGGCGGCTACCGGCGCACGCCGACCACCGCGCGCGCCTACTCGGTCAGCTTCAGCCACGCCACGCACGGGGCGCGACAGGGGATGCGTTGCGACGACTGCCACCAGGTGCGGGCCGGCGCGGGCCAGGGCCGCCAGGTCACCTCGCCGCAGCCGACGCAGCACTTCGGCTCTGCGCGCGCGCAGAACTGCATGACCTGCCACAACAACCGACGCGCCTTCGGCGGCGACGACTTCGCCGACTGCAAGCGCTGCCACAAGGGGCAGACCTTCCGGTTTTGAAGCTGTCAGCGGTCAGCCTTCAGCTCTCGGCCAGACAAACCATGCAACCTTTAACGGAATCCACTTATCGAAGCGAGGGTTTGGCTGAAAGGCTGAAAGCTGAACGCTGACAGCTTCAAAAAGTTTGACAAGGCCGGAATGCGCGTCTATAAAGGGCGAGGCCAGTCTCTCCCGCCGCGAAGCTCTTTTGACGACAAGGCAGGGCTTGAAACCCGAGGACAGATAAACATGAAACTCTTCATCGCGTCGGCCGCGCTCGCATGCTTTCTGTGCGTGATGGGCTGCAACAACGGTGCGCTGCGTTCGGGCGCGGCCTCGCTCGCCGCTGCGGTCGAGCAGGCGCCGAAGGACACTTACGTGCTCTCGACCGACTCCAAGAAGGACAAGACGAAGAGCCTCCCCGTCCCGTTCAGCCACGTCAACCACACGACCAAGAACTACAGCGTCGACGGCACCAAGCCCATCGGCTGCGTCGAATGTCACCACACAGACCAGCCGGCCGCCGAGGCCGCCAAGCACCCGCCGCTCAAGTCGGCGCACCCGGCCGACCGCACCGTGACCTTGACGGCCGAGACGGTCAAAGACGCGAAGACGCCCGAGGTGCCGACCTGCCGCGCCTGCCACGCGCAGGAAGGCGACAAGCCGAAGCTCCTGGCCGCCATCCCCGAGGTCACCTACGAGGGCGACACAGACCCGACCGTGCTGACCAACGAGCTGGCCTACCACAACAACTGCAACGGCTGCCACGACAAGGCCACGGAACTGCGCAAGCTTAAGACCGCGCCCACCAACAACGAGTGCGCGAAGTGCCACACCGGCGCCAAGTGAGCGCGCCTTCGAGTCGGAGCGTTGACGCCCGCCCGAGTCGTGTGACTTGGGCGGGCGTTTCTGTGTATCATCGTCCGGCTAACAACTTCCCGTTCCGGAGTCCTGACTGATGCGAAAGCCATTCATCCCCGCCGCCTTTCTGTCCGCCCTGTTCCTGACCTCGTGCGGAGGCGGCGCGCCGGCCCCGTCCGCCGCGCGCAACGCGAACGCGACCGCCAGCGGCAACGCGCAGACGAGCATCCAGCACGGCCCGAGTTCTTCGAACCCGGGCGTCACCGCCTCGCACGGCGGCACGACGGGGGCCGCGCCTTCGGCGGCGGACGCGGCCTCGGAGCGCGCGCTCGTGGACACGAAGGAGCTGGACGCGCGCATCAAGTCCGCGGCCGAGAAGGCCAGGGCGTCCGGCGCCTCCGCCTCCGACAAGAAGGCCGCGGCGGACGCCTACCTCGCGCGCGGCAACGTCTACTGGAGCGGCGGCAACCCCAAGCTCTACAAGTACGCGCTCGCGGACTTCAGGAAGGTGCTCGCCTACGACCCCTCCAACGACGAGGCCAAGCAGAAGATCGACACCATCGTCGGCATCTACCAGAGCATGGGCCGGCCCGTCCCCGAAGTGCCGGACGAGCCGTAAGGCGAGTAGGCAGTAGGCAGATGGCAGTAGGCAGTTAGCGCATAGGCAAAGTAGTTGAAGGAGTCGGGGGAGGCGAGTTGCGAAGCTCGCCTCCCCCGACTCCTTCAACGCCCTTCTTGTTCTTAACTGCCTACTGCCTACTGCTCTGCTTCACCCGATCTTGATGCCGATGGATTCGAGGAACTTGGTCGGGCGGTCGCCGCCGATCATGGCGAAGATGAAGTCGTTGGGGAGGGTGGCCTTGACCTCGCCGGTGCGCGCGTCCTGGAGCACGACCTCGTCGTCGCGGATCGCCTGGATGGTGGTGCTGAAGAAGGCCTTGATCTTCCCCTCGTCGATGCAGTCGTAGACCTGCAGCTTGTTGCCGAACTTGAGGTCGTTCTTCATGTCCGAGCGGATGACGAGCGTCACGTCGTTGATCTCGGAGTCGGGGCGGAACGTGATGCGGTCGCCCTGCCGCGTCGCCACCAAATCCACCGCCGCCTCGACCGCCGAGTTGCCCGCGCCGACGATGATGACGCGCTTCCGGCGGTAGGCCGAAGGGTCGGTCAGCTTGTACTTGACCTTGTCCTCCGTCCGGCCGTCGCGCGTCACCTGCATGTTCTCGCCCTCTATCTTCAGACGCATCGGCGTCCCGCGGTTGCCGAGCGCGAGCACGACGCGCCGCGCCCTGTACGTCACCTGCTGCTTCGTCTCGACGCCGCGCTCGGTCTCGACGACGAAGTAGTCTCCGTCCGCCGCGCGCCGCACGGACTTGCAACTCTCCTGCTCGTTGACGCGGACGCCGGCCGCGTGCATCGTGCGCACCCAGTCCGAGAGCAGCTCCTCGCGCTGCAACCCAGCGCCCTCAGGGCGGATGCCGCCGCGCGGCTCCATCGTCTCGGGCTTGAAGAAGACGTACTTGTTCGCGGGGTAGGCCTCGATGGTGGCGAGCACCTTGTCCTGCTCTATCGCGGCGTACCTGAGGCCGAACCCCTGGGCGGTGACGGCGGCCGAGAGGCCTGCGGGGCCGACGCCGACGATGAGGAGGTCGACCTCGGCCTTCGGCTCGGGCGGCGCGCCGCCTCTCAGCTCGTCGTGGATGAACTTGACGCAGTCGGAACCCTCGTTCGTCGCGTTCTTGATGAGCGGCGTGCCCGACACGTCGCCGACGATGTAGCAGCCGGGCACGTCGGTCATGAACCGCGCGTCGCGGTTGGGCACCTTGCGCGGCGGAATCTTCTTGGTCGTGTTGACGACGATGCAGGCCTTCGGGTTGACGGGGCACTCGACCTGGCAGGACGTATCCTCCATGCACTGGTCGCTGGCGACCGGCGTGGCGACGCCGCCCACGATGGCGAGCACGTCGTGCGGGCACGCGTCCACGCAGGCGTGGCAGCCGATGCAGCGCTCCGTGATGACGACGGGGTGCGGGTAGGAAGGCCCGTCCGGGTCGTACTTTTCGAGCTGCTCCGCGGTGAGCTTGATGCGGCCGTCGTCCTCCTCCGGGTGCGGCGGGAGCGGCTCTTCCAGCAGCAGGCGCGCGCGGCGCGAGTCGCGCAGCGCGAAGAGGACGCCCAAAAGCAGCAGCACCAGCGCGACCGAGGCCCAGCCCCACCACGGCAGTCCGCCGAAGAAGCTCTTGCTCGGGTCGGCCGTGAAGACGTTGACGGCCGATAGCAGCGACAGCAGCGCGATGATGACGAGTAGCTGTGATCTCTTCATACTAAGAACAGTAGGCAGTAGGCAGTAGGCAGCTGGCAGTTAAAAGCATGCTTCAGGAAATTCCGGTTTGACTTGCAACATCCTTAACGCGGAGCGAACTGCCTACTGCCTACTGCCTACTTTTTCAATTCGTCGTCAGATTCGGCGAGGCGGCCGAGAGGTCGTTCAGGAGCGCGCGCCCCCACTCGCGCCGCGCCTGTGGGTGCTGGACGTGGCAGGAGATGCAGTTCGGGCGGTCGGCCGCCAAGACCTTCTCGAACTTGCCGCCGCGGTCGCCGTTGTGGCAGGTGGCGCAGGTCTGGCGCGGCGTCTCGCGGTCGAGCGGCGCGAAATTATTGTGGCAGGACGAGCAGGACAGCTCGCCGTCCTTGCCCGGCAGGCCGCCGACTGCCTTGACGCGGTGGATGTGCAGCGCGTGGAACTCGGCGCTGCGGCGCAGGTCGTCGGGGTCGCGGTTGGCCGAGCCGGGGCCGACGAGCAGCGAGCCGCGCACGGTCTGCTCGATCTTTCGCAGCGCGGCGGACTTCTGCGCCCACTCCTCGTCCGCCAGGCCCATCCAAGTCCACTTGCCGTTCACGACCGGGTAGCCGTACGTGCCGCCGTGCGGCGTGCCGACCGCGCGGCCGTTGTAGGTCTTCTTGTTCGAGTCGGCGTGGCAGGCCGTGCAGGTCTGCAGGCTCGCGACGTTGGGGCGGAACTCCGTCCCCTGGTGCTCGACGTGGCAGTCGTTGCAGCCGATGCCGGCCTGCACGTGCGGCTCGGTGACGGTCGCCTTGAAGCCGGACGCCTGGTGGCAGGACGCGCAGTTCTTCTCCACCTTCGAGGTCAGCGCGTGGCAGGTCGTGCAACTGCCCGCGTTGACGCGCGCGGCGATGGGCGGCTGCGAGCGGATCGTGCGCGAGGCGTGCGCGGCCGAGACGGGCGCGGGCGCGTAGGCTTCGGCGTAGACGTAAGCCGCGACGGCCGAGAGCGCGAGGATGAGTGCCGTGCCCCAGACGAAGACGGAGACGGGCCACGGGCGGACGAGGTCGCGCGTCGGCGTCCAGTTGAAGCGCGCCTTGCCGAGCACGCGCATCGGCTTCTGCGGCCGGAGCGGCGAGACGCGCTGCATCTTGCCGGCCTCGCGCTTACGCTTCTCCCAGAAGACGTTGAGCGCCTGCGAAAGCTCGGACGTGCCGGTCGGACGCTTCTTGAAGGGCGTCGGGCCGGTCGGCGTCTCGATGCGGTGCATCGAGTCCGAGACGTTGGTCGTGACTTCGAGCGTGACGGTGAGGCGCAGGGCGTCGGCGACGCGTTTGACTTCGAGGAAGAAGGGGCCGATCTGGATGAGGTCGCCGTCGGCGAGCACCTCGCCCGTCTCGGTCGCGACGACGCGGCCGTTGAGGGTCGTGCCGCTGGAGCTGCTGAAGTTGTAGAGGTAGAAGAGCCCCTCCGCCGACGTGATGCCGGCGTGCAGGCGCGAGACCGAAGGGTGGTTCAAGACCACCTCGCAGCTCGGCAGGCGGCCGATCTTCAACCCGTCGGTGACGAGGGTCACCGGGTCGACTTCCAGGTCGTCGCGCTCGACGATGAACCGGCTGGACTGTGTCTCCATAGGCGATTTGAAAGTTCAAGTCTGAACTTCGAAAATTGTTCAGCGAACCACGAAGAGAACCACCTGGACGATGTGGACGAGCATGAGCGCCAGCATGAGCGAGGTCGCGACGACGTGCGGCGCGAGCCAGAGCTTGAGGAGCTGGTGGAGGTAGATGAGCGAGTCCACGCGGCGGAGCGTGACGGTCGCCTCGACGGCTTCGAGCAGGAGTTGGCGCGACTCGGGGTCGAGGCTGCGCGCCTCCTCCTCGTAAGTCCCGCGCGCGGCGGCGAGCAGCGCCGTCAGCTCCTCGCGCTTGAGGTACTGGCGCAGGAGGTAGCCGAATGAGAAGACGCGGCCGCGCACCTTCTTGCGGATGAACTCGCGCAGCGCCTCGTTGCTGCGCTGCCCGATTTCGGCGAGCGTCTCGCGCAGCTCTTCGCGGCGCGCGCGCAGGTCTTCGACCAGCAGCGGCTCGCCCTCGATGCTCGTCATGATGCGCGGCGCGACGAGGTAGACGATGGTGCCGAAGAGTCCCGTCACGATGACGGCGTCGAACGTGACCATCAGGAGGGAGGTGAGCAGCCCGCCCGTCGTCTTCCCGCCGTGCAGGAGAAGCACGAGACCCGCAGCCACGCCGAGGTAGACGTGCATCAGCATCCAGTAGCGCAGCGCGCCCGCGCGCCTGCGGTAGACCTGCCGGCGCAGAGGGTACGTCATCACCGCCGCGATGCCGACGAGGCCGACGAGGCCCGTCACCCAGCGCACCGTCAGCCACGTCCCCGCGAGACGTGTGTCAATGCCGAAGCGTTCGAGCGCCCAGACGGAGGCGCCGGTCAGCGCCAAGACCAGCAGCACGCCGAAGACGTGCCAGAGGGTGGCGACGGGGTCGCGCCGGTGTATGTTGCGGCCGATGGCGTGCGTCTGGTCGCGGAAGACGAGGCCGATGCGCCCGTTGACCTCCGAGAAATACTCGCGCGGGTTGACGCGCACGAGCGCGCCCGTCGGGCAGTTCTCCTGGCAGGAGAAGGCTTCCGACTTCGCGCCCGGCGGGTTCAGCTTCGTGCCGGCGCAGAGGTTGCACTTGGTGGCGAGCAGGTTCTCGGTCGCCGTCACCGGCTCGGGCTCCTTCGCGGGCGCGAGGCTCAGCCAGCCCTTGAGCCTCCCGGCGAAGGTCGGCGGCTTCGACACCTCTGCCTTGCGCGGGATCATCGTGATGGCGTTGTAGGGGCACTGCGTGGCGCAGTCGCCGCAGCCGATGCAGGTCTTGGGGTCGATGTCGATCTGGCCGTTGGCGAAGCGGCCGATGGCGCCGGTCGGGCAGCCCGTCAGGCACTCCGGGTCCTGGCAGTGCATGCAGACCGAAGGCACGAGCACCTTCTCGCCCGAGACGCCGCCGTAGTTCTTCGGCCGGCTGATGTGGATGCCGCGGCGCAGCAGGCGCGACTGGCCGTGCACCTGGTGGCAGGCCATCGAGCAGTTGCCGCAGCGCACGCACTTGTCCATGTCCATCACGAGCAGGTTCGTGCCGTCCACGACGCCCGTCCCGATCTCGCGCTCGGTGGCGGCGACGAGCGGCTTGTTCAGCCTCGAAGTGACGGTCACGTCGTCGTCGGCGAGCGAGAAGTCGGAGAAGCCGCGCAGCACCGTGTCGCGCAAAGCGGGGTCTGCGCGCAGCGGCGGCATCGCCACTTCGAGCACCTCCGTGCGCTGCAGGACGACGGCCGTGTAGGCCCACTTCGCGTCGCGCTCGATGCCTTCGAGGCCGAGGCAGTTGCCGGCGCCGAGGAAGTCCACGCCCACGTCCTCCGTCAAGCCCTCGACCGTCAGCTCGCTCACCGTCCCGCCGTAGCCGAGGCCGCGCACGCGCCGCACCCACCCGTTCTTGATGAAGAACGTGCGGTCGATGGAGTCGCCCTCGCGGAAGAGGACGTGGTGCTTGGCGTAGACCATGAAGCGCGCCGACTTGCCGAGCTTGTCGAGGACGGCGGGCGGGAAGTCCTCGCCGGCCGACTGCCCGATGTCGATGAGCGTGCGGCTCAGGCCGTGCTTGCGGTAGTTGGCGTCGAGCACCTGCCCGAACTTCGGGAGCTTGCGCAAAAGTCGCAGGGCCGGGCGCGTCACCTCGAGCACGCGCGCGGGCGCGCCCTCGGGCGCGCGCACCGTCGCGTTGCGCGGCACGCCCGCGAGGATGGACATCTCGCCGAAGCTGACGCCCGGCGGGATGGCGGCCACCTTCCGGTCGGCCCCCGTCTCGCGGTCGCGGACGAACACGTCAAGGCTCCCCTCGACCGTGATGAAGAAGGTGTTGCCGCCCCAGTCGCCCTCGCGGATGACCTCCTCGCCCGGGGCGAACTCGTAGAGGTGGATGTACGGGCCGACCTTCTTGCCCTGGTAGTTCCGCCCGTAGGCGATGACTTCGAGGTCGAGCTCGTGGCGGAAGTGTCCGTCGTGCTTTTCGAGCAGGTCGGAGATGATGTCAACGCCGCGGATGGCTTCGAGGACGGTCTGGTGCTTCTTGATCTCTTTGGGCATGGGCCTGAAACGAAGGCTTTAGAAATGAAGGTGCGACCTGCGAAATGAGTCGGCATTATAGCACCCGGCGGCGAGAATAAAAGGTCGAAAGCTGGGAGCGCGGGCATCCCTGCCCGCCAGCGTGCGTCAGCACGCTGACCGTCTCCCTCTTCACCTCGACGTTGAGTTGTAAAGTCTCAGCTTTCGCGCTGCGCGCTCAGGCGGGCAGGGATGCCCGCGCTCCCAGCTTTACGCGGCTTTTTTGGAACCCCCGCGGGCGGGGCGGCGTGTAAGGGGACGTGCCGGGCGGGGGAGAGTGTATAATTCCGGCGCGAGGTCTCCCCGGCCGGTTTCGAAACAAGGCAGGCCCCACTTTCCGGATGAGCGCGATCTCCTCCACGGACGAGCTGGTCTTCTCCGTCGCATCGGCGGGGGCGCCCGTCCGCGCGGAGGCGGCGGTCGGCGAGATGACCGACCACGGGCTGCTTGAGGCGACGAAGACGGGCGACGACGCGGCCTTCGCCGAGCTGGTGCGGCGCTACCGCAACCAGATCACGAACTACGTCTACCGGATGACGAACGACTACGACCTCGCGGTCGATCTGGCGCAGGAGACGTTCATGCGGGTCTACGCGGCGGCCGAGCGCTACCAGACCTCTTACGCGTTCTCGACCTACATCTACCGCATCGCCACGAACCTGGCGATCTCGGAGCTGCGCCGCCGCAAGCGCCGCCGCCTCGTCTCGCTCTCGACCTTCTTCGGCGAGCGCGAGTCGCCGAACGACACCTGCGAGCTGGACATGCCCGACAAGGGGCCGCTCCAGGACGTGACGTTCGTCGAGGACGAGAGGCGCGCGGCCGTGGCGCGGGCTATCGCGACGCTGCCCGAGAAGTACCGCGCGCCGCTCGTGCTGCGCGACGTGGAGGAGCGCAGCTACGAGGAGATCGCCTGCATCCTCAGCATGAACGAGGGCACGGTCAAGTCGCGCATCAACCGCGCGCGCGGCTTCCTGCGCGACAAGCTGCGGGCGTACCTGTAAGGAACTGTTTTATGTCCGAGTGCAAAGCTTTCCGACGTGAGATCGACGGGGCCGCCGAAGGGGGCGCGCCGAGCACGGGCCTGCGGGCACACGTCGCCGCGTGCCGCGCGTGCGCCGAAGAGCTGCGCGAGCGCGAGTCCGTGCGCGCGCTGGTCGGCGGCCTGGGCAGAGTCCCCGCGCCCACGGACTTCGAATTCCGCCTGCGGGCGCGGATGGCCGCGGCGAAGGCGGACGGCCGTGGCAGGCGCTTCGGCGGCGCGCGCTGGCTCTACGGCTTCGCGCCGGTCGCCGTCGCCGCCTGCTTCGTCCTCGTCTCCGCGACTCTCTATTTCAGGCAGGCGGCGCGGCCTACTTCAAACGACGCGCCCGTCGTCGCTTCCTCGCCCACGCGGGGCGCAGAGCCAGTCCAGGTGGCTCCCGTCAACGGAGCTTCGGACATTCCCGTCGCGCCGGCAGCCGCCGGCAATCGCGCTACCCAGTCGAGACAGATCGAGGTCGCCTCTTCTTCGAAGCCTCCGAAGTCGATGCGCCAGGCGGGCACGCGTTTCAGGCAGCCGCGTGAAGTCGTGCTCAAGGACGAACCGCGGGCGAGCGAGGCGCAGCGCACGGAGGAGTTCAGCAGTACGGCGGCGCCGGTCATCACCCTGAAGGCCTCCAACGAACCCCTGCGCGTGATTCTGAGGGACGAGCGCGGGGCCGAGCGCGTCGTGCCGATGCGCTCCGTCAGCTTCGGCTCGCAGGACTTTCTCTCTCGCGGCGCGGCCGCCAAGCCCGCCGCCGCCGTCGAACCCGGAGGTGTCTGGTAGTAGCCCGATGAAGTACACGGACTACATACGTGCCATCGCCGAAGGCGCACGCGGCACGCGCGCAACGCTCGCGCTCTGCCTGTTTCTGCTCTGTCCCGCCGCCGCGCGTGCACAAGAGGTGACGCCGCCCGCGCCCTCAAGAATGACGCCGCCGCCGGCCGCCCCTGTGGCCCCGGCCGCGCCCGCTGCGCAGACGAGACCGAAGACTCCCGCGCGCAATCCGCGCCCCGTGCTCGCGCCGACCGCGCCTGCGCCCGCCGCGCGAACTCCGCCGCCAAACGTAGCGCCCGCCGCGCCGCTGGCTCCTCGCATGCCGCGCGAGGTCGTGACGGTCATACACCGCCTGAGCGGCTGGAAGCTGCTCGCGTGGCTCGCGACGAGCGGGCCGCCCGCGCTCGAACTCGACGAGTGGCCTTCGGCTTCTGACTCGCACACGAACATCGTCGCCGGCTACGTCTACGGCGACGGCCGCAGCGTCGTCGCGCGGCTCCCGCAGGCGGAGGTCGAGCTGGAAGCCTTCGAAGCGCCCAGCACGCCGCCGCCCTTCCTCGCGCCGGCCGCAGACCGCGCGCCGGCCGAGCCGGAGTACACGCTCGTCACCCCCGACGGCAGGCACGTCGAGGCGAAGTTCATCGGGGTCGATTCTTCGACCGGCCTCGCGATGCTGGAAGCGGGCGAGCCGCTCCTCAAGGGCGAGCCCGAAGGCGACCAGGGCGACACGGACGACCCGATGGTCGGGCAGCGCGTGCGCCTCTACGCGCCCATCCCGGCCGAGGCCCCGGCGGCGCCCGCCGCGCCGAACGCGCCTCCGGCGCCGCCGCCGAATGCGAGCTACATCTACCTCAGCATCGACCAGAAGGAGGGCCGCCTGACGCACCTCGTCCGCGCGCCCTCGGGCAGGCTTTCGAGCGTCGTGGTGAGCGCGGACGTTTCGCCCGAGTGGGTCGGCGCGGTCGCGGCCAACGAGCTGGGCGAGGTCGTCGGCATCGTCTCGCAGAGCCGCGACGGCGAGACGCGCGTCGTCCCGATGACGACCGTGCGCGAAGCCTGCGCGCGCGTGCTCAAGCTCCGCGGCACGGTGCCGCAGCCGTGGCTCGGCGCGCGCGGCGACGCGGCGGCGCAAGCCCCCCTGTATAAGTGGAAGGACTTTGGCTGGCCGCAGGAGTTCGCGCGCTCGTTCATCGTGAAGAGTCAGGGAATCCTGCTCGACTCGGTCGCGCCGGGGACGCCGGCCGCGCTCGCAGGACTCCGCGCCGGCGACCTCATCACGAGCGTCGGCCCGCGCGCAGTGCGCAACAACGAAGACTTGTCGATGACACTGAAGGAGGCCGGCGTCGGCACCGTAGTTGACTTTACGGTCTGGCGCGCGGCGACGCCCGAGCCGCTCAAGGTTTCGGTCGAGCTGAAGGGCGTGAAGAACCCGGCGCAGGCGACGGCCGAGGCGGAGCGGAGCGCCCTGCGCGCGAGCCTGCTCGGCTCGCAGCGCGAGATACGCGAGATGCGCGCCGCCGAGCGCCGCCTGCGCGGCCAGTCCGCTGAGGCTCAGGCGCGCGCCGGCGAACTCACACTCATCGCCCAGCGCATCGCCGCCGCCGAGGAGCGGAGCAAGCGCCTGCGCGAGCAGTTCGAACAGGCGCAGCAGCAGCTCGTCTTCAGCCAGAAGGGGGCGCAGGTGCTCTTGGGGCCGCAGGCCCTCGCGGGGCCGGAGGCGCGCGCGCGCGACATCGCCGTCACGACGCGGCTCAGGACGTACGGCCTGCACGCCATCGGACTCTCTTCGCGCAGCGCCGCGCCGCTCGGCGCGCAGGGCGGCCTGCTCGTCGTCGCCGTCCAGCCCGAGAGTCCCGCGGCCGCCTCCGGACTGTTGCCCGGCGACCTGATCGAGACGGTCAACGGCTCGCCCCTCTGGCGCTTCGAGCTGCGCCGCCTGACCACCGAGCCCGACGCGGAGCCGGCCGTCCTCGGCCTCATCCGCGGGCGCGAGCGTCTGAACGTCAACTTCCCGCCCGCGCCGGCCCCCGAACGGCAGCGTTAGTTTTTCCAAACCCGCCCTCACCTGTGCTACTCTTGTCCCGCCGCTCGTTCAATTCAGACAGGTGAGCTTCTCAAACAGCCATGCTGCAAGAGGCCGTCGAGTTCTACCATCAGCTCCTGCGGGATAGCGAGATCGCGGAGTCGTCGCGCCGCATGCTGGACGAGGGGCTGGAGCACGCCCGGCTCATCTTCGGCGGCCGGCGGCTCTCGCCCTACCTGCGCCCGCACTTCGTGACCGAGGCCGACTTCGCGCGCGTCACGCGCATCTGCGAGACGGTCTGGTCGGCCATCCAGAAGGTGAAGGACGCCGCCGTCGAGGACGAGGGACTGCTGGACGAGCTGGGCGTGACCGACATCGAGCGCGAGCTGGTGCGCATCGACCCGGGCTACCGCGCCGTCTCGCCGACCGCGCGCCTCGACTCCTTCCTCACGCAGGAGGCGTACAGCTTCGTCGAGCTGAACGGCGAAAGCCCGGCCGGCATCGCCTACGCCGACGCCGCCTACGAAATCTTTTCGGGCCTGCCCGTCATGCGCCGCTTCGCCGAGCGCTACACGCTGCGCACCTTCAACGGCCGGCCGCTGCTCCTGGAGACGCTGCTCGAAGCCTACCGCGAGTACGCGGGCTCAAACGCGAAGGAGAAGCCCGCGATTGGCATCGTGGACTTGAAGGGGCTTCCCACCCAGAAGGAGTTCGAGCTGTTCCGCGACTACTTCGAGTCCGAAGGCCACCCCGCTGCCATCTGCGCGCCGGAGGACTTGGAGTTCGGGGGCGGGCGCCTGCGCTGCGGCGAGTTCGAGATCGACCTCGTCTACAAGCGGCTGCTCGTCAACGAGTACCTGCCCGTCATCGACAAGCACCCGGCGCTGCTCGACGCGTACCGCGCGGGCGCCGTCTGCCTCGTCAACAACTTCCGCTCGAAGATGATTCACAAGAAGGCGCTCTTCGCGGTGCTGACCGACCCGCGCCACGCGCGCCTCTTCACGGAAGACGAGCTCGACACGATCCACGCGCACGTCCCCTGGACGCGCAAGGTGCGTGAGGGGAAGACCGAGAAGGACGGGGCGGAGATCGACCTGCTCGACTTCGTCCGCCGGAGCAGCGGCCAGCTGGTGCTCAAGCCGAACGACGACTACGGCGGGCACGGCATCTACATCGGCTGGAACTCAAGCGAAGAGGAGTGGGAGGCGGCGCTGCAGGAGGCGCTCGAGAACGGCGACTACCTGGTGCAGGAGCGCGTCTCGACGGCGCGCGAGACCTTCCCGGCCTTGGCCGACGACGGCTCGGTCGTCTACGCCGAGCAGTTGGTCGACCTAGACCCGCTGCTCTTCAACGGCCGTGTCGGCTCGGCCTTCACGCGCCTCTCTTCGAACGAGCTGGCGAACGTCACGGCGGGCGGCGGGATGGTGCCGACCTTCATCATCGACCGGAAGGGCTGAAGTCTGAAAATTCCCGGCGGCCGGAGGAGTCAACCAGAGATGAACTTCGTCAACAGCCAGGAGCCGTTCGAGGAGCGCCGGCGCTTCGAGCGCTCGCGGCTCATCATCGACGTCTTCTACAACGGCGACGACCTGACGGGCGTCGCCAGCACGCAGGACATCAGCCCCGGCGGCTTCTACATGAACACGCAGGCGGAGCTGCCCGAGGGCTCCGTGCTCACCTTGCGCCTGCCGCTCGCGGGGCGCGACGTGGTCTGCAACGGCGAGGTCGTCTACAGCAACCCCGGCCGCGGCGTGGGCGTGACCTTCCAGGGGCTTTCCGAGGAAGACCGCGCGCACATCGAGTCCGCGCTCAAGCAACAGTAGCCGCGCGCACGGACGCGCCGGCCGAGGAGAAACTTCCCGATGTCGGAAGCAAATGAGAGATACACACTGGGTATCGAGGAGGAGTTCCAGATCGTCGACCCGCAGACGCGGGAGCTGCGCTCGCGCGTCGCCGAGATGCTCGAAGAGGGCAAGATGATGCTCGGCGAGCAGGTCAAGCCCGAGATGATTCAGGCGCAGATCGAGGTGGGCACCGGCGTCTGCCGCAACATCCAGGAGGCGCGCCGCGACATCACGCGCCTGCGCTCCATCGTCTCCGGCCTGGCGCGCAAGCAGAACCTGGCAATCGTCGCCGCCTCGACGCACCCCATCTCGCAGTGGACGGCGCAGGAGATTTACGACGACCCGCACTACAAGCTCCTCATCGAAGAGCTGCAGATGGTCGCGCGCTCGCTGCTCATCTTCGGCATGCACGTCCACGTCGGCATCCCCGACCGCGAGCGGCAGATTCACATCATGAACGCGGCGCGCTACTTCCTGCCGCACGTCCTCGCGCTCTCGACCTCCTCGCCCTTCTGGCTCGGCATCGACACGGGGCTCAAGTCCTACCGCTGCGAGGTCTTCAAGAAGTTCCCGCGCACCGACATCCCCGACCACTTCGACAGCTACTCGTCGTACGAGCGCTACGTCAAATTCCTGCTCGACACCAACTCCATCGGCAACCCGAAGAAGATCTGGTGGGACGTGCGGCCGCACCCGTACTTCCCGACGCTGGAGTTCCGCATCTGCGACATCCCGACGCGCGTGGACGACACCGTCGCCATCACCGCGCTCTTCCAGGCCATCGTCGCGCGGCTCGACAAGCTCATCGAAAAGAACCTCGGCTTCCGCCTCTACCGCCGCATGCTGATCCAGGAGAACAAGTGGCGCGCGGTGCGCTACGGCCTCGACGGCAAGCTCCTCGACCTCGGCAAGCAGAAGGAGGTGGACGCGCGCGACCTCATCCGGGAGCTTTTGGACTTCGTCGACCCGGTGCTCGACGAGCTCGACTCGCGCAAGGAGGTCGAGCACATCCACACCATCCTCGAGCGCGGCACCTCGGCCGACGAGCAGCGCCGCGTCTTCGAGGAGACCGGCCAACTGAAGTCGGTCGTAGACCGCCTCATCGAACTCACCATCGAGAACGTCCCCGACGAGTGGAAGGATTAGCCGGACAAATATTTCACCGCAGGGGCACAGAGACGCGGCCTGAAGCACGTAAGGCTTCAGGCCGCGTCTCTGTGCCCCTGCGGTGAATCCTTCTTAGGCCGCGGGGCGCTGGTTGTGTTCGAGCGCGAGGAGCAGGAAGTTCTCGAAGAGCAGGCGGCCGTCGCGCGACTCGTTGGGGTGCGCCCAGTTCGTGCGCGCGCTCGCCTCTTCGCGCAGCAGGCGCTTGCGCTCCTCGGGCGTGAGGTTCGGGTTGACGCGCTGGAGGTTCTTCGTCAAATCCTGAAAAGATTTTTCGAGGTGGAACTGCACGGCGTAGATGAGCTGCCCGTCCGCGCGCTTGACCATCATCTGGTTGCGGCAGCGGACGGAGTCGGCGAGGAGGCGAAAGCCCTCGGGCACGCGGTTGAGTTGCAGGCCGTGGTTCTGCCAGACGCGGAGCATGCGGCCCGTCGTCGAGTAGTCGTGCCAGCCGCCGACCTCGCGCGCGGGGACGCCGCGGAAGATCGGGTCTTCGGCCTCGACCACGCGGACGTAGTGGTACTGGTACTCGTAGTCGCGCCCCTCGCGCTTCTCGCCCGGCTCCTTGTCGTCGAGCGTGACGCAGGGCACGCCGAAGGCCAGCCCGAGGAGCTGGTGCCCGCCGCAGATGCCCAGGATCGGCGTCGTCGTCTTCACCGCCCACGCGGCGAAGCGGCGCAGCATCTCGGGGTCGTAGTAGTCGAAGTCCGAGAGCGTCCCCGAGAGGACGACGGCCTCGGGCTCGAACTCTTCGGCCGCCCGGACGGCCTCGGAGAGGTGCGCGACGCGCACCTCCGGCTCCTCGACGAGCCGCGTGATGTTGTTGACGATGTTGTCGAGGGCGAGTCCCGAGATGTAGCGCTCGCGCTCGAGCTTCGCCGCGGCCGAGCCGCCCCACTCCTCGCGCGCGAGGTCGGAGAGGTCGGACTCGTCGCGCAGAAGGTCGTTGACGACGAGCACGCGGATGCTCTTGATCTTCTTCTCGAAGGGCTCGTACGGGCAGTATGGGCGCTGACTGTAGGGGAAGGGGAGCAGGTCGAACTGCTCGTCGGGCGCGTGTTGTGTGGTCTGTGAAGTCATCACTTAAAAGTCTCAAAACCCCCTTGTCCGTCTCTTTAGATGCGCGGGGCGCGCTGCTTGGTATTCTGGTTAAAAACGGGCACGGCCGTGCCCGCGCCCGCCTCCTCGATCTCGCGCCTGACCTCCTTGAGCGCCGCCGTGCGCGCGCGCGCGCGGAACGAGGGGGCGCGCCCCTCGGCCAGGTGCTCGGCCAAAAGCAGCGTGCGCTGCCAGGCCGATTCGAGGTCGTCGGCGAGACTCGAAATCTTCGTGATGTCGTAGGGGACTGCGACCTGCGCGACCCCGGCGCGCGCGAAGAAGGAGAGGTAGCGCGCCGTGGCGAAGTCCGGGCACGAGACGCGGCGTCGCCCGACCTTCAGCTCGATGCCGAGCAGCGTGTGCTGCACCTCGACCGGGGCGTTCTTCGCGGCGGCAGGGACGGAGTGCGCGCGCGTGCGCAGCGGCAGGATGCGCTCGCGGTAGATGCGCGGCGGCCACTCCTCGCCGAGCCGCTCGCGGACTTCCGAGACGAGCGCCTCGGCCGAGCCGGGGCGCGGCGGCGGGGCCGCGGCGCCGTCTTCGCGCGGGGCGTGCGTGTGTGCGGTCTCGGCCGCGGCTCTCATCCTGATAGCGCTCACGTGCAAAAAGAAAGACCCCGAAGGGAGAAGGCCCGCGCGACCCGGGCCGTCGTCCCCTCGGGGCCGGCGTCGGCCGGGTCAGCGCAAGCTTGAGACCACGTTCCACTGCGCGGCGCGGAAGGCGTCGATGACGCGGCCGGGGAAGAGGCCGAGGTAGAGCACGCCGCCCACCGTCAGAACCAGCGCCAGCGCCACGCTCGCCGGGATGCGCGGCGAGTGCCACTGCGTCGTGCGCTCGCGGAAGAACATCACGACGATCAGGCGCAGGTAATAGTATACCGAAACCGCCGAATTAAGCACGCCGATGATCACCAGCCACTTGTACCCTTGCGTCAGCGCCTCGCTGAAGACCACGACCTTGCCCATGAAGCCGGCCGTCAGGGGCACCCCGATGAGGCTCAGCAGGAAGAGCGAGAGCGACAGGGAGAGCGCGGGCGACTGGAAGCCGATGCCGCGGTAGTCTTCGACGTCCGTCCGGCGGTCGCCGCTGCGCGCGATGAGCGTGACGACGGCGAAGGCGCCGAGGTTCATCACGGCGTAGGCGAGCAGGTAGAAGACGACGGCCGCCACGGCGTTGTCGCGCTGCGTGGGGTCTGGGGCCGCGCCCGCCGCGACGAAGCCGACCAGCGCGTAGCCCGCGTGCGCGATGGACGAGTAGGCCAGCATCCTTTTGACGTTCGACTGCACGAGCGCGACGACGTTCCCGACGCTCATCGTCAGAACCGCCAGGAGCCACAGCGCGTCGAGCCACGCTGAGTGGAGCTGCGCGCCCGTCGCGGTCTTCGAAGAGGCGGCCGCGGCGGCCAGCGGGAAGGCGAAGAGGAAGGTGCGCATGAAGGCGGCGAAGCCCGCGGCCTTCGGCCCGGCGGCCATGAAGGCGGTGACGGGCGTCGGCGCGCCCTCGTACACGTCGGGCGTCCAGACGTGGAAGGGCGCGAGCGCGACCTTGAAGCCGAAGCCGATCAGGAGCATCGCCGCGCCCGCGAAGAGCAGCGGCGGGTAGAGGCTGTCGTCGAGGCACTCCGCGATGGCGGAGAGGTTCGTCGTGCCGGCCTTAAAGCCGCCCGGGATCGCCTTCGCCGTCGCGCCGTAGATGAGCGCGATGCCGAAGAGCAGGAAGGCCGAGGAGAACGAGCCGAGGATGAAGTACTTCAGCGAGGACTCGTTCGAGCGCACGTCCGAGCGGCGGAAGCCCGCCATCACGTAGGTCGCGATGGAGAGAATCTCCAGCCCGAGGAAGAGCATCACGAGGTCGTTGCCCGCCGCCATCAGCATCATGCCGACGGTCGCGAAGAGCAGCAGCGTGTGGAACTCGCCCGCGGGCAGGCCCTCCCACTCGACCCAGATCATCGAGACGAGCACCGTCAGCGCGGCCACCGCGATGAAGACCAGCGTGAAGGAGAGGCGCAGCGGGTCGAGGACGACCATGCCGTCCCACGCCGAGCCGCTCACCTGCCGGTCGGCGCCTCCCCACAGCCAGAGGACGGAGGCGGTCGCCGCGCCGAGGCCCAGGAGCGAGAGCGCGCCCGTCACCCAGCGCTGCGCCGTGCGCCGCGTGAAGGCGTCGACCAGCATGACGACGACGCCCGTGACGGCGAGGATCAGCTCGGGCAAGAGTATCCCGAAGTTCACGTCGGGCGCGGACGGGTTTACGAGTGCTAGGCTCAGGTTCATCGTGTCCAACTCTTCCGGTTTATCTGCCCCCGCCGCCGTTGCGCGCGGCGAGGAGCGCGTTGACGCGGTCGCGCACCAGCTGCTTGTAGACGGTTATGTCCTGCGGCATGCCCTGCTGCGCCTTGCCGCTCGGGCGACCCTCCGCGTCGAAGAAGACGACGACGGGGACGCGCGTCCCGGTCTTCTCGTACTGCGCGAGGGCCACGCCGCCGGGGTCACGCAGGACGGGCACGGTCATCCGCCGCTCCTTGGCGTAGTGGCGGAGGATGTTGTTCGAGACGCGCTTCGGGTCTTCGATGCTGACCCAGAGGAAGCGGACGGGCCTGCCCGCGTACTCGACCTTCAGCTCCTCGACCGCGACCTGCTCCCACGCGCACGGCACGCACCACGTCGCGCCGAACGAGACGACGAGCACGTCGCCGCGCATCGACGCCGTGTCGTAGAACTTCCCGTCCAGCCCCTTCAGCCGGAAGCCCTCGCCGCCCTCCTGCGCCCGCGCGCCGGCGGCGGCGGCGAGCACGAGCAGGAGCAGGAAGGCCGTTCTGCCGTAAAGCTTCATCGCGCTCACTTCGAAGCCCCGCGCGCCTCGGCGTGGAAGACGCCCTGCGAGCCGGCCGAGACGACGCGCGCGCGCACGTCCTCGACGCTCGCGCGGGAGCGCGCGAGGAACGGGCGCGGGTAGGCGCCCATGTAGAGCATCAGCACGAGCAGCGGCGTGAGCAGGCCGATCTCGCGCCAGCTCAAATCCGACAGCCCGCGGTTCTCGGGGTTCGTCACGCGCCCGAAGAGGACGCGCTGCAACATCCAGAGCATGTAGACGGCCGCCCAGATGACGCCCGTCGCCGCCAGCATCGTCACCAGCCAGCTCTTCGAGACGTTGTGGACGGCCGGGTCGGAATTCCAGAAGCCGAACATGATGAGGAACTCGCCCACGAACCCGTTTAGGAGCGGCAGGCCCACCGACGAGAGTGACGTAAAAACGAGGAGCGTCGCGAAGAGCGGCATCGGCTTCGACAGCCCGCCGAACTCCGAAATCATGCGCGTGTGCCGCCGCTCGTAGATCATGCCGACCAAAAGGAAGAGCGCCCCCGTCGAGACGCCGTGGTTGAGCATCTGGTAGAGCGCGCCCTGCATGCCCCACTCGGTGAAGCTGAACATGCCGAGCACGACGAAGCCCATGTGGCTCACCGAGGAGTAGGCCACGAGCCTTTTCACGTCCGGCTGCACCATCGCCACCAGCGCGCCGTAGATGATGCCGATGACGGCGAGCACGATGAAGAGCGGCGCCAGCTCGCGCGACATCTCGGGGAAGAGCGTGAAGTTGAAGCGCATCAACCCGTACGTCCCCATCTTCAAAAGCACCCCGGCGAGGATGACCGAGCCGGCCGTCGGCGCCTCCGTGTGCGCGTCGGGCAGCCACGTGTGGAGGGGCCAGAGCGGTATCTTGACGCTGAAGGCCGCGGCGAAGAGCAGGAAGAGCGCCCACTGCTCGGTCGTCGCGGAGCCGCCCGCGGTCAGCGAAATCTTGCCCTGCCGCATGGCTTCGAGCAGCAGCGTGTAGTCGAACGTCCCGCCCGCCGCGCCGGGGATGGCCGAGTAGAGGTACCAGAGCCAGATGATGCCCGCGAGCATCAGGAGGCTCCCGACCGCCGTGTAGATGAAGAACTTGACCGCCGCGTAGAGCCTGCGCTCGCCGCCCCACGCGCCGATGAGGAAGAACATCGGGACGAGCGACGCCTCGAAGAAGAGGTAGAACAAAAGCAGGTCGAGCGAGACGAAGACGCCGAGCATCGCCGACTCCAACAGGAGCATGAAGGCGAAGAAGGCGAGCGGCCGCTTCTCGACCGAGTTCCACGACGACAGAATCGAGATGGGCATCAGCAGCGTCGTCAAGATCACGAGCCACAGGCTGATGCCGTCCACGCCGACGTGGTAGTGCGCGCCGATGGAGGCGACCCACGGCACGTCCTGCACGAAGTGGAAGGCGCCGCCGGGGCCGAGGCCGACCGGCTGCGTGAGCAGCAGCAGCGAGGCCGCGAACGTCACGAGCGAGAACAGAAGCGCGATCCAGCGGTAGTGCTTCGCGTCCGCGTACGGCGCGAAGAGGCCGTGCGCGGCCATCGCCAGCGCGCCGACGAGCGGCAGAAGGATGAGAATCGTGAGCAGGTATGGCTGCATATGCTTTTACCGTGCGAGCCCGAGCTGCCAGGCGTTCCAGGCGAAGTAGCCGAGGACGGCCAAAGCGCCCAACAGGATGATGGCGGCGTAGGAGCGGACGAAGCCCGCCTGCAGGTAGCGGAGCACGCCGCCGAGCGCGGCCGTCCAGCGCCCGACCCCGTTGACGATGCCGTCGATGACCCCCACGTCCACGAAGCGCCAGAGCACCACGCGCGAGCCCGACTTGATGGGGTTGATGAGCGCGGCGTCGTAAGCCTCGTCCACTCTGTACTTCTCCTCGAGCAGCCGCGGCAGCTTCAGGAGCGGCCGCTTGCCGAAGACCATCCAGCCTAAGCCTATGCCGAGCAGGCCGACGACGATGGAGATGCCCGTAAAGATTCTCTCCTGCGCGACCTCCGCCGGGTCGTGCGCGTGCTCGGCCGGGGTGGCCCCCGCGCCGTGGCCCGCGGGCGCGCCGCGTCCGGCCTCGCCCTCGCCCAGAGACTGCGGCACCGAACCCTCGTTGCCGTGCGCGGCCGGCCCCTCGGCCGTGGCGCCCGCCGCGTGTGTCGCGGCGCCGCCCCCGTGCGTCACGGCCTCGCCCTGTTCGGGCGCGCGCGCGACGACCGGCTCAAGCGTCTGCTCGAAGTAATTCGAGACAGCGCCGCCGCTCAGGGCGTAAGGGATGCCTACCCAGCCGCCGACGACCGAAAGGAACGCGAGCACGACGAGCGGCACGGTCATCACCCAGGGCGACTCGTGCGGCTCGACGGGGCCGTGGTGGTGCTCCTCCTCGTGCTCCTCCTCTTCGTCCACGAAGTCTGCGTGATGCGCGCCGTGCGCATCCGCGTGATGAGAGCCGCCGTGCGTGCCGATGTCGTGGCCGCCGATTGCGTCGCCCGGCGCATGGTGCGGGCGGTCGCCCTCGGACGCGAGCCGGGCGTCGTGCGGCTTCTTGCCCTCGTCGTGTGCGTGTGCGTGCGCCTCGTCGGCCTCGCCGCCCGCGTGCGCCTCCCGGAAGCGCTCCGAGCCCCAGAAGGTCATCACCATCAGGCGCGTCATGTAGACGGCGGTCAGCCCCGCCGTGACGATGCCGACGACCCACAGGAACTTACCCGCATACTCGGGATAGCCGGTGACGTTCGCACTCCACGTCTTCCAGAGAATCTCGTCCTTGGAGAAGAAGCCCGAGAGCAGAGGGAAGCCGCTGATGGCGAGCCAGCCCGTCGCCATCGTCGCGAAGGTGACGGGCATGTACTTCTTTAATCCCCCCATCCGCCGCATGTCCTGCTCGTGGTGCATGCCGTGGATGACCGAGCCGGAACCGAGGAAGAGGAGCGCCTTGAAGAAGGCGTGCGTCATCACGTGGAAGATGGCCGCGACGAACGCGCCCACGCCGCACGCGAGGAACATGTAGCCCAACTGCGAGACGGTCGAGTAGGCCAAGACCTTCTTGATGTCGTTCTGCGCCAGCCCGATGGTCGCGGCGAAGATGGCCGTGGCCGCGCCGATAATGGCGACGATGAAGAGCGCCGTCGGCGCGTGCGAGAAGATGGCCGAACACCTCACGACCATGTAGACGCCCGCCGTGACCATCGTCGCCGCGTGGATGAGGGCGGAGACGGGGGTCGGGCCGGCCATCGCGTCCGGCAGCCAGACGTACAAGGGTATCTGCGCCGACTTGCCGCACGCGCCGATGAAGAGCAGGACGGCCGCGGCCGTGATGCCGACCGCGCCGGGCACCATCATGAAGATGGCGCGCCAGGTGAACGGCTCGACCGGCATCGCGCCGATGGTCTTCAGGGCGCTGACGACCGACTGCCCCGCCGCGCCGTAGATTTCCGGCGTCTTGTCGAAGTAGCTGATCGAGGGCGCGCCCGCGCCCGAGGTCAGCCAGAAGACGAGCATGATGCCGAGGACGACGCCCCAGTCGCCGATGCGGTTGGCGACGAAAGCCTTCTTCGCCGCGTCGCCCGCCTCCTTGCGGTCGGTGTAGTAGCCGATGAGGAGGTACGAGCAGAGTCCGACGCCCTCCCACCCGACGAACATCAGGAGCAGGTTGTCGCCGAGCACGAGCGTCAGCATCATGAACATGAAGAGGTTCAGGTACGCGAAGAAGCGGTAGAACCCTTTGTCGCCGTGCATGTACCCGGTCGCGAACAGGTGGATGAGGAACCCGACGAACGTGATAAAGCAGGCGTAGACGCCCGACAGCCTGTCCATCGCGAAGCCGTAGTCCGCGCGGAAATTCCCGACCTGAATCCACGTCCAGAGGTGGCTGAAGACGGGCTGCGTGCCGCGCAGCGCCCCCCCCGACGCGCCGGTGAAGGCGACGACGAAGGTGCAGACGGCCGACATGGCCACCGACCCGCACGCCACCGCGCCGATCACGGATTCACTGCGCACCCTGCGCCCGACCAGCCAGCACAGGACGGCGCCCACGAGCGGCGCGAAGACGACGACGGAGAGAAGATGATTGGTCATTGTTTCATTTGTTCATTTGTTCATTGACTCGATCCGGAAATGAATCAATGAACAAATGAATCAATCTCACAATCTCAAAACGCTCGCGTCGTCAACGTCGAGCGACTCGCGGTTGCGGAAGATGGCGATGATGATCCCGAGGCCGACGGCGGCTTCGGCGGCCGCGACCGTCATCACGATGAAGACGAAGAGCTGCCCCGTCACGTCGCCGAAGTAGCTGGAGAAGGCGACGAAGGTCAGGTTCACGGCGTTGAGCATCAGCTCGATGCACATGAACATCTGAATCGCGTTGCGCTTGACGATGACGCCGACCACGCCGATGGTGAACAGCACGGCCGAGAGCGCGAGGTAGTAGTTCAAAGTGATCATCGCCCCTCCTCCTCCCCCTCCCCGCGCGCGACGTTCGAGGGCGCGGCCGCCTCGCCGCTCCGTATCTGCTCGCGCGCGAAGGCGCGGCCCGTCGCCGCCGTGTCGCCCGACTTCAGGACGAGGCCGCCGGAGGCGTCGAGCACCGGCGGCTCCTCGGTCGCGTGGCCGGGCGCGGCCAGCAGCGGCGTGCGGCCCTGGCGCGCGAGCGTGATGGCCCCGACGAGCGCCATCAGGATGAGCACCGACGTGACCTCGAAGGGCAGAAGGTACTTCGTGAACATGCCCGTCCCGATGGAGGCCGTCAGCCCCACGCCCGAGGCGGCGGGCGGCGGGACGGACTTGCCCCCGAGCGAGAGCATGAAGGCCGCCTCGCCGACGAGCACCGCCGCCAGGAGCACGCCGACCGGGATGAGGAAGTGCAGCCGCACGGGGCGCCTGACCTCCTCCTCGACGTTGAGGAGCATGATGACGAAGACGACGAGCACCATGATCGCGCCGGCGTAGACGATGACCTGGATGGCCGCGATGAACGGCGCCTGCAGGGTCAGGTACAGGCAGGCCAGCGAGACGAAGACGCCGACCAGCGAGATGGCGCTGTAGAGCGGGTTGCGGTGCGCCACCATCGCCACGGCGCAGCCCAGGGCCATCGCGCCGAAGAGCACGAAGAGCAGTTGCGGAAGAACGCTCGAAAGCCAGCTCAACATTGACTCAGCTCCAGCGGATGAACAGGACGGTCGCCGTCAGGACGACGTTGAAGATGGCGACGGGGAGCAGGAACTTCCAGCCGAAGCTCATCAACTGGTCGAAGCGGAAGCGCGGGAGAGTCCCGCGCAGCCAGATGTAGAGGAACAGGAAGAAGACGACCTTCAGCAGGAACCAGACGATGCCGATCCACGGGAACACGTCCACGAACGGCCCCTGCCAGCCGCCTAAGAAAAGCGTCGTGGCGAGCATCGAGACCGTGAACATGTTGACGTACTCGGCCATGAAGAAGAGCGCGAACTTCAGCGCCGAGTATTCGGTGTGGAAGCCCGCGACCAGCTCGGTCTCGGCCTCGGGCAGATCGAAGGGCACGCGGTTCGTCTCGGCGATGGCCGAGATGAGGTACGTGATGAACCCGATGACCTGCGGGACGCGCCTGTAGTCCCAGATGTTCCAGTGCAGAAATCCCCAGCCGCCGCCCTGCTGCTCGACGATGGAGTAGAGGTCGAGCGTCCCGGACATCAGGACGACGCCGACGAGCGAGAGGCCCAGGCTCAACTCGTACGAGATCATCTGCGCCGAGGCGCGCAAGCCCCCCATCAGGCTGTACTTCGAGTTCGAAGACCAGCCCGCGAGCGCCACGCCGTAGACCCCGACCGAGGTGATCCCCAGGACGTAGAGCAGGGCGATGTCGAAGCGCGCGATGACGAGCGGGAACTTGCCGAGGAAGGGGATGTAGACTTCCGGGCCGAACGGGTAGACGATGATCGGCATCAGCGCCGCCGTGATGGCGATGATGGGCGCGAGGAAGTAGACGAAGCGCGTCGAGGCCGAGGGCGTGATCTCCTCCTTGAAGATGAACTTCAGGAGGTCTGCGAACGGCTGGAACAGCCCGCCCGGCCCCACGCGGTTCGGCCCGAGCCGCCCCTGGATGAACCCCAGCACGCGCCGCTCGGCCAGCACCGTGTAGGCCACGATCATCAGCACGACGACGAACCCGACGTTGATGCCGACGAACTGCGCCAAAGCCCTCGCCCAGTCCGAGCCGATTTGGTTTGAAAGCCAATCCATAGTTAGTGAATGGTGAACGGTGAATAGTGAATGGTGGTTGAGTGTTGAAGGGCCGCGCGGGGATTCCGCGACATTGCGGCTCTCAACGACTATTCACCATTTACTATTGACCATTCACTACCTTTCAGTCTCCCGCGGCCGACGCGCGGCGCAGCGAGGGGTCAACGGTGATCTGGTAGAGGGGGGATATCAGAACGCTCTCCGGCTCGGGGTTGCCGGCGGCGAGCAGGTGGAACTGCGGCACCTTGCTCGTCAGCACGCCGAGCTTGAAGAGTTCGTGGCCGACCGGGGGCGTGCCCGTGATTTTTTCGCCCGACTCTTCGAGCGCGGAGACGGCGTCGCGCAGGTTGCCGACGAGCGAGGCCCCGTCGCCGCCGGACGAAAGCGCGTGCTTGACCTGGACGGGGTTCGACTCGTCCTTGAGCGAGGGGTAGCGCAGGCCCTCGTACGCGGGGACGTTGCGCGCGAGTTCGAGGAAGATGTTGCTCGAAGACATCTGGAAGCCGAGGTCGTGACCCAGGGCCGAGGCGAGTTGCGAAGTGATGGCCCAGTCGGGCTTCGACTGGTGCACGGGCGTAATCGACTGGCGCACGCGCTGGACGAGGCCTCCGTTGTTCGTGAACGTCCCGTCCACTTCGGCGAAGGAGGCGGCGGGGAAGACCACGTCCGCGGCGGCGGCCGTCTCGGTCAGGAAGAGTTCCTGCACGACGAGCAGGTCGAGTCTGCCCAGGGCCTCCTCGTTCCCTTCGAGGTGCGCGGGCAGGAAACTGCCCGCGACGTAGAGCGCGCGCACGTCCGCGCCGGCGGCGTCGAGTATCGTGAGCGGGTTGTATCCGCCGGACATCATCCCGAGGTCGTGGACGCCGACGCTGTTGTTGAAGAGCGGCAGCGGGTGGAGGAGGAAACGGCGCCCCTCCTTCTCGCCGAAGGCCGAAGGGAGGCGCGCTAGCACGGCCTGCGCCTCGGCGGAGAGTTCGCCGCCGAAGAGTACTACACAATCGCCCGCGGTCTCGCTGATGAGCTGGCTGGCCCGTGCAATCTCGTCCGCCTCGACGCCGAGCTTGCGCGCCGCAGCGTCGGCGTCGCCGGGCGAGGCGAGCGCGAGCACGGCCGCGTCCTCCGAGCCGGGGAGGACGTGTATGAACTGCGCCGCCTGCTGCTTGAGTCTGATCGGCGTGCTGTTGAAGATGACGAGTTTGGCGCCGCCATTGCGGACGGCCTGACGAATCGCGCGCCCCGTGAGGGGCTGCAACTCCTCGGGCTCGCCGCCGACGAGCACGATGGTCTTCGCGTGGCGTATGTCGCGGTGCGTCGCGAGCGGCGCCGAAAGGTTCTCGAAGAAGGGGACGAGCGAGAAGGCCTCGGTCGCGGTGTACTTGTCCGTGCCCAGGACTTCGCGCGCGAACTTGAGGAGCGCCCAGTTCGACTCGTTTGTGAGGCGCGGACTCCCGACCACGCCGACCGAGTTGCCGCCGTGCTCCGCGACGACGGCCTTCAACTTTTCCGAGGCGAAGCGGACGGCCTCCTCCCAGGTCGCGGGGACGAGCCGGCCGCCCTTCTTGTAGCGGACGAGCGGTGTGCGGAGGCGCTCCTCATGGTTGACGAACGGGTGCGCGAAGCGGCCCTTGATGCAGAGGAACTCGCCGTTGTGTCCGTTGACGTAGCGGTCGCGCGCGACGACCCTCATCACCTCGCCGCGGCGCGAGCCGACCGAGAGCTGGCAGCCGTCGGAACAGAACGAGCAGGTCGAGGTCGTGCGGTTCAACTCCCACGGCCGCGTCTGATGCCTGTACGTCGCATCCAACAAAGTCCCGGTCGGGCAGACCTCGATGCAGTTGCCGCACTGCGAGCAGTTGAGCCAGCCGCCGTAGGTGCCGATGACGGTGTGCGCGCCGCGCCCGCCGGCCTCGATGGCGTCCTCACCCATCCACTCGTCGCAGACGCGCGTGCAGCGCTTGCAGAGGATGCAGCGCTGCGAGTCGTTGGCGACGATGGGCGAGAGGAACTTCTCGGGCGCGTAGTTCTTGCGCTCGGTGAAGCGCTCTTCGAGGTTGCCCCAGTCGAAGACCATCTCCTGCAGCTCGCACTCGCCGCCGCGGTCGCAGACGGGGCAGTCGAGCGGGTGGTTGGCGAGCAGGAACTCGACCATCCCGCGCTGCGCCTTCTCGATCTCCTCGGACTGCGTCGTGACGACCATGCCGTCGGTGCAGGTGATGGTGCAGGAGGTCTGGAGCTTCGGCATCTTCTCGATGCGCACGAGGCACATCCGGCACGAGGCCTGGAGCGCGAGGTCGGAGTAGTAGCAGAAGGAGGGGATCGAGTACCCGTTCTCGCGGCACACGTCGATGAGCCGCGCGCCCTTCTCGACCTGCAACTCCTGCCCGTTGATTGTGACTTTGACTTGCTCTGCCATGCTGAAACCCGTTTCGTCTCGCGCCTACCGGATCGTCACTTCGAGCGTGTAGGCGGCGGTCGCGTCGGTGCCGATGTTAAGGGTGTACTCGCCCGTTTCGGGGAGGTCGCCGCTCCAATCCTTCGAGCCGTCCGCCCCGTCCGGCGTGTCGCCCGCGGGCGTGTAGAGAGTGAAGCTCGTTCGACTTCCGGTGGCGAGGTGGACGGTCATCGTCTGCCCCGCGCGCGCGCGCAGCCGGTACTCGTGCGAGGTGCAGAGCCGAACCGTGTCCTTGATGACGGCGGTCGTGCGCCCGCGCTGGAACCGAATCTGTTTGGGGATTGTGCGGTCAGTCCCGCGGCACTGCAGCGCGGCCGTCGCCGCGCCCGCGGGCGCGGCCGAAGTGGCGGCCACGCAGCCGGCAAGTGCGATTGTCAGAAGGAGGCTTCTCATCATCCTGTTATCCGTCTAAGCCGTCGGCAGGCCGTCCTTAACGTGGCCGTTGCCGTTCAGAACCTTGCGGCGGAAGTCTTCGGGGAACTTCTTGATGGCCGACTGAATCGGCCAGGAGGCCGCGTCGCCGAGCGGGCAGAAGGATTTGCCCTCGATGTTGTCCACGATGTCGAGCAGGAGCTGCGGGTCTTCGGGCCGGCCCTCGCCCGACTCGATGCGCTTGAAGACCTTGACGAGCCAGTCCGTCCCCTCGCGGCAGGGCGTGCACCAGCCGCAGGACTCGTGCTTGTAGAACTCGGTCAGGTTCTTCGTGGACTCGAACACGTCCACCGTCTCGTCCATCACGATGAAGCCGCCGGAGCCGACCGAAGAGCCGGCCGCGACCAGCCCCTCGTAGTCCATCCGCACGTCCTTCCCCACGATGTCGGAGGCCGGCATGATGTAGACCGAGGAGCCGCCGGGGATGACGGCCTTCAACTGCTTGCCGCCGATGATGCCCTGGCAGTCTTCGAGGATGAACCTCTCCATGTGGGCGTAGCCCATCGGCAGCTCGTAGACGCCGGGGCGGTTAACGTGGCCCGAGACAGACCAGAGCTTCGTCCCGCCGCTCTTCTCCGTCCCGAGCTTCTGGTAAGCCTCGCCGCCCATCTTGATGATGTCGGGCACGGCCGTCAGGGTCTCGACGTTGTTGACGACGGTCGGGCAGCCGTACAAACCCGCGACCGCCGGGAAGGGAGGTTTCATCCGCGGGTGCCCGCGCAGGCCTTCCAGGGAATTGAGGAGCGCCGTCTCCTCTCCGCAGATGTACGCGCCCGCGCCGGTGTGCGTGTAGATTTCGCAGTTGAAGTCGGTGCCGAGAATCTTCTCGCCGAGGAGTCCGGCGGCGCGCGCTTCGTCGAGCGCGCGGTCGACGATTTCGATCAGGTACCTGTACTCGCCGCGCGTGTAGATGTAGTTGGTGCGCGCGCCGAGGGCGTAGGCCGCGATGAGCATGCCCTCGATGAGCATGTGCGGGTCGCGCTCCATCAGGTAGCGGTCTTTGAAGGTGCCCGGCTCCGACTCGTCCGCGTTACAGACGACGTACTTCGGCTTCGGCGAGTCCTTGGGCACGAAGCCCCATTTCATCCCCGTGGGAAACCCCGCGCCGCCGCGCCCGCGCAAGGCACTCTTCTTCACCTCGCCGATCACGTCGTCCGGCGACATGCCGTTCAAGACCTTCCGCAGCGCCTCGTACCCGCCGTTCGCGCGGTACACGTCGAGCGACGCCGAGTTGTCCAGAAGCACCCGCCGCAGTTGTAAAGGCTCGCAGCCTATCGCACCGATAAACATATGTTTGGTGAATGGTGAATCGTAAATAGTAAATGGCTTTATCTATTCACCATTTACCATTCACTATTTACTAACGTACTCCGTTCGACAGTTCGCCGCTCCGGCACTTGTCGATGATCTCGTCGACCTTCTCTTCGGTCAGGTTCTCGTAGTAGTCGAAGCCGAGCTGCATCATCGGCGCGGTGCCGCAGGAGCCGAGGCACTCGACCAGCGAGACGGAGAACTGCCCGTCGGCGGTCGTCTCGCCGGGCTTGATGCCGAGGCGGCTGCAGGCGCGCTCGGTGATCTTCGGCTCGCCCATGATCCTGCACGAGAGCGTCTTGCAAATCTGGAGGTGGTACTTGCCGACCGGCTCGGTGTTAATCATCGAGTAGAAGGTCGCGACCTCCCAGATGTCCGTGATGCGCACGCCGAGCCGGTCGGCCAGGTACGCCACGCCCGGCGGGTCGAGATAACCGCCGCGCTCGCGCTGCACGATGAACATCAGCGGCAGGATGGCCGAGCGCTTGACCGGGTACTTCGCCAGGTGCCTGTCCATCTCCGCCTCGACCTCCGGGGGGAAGACCGCGATCTCCTGCGGCACCTTCGCCTCCTGCGGCAGCGGGTTGTTCGGTGTGAACTGCTGACTCATGATTAGTAAATGGTCAATAGTAAATGGTGAATGGTGGTCGGATGCTGCTCAAGCTTCCATTCACCATTGACCATTTACTATTCACTAGCGATCTATTTCCCCGAGCACGATGTCTATCGAGCCGATGACGGCGACGACGTCGGCGACCATCTCGCCCTTGACCATGTCGGGCAGGGCCGAGAGGTTGATGAATGAAGGGCCGCGGACGTGGACGCGCGCGGGCTTGGGGCCGCCGTCGGATTTGACGTAGACGCCCAGCTCGCCCTTCGAGCCCTCGATGGGCTGGTAGACCTCGCCCGCGGGGACGTTGAAGCCCTCGGCGACGATCAGGAAGTGGTGGATGAGCGCGTCCATGTGCGTCTTCATCGCCTCGCGCTCGGGCAGCACGACCTTCGGCGCGTCGGCCTTGATGGGGCCGGGGCGCAGTCGCGCGAGCGCCTGCTTGATGATCTTGTTCGACTCGATCATCTCGCGCATGCGCACCATGTAGCGCGACCAGACGTCGCAGCCCGACTCGGTCGGCACCTCAAAGTCGTAGGTCTCGTAACCCGTGTAGGGGTTCGCGCGCCTTATGTCGAGGGGGACGCCGCTGCCCCTCAAGCTCGGGCCGGTCAGGCCCCAGTCAATCGCGTCCTCGGCCGAAATCACCCCGACGCCCTTCGTGCGGTTCTGGAAGATGCGGTTGCCCGAGAGCAGCCCGTGCCACTCCTCGACCGCGGCGGGGAAGTCTTCGGTGAACTGCCGGCAGCGCTGGTCGAAGCCGGCGGGCAAGTCCATCATCAGGCCGCCGATGCGGAAGTAGCTGGGCGTCATGCGCTCGCCCGACGCCGCTTCAATCAGGTTCAGGATGCGCTCGCGCTGGCGGAAGCAGTAGAAGAAGACCGTCATCGCGCCGATGTCGAGCGCGTGCGTCCCCAGCCAGACCATGTGCGAGCCGATGCGCTGCAACTCGCACATCAGCACGCGGATGATCTGCGCCCTTTCGGGAATCTCGATCCCGAGCAGCTTCTCGACCGCCATGCAGTAGGCGAGGTTGTTGCCCAGGGGGTTGAGGTAGTCCATGCGGTCGGTGATGACGATGCCCTGCTGGTACTTCTTGTACTCGAAGAGCTTCTCCATCCCCGTGTGCAGGTAGCCGATGTCGGGCACGCACTTGACGACCATCTCGCCGTCGAGGACGAGTTCGAGCCGGAGCACGCCGTGCGTGGACGGGTGCTGCGGCCCGAAACTGATGGTCATCTGCGTGTCGAGCGGTCGGTCTACGACCTCGAACGCGGGCGGCAGGTTTGTCGTTGATGCGCTCATGCCGTGTCTTCTCTAAACGTTCCTACTGTCAGGGCGCGAAGCTGTAACTCAGCGTGCCGGAGACCCTCAACGGCTTCCCGTCCGCAATCGTCGGCGCGAACTTCGCCTGCCGCGCGGCCGCCACCGCCGCCGCGCGCAGCAGCGGGTGGCCCGAGACGGCCGCGGCCGAGACGACGCTGCCCGTCTCGTCAACCGTCACGCGCACCGTCACGGTGCCGGAAGCTTGCGCCGCCTTCGCGACCGGCGGGTAGGGCGGCGCAGGCTTGCTGATGGCCTTGCCGTCGAGCGCGCCGGCCGAGACCGCCTGCGCTTCGTCTTCGTCGGCCGTCCCGTCGCCGGGCGCGTCCGAAGAATCTTCGCCCGCCTCCTCCGACGAGCCGCCGGAGCCGTCCGCGTCCTTCTCCACGTCCACGCTTGAGCCGTTCGGCAGCGCGACGTTGCGGTCGAGCAGGGAGACCGTCTCGCCGCCGACGACGAGGTCGAGTTTCTGATACATCCACGCGCCGTCGGGGTTGACGGCCGAGACGCGGAGCGTGCCCGAGTTCTTCGGCCCGGAGACAGGGACTTCGAAGTTCGCGTTGCCGCCCGACGCGTCCACGTTGATGTTCCCCTGGACGAGCCAGCCGTCCTTAACCGGCTGCCCCAGCTTTTCAATCGCCGCCGGGTGCGTCTGCGCGACCTTGAGCGCGCCCTGGTAGACCTCGGACGACTTGATCGCCGACATCGCCACGAAGACGATGCCGCCGACGAGCGCCGCCACCCCGAGCAGCAACCCGAGACACCCGACGGGCAGCATCCACTTCCAGTTCCGGCCCAGACAGCCCTTCTGCTGCGGCTGCCGGGGCGACTGCTGGAACGAGCCGCCGTACTGTCCGGGGTTCGGGTTCGTCATCCCGACGCCTCAAAGCCTCAAGTCAGGCTGTACGGCTCGTAGCCGCGCAGCGGGAAGTCTTTGCGGAGCGCGTGCCCCTGCCAGTCGTCCGGCAGGAGGATGCGGCGCAGGTCCGGGTGGCCTTCGAAGATGACGCCGAACATGTCGAAGGTCTCGCGCTCGTGCCAGTTGGCCGTGCGCCAGACGCCCGTGACCGACGGGACGCGCGTGTCCTCCTGATTCAGGAGCACCTTCAGGCGCAGGCGGTGGAAGCGCTTCGTCGAGAAGAGTTGGTAGTTGACCTCGAAGCGCGGCTCCTCCTCGGGGCCGCGGTCGACGCCGGTCAAATCCGAGAGCATGTCGAACTCGAAGCCCGGCGCCGTCTTCAGGTGCGCGCACACCTCGGCAATCGCCTCGCGCGGCACGACCAGCGTCAACTCGCCGAAGGCCTCGACCGTCTCCGTCACCCAGCCCTCGTGCTCCGCGCGCAAAGCGTTAATCAAATCGGCAGGCGGCACAGGGTACGACGCGGCCGCGCGCCTGCCCTTGGCGATTTCCTTCTCGCGCTCGATGTCTTGGGACATATGAAAACCGTGAATAGTAAATGGTGAATAGTAAATAGTGAATCCGGTTCAGTCCATTCACTATTTACTATTCACCATTTACGACTCTAGCTCGAACGCCGGCGCTCGTGGCGCGAGGCGATGGTGTAGGGGCGCGAGGGGGTCTCTTGCGCCGCCGCTTCGTTGGTGGCCGAGACGCCGACGGCGGGGAGCGTGCCCGGCGGGACGGCCTCGAAAGCCTCCGCGGCCGGCACGTCGTCGCGGTCGCGCAGGGACTCACGCATCACCTTCTCCTGAAGCATCATGATGGCGTGAATGAGCATTTCGGGGCGGGGCGGGCAGCGGGGGATGTACACGTCCACGGGCACGACCTTGTCCACGCCCTGGACGATGGCGTAGTTGTCGAAGACTCCGCCCGACGTGGCGCACGCGCCCATCGAGATGACCCACTTCGGCTCGGGCATCTGGTCGTAGATGCGCCTCAAGACCGGCGCCATCTTCCTCGACACACGCCCCGAGACAATCATCACGTCCGCCTGGCGCGGGCTGGCGCGGAAGACCTCGGAGCCGAAGCGCGCGAGGTCGTGGCGCGAGTCGGTCGTCGCCATCATCTCGATGGCGCAGCAGGCGAGCCCGAACGTCGCCGGCCACAGCGAAGACTTGCGCGCCCAGTTGACCAGAGAGTCGAGCCGCGTCGTGATGACGTCGGGCAGCGCCTCGGCGATGAAATTTTCTAAGCCCATAAGAACACCTTGCTCGGAACTCTCAGGCGGCCCGCGCCGGCTCGGCCTGCCGCGCCCCGGCCTTGCGTGCGCGCGCCTCGGCCAGCTCGAGCGTGCGCGCCTCGGCCTCGGCCTCGACCCGCGCCCGCGCGCCCCACTCGAAGAGGCCCTTCTTCAGAATGTAGACGTAGCCGACGAGGAGCAGCACGACGAACGTCATCATCTCGACGTAGATGAGCGTGCCCAGACGGAACTCGCCGACGAAGCTGCGGAAGACGACCGCCCACGGCAGCAGGAAGATCAGCTCGATGTCGAAGAGGATGAAGATCATCGCCACGAGGTAGAACTTCACCGAGAAGCGCTCGCGCGCAGACCCAACGGGGTCTTTGCCGCACTCGTAGGGCATCGTCTTCGTCCGCGTCGCCTTGTGCTGGCCGACGAGCTGCGAGAGCAGGACGTTGCCCGCGGCGAAGCCGACGGCGACGACGAACATGAGCGCGATAGGCAGGTAGTTGGAAAGGCTGAAAACCTTCTCGCTGAACACACTATCCTCCCGTCAGCTTGCGCCGAAGTAGCGGCCCCCTAGCGGCCGTTCTTGAGTTTGAGAATCATGGTACAAGGGCAATCCTAGTCCACGCGGCGGGTCGTGTCAAGCCACCTCCGGCCGCGCCCAAAGCCATGTTTTGCAAAGAGTTTGACCGGCTTCGCGGGGCTGTGCTAAGTTGATTTCACCCCCGCCGGGGAGGCCGTAAGGCCCCGGCCAAGTCCGCCCACACACGCGATTCCGTAAGCTATCAGTGATTACCGGATTCAACACCGACATCCCGTACGAAGGGGTCACTTACCACGTCCAGACGGAGGACAAAGGGCTCGACACGCCGCTCATCCTCTCGCTCGTCTACGTCGGCGGCCACATCATCGCCAGCAAGCGCACGCCTTACGCCGACCTCATCAGCCGCGGCTTCGACGAGCAGGAACTGACCGAGCGCCTGCAGCGCCAGCACAAGCTCATCTGCGCCGCCATCAAGTCGGGCCGCGTCGAAGACCTCAAGCGGATGAGCGGGGGCGCGCAGACCGAGACCGAGGCCATGAACGGCGGCCGCAAAGCCGCCGGCCCGCGCCGCAGGAAGTGGGACGCGTCCGCGCCGGAAGAGACTCCGGCGCCCGAGTCGAAGCCGCAACCCGCTCAAGAGGCCGCGCCCCCCGCCGCGGAGAAGCCCGCGCCCGCCCCGCCGAAAGTCGAGGCCGCCGCGCCTCCTCCTCCTCCTCCGAAGCCGCAGCCCGACCCGGACATCGTCATCCTCTCCTCGCTGGCCGACGAGATGGGCACGTTCGATCCGTTCCGCCCGGCGCCCCCGCCGAAGGAGACGCCGCCGCCGCCGCCCGCCCCCGAGCCGAAGCCGGAGCCCGAGCACGTCCCCGCCGAGCCCCTGCTCGTCACGGAGGTCTTCGAGGACGCGGACGACTCGACCGACGAAATCTACCTGAGCCTCCTCGACGACGAGGGCGAGTTCCGCGCCGGCCAGCTCGTGACGATCAAGATTTACGTCGGCCGCGGCACCTACGGCCAGAGGCCGGTCGGCGAGGCGAACCTGACGGTGAAAGTCCTCGGCACTTCGTTCCGCCCGATCATCGTGACGACGACGACCGACGAGCACGGCGTGGGCGTGGTGCGCGCTCTGCTCCCGCGCTTCAACTCGGGCCGCGCCGCCATCATCATCCGCGCCGTCACGGGCGAACACGCGGCCGAGATGCGCCGCATCATCCACCAGTGACGAAAGGGGCCGGGCGTGCGCGTCGAGCTGAACGGTGAGCCGAAGGAACTGGCCGAGGGGACGACCCTCTCGACCCTCATCCAACAACTCTCGCTCGCCCCCGAGCGCGTCGCCGTCGAACTCAACCGCGACGTCGTCCGCCGCACAGACTGGCCCGCCACCCGACTCTCCGAAGGCGACCGCGTCGAGATCGTCCACTTCGTCGGCGGCGGCTAATTTCTGTTTCCATTGCCGAGGGTGTACATTGTGCGCAGTCCGCCGTTCCGAAGGGTCGGCGGGCTGTCATCCTTATCGAAGGAGCACTCATAAATAATGTCCACAGCGGTGCAGGCGGAGAGGGAGACTTTCGAGGTCGCGGGGCGGGTGTTCGCGTCGCGTCTGATCGTGGGGACGGGGAAGTACCGCAGCTTCGAGGAGATGAAGGCGGCGCACAGGCTCTCGGGCGCGGAGATGGTGACGGTGGCGGTGCGCCGCGTGCCCTTAGACCGCAAGACCGAGTCGTTCCTCGACCATCTCGACCCGAGCCTCGTCATCCTCCCCAACACGGCCGGCTGCTACACGGCCGAGGAGGCGATCAGGACGGCGCGGCTCGCGCGCGAGGCCTTGCAGACAGACCTCGTCAAGCTCGAAGTCATCGGCGACCAGACGACGCTCTTCCCCGACAACGAGCAGACGCTCGAAGCGGCGCGCGTGCTGGCGCGTGAAGGTTTCAAGGTGCTGCCCTACTTCTCCGACGACCTCATCATGGCGAAGAAGCTGCTCGACGCGGGCTGCGCGGCCGTGATGCCTCTGGCGGCGCCCATCGGGTCGGGACTCGGCGTGCAGAACCCCGCCAACCTCCGGATCATGCGCGAGCAGTTGCCCGACGCCGTCATCATCGTCGACGCGGGCGTCGGCACCGCGAGCGACGCGGCCGTGGCGATGGAGCTGGGCGTGGACGCGGTTCTGATGAACACGGCCATCGCGGAGGCGGAGGACTCCGCGAAGATGGCTACGGCCATGCGCCTCGCGGTCGAGGCGGGGCGTCTCGCGTACCAGGCGGGCCGGATGCCCAGGCGTCTCTACGCCAGCGCTTCGAGCCCCCTGACGGGCGTGGTGCGCTGAACTCGTAGTCGTTCAGAAGAAGGAAGAGAAGCGGGAGAGTCGCCTCTGTTGAAGAGGCTTGCTCTCCCGTTTCGCTTTGGAGAGACGTAGGGCAGGCCTGCGCGGGCGCGGAGCTGTTGCGCGGGTTGGGCTGTGCGGCGTCGAAGTCGGCGGAGTTGTTGCCGGCGTCCGTGCAGCCTCCGCCTTTGCGGACGGCGGCCGTGTTCGTGCCGGGCGCGGGGGCGGGCGCGGTCTCGGAGCAGTTCGCGGACGAGCCGTAGCCGACGAGGTCGACGACGTTCGTCGTCGAAGGGCAAGCGCCGTTGAGCGCCGCCGTCGTCTTGACGAGCGCGACCTTGCCCGCCGTCGCGCTCAGGTTGATCGAGCCGGTCGCGTCGGGGGTCGGGAGCGTGCTGACGCCGTTCGCGTTGCCTGACTCCTGCACGAGGTAACGCTGCCCGGGCGCGAGCGTGAAGTCGCCGAGCGCGGTGACCGACCACGCCCCAGTCCCCGTCGCGGACGCGTACTGCACAGACCAGCCGTTAAGAGAGACCGCGTTCGCCCCACGGTTGTAAAGCTCCACGAAGTCGTTCTTGAAGGCCGAGCAGTTCGCGGTCGTGCAACCGGCCCCGCCGTAGACCTGACTGATGACGACGAGCTGCAACGTCGGAGTCGGACTCGGCGTCGGCGTACCGGTCGGCGTCGGCGAGGGAGTTGGGGTAGGAGTTGGCGTCGGCGTACTCGTCGGGGTCGGAGAAGGCGTGGGCGTGGGAGTAGGTGTCGGCGTAGGAGAAGGCGTGGGCGTGGGTGTCGGGAGTGGAGTCGGCGAAGGCGTCGGCGTGGCGGCACACGAGAATGTCGCCGAGCTGAGGTTGCGCGGGTCGGGAGCCGACGCCTGGAAGTCCTCGGCGTTGTCGTTGGTGTCGGTGCAGCCGTCCCTCTTTCTGTTGGCGGCGAGGGTGTTGCCGGCGGCGGGCGCGGGGGCTGTGCCCTCGAAGCAGTTTGCGCCCGAGCCGTAGCCCACGAAGTCGACGACCTGCTGCCCCGAAGGGCACGCGACGTTCAGGGCGACGGCCGAACTCAAGAGCGCGACCTTGCCCGCGTTCGCGGCCAGCGCGACGTTGCCGGAGGCGTCGGGGGCGGGCAAGTCCTGACCGCACGGAGAGCCGGTGCAGCCCGTACCGGCCGCCTCCTGAATCAGGAGATGTCGTCCCGGCGCGAGCGTGACGTGTGGAAGTGTCGTCACCTGCCAGGAGGCAGCGCCGGCCGAAGAGTATTGAATCGACCAGCCGTCGAGGTCAGCCTCCGTCTCGCCGCGGTTGAAAAGCTCGACGAAATCATTCTTGTACGGCGCGCCGCTGTTGCCCCCGCCGCCGAAGACCTGACTGATGACGACCAGCGGCGCCGGCCCCGGCGTCGGTGTGGGGACTGGCGTGGGTGTGGGCGTCGGCGTAGGCAAAGGTGTCGGCGTCGGCAGAGGGGTCGGAGACGGCGTCGGCGAAGGAGTCGGTTTCGGCGTCGGTGTCGGTGTGGGCGAAGGGGTAGGCGTCGGCGTGGTCGTCGGGGTGGGAGAAGGCGTCGGCTTCGGCGTAGGCGTAGGCGTAGGAATAGGCGTGGGAGTCGGAGACGGGGTGGGTGTCGGAGACGGCGTGGGAGTCGGCGTCGGGTTGATTGTGATTGCGGCCGTGCCTTCGATGCCTCCGGCGCGTGCGAAGAGTGTGACGGCGCCGGACGCACGTGCGTTGACGCTGACGAAGGCGCCTTCGTTGGGAGTGACGCCCAACTTCTTCGAGTCGCTCGAAGACCAGTTGAAGGAGACGCCGGTGACTTCCACTTCGGAGCCGTTGCCGTTCGTGAAGGCGCGGGCATTGAAGCCGAGCTGCTCGCGCAGGTCGAGCGCGGCCGCGGCGGGCGTGACCTCGACGCGCGTCAACGTCGGCGAGCCGAAGGGCGTGCCGTCTGCACGCAGGCCGGGCGTGTAGGCCCGGCCCGCAGAGTTGGCGGCCAAGGCGTGCGCGTTGAAGTCGCCGCCGGCAGAACCCACGCCCGCGTCGGGCGAGCGCGTAAGCGATTGGTCTCTCGGCGCGGCGACGCCGCCGCCTGTGCCGTAAGCAAGAGTGGCGACGACGAACGTGCGGTCTGGACTGAGGGGGAGCTTGACGGTCACGGTGTCGCCGCCGTCGTTGAGGCTGAGCGAGCCGGTCTTGAGGACGAGAGCGCCGACGAAAGCGTCGGCCGGTGGCGCGCCGCCGCCGAAGATGACGACGGGCTGGCCCGCTTCGGCCTTCGTGCCTTCGGGGAAGGTGAAGCGCACGCTCGAGGCGTCTGCGATTTGCAGCCCCGACAGTTCGAGCGGCGCAGCGGACGTGTTGACCAGCTCGACGAACTCGTCGTCGTCGGCGTTGCGCGTGCCGTCGTGGTTCGCGTCGCCTTCCACCTGCGGCGTGTCCGGGTCGTCGGGCGGCACGTCCGCGAGGAGTTCGTTGAGGGCGAGCGGGACGAGGACGTTCACCGTCGCCTGACCCGACACCTGCGCGCCGCGGTTGTCGGACGTGTTGACGTCGACGCGGACGGAGCCCGCGCCCGTGGCGCGCAGCAGGCCGTCCGCATCGACGTTCGCGACGAGCGTGTCTTCGGAACTCCAATTGATGAGAGCGTCGGGGACGGCCCGCCCGTTCTCGTCGTACGCGGTCGCGGAGAGCCGAGCCGTCGCGCCGCGGTTGAGCGAGAGGGCGGACGGCGAGACCTCCACGCGCGTCACCTTCGGCGGGCGTTGACGGACGAGAAGCTCTGCGTCGTTGTTGTCGAGTCTGACGCCGCCCGCGTTCGCCTCCACGTTGACCTTTGTCGAGCCGGGACTGACGGCTCGCAGCGTGAACGTGACGGAGCCGTCGTCATTTTCGACGCCGCCGCCTTCAACCTGCGCCACGGCGGCGTCGCTCGAACTGAGGTCGAGCCCGACGCCTCTCATCAAGCGTTCGTACTGGTCGAACGCGCGCGCCGTGTAGGCGACCGACTCGCCGACGAAGAGAGTTTGCTGAATCGGTTCGACGCCCAGGCGTGTCAGGCGGCCGGCGCGTTCGAGGAAGAATCCGCCGTCGGAGCGCCTGCCCGGCGAGAACCTGCGCGCGCCGTTCGCATTGGTGTGGCGCGCGTAGGCACCCGAGATGTCAGGGGAGCGCGTGATGGATTCGTTGACCGCGTCGCCGCCGAAGTCGTCGCCCGCGGTGCCGTAGCCGAACTGCGTGACGAAGTTTCCCGCGGCGTCGCGCACGAGGATCGTGAGTCCGGCGTTCGAGAGCGAGAGCGAGCTGGCACTCACCTTCGAGACGAGCGCGCCGCCGAAGAAGGGGTCGCCCGCGTCCGGGTCTCCGCCGCCGAAGAGCACGAGAGCCTCACCCGCGGGCAGCACGCTCCCGTCCGCGAACCTGTGCCGGACGCTCTCCGCGGTTCCGCTCAAAGGCCGCGTGCGTAGAGTCCAGCCTGAGAGGTCGAGCGCCTCGGGGGAGCCGTTGACCAACTCGACGAACTCCTCCTCCGCGCCGACGCGGACGCCGTCGTGATTCGCGTCGCCCGCGATGCCGTCGGGCGGGTCGGCCAGAACCTCGTTGATGACGAGCGTGCGTTCGACGACTCGCAACGTCGCGTTCGTCGTCGCTGCACCGACACTCACCTTCAAAGCCGTGACGCCCCGCGACAGGCCGACGGCGAGGCCGGACGAATCGACGTCGGCGACGCCCGTGTCTCCCACCTCGAAGACGAAGGAAGGGTTCGCAATCTCTTCGCCCAGGGCGTCGAAGGCGCGTGCCTTGAAACGCATCTCGCCGCCGACTGGGATGAGTGCAGAGGCCGGGCTGACTTCGACGCTCGCCGCGCGCGAGGGCGGGCCGCCGCTCGTGAGCGTGAGCGTCGAGCGGTTGCTCTCGACGCCGTCGGCGCGGACGACGAGCGAGGCTAGGCCCGCGCCCCTCAGAGAAGAGGGGAGCGTGAGGTGCAGTTGGTCGAGGCCGGGCAGGTCGGGCGAGGGGACGACCGTTTCGACTTTGACATTACGTCCGCCGACGAGAGCCTCGACGTGTCGCGCGTATCGAAGCCCCGTGCAGAAGACGATCAGGCGGCGCGGGTTGCCGTTCGCGTCGTTCACGTCGAAGGGGCCGGGCCGTAGCGTCGAGTTGTCCAGAGCCACGGCCTCGCCCGTGCCCGCCGCGTTCAAGGTGAAGACGGCCGGGGCCGCGTCCGTGACGTTGACCTCGCCGCGGATTTCGAAGCCGTCGGGATTGTGCACGACGACTTCGAACCGGCCCGAGCCGAGTCCCGCCGGCAGCTTGAAGTTGAGCTGCGTCGGCGAGGCGTAGAAGATTTGCGCGGCCTGGCCGCCGACGCTGACCGAGAGGTTCTCAAACGCCAACGGAAAGGTGCCGTCAGGAAGTTTCGATGTTGAGTTCGCGGAGAGCGCGAGGCTCTTCCCCGTGGCGAAGGCGAGCGAGTCGGGCGCGAGCGCGCCCGCGGGCGGCGTCTTGTTTGGGACGGCGGCGTTGAAGAGTTGCAGCCCCGTGCCGAAGGGCGCGCGCGGCGGGAGCGAGGCGAGATAGATTTCGGAGCCGTTCCTGGACTGTTCGGGCGCGTCCGGTTCCGAGAGAACGCGCGGGAAGTTGAAGGCGACGCGCGCGCCCGCGTCGTCGAGCGAGGAGACGACCTCCGCGTTCGCCGCCGCGGGGGCGTCGGTCACGCGCGTCGTCGTGTTGGATGGAATGTCGTAGAGATACAACTCGACGCTCGCGTCCGGATTCAGGGACGCGAAGTTGCGGCGCGTGGCGAAGGCGACGCGGTTGCCGTCGCCGCTGATGGTCGGATTCAGAGGCACGTCCGAGGCGCGCGTGCCGAGCTGCGTCAACTGCCTTACGAGTTGATTGTTGCGACCGTCGAAGAGAAAGATTTGCGTCGCGCCGTTCGCGCCGCGCGCGGAGTAGACGACGCGCCGCCCGTCGTCGCTCAGAGCGCGGCCGATGGTCATGGCGAGAGAGCGCACGCCCGAGACGGCCGTCAAAGTCTCGCCGTTCGAGACGGAGTAGAGGAGCAGGTCGCTCAGGTCGTTTCCCGCGTCGCGTTCGAGGGCGTATGCGACGCGCGAGCCGTCGCCGCTCAGCTTCGCGTCGCGCGCCGGGGCGTCGCCGTCGGGGCGTGTGACCTGCGTGAGCTTCTGCGTTGCAGTGTCGAACAGGAAGACCCGTCGGGTCTGTTTCTCGTTCTCGCCGGCGAGGTCGCGGTCGGAGGTGAAGACGAGCAGACGTCCGTCGTCGGAGATTGAAGGGAGGAAGCAGCCTTGTCCGGCGCGCAGCGTTGGCTCGTCGGGCGTGGTGTGTGTCAACTGCCGCAGGCGCGTCCCGTCGTGGAAGAAGATTTCGGAGTCGCCGTCGCGATTCTCGCCCAGGGGGTCTGCGTTGGAAGCGAAGGCCGCGCGCGTGCCGTCCTGCGAGAGCGCCGCCGCGGGCGCACGCGAGAGGGCCAGCTCTTTGAACGCCGGCGACTCCGAGGCGTCCGCCGAGACGAGTCTGAAGCCTGTCCCCGCGCCGGCTGCGGTCAGGTCTGCGCTCGTCTCGAAAGCGAGGCGCGAGCCGTCGCCGCTCAGGGTCGGGTTGAGGTTGAGCGTGTCCGGCTGCGTGCGGGTCAGGCGGATGAGGCCCGCGCCCTGCGAGCTGACGCGCGTGACGAGCAGGCAGAGCGAGACGGAGAAGAGAACGGCGAAAGCCGCCAGCCTTTGCAGTGAGGACACGCCCGACCTCCTTTACGCTTGAAGAGGCGAGAGGCTGGCGGGCCACTGACCGATTTAAATGTCGTCGGCTTTCAGTCCGAAGGGCACTTCCCACGAAGCGGACGGGCCAAACCTGTGAGCTACAGTCTGACCGTTTGTGCGCCGCATTCTACAACTTCGGCAGGGAAAGGCAAGAAAAATTAAGAAGGAAATACTGGGCTGTTCTATAATCAAAGCCCCTTGAAGTTGTCTGTTTCTACGTCCTCAAATAACTTCGACGCCAGAGATGACCTGCTCGGAAGGGGTCGCGTACCGGGTGACAGAGGGAGGCAAATGTATACGTTAGTCTCATTCGCCACGCAGTGGGGCAGCAAGTACGGCGGCATCAATAGCTTCAACACGGATCTGCTCACGGCATTCAGCATTGCTTACCACAAAGGCTCTCAAGTCATCTGCGTCGTGTCGAACGCCAGCGAGGGTGAGCTGGAGGAGGCTGCCAAAGCTCACGTGCGGCTGGTGCCACTGCCGGACGTCCCGGCGACTGCCGCCTTCGGCCACGAAGACGGGGAAGCCGGGGCCAAGCGGCTGGTAAGCCTGGGCATCGAGTGTGACCCCGACAGGACGGTCTGGCTCGGGCATGACCGAATCACGGGCGCGGCGGCGGTCGCCGCGGCGAAGGCAAAGGGCGGCCGCTCGGCTGTGATTCACCACATGAGTTACGACCACTACGAGTCCGTCGCCGAAGACTCCCAATCCGCCGAAAGGAGGTCGCGCGAACAGTCAAATCTTTTTCAGAGTGCCGATATCGTTCTGGCCGTCGGGCCGCTGCTGCGCGACGCCCTGATGGACTTGGTGAAGAGATCGAAGACAGCGCACATGCTTATCCCGGGTCTCGCCGAGATCGACGCGCAGGAGGTGCCCAAAACCTTCTCGGCATTTCTGAGCGGACGACTGAGCGACGACGCGGCACGCATCAAGCAGGCGAATCTAGGCATCGCCGCATTCGCCACCGCACAGAAGGAGGCGCGGGAGAGCGAGATGCCCGATGCGCTGCGCAGACAGCCCAAGCTGGTTTTACGCGGGGTTGATTTTGAGGGCCGGGCGGCGAAATCGGCGTCGGGAGATACGTCCGACCCGGAGACCGAGTTGAAGAGATTGGCGGCCGAACTCGCGGGCGGGATCGTCAACCTTCACGCGCTGCCGTACACGTATGATCGCAGGCGACTCTACGAAGAGTTGAGCCGGTCGAGCGTGGCGCTGATGCCGTCCTGGCACGAAGGCTTCGGCCTCGTGGGCTGGGAGGCGATAGCGGCGGGCGTCCCGCTGATTCTTACTAAGAGCAGCGGCGTGTACCAACTGTTGGAAGAGAGATGGCCCGGCGCGGAGGTGGGGTCTGTCTACCCAATCGACGTGCGGGGCTCGGTCGATGCCCCCTTCTATCACGACGACGACCTGAAGGCGACGGTGGCGAGGCTGAAAGAGATTGCCAAAGACCCGGGTAAGGCGCGTCAGCGGGCGAGCAGACTGAAAAACGACATGGGGGAGGTGACCTGGGCGGCATGCGCCGAGCAGGTCGCCGGTGCCTTCGAATGGAAACTCGCGAAAGGAAGCAGGCCGGCCGTGGTGCCCTCGACGCTGCCGCAGCCGGAGGACGTCTTAGCCCCGGCGGCTCCGGCCGCGGGGCGCATGCGGGAGCCGCTGCTGATGCCGGTCGGCCACTGGCGCGCGGGCGCGGGGATGGCCGACAGCCAGTTGCTCCGCGCGGAGGAGGCTCTACTGCCCTTCGACCTGGCCCGCCAGCCGGACATCGACCGATTGAACGAATGGCTCGACGATGAACAGTGGCCCCAGGCCGTGCGGCTGATGACGGGCGCTGGGGGGCAGGGCAAGACCCGTCTGGCGCTGGAGATTTGCCAGCAGCGTTTGAAATCAGGCTGGCAGGCGGGGTTCCTCGACAGCGAACTGGAAGCCAACAGGATGGGCGGAATCTGGCAGGAGCTACGGAGGCTGAACCGGCCGCTCCTGATCGTGGTCGATTACGCAGAGACACGACAGGCGGCCTTCCTCTCCATCCTGAAGGCGGCGTTGCAGAACCCGGGCGAGCACCCTTTGCGGATGCTTCTACTGGCGAGGGACGCGGGTGAGTGGTGGGACAACCTGCCCGGCAAAGACAGCCAGTGCGAAGCCCTGTTGAGCGGCCTTGCGACCTCTGGCCCGTTTCGTCTGCCGGCTTTGTACGTGGCGCAGTCCGACCGCCACGAGGCTTACGCCAAGGCTTTGCGGGCGTTCGCGGAGGCTCTGGGCGGCAGCGCCCCGGAGGTCGTCCCAGACCTTCTGGGCGACCATTTCGAACGGCCTCTGTACGTGCAGATGGCCGCGCTGCTGGCGCTGTACGGCGAAGGCCCGACGACCGCGCAGGGGTTGACGAAAGCACTCCTGCATCACGAGGGCCGCTACTGGCGCGGCATCCTCGCCCCGTTCGAATGGCCGGGGCCGGAGCCGGAACGGCACGCCGAACAACTGCTGGCGCTCTCCACCCTCGCGGGCGGCTTCGCCACGCCCCGCGCGGCGGAGGCGTTCTGGACTCGGGCGAAGGGGGACGTGCTCAACTCGGCAGAATTCGGCGCCCTCTTCCGCGCGATGGCGACGCTCTATCCGGGGACGCAGGGGCTGCAAGCCCTCCGCCCAGACCTGCTGGGTGAGGCGCTGGTGGCCCAGGCCCTGCTCCGGTCTGAGGCGGATACGCTTCTCGATTCGGTTCTCTCCAACACGGCGGCGCAGACGAGCCGTCGCAACGCCCTGACAGTCATCGCCCGCGTGTCACAGCAACGACCCGACCTGCACGAGACTCTGGTCGAGGCTTTCGTCCGCCACTTCATCCACTGCTATCAGGAGATCATCGCCGTCAGTACGGAGACGGTGAGTCGCTTGCCGGCTCTGGCGGAAGAAGCGTTCACACGCCTGCCGCCGGGCAATAAGAGCCAGACCGCCGGGCTGTTGTGGCCTTTCCTCGAAGAAGAGTCGGTACAACTGGCCGGGCTGAGGTTCATAGTTTCAGCATATTTGGTCGAGAAGGCGAAGGAGAAGTTCGAAAAGAAGCCGGGCAACACCGAGCGTATGGCCGAATACGGCGGAAGGTTAGTCGATTACGCGGTGAGTCAGAGACGCATTGGTCATCTACAGCAGGCATTGGAGGTAAGCCGGAGTAACGTCAAACTCTATGAGCAGTTGATGGTCAAAGACCCTAGGCGTTTCGAGCAAGGATACGCAAGAGTGCTGAGCAATTACTCCATCTACTTAAGCGATATGGGCAATAAGGAGGAGGCCGTCCCCCACGCCAGACAAGCTATGGAGATTCATCGGCGTCTGTCCCAGAAGTCCCCCGAACGCTTTGAAAGAGATTACACTATGTCGTTGAATAACTACTCGACTTGTCTGGTAGACATCGGTAATTACAGCGAGGCCCTTGACTGCAACCGCAAGGCTCTGGAGATTCGTGAGCGTTTGGCGCAGAAGAAGCCGGATATCTTTGAGCCGGACTACGCAAATACATTGAATAATCATGCGCTCTGTCTGAGTGATGTAGGCCAGTACGAAGAGGCACTCGAGTATGCAAGCCGGTCGTTGGAGATCCGTGAGCGATTGGCGCGGAAGAACCCTGATCGCTTCGCGGAAGATCTGTTCAATACGTCAAAGGTGGTGAGCTTCTTATCCTGGCTTTGTCATCAAGAGGAGCCTAGAGGCAACGATAACTTAGCTCAACTGTTAACCTTCATGGCTCCGCACCGGCGCCCTCTGATGCTACATTTCGCGGCGTTCGCAGAGGCGTGCTGGTCAACGGGCCAGGCGGAACGAGCCGCGGCTTTTCAACGTGCGCTTATTACGTGGAACGACTTGTCGGCGCCGTTTGAAGGTGACCAGTATGGTCTATGCGCGGCTGCCTGGCTAAGTAAGTTCGGGCAAGGGGAGTTGGTGGCGCCTAAATGGGAAGAGAAGTGGCGGCAGTTTGCGAAGGAGCGAAATGGGAACGTGCCGCAGTGGATGTTGGAGGTGGCGCGACGTTTGGATTTCGAGTGGCCCGACTTCTCAGGTGACGTATAATTTCATTCAGGGAGTGTTTTAATGACCAAACGCCGATTGCTTTACTTTGTGACCTTTGCGTTGCTGCTTTGTGGGGCGGTTGTGGCTCAGGAGAAGGAGCCGCAGACGGCCGAGGAGTTCTTTAACCGTGGGGTCGAGCGCGCGAAGAAGGCGCAGTTGGACGCGGCGGTCGAGGACTACAATAAGGCGATACAGCTCAACCCGAACGATGCGAGGCCGTACTTCAAGCGCGGGGCCGTCAAGGCCATGAAGGCGGACTTCGACGGCGCGCTCGCGGACTACAGCAAGGCCATCTCGCTCGACCCGAGCAACCCGAACGCCTTCTACAGCCGCGGCCTCGCTTACGTCGCGAAGGGCGACGGCGAACACGCGCTGGCCGACTTCGACGCGGCCGTCTCGCTCAATCCCAAAGAGGCGGCGGTCTACACCAGCCGCGCCGGCCTGCGTTTTAAGAAGGGAGACTTCGCGGGGGCCGTCGCCGACTACGATAAGTTCCTGGCTATTAAACCCAACGTCGCGGAGATGTACTCGAGGCGCGGCGACGCGCGCGCGGAGATGGGCGACTACGAGGAGGCCATCGCGGACTACAGCAAGGCCCTGGAACTCAGCCCCAACAACACGAACGCCTACAACAGACGCGGCCTCGCCTACGCGAAGAAGGGCGAGGCCGACGCCGCCATCGCCGACTACGGCAAGGCCATCGAAATCTTCCAGGGCTTCGCCGACGCCTACGCCAACCGAGGGCTGGCCGAACTTGGCAAAGGTTTGGACGACGCGGCGGAGCAGGACTTCAAGAAGGCCGTCGAACTCAACGCCGAACTCAAGTCCATGATCGAGACCGAGTCCAACAAAATCCTGCAGAAGCGCAAGGCGCAGCAGAAGCCCTGAAGGGCGGGCTACGTGCCCGCGGGCGCGGCCTCCCGGTTGCGCGAGAACTCGGGCAGCGCCTCGAAGACTTCGAGGGCGTACTTCACGTTGTTAAAGGGGGCGGAGACCTGGACGCCCTGAATCGAATCGCGCACGTCGAGCAGAAGCTCGCGGGCGATGGCGAGGCCCTCGTCGCGGGCGGCGTCTTTGCCTCTCTCCGAGGCGAGGCGCATGCGCTCCATGATGGAGGGGGTGACGCGGACGCCGGGCACCTCGTTGTGCAGGAACTCGGCGTTGCGGTAGGAGACGAGCGGCCAGATGCCCGCGATGACGGGGATGCGGACGTGCTCGATGCGCTTGAGGAAGTCGCGGAGCTGCTCGGTGTCGAAGACCGGCTGCGTGATGGCGAACTCGGCGCCGGCCTCGACCTTCCACTCGAACCGTTTTATCTCTTCATCCAGATTCACCGCGCCGGGGTTGACGCCGACGCCGATGACGAAAGTGGTCGGCGCGCCCGTCGGGTTGTTGCCGAGGTCGAGCCCGTGGTTGAGCTTGTTGACCATGTTCGTCAGGCCGATGGAGTCGATGTCGAAGACGGCCGTCGCGTCCGGGTACGGCCCCATCTTCGGCGGGTCGCCGGTGATGAGCAGGAGGTTGCGCAACCCCAAAGCCGCCGCGCCGAGCAGGTCGGACATCATGCCGAGCAGGTTGCGGTCGCGGCAGCAGTAGTGTAGGACGGATTCGAGTCCTATCTCGCGCTCGACCAGGACGGCCGTGGCCTGCGCGCTCATGCGCGTCTGCGCGCGCGGGCCGTCGGGGATGTTGACGGCGTTGACGCCGGCCTCCTTCAGAAGCCTGATCCCTTCGAGCGTCTTCTTCGCGTCCCAGCCCTTCGGCGGTAAGACCTCCACCGTCGTCACGAACTCGCCGCGCGCGAGGCGTCGGCCCCAGTTCGAGCGCTCTTCGAGCGGCGTGACGGGAATCTCGTCCTCTCTAATCTCCGTGACCTGCGCGGCCGCGCCGGCCAGCTTGCCCGTGATGCCTGTGTGGCGCGGCGAGAGCGGGCGGACGGCGTCCGAGATGAGCTTGATGTGCGCGGGCGTCGTGCCGCAGCAGCCGCCGATGAAGCGGACGCCCGCCTGAATCAGACGCTTCGCGTACTTCGCCATGTACTCGGGCGAGCACATGTAGAACTGCCGGCCCTGCACGTCGCGCGGCAGGCCCGCGTTCGGCTGCGCCGAGAGCTTCTTCGTCGTGATGAGCCGCATCTTCTCGACGGCCGTCAGGACGGTGGCGGGGCCGACGCCGCAGTTGAGGCCGATGACGTCCGCGCCCCACTCGTCGAGGCGCGCGGTGAAGACCTCGGGCGTCGTGCCGAAGGAGGTGTTGCCGTCGAGCGAGATGGTCATCTGCGCGACGATGGGCAGGTCTGAGAGTTCGCGCACGGCGCGGATGGCCTGCCGCACCTCGGAGACGTCGGAGAAGGTTTCGAGGATGAAGAGGTCTACGCCGCCTTCTAAGAGCGCCTCGGCCTGCTGCTTGAAGAGTTCCTTGGCCTCGTCGAAGGAGGTCGGGCCGTAAGGCTCGATGCGCAGGCCGAGCGGGCCGACGGCGCCCGCGACGTAGCAGCCGCCGCCCGCCGCCTCGCGCGCGAGGCGCACGCCCTCGACGTTGATCTCGCGCAGGCGAGAGTCCAGGCCGTACTGCTGGAGCTTGTGCGCGGTGGCCGTGAAGGTGTTCGTCTCGATGACCTCCGCCCCGGCGCGCACGTACTCCTCGTGCACCGCGCGCACGAGGTCGGGCTGCGTCAGGTTCAGCTCGTCGTACGAGCGGTTAATGTACACGCCCTTCGCGTACAACTGCGTCCCCATCGCGCCGTCGAAGACGGTGACGTGGTCGGTCTCGATGAGTTCTCGGAAGGAAAGCATTGGAATATAGAAGTAGGCAGTAGGCAGATGGCAGCAGGCAGTTCGCTCCGCGTCTCGGACGTTGAAAGTTAAATTCGCATCAATCAAATGGCAGTGTTTTTAACCGCCTGCTGCCATCTGCCTACTGCCTCCTAAAAAAATTTCCCGCGCCTAAACAACGCGGGACTTCCTCACTCAGAAGTTGTTGGCGGCGGAAGCGCCGAGCTGTTTAGCTGCTTATTTTACGTGGCCGCAAGTCGCCTTAACTCACCACGTCTCATGTCAACGGCGCTTATACGCCCCGCCGCCCGCGTCTGTCAAGTTGAGCCCCGCGGGGCAGCGGGTCGTCTACACCACGGGACATAAAGGGCAGAGGGTGGCGTCGGTGCCTGCCGCCCTCTGCACACTCTAATGTGTTTGGTTGCGAGCGCGCCGGCGCGTTACGTCCGCCGTCCCGCGTCACGTCTGCGCCGCCGGTGGACGGCCGCGGCGATTCCCGACAGGCCGGTGCCGAGCAGGAGCAGGGAGGCCGGTTCGGGGACGGGCTCGAATGAGGCGTACGAATACACACTCACCGTCCCGCTGAAAGGATTATTCGCGAAGTCCGTGAAGAAGAGGGCGGAGGAGAGGTCGGTCACGCCATTAGTCACGACGAACGTTTGGCCGGTGGTGAAAGGGTTCCCCTGAACTAGAAAATCGGGGATGTTGATGGTAGTGAACAGTGAAGTGCTCAAATCCGCCGCGGCGAAGGTGGGGACATCGAACGGTTCGAGCGAGACCAGCGTGACCCCTCCGGCGTTGAGTTTAACGTCGTACTTAATGTCTGCACCGTTGAGCGTCTTCTGTTCGACCGTGACCTTCTCAACATCATCCTGATTGTCGATCGCGAATACGGCCTCCGTATTCGGAGGAAAAACCATCTGCTCCATGCTCTGCGTTCCCCGCGGGTCGGTTTTGTACTTAACCGTGATTTTCACCTTCGTGTTCGACGGGGCGTCCCGAACTTTGAGCTTCCCGGCGAACGCCAGCGCCGGCGTCAACAGGATCAGCAGGGTGATGACTACGAGGCGACCGAGTGAACGTCCACGTGCTCTCATGGCTAGCTCCTTTTTCGGTGTGGTGACGCGGGGTGGCGGCCGAGGCGGCGGGCG
>Ga0213876_10000141_pt1 | contig 78529 bp, 48 predicted proteins | sample BarmaccomBMRX_R9_FD_160113 | JGI IMG/M metagenome (GOLD analysis project Ga0213876, IMG submission 160113) | Root-associated microbial communities from Barbacenia macrantha in rupestrian grasslands, the National Park of Serra do Cipo, Brazil - RX_R9 | ecosystem: Host-associated > Plants > Roots... | reverse complement strand
TGGCGAAGCAGAAGGAGCAGCTCGACAAGCTCGTCGCCGCGCACCCGGACGACGAGCGGGCGCACTTCAACCTCGGCGGCTACTACTTCGGCCAGCAGGACTTCGCGCAGGCCATCACGCACTACAAGAAGGCGACCGAGCTGGCGCCGAACTACTCGCCCGCCTACAACATTCTCGGCTACGCCTACCGGCAGAACGGCGACTTCGCCAACGCCGAGCAGGCGTTCAAGAAGTACATCGAGCTGATCCCCAACGACCCGAACCCCTACGACTCTTACGCCGAGCTGCTGCTGAAGATGGGCAAGTACGAGGACGCCATCACGCAGTACCGCAAGGCGCTGACCATCGACCCCAACTTCGTCAACTCGCACAACGGCATCGCCGCCGCACAGATGTACATGGGCAAGCCCGACGCGGCGACGGCCGAGCTACAGGCCCTTAACGACAAGGCGCGCAGCGACGGCGACCGCCGCACCGCGCTCTTCGGCATGACGGTCGTCGATGCCGACGGCGGCAAGCTGGACAAGGCGCTCGAAGAGGTGGAGAAGCAGTACGCCCTGGGCGAGAAGATCAACGACGTGGCGGCGATGACGGCCGACCTCCAGCTCAAGGGAAACATCCTCGTCGAGATGGGCAAGTACGACGAGGCGAAGGAGCAGTTCGAGCGCCTCCTCAAGATGACCGACGAGTCTGCGCTCTCGCAGGAGATTAAAGACAACACGAAACTCTTCCACCACTACAACCTCGCCACGGTCGCGCTCGGCAAGAAGGATTCCGCGACGGCGAAGTCGGAGGCCGAGGAGTTTCGCAAGGGCGCCGAGGCTTCCAAGAACCCGAACCAGCAGAGGCAAGCGCACGAGTTGGCCGGCATGATCGCGCTCGCCGAGAAGGACTACGACAAGGCCATCGCCGAGTTGCAGCAGGCGAACCAGCAGAACCCGCAAGACCTCTACCGCCTCTCGCAGGCGTACCAGGGCAAGGGCGACGGCGCGAAGGCGAAGGAGTTCGCCGCGAAGGCCGCCGGCTTCAACTCCCTGCCCCAGCTCAACTACGCCTTCGTCCGCACGAAGGCCCAGAAGCTTGCCTCCGGATAAAGGCGTCAAGGTCAGACCCGGCAGCGCAGGAGGCGGCCCATCCGACCGACCGCCTTCTATTGAATCAAAAAGGAAGGGGCGGCCTCTTGGCTGCCCCTTCGTCGTCTGATCTGACAATGGTCTTCTCAATTCCACCTTACAGTAAAATCCTGTCGGTGCAGCGGCACTGTGAGATTTATCTAAATGGCCTTGGAGAAGCTGTCATGACAAGGTAGAAAGGTCTAATCCGATTCCACAAAAGAGATTGGATGAAGCGGCTGGCCGCCACTCCTCGGGTGGCATACTGCTCCGAACATTCTGCGGCGGAAGACCGCGAAGCAAAGGAGAGTCAGCTATGGACTTCATCGGTTTCGATCTCGGCAAAGTCTCCAGCCAAGTCTGCATCCTGACCGAAGACGGCGAACTCATCGAGCGCCGTATCAAGACTGACCGTGAGCACATCTCTGAGCTGCTCGGCAGTCGCCCGTCGGCGCGCCTGCTCATCGAAGCATCCACGGAGAGCGAATGGGTCGCCCGCTACCTCGAAGCCCTCGGCCATGAGGTGGTGGTCGCCGACCCGAACTTCGCCGCCATGTACGCCACCCGCAGCCGCAAGGTCAAGACCGACAAGCGCGACGCTCGCACGCTCGCCGAGGCGTGCCGGCTCGGAGCGTACCGCCCGGCGCACCGCACCTCAGACCGTCAGCGCCACGTCCGCGCACAGCTGGCCGTGCGCGAGGCGATGGTGCGTACCCGCTCGCGCTACATCTCGCTCATCTCGACGCTGCTGCGCAGAGACGGCCTCCGCATCCGCAACAGCGGCTACACGCCCACCTTCCTCAAGCGCCTGGCGCAGCTCGAACTCTCTGCCGCGCTGCGCGAAGAGATCGCCCCGCTCGTGCTCCTGCTGCAAAGTCTGAACGAGCAGATCAAGGCTGCCGACCTGCGGCTGCGGGCGCTGGCCGAAGGCGACGAGGTGCTTCAGCGTCTGCGGACGGTGCCGGGAGTCGGCGTGGTGACGGCCACCAGCTTCGTCTCCACACTCGACGACGCTGCCCGCTTCGCCGGCCCTAAACAGGCGCGCGCCTTCCTCGGCCTGGTGCCATCGGAGCGCAGCTCGGGCGAGCGCCAGCAGCGCGGCCACATCTCGAAGGCTGGTCCGGGCAGGGCGCGCCGCATGCTGGTCGAGGCGGCGTGGACGATCCTGCGGCGGCGGAGTAACACGAACGCGGTATTACACGACTGGGCCGCGGGCATCGCCGCCCGGCGTGGCTCGCGGGTGGCGGTCATCGCGTTGGCGCGCAAGCTCGCCGGCATCCTCTACGCGATGTGGAGGGACTCGACCACCTTCGCGGCTCGCCCGCTGCGGCCCGATGACATGGCGGCCGTGGCGGCGGCTTAACGCACGGGCGGTCAGTGACACATGCACTCCGGCGAGTTCCGGAGCACGGCGCGGTGAGCACGGGAAATAACCTGGCGGCATCCCGACACCGTTAAAGAGATGGTGCCGCCGCGCCTCCGAACCCAACGATGCGCCGGGCGCGAGACAGGCGCCCACCAGAGAGCGCGGACAGAAGGCTGACATGGAACTCGCTGAGCGGTGGGAGTGTGCTTTAGTGAAGAAGTAAAGAAGGCAAGAAATCACTTGACTCTAACTGCCGCTTCACAGAAGTTAAAGTGTGGAATTAGAATAGGTGAGCATACCGCCCGACATCACCCGCCGCCCCGAGCGATTCGATGTACATGAGAGCCGGCGTGTCGGCGGTCGCGTGCATGCGCTTGTTAGGCCGCGATGCCCGACGGACGAAACGCGGAGCGCGCCACCCTCACGACCGGCAACTGGCGCGGCAGCCCGAGGAACCTCACCACGCCCCGCTCGCCACACGCGACCTCTTTCTCTCGCGAGACTCGTCCCTAAAACTTTCAGCTCTCGTCTTCGCTAAAAGAGCGGCCTAACGCCCGAATTAACCGGCGAGCAATTAACCCGATTGATAAAAGACTAGCTTATTGCGAGTCCGGTCGAATGAGTTGTTAGGCGCTGTTGACGAAGCTAAGTGGGATGGCATCACCTATTCACGCGTCTACCAGTTGCACTCGCTTCCACTTGCCGGGAGTCCCATTTTCACTACAGTAAAAGAGACTACCTTGAGCATCCACAAAAAACTCTCCTGTTTGATGTCGGCCACTCCGAGGCGGCCCTTCAATATCGGAAGGCACAAGGCGCAGAGGGGCACGCCCTCCCTCAAGCCTCGCCCCATAGGTTCCGCCCTTGCCTGAGACGCCAGTGCCATTCGCGCTCTGACCGGAGACGCCGACGCCGCCCGCCGCGTTCGCGCGCCCGGTCACGCCGAAAACTTCAGTTGACAAACCGAGCCCGGCAACAGTCTGATTCGGTTTACCCGTGTTCTCCCCGAAGACCCCGCTTTTTCCTGTTGCCAGTGTTTGTCCACGCACACCAGAATTGGTCTGGCTGCTGCCGACCGCACCGACGCCCGTCACACTATCGCCATGCACCCCGGTTGCCACCTTACTATGTCCGAAGACCCCCGTGCCGCTATCGTTGAGGCCAGCAACCCCACTTTTACCAAGCAGGTTGGTTACACCGAACACGCCATCACCTTCTACGCTGGCGCCCGTGACTCCCGGCCCGGCTCCCTTGTTGAATCCAAAGACCCCACTCTTATTGTCTACACTAGTCACGCCGGCAACGCCATCGCCGCTTTCGCTCGCTCCTGTGACTCCCGGCCCGGCCCCGTTGTTCAGTCCAAAAACCCCGCTCTTGTCGCTTGCATCACTTTGGCCCGCGACGCCATCACCGCTACTGCTCGTTCCTCTTACACCGTCACCTGAGCCGCTCGCGCCCCAGACGCCGATACCGACTCCGTCCGCCGAACTAGGTAATTCCAGAATATTAGAATGTGGACGAGTTAAACTATCAAAACTGGCCCCTATGACCCCGGTGGCCCCACGCATGACAGTGCCCGCCACTCCGACCCCGTTACGGTTGTGGATGCCTAACACCCCGGCTATCCCACGACCGCCTTCTCCGATGACTCCGAAGACCTCTCCAACGCCTTGCACCCCGACACCATCTACAGGTGGCTCTCTGCCCTCGCTTCTCGTCACGCTTTCACCGTAGACTCCACACACCTTGCCTTGCACGTTCACTCCATGTTCAAAATCTTGAGGGGCTTGGTTAGATTGATTATTGTTCGAAAATGCCGCACGGGGAAAACCTGACCCGGTGTTGGCAGGGCCTGTCGCTGTGAATTGATCTTGGTGCATTGCTACTCCTCCTTAAAGAGTTTAACCAGCTATTCAACTTTACCGCCGAACCTGTCTAGCGCCTAACGCGGACATCACCCGCCGCCCCAAGAGATTGAAGGATGATGGCAGGCACCGTGTCGGCGGTCGGGTGCATGCCGTTGTTGGGCGGCGTGTAGGCTACTACGCTCTTTGTTTAAAGGGAGTCTTCTACATTTTGCATATTTTGTTATATCGGCACGCCGAACATCTTCGGTACCAAGTCAGCCGGAAACTGAAAGATAATTTTCCGACGCGGGAAGCGAGCGAGTTCTTTTTCCGAGAAGTTTTGTTTGAAATGCATCCGAATCTCTCCTGTGCATTGATGATGGATACTGGCATCAATCGTGATGTGAAGACCATCCTCGGCAAGCGACGCTTCCGCCCCTTTCGCGTCCGTCATATCATAAGGCACATCCGCTACAACCGTCTTTGAGATGCTTGCGACGATGCGCCGATTTGTAACGACGAATGCGCCTGAGAATCTGCCTATACCGCCGCCTCTAAATCCGGGCGCAGTACCGTGCCGGCGAACCGTGACGGGAATGCCTTCTTCCATGAATATGACCTCATCACTCTGAATTTCGGTGCGGAGTTTCTCCGGCAACGCCCCAATTTTAAAAAACAGGTAGCGGAAGGTCTTTACCATTTCATAACCTCACATCTGCGCATTTACAACAAGCAGCCCAACGCCCGGCATCACCCGCCGCCCCGCACTTTTGCGGAGCATGAAAGGCAGCGTGTCGGCGGTCGGGTGCATGCCGTTGTCAGGCTGCGCCTCAGTAGGAAATACGCCAGCGCTCGCCGTTCGAGGCGGCGAACTCAACCACGCCAGCGCCAACGCTTAAATTCGGCTCAGCTAATCTTTGCTTGATCTTTGAATCCTCTAAGCTCGCCAGAACGTCATGCGTATAAGTTAGAAAGCCGACATCGATGAAATCTTCATCCTCGCTAATTACGCTGACCTCCTTATTCTTTACTGAAATCAGGTACTGCGTCCCGTGGTCTTGGTTTCTGAGAAATATATCGCCGTTCAAAGATTTACCCGGCAGGTAATCAACTGGCTTGAATTTATCGTCAACCAGAAGCTGGCAGTCCAGCGGGAACCAGATGTGGAGACTGACCCACCTGTAAGCGAGGAGGCTTAAACAAGCCAGAGCGACAATAAGGACTCTTTTCGCGTTCGTAAGTTTCATGCCTTCACCTGCTCAAACATAGCAGCATAACGCCGCGCATCACGCGCCCGCCGGCCCCGTCGCTGCAACATGACATCTATCGTGTCGCGGGTCGCGTGCATGGTATGGTCTAGGTACATAGGTAACAGAATAGTCCAGGTACATAGGTAACACTTTTCGGGCACACTGACGGCACCACAGGAGGTGCCACATGCCCTGGAGTCAGCTATCTATCATGGACCAGAAGACGCAGTTCATCGCCGATTACCTGCGCCACTCGCTCTCCTTCACCGAACTCTGCGCGCTCTCTCACGTCAGCAGGAAGACCGGCTACAAGTGGGTCGCACGCTACGAAGAGCTGGGCGCCCCCGGACTCGGTGACCTGCCGCGTCGGCCGCACTCCTGCCCGCACCAGACGCCGCCGGAGGTCGCCGCGGCGCTCGTCGAGGCCAGACGCCTCCACCCGACCTGGGGCGCCAAGAAGCTGCTCGCCATCCTCTCGCGGCGCGACCCCTCACGCCCCTGGCCCTCGCGCTCCGCCGCCTGCGCCATCCTCGCCCGCCACGGCCTCATCAGGCCGGCCCGCAAGCGCCGCCTCATCGGACATCCGGGCAAGCCGGCCGGCAGCAGCGCCCGCCCGAACGAACTCTGGGCGGCCGACTTCAAGGGGCAGTTCAAGACCCGCGACGGCCGCTACTGCTACCCGCTGACCGTCACCGACGACTTCTCCCGCTTCCTCGTCGGCTGCCGGGGGCTGCGCTCGACCTGTGTGGCCGACTCGAAGGCGGTCTTCCGCGACCTCTTCCGCGAGTACGGGCTCCCGCTCCGCATCCGCACGGACAACGGGGTGCCCTTCGCCACCGTCTCCCTCGCCCGCCTCTCGCGCCTCTCGGCCTGGTGGGTGCGCCTCGGCGTGCTGCCCGAGCTGATCGAGCCGGGCAGGCCGCAGCAGAACGGCCGGCACGAGCGGATGCACCGTACGCTCAAGGCCGAGGCGACGCGCCCCCCGGCCCACGGACTCCGCTCACCACAACAAGCCTTCGACCGCTTCCGCCGCGAGTATAACGAGGAGCGCCCGCACGAGGCGCTCGGGATGCGGACGCCGGGGTCGCTCTACCGCCCCGGCCCGCGCCCCTTCCCCGAACGCCTCCCCGCCTTAGAGTACCCCGGGCACTTCGAGAAGAGGTAGGTCAGCCGCAACGGCGGCATCCGCTGGAACTCCGGGTGGGTCAACGTCAGCGTGACGTGCTCGGGCGAGTACGTCGGGCTGGAGGAAGTCGATGACGGCGTCTGGCACGTCTACTTCGGGCCGCTCAGACTCGGGAGGCTGCTCGACCGGGAGATGCGCATCGAGGACGTGCACGGCAAGCTGTGGCGGCACCGTAAAAAAGTGTAACCTGTGTCCTCGGACTAAAGTGTTACCTATGTCCCTGACCGCTCAGTTAAAGATAACTAATTCAACCTTGTTTGCTTTTACTGTGACAGAGAATACGCCTTTCGTCCTGTCACGGTATATTCGGGATGATTTCGCACCTCGATTTTCACTTCCCGGTTCTTTCCATCCCGCTTTCGATTCGCCGGGTAATACCCGATGAGATACCGATTTTTGATCACCGTGAAAATGTTTGCGTAGACATTCCCCGCGTCTTCAGGTCTTTCAATAAAATCGGCAAAGCCGCCCGACAACTCAGCCACTCTGAACATCGCCGCTTGTCCGGCGGTTCGCCTTTCGGCTTCGGCGTACTGGTATTCTCTTATTATTGTCGGAAGGTCTTTCTCTTTTCCCCCGAAAGCTTTGTTACTTTCCGCCAAGGTTATTCGAGCGCGCGCTAACTGTTCTTCTTTTGAGAGTCCAAGAAACCTCCTTCCCACAATGACTGAATAAATAGTCGCTCTTGATCTTTCGAGGGCTTCTTTAACTTCGCTGAATCCGAATTTTGGTAAATACTTTCCCCTGGTGTATCTCAACCCGCTTCTTTCCAGAGTTGAATAAGAAACCGGATAAGGTGCGTCCTTGTCCGGCCGGAGCCAAATTATTTCACTTCCATCTCCCTGAAAAACAACAATTCGTTGCCGATCTTTCTCATTAAACATTTCATTTAAGACAGCCACCAAAGTATCAAATTCAACGTTCCGCCCGAGCCAAGGATCCTCTTCTCCAAGAGAATCCAATGTATTTTTAAGAAGGGTCTTATCGCTTGTAAAATCCAACCGAAGTTTTACGTCAACTGTGACAATCGCCATCTTGTCTTGCGGAGCGAGTTTATCAATTAGAATCTTTGCAGCCTTGATACTCTCTTTTAGATGTGAAGCTTGTGGCGGGGCGCGATCAATTATCAGGACAATCGAGCGGGGGATAGAGGCGTTCTCGCCGAAAGAGAACGTCTCAACCTTTTGCGGCACGCCGTCCTCCGTCACCACGAAATCGTCTTTGCGCAGCCCTATAATGAGGTCGCCCTTCTGATTCGTGACCAGCACGTCGTTGACCACCATGTCCGTCTCCACCCGGACGACCTCCTCCTCGTCCGGGTCAGCGCCCTTCCGCTTATCCGGCGCATCCCGCCGCTGCCGCCTCTCATACCTCCGCAGACTTGAGCCGAAGTCCCTTGTTCGCTCCGGCGGGGCCGAGGGCGAAGGCCGTGCGGGCGGCGTTTGCCCGAAGCAGAAGGAAGTCACACTCAGGGACAAGACCACTAATATATTGAGGCGAGGGTAATCTATCGCCGCGTCCATCTGAAGCGATAGCCGTCGAGCGACGCGAACTTTAATTCCAAGCCTGAGCCTTAGTCAATTACTTTTTCGGTGTAAAGAAAGCTGTCTAACGCCCGCATCACGCGCCGCCCCGCATCATTCGCGGAGCATGAGAGGCAGCGTGTCGGCGGTCGGGTGCATGCCGTTGTTCGGCATCGCCGTCGCCTAATAGGGACGACGTTCCGCCATCCTCTCCGCCTCCGGAATGGAGATCACGGCCGGCTCCCCAAGTCCCAGCGGCGCGGGGCCGCCTGCGGCCACGCCCCCTCTCGCCCCCGTATCGGGCTTCGCGTCTAGCGCGGTGCGGCGCGCACGGCCCGTGCGGAGCGATTCACGATCCCGCACGAAGAGGTACATGTACCCTACTAGGAAAGCCAGGAACGACGCCCCGGTGAGGGTGGCGAGGAAGACGCTCGCCCAGGCCGGGACGCGCACTATCAGCGCGACGACTAACGCCCAGACGAGGACGGTCGTCATGATGATCGCCGGCCGGAGCGGCGTCGATTTGTACGCCGGCGCGTTCTCGGCACGCACAGAACCTTCTGAGGCCATGCTAGTATCTCCCTGCCAGTTGGCAACCTACAAAACAGTCGCGGCTTCTGCTCATACTCGAAGAGGCCGAACTAGTATTGTGCCGAATGATTCGGTCTAACTACGCAATAGGGCGGCAAAGGCCGAATGGTTCGGCCTAACTCCGTAATAGGGCATGAAAAGCCGAATCATTCGGTCGAACTACGTAATGGGGCCGCAAATGTCGAATGGGCTCAGCCCACGCCACGTATCTTGCCCCTCCCCCGCTCCGGCGGCAAGAAGAATCCGGCCCGTATTTGCCCCGGGTTGATTGCGGGGGCGGCGTTCATTTGAATGCCGCCCCCGCGCCGTTTAGTAGGGGTTAGGTGGTGGGTGGTTTCTTGGTGCCGCGGCGGTGGAGGCCCGACTTGCGGGCACTCTTGCGGGTGTAGCCGAAGGCTTCGTAGAGCGGGCTGTCGGGGCCTTCGGTCGGGTCGCCGAGGACGCCCGCCACGACGAGCAGGATTTTGGCCGCCGTGTTAGCGTCCGCCGTCTCGCGTGCGATGAGCGCCTTCGTCATCTTGTCCTGAAGTTCATTGATCAGATTGCGCGCCTCCTGTGAGGGCAGGACCTCCTCCTGAAACTGCATGAGCGTCATCCCCCCGAACGTCTTGGTAGGCGCCAGCGTCTGCCACGCGTTGGCGATGCGATTAACCTTATCCTCGATAGTTTATTGTCCCGCCCCGGAATGGCCGCGCCCGACTGCGCCCCGCCGTTATACCGACATGCGAGATGAAATAAGGGCGCTCTTCGCCGGGAGCGCGGGCATCCCTGCCCGCCAAAGCGTGCCCCGGCACGCTTGGCTGTCAGGCGTTAGCCCTCGACGTTGGGACGTACAGTCTGACGGCCTTCGCGCTGCGCGCTCATGGCGGGCAGGGATGCCCGCGCTCCCGGCGAGAAGACGCCTTACTTTGACTTGCAAGTCGGTATTACATGCAATCGCGTGCGCGTTAACCGCCCGAGTTGCGAGGCCCGTCCAGCGAGTTGAGGAAGGCCATGAACTCCTCCCCGGCCCTGCTCGTCGCCGCGTCCATGCGGCCCGCCCTCGGCACCCCGTCGTCCCTGACCTCGACCGGCATGGCGTTGATTAACTGCCAGACCTTCGCGCGTTCGTGAATCAACGGCGGGATGATGAGCTTCCCGCCCTCGAAGACCAGTTCGAGCTGGTTGTCCTTGACCTGCCGGCTCACCCTTCCCGCCCGGAAGTGCTTCGTGACGTGGTCAACGTAGTAGAGCTTCGCCCAAGGGAACCTCTGACCGAATGCCCCGCTGGCGCCCTCCGCGTCCAAAGACCTGACGAACCCCCGGCGCACGTAGGCGCCGAGCAGTGCGATGACGCCGCAGGGGATGGAGATGAGGAACGCGAAGAAGAACGGCCCGAGGACGGTGGCCCGATCCCTCGCGCCGAGCGCGAACATGACGAGGCCGACGGCGGCGAAGGCCCCCGGCACGCTGAAGAGGAGCGCGTAGGTGAAGATGACGCCCCACTTTGAGCTGAAGAGTCGCCGCACCTCAACGCGGCCCCCGATGTTCTGCCTCGCCCAGTCCGCGACCGGCCGGTTGTAGTATTCGTTCGGGTTCATCCGCCATTCCTCCGCGTTCATCCTAATCTACTTTACTCGTCAGCCCGGCCAGCCGCGATCAGACGCCGCCCCGCGGCCGATTTGTACACAGCCTTCACTTATTTGTACACGGCCTTCGCTTAAACTTCGTGGCGCTACGTCCGTACGCCCGTGTCAATAAGGCCGCCGGTCTACTGTCCCGCCGTGCGTGCGGCCGTCACGACCTTGACCTTCCAGTTCTCGAACGGCGTATCCTGCGTGCGGAGGTTGGAGGTCAGGTAGTAGAGCCGACGCGTCGCCGGGTAGTCGGGCGCCTGCGAGAAGCGGTCGTGGAGGTAGTGCGGCGGGATGCTCTGGTAGAAGAGCGTGGCCGTCACCCGCAAGTTCTTCGGGTCAACGCCCGCCGGCAAGGTCACTTCGTACCTCACCAGGCTCGTCCCGCTGCCGTCGTGGTAGCGCGGGTCGTCCCACACGCCCTCCGCGTGCGTCGGTTCGAGAAACTCCTTCGGGATAACGGGCTTGCCGTCCGGCCCGAGCGGCCCCTGCTCCGTCCAGCCGAACGGGAGCAGGCGGTTGTCTTTAACCACGAAGTCGCGCCGGATGAAGCTGCTCGTGATGTCGCAGTCGGCGTTCAGGTCTATCTCCTCGTAAACCTGCGCCTGATCCTGCCGCGTGATGGGGAAGCGCGCGCCCCAGAAGTGCGGCTGGTACTGCTGCTGCACGACGTTCCTGCACTGCTCCGGGTAGTCGCTCCGCTCCGGCTTCTGCCCCGCCTGGTACTTGTCGAAGAGTTCCGAAGGCAGGGGCTTGCCGCCGTCGCCGTCCGTGATGACGCCCAGACCGTCCGTGCAGCCCGAACACCAGACGGTCTTCTCCTGCCCGCCGCTCGTGTCCACGACGCGCAGCTCAAGGAAGCCGCGGCGGAAGCCGACGCCGCTCGGGAACCTGTGGCCGGTCTTGTTCGTGACGAGCACTTCGGCCGTCAACTTCCGTCCGCTGACGTTGAAGGGCGAGAGGCTCACGTCGGCGGTCGTGTTCGCCGCCTGCTCGACGAAGGCGTCGATGGCGTTCGGCAGGTTGTCCGCGACCGACTGCATGTAGTCGTTCTGCCGCACGCCGAGCACGGGGTTCGAGAGCAGGTTCGCGCCGTTCGCGTAGCCCTTCTCCATGTACTGCCGGAACATCTCAAGCAGGGGGATGTTCAAGCCCTGCAACTGGTGGCGCGCAAAACCGCTCTCGCGCAGGCGGACGTGCGTCTTCTCGGGCGGGAGGAGCCCTTCGGTCGCCGGATACCTGTCGTCCTCCACGGCGGCGATGGGCTGCTGGATGAGCGGGACGTTGAGCGTGTTCTTCGAGTTGGCGTAGCTCGAACGCATGTGGCAGTCCTGGCAGGTCTCTGCCCGCGGGCCGCCGTTGAACTCGTCCTGGTAGCCGCTGTTCAGCCATTCGAGATAGGTCAACTGTTCGAGGCTGCTGTGCGTCACGGGGCGCGGCCCCTCCGCGTCGTTGCCCTTCCGCGCGGGCGGCTTCCAGTCCACTACGGGGAGGTTGATGGTGTGGCAACTGCCGCACATCCGCGCACTCTTGATATAGGGGTCGTGCTTCGGCTTGATGGCGAGCGAGTTGTTCATCGGGTCGGTGACGATCTCGTCGTCCTTGAACGGGCCGTACAGCTCGCCCGGCTCGCCCACAGAGAAGTCGCCGGTGATGGCCTTCTCAAGAAAGTGCGTGAGCGCGGGGACGCCGGGCGGCGCCTTGTCGGCGACGATGCGGTGGCACGACATGCAACTGATGCCGTCGCGCGCCAGCGCCCCGTACTTGAAGTTCGGGTCGTTCTCGTCCGTGAGGTAGACGAACTCGCGCTGGAAGTCGCCCTTGCCGACGCCGCCGTGATCCGCGTCGAGGGTGCGCTTGCCCATCACGCCGTGGCACTTGAAGCAGGTGTTGGTCACCATCTTCACCTGCTCGTCGGCGTTCGGCTGCGTCTTGAGGTAGGCGATCTCGCTGTCGAGCTGTGAGTAGAAGATGGGGTCGCGGCCCGCGAGCCCCATCGGCGACCAGCGCCACTCCGCGAAGGGCGAGACGTTCATCGCCGGGGTCGAGCCGTCCGGCTGCCGCAGACCCTCGTAGAGCATGACGTTGCCGCTGTAGGTGATGCCGCTGTGGCAGCCCACGCACGAGTCCGAGGTGAGAAACAGGTTCGCCTGCTTGCCGGCCGCGGCCGGCCGCGCGAAGACGTGGTCGTAACTCTCGCCCGGCAACTTCTGCGGGTTGTTGACGGGCCGGATCGAGTCGTAGAAGGAGACGAACTGCGGGTTCGGCGTCCGCGCGGGGACGGGCGGCGCCGGGTGGACGAGGGCGAGGTGCTGCTCCTCGTCGCGCAGGGCCGGCTCGTGGTGCACGAGCGGCGTGTAGTCGGTGTGGCCGCCGGTCTCCCTGCACGGCGGGGGCGGCGTCGGCGTCGGCGTCGGCAGCGGCGGCGGGGCGTAGAACCAGGAGTTGTCGTCGTAGTAGTTCAGCGGCTCGCCCGAGTTGCCCTTGATGTTCGAGAGCGCGCTGAAGGTCAAGTCCTTCTCGGCCGCCGCGTGGCAGCGCACGCAGTAGAGGCCGAAGCCCGCGTTGCGCATGGCGAAGGGCGGGTCGTTGTTGTCGGCGCACTGCTTGTCCCAAATCTCGGCCCAGTACCAGCCGTCGGCCGAGCCCTTCGCGTCCTTAATCATGACCGTCCAGTCGGCGACCGGCGGCGGCGCCTCGTAGCGGTAGCGCCCGGCGGGCGTCGGGTACTGCTCCTTAATGATGACGGCGCCGTCGGGGATAACGCCCTTGCGCCCGCCTTTGAGCCAGCGGATGACCTCCGGCGAATAGTAGATTTTCACCGCCGGGTGGACGCCGTAGGAGGTGTTGTTGACGAACGGCCCCGTGTCGCGCACCTTCTTGTCCTCCGCCCAGCCGAGAGTCACGTACTGCTTGCACTGGAGAAAGCGCGTGAGCTGTTCTTGAAACGCCGGCAGGCGGGCCGGCAGGAACGTGCTCGGCAGGGGCAGCGGCGGGACGTTCTGACAGTTGCCCTCAGTTGCCGTCGAGCTTGGCTGCTGTCCGGCCGCGGCGGCGCGCGCGCCGTCGAGCAGTTGAGGCAGGGTTGAAAGAATCGACACGCCACAGAGCAGGCATGCGAGAACGAAGAGCTTTATGCGACGGGTCATCGTATACGCTCCTTGTCAAACGGACGGTTAGAGTGAGTGACGACGTGTTTACGCTTCTTCGGCCGCGCGGTTCGCGCTGACGGCCGCGCCGATGAGCGCGGTCACGTCGCTGGTCGGGACGACCTCGAAGGCGCTGCCCTGCAAGGGGCTCATCTTGACCATCTCGTGCAGGTACTGGTCGAGGAGGTTGACCTGGACGTGGGCGGCGTTGGGGCCGGAGACGTAGAACTTGCCGGGGCCGTCGAGGTGGACGCTCGTCGCCGTCCCGGCCGCGAGCGCCCTGTGCCAGAGCTTCAGGAACTCCGTGCAGCGCGCGTCGCCGGCCGCCGCCTGCTCGAAGACCTCCTCCGGCTCCAAATCCAAAAACCGGAGCCGCATCGCGCGGTGGCCCACGATGCCTTCGAGGTGGCCGACGCCGCCGCACCCGCAGTAGTTCTCCTTCGGGTCGAGCGTGACGACCGTGTGCCCGCCCTCCGAAAAGCCCTCGGCCTGCGGGTAGCGGCCGAGCCCAACGCCGACGCCGAGGAACCAGACGCGGACGAGCTTGTCCAACTGCCCGCGCGTGGCGGCGACCCCCGCGGCCAGCGCGGCGGCGTCGTTGAGGACGTGGACGTGCGCGCCGATTCCCTTCTCGGCGAGCAGAGAGCTTAAAGCCTCCGCGACGTTCAGCCCCTTCGTCTGCTTCAGGTTCGGCGAGTCTTCGACCAGGCCGCCCCGGTTGATGCCGGGGAAGCCGACGCCGACGGCTGCGACCTCGACCCCGCGGCCGGCCAGTTCGATCTCGTCGCCGATGCGCCGGACGATCTCCTCGGCGGGCATCCCCCCCAGCACGTCGCGGAAGTCGCCCGCGTCGGGGAAGCGGCGAACCGTGCCGACCAGCTCGTTGTTCCCCACCACGCCGACGGCGATGTGTTCGGTGACCAGCGCCCCGATTGTGTGTCCCATAGTTGTCGCCCCTCAGCCGAAACGCGCGAGCTTGTTCAGCCCGTTGAACGCCGCCGCCTTGTAGCACTCGGCCAGCGTCGGGTAGTTGAAGACGGTATCGACGAAATAGTCCATCGTCCCCTTCAAGGTCATCACCGCCTGCCCGATGTGCAGAATCTCCGACGCGCCCTCGCCGATGATGTGGACGCCGAGCACTTCCTTCGTGTCGCGGTGGAAGATGAGCTTGAGGCGGCCGGTCGTGTCGCCGCGAATCTGGCCGCGCGCGATCTCGCGGTAGTAGGCGACGCCGACCTCGTAGGGCACATCCTCGTCCGTCAACTGCTCCTCGGTCTTCCCGACGAAGGAGATTTCGGGGATGGTGTAGATGCCGTAAGGGTACTTGGCCGGGTCTGTGTGGACGTTCGTCCCGAGCGCCTGCCCGACCGCGATGCGCCCCTGCTCCATCGAGACCGAGGCGAGGCTCGGGAAACCGATCACGTCGCCGACCGCGAGGATGTGCGGCTGTTTCGTGCGGTACTGCTCGTCAACGGTGATGCGGCCCCGGCTGTCCGCCTCCAAGCCGGCGGCGGCCAGGTTCAGGTCGTCCACGTTCCCCTGCCGGCCGACCGAGTAGAGCAGGGCGTCGCCGGAGATTCGCTTGTTGCTCTTGAGGTTCGCCACGACCGTCCCGTCCGCGGCCTCCTCGACGCTGGCGACCTCCTCGTTGAGCCGCAGCGTCACGCGGTTGTCGCGCAGGTGGTAGCAGAGCGCCTCGACCATCTCCGTGTCCACGAAGCCGAGCAGGCGCGGCTGCTTCTCGACGAGGATGACGCGCACGCCGAGCGCGGCGAACATCGAGGCGTACTCGACGCCGATGACGCCGCCCCCGACGACGATGAGCGTCTTCGGGATGCTTTCGAGCGAGAATATCTGGTCGCTGTTGATGATCGTCCGGCCGTTGATGGGGACGAGCGGCGACTCGGCGGGCCGCGTCCCCGTGGCGACGACGATGAGCGCGGCCTCGTAGTCCGACTGCCCGCGCGAGCTTTGGACGCGGAGGTGGGTGGGGTCGATGAAGCTGGCGGCGCCGGCCAGCACCTCGATGCCGTTGCGCGAGAGCTGGGCGGCGGTCACGTCGATCTCGGTCTTGATGACCTGCTGGACGCGGAAGGAGAGGTCGGCGACCGTGATCTTCTCCTTGACCCGGTAGCTCATCCCGTAGATGCCCTGGTACTGGTAGCCCGAGAGGTGCATCACGGCCTCGCGCATCGACTTGCTCGGGATGGTGCCGGTGTTGATGCAGGCGCCGCCCACCACCTCGCGCTTCTCGACCAGCGCGACGCGCTTGCCGAGCTTCGCCCCCTGGATGGCGGCGCGCTGCCCCGCCGGGCCGGAGCCGATGACTAAGAGGTCGTATGTCTGCATGGCTGATTCGCTCGCCTCGAAAGCGCGCACACGTCGATGCCCTACGGCTCGTCACGGGGCACGGTGGACAAGTAGCTTGGGAGTTGCTAAAGACCCGGCTGGTCTCCGGCGTGCAAGGCTCTGGGTCACGTCGGCCGCGATTCTATCCGACTTCGGGTGGCCGCGCCAGAGTTTCGTTTGGAATCGCCTTGCCGTTGAACGTATTTCTTTGGGAAGGCCGCTTCAGTTTACACGGGGCGTGCCGGCCCGCCTTGACGCGTGGGCGCGCGCGCACAAAGTTTCGGCGCTCTCTCCGACGAAGGACAGTCCGCCGGGAGGCGGCGTCGCCCGGCGCCTGTTTCTCCTTCCCGTCTTTTAGCAGTCAACACAACTCACGCGAACCGCATGGAGGGTTTGATGAAAAGAAAGCTTCCGGTATCCGCCGCACTCCTGGCGCTCGCCCTCGCCTTGGTCTGGGGGCACCCGGCCCTCGACGACGCCCGCACCTTGCAGGCCGGCACGACGGCCGAGGCCGCGTCGGCGCGAGACTATTGCGGCACGAAGCAGCTCGACGAGACGACCGCGGCGCAGTACCAGTCCGCGCTCAACAACTTCAACTCGAAGCGCAGCCCGGGCCAGATACGCAAGTCCGGCTCGGTCACCGTCGGCGTCTTCTTCCACGTCGTCAGCAAGGGCGCGGGCGCGGCCAACGGCGACGTGCCCGACAAGTGGCTGCGCAACCAGATCGACGTGCTCAACGCGGCCTACGCCGGCGCCGACCCGAACGCCGGGCCGGCCTCCGCGAACACGCCCTTCCGCTTCGCGCTCGTCGGCGTTGACCGCACGACCAACGCCGCCTGGTTCAACGCCGCCGTCGGCTCGCCCGAGGAGCGCGCGATGAAGACGGCGCTGCACGTCGGCGGCGCCAACACGCTCAACTTCTACGTGACCAACGCGGGCGGTAACCTCCTCGGGTGGGCGACGTTCCCCTTCTGGTACGAGGGCGACCCGCAGATGGACGGCGTTGTCGTCCTCTACTCCTCCCTGCCGGGCGGCGACTGCTGCGCGCCTCGCACCTACAATCAGGGCGACACGGGCACGCACGAGATCGGCCACTGGCTGGGGCTCTTCCACACCTTCCAGGGCGGGTGCGCGGCCAACTTCAACGACTTCGTCGCCGACACGCCGTCCGAGCGCAAGCCCGCCTTCGGCTGCCCCGTCGGCCTCGACTCGTGCCCCGGCCCCGGGGCCGACCCGATCGAGAACTTCATGGACTACTCCGAAGACTCCTGCATGTACCAGTTCACCCCCGGCCAGTCCGCGCGCATGGAGGCGCTCTCACTCCAGTACCGCGGGCTCTAGCTCGTCTGTAAGAATTCAACGAAGAGACACAGAGGCACGGCTTGATGACTTAAGTCAACAAGCCGTGCCTCTGTGTCTCTTTATTTAAAAAGCCTTCGGCGCGGACGGTCAGAAGGAGAACTTGAGGTGAAACTGTAGGCGGCGGCCGGGCGTGAGGGTCGAGGTCGTCTGGCCGAAGCCGGGGGCTTCGAGCCAGCGGACGGGGACGCCGAAGTTGGCGCGGTTCGTGAGGTTGAAGACCTCCGCGCGGAAGACGAAGCTCCGCGCCTCGTCGAGGCGGAAGGTCTTGATGACGGCAACGTTCGTGTCGAGGTAGCTCCCCGCGCGGAAGGTGTTGCGGCCGACGCGCCCGTCCTGGCCGAGCGGCGCGCGCAGAGAAGCGAGGTCGTTCGTCGTCAGGCGGAGCGGCTGGCGGCGGTCGCCGGTGACTTCGATGCCGTTCAAATTGTCGAGGCGGTCTGTGAGGTTGCCGTCGAGGTTCACATCGTAGATGGAGTTGACGGTGAAGGGCTGCCCCGTCTGGAACTGCGCGGTCGCCGCCAACTGCATGTCTTTGAAGATGGCGCGCGCCGCACCGCTCTCGAACTTCGGGAAGTCGTAGACGGCGTGGGAGGCGAAGCGGTGGCGCGCGTCGAAGTTGGCGGGGCCGCGCTCGCCCGCGAGCGTCAGGCTGTTCTGCGGGAGCGCCGACGCGCCCGCCAGCTCGAACACGTCCGACACGTCGTCCATCGTTTTTGAAAGTGTGTAGCCGGCGCGGTACAGCAGCCGCGAGCGCAGTCGCCCGCGCAGCTCAAGCTGGAGCGCGTCGTAGCGCGACGTGGCCGTGTTCTCGAAGAACTCGACGCCGCCCACGTCCGCGACGGGCCGCCCGCCGACGAAGCCTAGGCCCTGCCCGTCGGCCGCGCGCCCGATGGTCGTGCCCGGCTGGAGGGCGACGCCGAAGAACTGCGGCTGGAAGCGGACGGAGCCCCGCGTGTCGATGTCGAAGGAGCGCAGCAAAGAGACGGCGTTCGTGCCGAGGTTGGGCGTCGTCAACCTCGGCAGGTTGCGCGCCTGCGTGCCGACGTAGGCGACCGAGAGGAACGTGTCGCGGCCGAAGCGCTGTTCGAAGGTGAGCGCGTAGTGATGCGCCTCGGGCGCGTCGAGCTTGCGCGCGGGCAGGGTCGCCTCGACACCGCTCGCGCCCGGCAGCACGCCACCCGCGCTGGCGAGCAGGTTGATGCGATTCAGTTGGTCTTGGAGCGGGACGTTCGGGTCGAGCAGGTTGAGCGTGCCGGGCACGACGAGCCCGAGGTTCGGGTTCGAGGGGTTGAGGAGGCTCAGCGGCACGAGCGGGAAAAGCAGGTTGCCGAGGCCGCCCGCCGTGTTGACCGTGACGAAGGTCGGGAAGACGTTGCGCGACTGGCTGATGAGCGCGCCGAGCACCTGGTCGTTGTAACGGCCGTAGCCGACGCGGATGCGCGTCGCGCCCGGCTCGCCGAACCAGTGCGGCGCATACGACAGTCCGACGCGCGGCTGGAAGTTGTCGCGGTCTGGGTCGTAGATGCGCGCGCGCCCGCCAATGAAGGTGTCGAGCCCCGGTACGGGCGCATGCATCGCGGCGGGGAACGTCTCCTCGATACGGCCGCGCACCTCGCGCGCGGGCGTGTTGGCCTCGTAGCGCAGGCCCAGGGAGAGCGAGAGGTTCGGCCGCACGCGCCAGTCGTTCTGGACGTAGAAGCCGAGCTGGTAGAAGCGCAGGTTGATGCCGGAGTCGCTGCCAGTCGTCAGCGTCTGGAAGAAGCCGCTGGCGGCCGAGGCGGCGGCGAGCGTCGAGGGGTTGACGAACTCGTTCGTGATGACGAGTCCGCCCGAGCCCGTCGAGAGGATGGGCGCGCCCTGGAAGCTGAGCAGCGGGCGGAAGTTGCGCGGGAGGATGCTGTTCAGCTCCGTGCGGCGGTTGTCAGTGCCGAAGATCAAGGTGTGCGCGCCGCGCTTGAGAGTCACCTGGTCGGCGACCTGATACGTGTTGTTGACGCGGCGCTGCGGGAAGTTGAACACGTCCACGCCGACGGGGCTGTAGCCCGCGACGACGACCTGCCCGACGGGGCCGAGCCGCTCTTCGACCGTGCCGGCCTCGCGGTAGAAGACGGGGCCGGTGTTCGGCGTGATGCTGTTCGTCGCGGCGTTGAAGTTCGGCAGCGTCAGGTTGTCGAGCGCGCGCGCGTTCAGCAGAAACGGCACGCCGGGGAAGGCCGCGCTGTCGAGCATGTGCTCGCGGTCGCGCACCTCGTCGAAGCGGAGGCGCGTGCGGCCGTAGGAGAGGCGGAACTGGTTGAAGAGGAGCGTGCGCGCCGAGGGGCCGGAGAGTTCGCTGTTGAGGAAGAAGGAGAAGTTCTGCGTGCGCACGCGCGGCTTCAAAGTCGAGAAGAGGGCGCCGCCCGTCACGGGGATGTCGCGCCAGTCGTTCGTGAAGTTGTAGCGGCCGGTCAGGCTCTGCGCGCGCCCGCCGCGTCGGAAGTCGTAATCGAGCTTGCCCGAAAGGATGAGCCCGCGCGCGCCCGCGGGCAGTTCCTGCGTGAAGGTGTTCGCGCCGTAGACGCCCGAGGGGTTGTTGGGGAACGGGAAGAGGCTGAAGACGGCGTCGCCGCCCGAGGTCGTCGGGAAGGCGAACTCGGCGTCGTTGCGGAAGCGGTTGAAGGAGAGGCCGGTCGCGCCGGAGCCGAAGGCGCCGCGCTCCTCGACCGTCGGCACGGCGAAGCTCGCCTCCTTCGAGGCGTTCAGGAGCTGCCCCTCGGCGCTCACGAAGTAGAAGACTTTGCTCGCGACGACCGGCCCGCCCAGCACGAACCCGCCCTGCCCGAGCGTGAACGAGTCCTCCCCCCCGCTCCCGTTCTGCGTCGTCAAGGCGCGCCCGCCGACGGGCTCGAACTTGAGCGCCGGCTGGTTGAAGTTGTAAGCCGGGGAGACGATGACGGGTCGCCCGCCGGCCGTGACCGGCGTGACCGCGTTGCCGCCCGTCGTGTCGAAGAAGTTGCGCGCGTTGAGCTGGCTCGAATTGAAGAGGCCGAAGAGGGTGCCGTGATGTTCTCTCCCTCCGGAGCGGGAGATGGCGTTGACCTGCGCGCCGACATTGCGGCCGAACTGCGCGGGCGCGAGCAGCGTGATGACCTGATACTCCTTGACCGACTCGACCGGCTGCGGCACGAGCGCGAAGAAGCCTTGCCTTCTGACCCCGATGTCTTCGTCGTTGTTGTCCGAGCCGTCCACGGTGAAGTTGTTGGCGCGCGAGCGCAGGCCGTTCGCGGAGAACTGACCCGAGGTGCCGACGCCTGCTCCGACGCCAGGCCCGCTCCCGCCGCCGAGCGTCTGCGGCGGCAGCGCCACGTCTGGAAGATAAAGGGCGAGTTCGTCGAACGTGCGCGTCAGGGTCACGCCGCCGAGCAGGAGGCTCTGCACCTCAACGTCCGTGAAGGCACCGCCGCGCCTTGAGTCCTTCGCGTTGACGCTGCCGCGCACGTCCGTCTGCGCCGCGGTCAGTTGCGGCGTGGGCGTCGGGTTGGCCGCCGCGGGCGTGGGCCGCGGCGTCGTGACGGGCACAGGGGTTTGCGTCGTCGAAGGCGTGGGCGTCGTCGAAACTGTCGGGGTCGGCGTCGGCGTCGCGGCGGGCGTTGGGTCGAGGGTGATGGGCACGGGAACAACCTCGCCCGTCCTCATGCCGATGAGCCTTTGCACGGTCTCGCCCGGCTCGTAGCCCGGCGCCGTGGCGCGAATCGTATAGGTGCCCGGCGCGAGGAGCCCCTGGAAGAAACGCCCCTGCGAGTCGGAGAGCTTCGAGACGTTGACGCCCGTCTGCTGGTTGACGAACTCGACGCGGGCGCGCGCGATGGGACGGCCCGTCACGCCGTCCGTCACAGTCCCCTCGAACGCGCCCGTCAACGTGTCCTGCGCGGCGGAGACGCGCGGCACGACCGGCAGCGCCATGAAGGCCGCGAGGGCGACGGCCAGGAGCCTGCACAACGGAGAAGGATTCGAGATTTGAAATTTCAAATTCTTCATCCTGTTCATGTCAGTAGGCAGTAGGCAGATGCTCTTCAAGGCTGGCCGAAGCGCGCGCGGTATTCGATGGACTCAAGGAACGCCTTGACCATCTCGGCGCGGATGTAGTCGCCGTTGAAGCTGTTCAGCTTGCCCAGCCAGAAGTTGAAGCCGGCGGCGTCGGGGTCGCGTCTTAAATACCCGAAGTACTGCATCTGCACGAAGGCGCGGTTGAACTCGGCGCGGACGAAGGCGTCCTTCTCGGCCATCTTGAGGAGCACGCCGCCCCGGGTCTCGCGGTGCGTGAGCAGCTCGACGACGAGCCCGGTGCGCTCCTCCTCGGGGAGCGTCACGCCGGCCGCCGCCGCGAGCGCGTCCACGTACTGTGCCTCGTTCTGCGAGTCGTACTTCGCCTTGAAGGCCGCGCGCTTGACGAACTGCTCGACGAACTGCCACTTGTTCAGCTCAAGCCGGTCGAGCGCGCCCGCCTGGCCGACGATGACCCCCTCGCGCACGGCCGTCAGGTCGGGCAGGTACTCTGCGAAGAGCGGCGCGCGGCCGTACGCGAGGCGATAGAGCCGCTGGACGAAGAAGCCCGTCCCCTGGAATTCAATCGAGAGGAAGAAGGCCGCCGAGACGTTGACCCGCTTCACTTGGCGGCACTGCAAGTCCCCGCCGCAAGACCTGATGTTATCGACCCAGAACTGCAAGCCCTCCGCGTCGGGCTCGCGGCCGAGGAAGTCGAGGTAGTGCTGGCGGACGAAGAAGGTCGTGTCGTTAATCGGGTTCTCCGACTCGTCGTCGAGGATGGTCAGGACGGCCTGCGCGACCGTCCCGAGCCGCCCGCCGGCCGGGTTCGAGAGCGTGAGGTTGACGGTCTCGCTGCCTTCGGTCAGGTCGTCGTTGAAGATTGGAATAGTAAAACTCTTCAGGCGCTCGCCCGCCTGGAAGAGGAGCGTGCCCGAGACGCTCGCGTAGTCGCTCCCCGCGGTCGCCGTGCCGCCCGTCGTGGAGTACGCGACCGAGAGCGGGCTCTCGTCGCTCCCCGTGCGGACGACGTTGACGCGCGCCGCCCCGCCCGCCTCGCTCACGGAGAAGGCGGAGGTCTCGAACTGCACGCGCGGCGAGGGCGAGACGAGGAAGTTGTCGAACAGCGCCGCGCCGGGATTCAAAGAGGCGCGCGTCGTGCCGGCCGAGAGTTCCGCGATGAGCGTCGCCTGGTCGGAAGGGAGCTGCGCGCGGAAACGCTCCGTCCAGACGACGAAGTCGGGGCTCGTCTCGAAGATGACGAGCCGCAGGGCGGGGTCGTAGCGGAAGCGCCAGAAGCGTTGCTGCGCCGGGTCGTACGTGACGCTGGCCGTGAACTTGTCGCCGCCGAGGTTGAGCTGGAAGAGGAGCGTCTGCTCGGCGGAGTCGTTGCCGGCCCTGACACTCTCAACTTCGGCCTTCGTCGCGGGCGTCGGCTCCGAAGCGTTCTGCACGACGAAGCGGACGTAGTGGTCGGCGTCCGCGCCGAGGCCGAAGACGGTCTGCGCGCCGTCGCCCTGCGCCGCCTGCACGACCTCAACGCTGACCAACGGCGTCGAGTTGAGGTCGATGGCGCGGACGGAGACGAGGCCGTTGAAGGACGAGCCGTTCGCGTCGGCGCGCGGCTGGATGTGGAGCAGCCCGTCCCCCACGTTGACGCCGACGAGCGGGTCGAACGAAGGGGACGGGTCGGTCTCGATGCCCTTCGCCCACTTGTTCGGGTCGGGGTCGGGGCTGCCGTCGAAGGTGTCGCTCGGGTCGGGCGTCGGCGTCGGGGTGGCCTGTAGGGTGCCGACCGAGTCGAACCTCACGTCGGCGCCGATGTCCGTGACAAAGCGGTTCGGGGGGTTGAAGCTGAAGCCCTCCTTCTCAAGCGTGACGACGAAGCCGCCGCCGGCGGGCACGCCCGCGAACGTGTAGTTGCCGGCCGCGTCCGTGTGCGCCACGGCGGAGCGCGCGCCCGCGAGCGTGACGTTGACGCCGGCGAGCCCCGCGCCGCCCCCGTTCGTGATGGTGCCGCTGATCGTGTAGTTGATGAGCTTGCCCGTGAAGTCCAACCCCGTCTGGTCGCCCTGCGGGTTGTTGACGGTGCGGCTCGGGGGCGTGAAGCGGTAGCCGGTCTCTGTGGGCGTGAGCGTGAAGCTGCCGCCCGCCGGGAGTCCGTTGAAAGAGTAGCGGCCCGCGGCGTCGGTCGTCGTGTCGCGGTCGGCCGAGCCGGAGAGGTGAACGTTGACGCCGGCGAGCGGCTGCGCACCCTCGTCCGTCACGCGCCCGCTCAGCGCGAAGATGTTGGGCGTGCCGGTGAAGTCAAGGTTCGTCTGGTCGCTCTGCAAGTTGCTGACCGTGCGGCTCGGCGGGGTGAAGCCGTAATTGGTCAGGGAGGGCGTGACGACGACGTTGCTGCCATACGGGATGCCGGCGAAGGTGTAACCGCCCGCGGCGTCGGTCGTCGTGTCCTGACTGGCGGAGCCCGAAAGGTGCACGTTGACGCCCTGGAGAGGCTGCGCGCTCCCGTCCGTCACGCGCCCGCTCAGGGAGTAGGTCACGGCGACGACCGGGCGGCAGGCCGAGAACTCCGAAGTGTTGCCCGAGGGGTCTGTCGCCGTGGCGGTGATGACCTGGCCGACGGCGACGTTCGGCAGCGAGACGTTGAAGGCCGCGTCGCCGTTCGCGTCCGTCACAACGTTCGCCGAGCCGAGCAACTGCGCGCCCTCGCCGTTGCCGGACGCGTCGCACGTCGCGTTCTGGAAGAACTCGACGCGGAAGGTGGTCGAGGCCGTCGAGTTGAGCGTGCCGGAGACTGCGGTCGCCGCGCCGTTCGAGGCGGCGTTGGCGACGACCGGGAAGTTCTGCAAGTTGTTCGCGCCCGTGTCCCCGTCGCCCGGGTCGTTGGGCGTCACGCCGTCGGCGTTGAGGTCTATGCCGAGGTGCTGCGCGGTCGTGCCGTTCGTGTGAATCGAGTTGGAAAGGATGCGGTTGCCCGTGCCGAGGGTGACGAAGACGCCTTCGCGGCTGTTGAAGGCGATGACGTTGCCGGCCCCCGCGGCCGTGCCGCCGACGAAGTTGTTGTTCGCGCCGTTGATGACGTTGACGCCGTCCAGAGTGTTCGGCAGCGGCGAGGCGCCGTCGGCCTTCGTGCCGATGAAATTGCCCTGGACGAGGTTGGCGTTCGCGCCCGCGCTGCTGATGAGGACGCCGCTCTGGTTGTTCCCCGAGATGACGTTGCGCGCCGCGGCCGTCACGCCCCCGATGACGTTGCTGTTCGAAGTGATGACGCCGACGCCCGAGGCAAAGTTGCCGACCGCGGCCGTCCCCGTCACGTCGGTGCCGAGGAAGTTGCCGAGGACGCGGTTGCCGCTCGCGTTCGCGCCGCTAATGTGCACGCCGTGCCCGCCGTTGCCCGAGATGACGTTGCGGTCGGCCGCGTTCGTGCCGCCGACGGTGTTGTTGGAGGCGCTCTCGATGAAGACGCCGCCGCCCGCGTTGGCCCGCGCGGCCGTCCCCGCCGCGTTCGTGCCGACGAAGCAGCCCGCGACGGTGTTGTCGGGCGAAGAGGCCAGACGAATGCCTTGCCCGTTGAACCCGTTGACGACGAGGCCGCGCACGGTGCTCCCGCCCGCGGTGATGTTGAGCCCGGCCGTGACCACGCCCGCGTTCGTCCCGCTCAGCTCGACGAGCGGCGAGCCGGAGAAGCCAGGCTGCGTCGTGCCGTCAATGACGACGGGGGCCGTGATGACGGGCAGCGCGGAGGAGGGGCTGATGGTCTGCGCCCCGCCGCCGCCGATGTTGAAGGCGATGATCTCGACCTGACCGGGCGTCGAGTTGGCGGTGAGGATGGCTTCGCGCAGGGAGCAGTGCGCGGCGTTGCACGCGCCGTCGTTGCCGTCGTCGGTCGTGTTGACGGTGAGCGTCGAGCCGGCGGGGCAGACGGTGAACGTCCAGTTCGGGCCGTTGTTGCCGGAGTTGGTGCCGCTCCGCACGGAGATGGGGGCGGTGCCCGCCTGGCCGCTCACGTCCACGTCCGCGAGCGAGAAGGTGCCCGCGCCCGTCCACGCGCGCTGTGCGCCCGACGAGCGGAGCAGGATCGAGTCCGCGTCGCCGCACGCCGCGCCGCCGCCGTCGAGTGTAATCGTGCCATCGTTCGACACGTCGCCCCCGAGCGTGAGGTCGCCCGTGCCGACGTTCCGGAAGACGCCGCCCTGCACGACGGTCAGCGTGCCGACGAAGAGGTTGAAGGACGCGCCCTGCGAGAACGTCGCGCCGCCGTCGATGGCGAGCGCGCCGAGCGTGTGGTTGCTGCCGAGCGTGACGGTCGCGCCCGCGAGCACGTTGGTCTTCGCGGAGATGACGACGCCCGTCCCCTGGAGCGTCTGCGTCGTGCCGCCGAAGCGGAGCGCGGCGACGCTGATGCTGCCGTTGTTCGTGAGCGTCGCGCCGTCGAAGCGGAAGAAAGAGGTCGCGTCACCGCCCGTGAGCGAGCCGTCGAGCGTGAGCGCGCCCGCGAGGACGCCGGTCTGAGCGGCGGGCACGGCGAGCGCGCCGCCCGCGTTGACGTTCGTCGCCGAGGCGTTGAGCGTGCGGCCGCCGCCGATGGAGAGCGTGCGCCCGTTCCGGACGGTGACGCCTGCGGCCGCGGCGTCGGCGGCCGCGATGGCCGGCTCGTTGTTGATGGCGCCCGAGGGGATGACGACGTTGTCGGAGGAGGTCGGCACGGCGCCCGTGTCCCAGTTGGCGCCGTTGTGCCAGTTCGTGTCGGCGCCGCCCGTCCAGGTGACGGTGGGGGCCGTCACCACCCGGCAGACGGAGAACTCCGAGGTGCTGCCGTTGCCGTCGGTGGCCGTCGCGGTGACGAAGTCGCCGACGTTGGCCGCCGTCAACAGCGACGTGCTGAAAGCGGCCACGCCGGTGTCGTCGATGTTGAGCGTCGTGAAGCCGAGGTAGGTCTGCCCCTCGCCGTTGCCCGAAGGGTCGCACGAAGGGCTTGAGTAGAAGTCAACGCGGTAGTTGGGCGTGCCGGGCGTCGTGGCGAGCGTGCCCGTGACGTCCGTGCCGTTGGCGGTGCGCGTCGCCGAGTTGATGACGGGGAAGTTCTGCAAGTTGTTCGGCCCCGTGTCGCCGTCGCCCGGGTCGTTGGGCGTGACGGTGCCGTCGGGCTGCCCGACCTCGCGCAACTCTATGCCGAGCCCCGCGTTGTCGTGGATGGAGTTGCCGCGGACGGGGTTGGAGACGCCCGAAAAGATTTCGACGCCGTCGCTGCCGCTGTTGGCGACGCGGTTGCCCTCGCCCGCGTTCTCGCCGCCGACTGTGTTGAAGTCGCCGAAGATGTAGACGCCGTGGCCGGCGTTCGGCAGCGCCCCGCCGCCGCTCCCCACGCCGATGAGGTTGCCCTGCACGAAGTTCAGGTCGGCGTCCGCGCCCGCAAAAGTCTCCTCGACGTGGACGCCGTCGCCGCCGTTCCCCGCGATGAGGTTGGAGTCGCCCGCCACCACGCCGCCGACCAGATTGCTGCCGCTGTTGAGAATCGCGACGCCGTGCCCGGTGTTGCCGAGCGCGGCCGTCCCCGCCGCGTTCGTGCCGATATAGCAACCCCTGACCGCGCCCTCGGCGCCCGCGGTGAACGCGACGCCGTGACCGCCGAAGCGGTTGATGACGAGGCCGCTCACGTTCACGGTGTTGCCTGTAATCTCAAGGCCGTTCGCGCCGGCGCCCGCGGCCGACCCGTCAAGCTCGACGAGCAGGACGGCGTTGTTGCCCGTCCCCGCGGAGTTGACGGCCGCGCCCGGCTGCGTGTAGCCGTCGAGGTTGACCGTGCCGGTGATGACGGGGAGCGGCGAGAGGGGCGTGATGGTGTGGACGCCCGCGCCCGGGATGTTGAAGGTGATGTCGTCGGTGCCGGGGTTCGCGTTCGCGTCGAGGATGGCCTGGCGCAGAGAGCCCGCGCCCGCGTCGTTCGTGTTCGTGACGGCGAAGCCCGTCGCGCGCACGCGGCTGACGTTCGGGACGACCCAGAGGAGGCCGGCGAGCGTCAGCGACAGCAGCAGCGCCGAGGTTAAAATTGTTGGAAGACGGCGAGGGGATTTGGGCAAGAACATCGGTCGCTTTCTTCGGAAGAACAGCTACGGAGAGCGATTGAAAGAAGCCCGGGGAACGTCGATGTCAGGGTTGTACGGCGCCTCGCTCTGAATGGAGGCAGGACGTGCCGTAGTTCGGATTCGCGGGCCGAACCGGGCCGGCATCAGCCGCACAGGAAATTAACACCCGCCCGCACGTTCTTGCAATCTTTTAACGGTGCCGCCTGCGGTTCTGTTTGCTTGACAACGTGCGCGGGCGCGAACTACCGTGAGCCGTCTTTCCCTGCGGGCACCCGTTCAAGAATCTTCTCGCCGCTCCGATGAAAAGCAGAACAGAGTCGAACCCCTTCGAAGCGCCGCGTGCGCTCCGAACGCTCCTGCTCGCGTCGCTCTTGACGGCGACGCTCGCGCTCGCGTCGGACGCGCCGCGCGGGGCCGCGGCCGGCGCCGCCGCGCCGCGGCCCGAGCTGGTCATGCAGACCGGGCACGCGATGCGCGTGGACGCACTGGCGTTCAGCCCCGACGGGCGGCTCGTCGCCTCCGGGAGCGCGGACAACACCGTGCGCCTGTGGGACGCCGCGACGGGGCGCGAGCTGCGGCGTCTGGCGGGGCATACGAACTACGTGCGCGCCGTCGCCTTCAGCCCCGACGGCGGGACGCTCGCCTCCGGCTCGAACGACGGGAGCGTGCGCCTCTGGGATGTCGCTTCGGGGGAGTCGAAGCGCACTCTGGGCGGACTGGGCGGCGTCGCCAGTTTGACATTCAAGCCGGACGGGTCTGCACTCGCCGCCGGGACGACGGAGAACCTCGTCAGACTCTTCGACACGAACAAAGGCGTCGAAGTACAGAAGGCGTCGGGACACAAGAGCTGGGTGACGAGCGTCGCCTTCAGCCCGGACGGGAGACTCCTCGCCTCGGGCGGCAGGGACGGCGCGGTCTTGCTCTTCGACGCGGCCACGGGGCAGAGCGTCCGCGCGCTCGCGGGGCACAAGGGCCTCGTCAAGTCGCTCGCCTTCAGCCCCGACGGAAGACTCTTCGCCTCGGCCTCTTTCGACGGCACGGTCAAAGTCTGGGAGACGAACAACGGCGGCGAGCCGCGCACCCCGCTTAGCTTCAAGGGCAAGGCCGTCGCCGTCGCCTTCGCGCCGGACGGGCGTACCCTGTTTGCCGCGACGAGCGACCGCTCGGTGCACGTCTTCGACGCGGCGACGTGGAGCGAGACGCGCGCACTGCGCGGCGCCGAAGAGGTAGAAGCGCCGAGCGAGGTCGCGGCCTTCAGCCCGGACGCGCAGTCGCTCGTGACGAGCAACGGCGACAAGACCGTCCAGCTCCGCGACCTCTCAAACGACACGGGAAATGTAACGCACGTCTTCGAGAGTTATTCGAGCGGCATCTACGCGACGGCCTTCAGCCCCGACCGGCGCTGGTTCGCGGCCGCCGGCAAGGACAAGACGGTGCGCGTCTGGGAGATCAGGACGGGGCGCAAGGTGCGCACGCTCGCGGGCCACGAAGGATGGGTCACTTCCCTCGCCTTCAGCCCCGACTCGCAACTGCTCGCCTCCGCCTCACTCGACGGCCGCGTCAAGCTCTGGGACAACGAGACCGGGCTCGAAGTGCGCACCTTGCTCGGACACACGGAGAGCGTCAACGCCGTCGCCTTCAGCCCCGACGGAAAGAGTTTGGCGACCGCGAGCGGCGACTCGAACGTCAAGCTCTGGGACGTTGCGACCGGACAACTCTTAAAGACCTTCGGCGGGCACAAAGCCGAGGTCAACGCCGTCGCCTTCAGCCCCGACGGAAAGACTCTCGCCTCGGGCGGCGCCGACAAGACGGTCAAGCTCTGGGACGCGAACACGGGCCAGCTGACGCGCGAGTTGCAGAACGCGGCCGAAGTCTTCTGCGTCGCTTACAGCCCTGACGGGCGCGCCCTCGCCGTCGGGAACGGCGGGGGCGCCGTCAAAGTCTATGACGCGGCGGGGGTCAACGAGCTGCGTATGCTCGCCGGGCACGCGGGCGCCGTGCGCGCCGTCGCCTTCGGCCCCGACGGAAAAACAATTGCGACGGCTTCGGCGGACGGGAGCGTGCGCCTTTGGAACGCGGAGACGGGCGCCGACCTTTTCTTCCTGAGCGGGCACACCGACGCGGTCAACGGCGTCGCCTTCAGCCCCGACGGCGCGTGGCTTTCGACCGGGAGCGAAGACGGCAGCACGCGCGTGTGGGACGCGAGGACGGGCGAGCAGGCCGCGACCCTGGTCTCGACGACGGACGCGCGCGACTGGCTCGTCACGACGCCCGATGGGCTCTTCGACGGCTCGCCCGCCGCCTGGCAGCAGATCGTCTGGCGCTTCAACCAGGACACGCGCAGCTTTGCGCCCGTCGAAGCCTTTTTCAACGAGTTCTTCTACCCGGACTTGCTCGCCGACGTGTTCGCCGGCCGACGGCCTCGGGCCGCGCGCGCCATCGCGCAGATAGACCGCCGCCAGCCCGTCGTCAAAGTCTCCCTCGCCGGTGAACCTAACGACACTTCGCGCAACGTCAAGCTCCGGCTCGAAGTGACGGACGCCCCCGCGGGCGCGCGCGACCTTCGTCTTTTCCGCAACGGCTCGCTCGTCTTCGTCGAGCGCGGCCGCGTCGCCCCGAACATGGGCCGCGCGACGCTCGAAGCGACCGTGCCCGTCGTCGCGGGCGAGAACGTCTTCACGGCCTACGCCTTCAACCAGGACAACGTGAAGAGCGCCGACGCGAGCCTCACGCTGCGCGGCGACGAGCGTCTCCGACGCGCGCCGACGACACACATCGTCGCTGTCGGCGTCAACGAGTACGCGAACCCGCGTTACAACCTGCGCTTCGCCGCGGGCGACGCGGACTCTTTCGTCGCGGAGGTGAAAAGGCAGCGCGCGCTCGTCGAGCCGGGCGGCCGCGTCGTCGCCGTCACGCTCCGAGACCGCGAGGCGACCAAGTCCAACATCCTGACGGCCCTGCGCCGCCTCTCCGGCGCAGAGGCGGGGCCGCTCCCCGCGGGCGCGCCGAAGTCTCTCGAAGTTTTGCAGCCGGCCGAGCCCGAAGACGTGGTCATCGTCTACTTCGCGGGGCACGGCACGGCGCAGCACAACCGCTTCTACCTCATCCCACACGACCTCGGCTACGCGGGCGAGCGCGACAAGGTGGACGCGGCCGGCCTGCAAGCCGTCCTCGAACACAGCATCAGCGACGAGGAGCTGAGCGCGCTCTTCGAGCCGCTGAACGCGGGTCAGGTCGTCCTCGTCCTCGACGCCTGCAACTCCGGGCAGGCGCTCGAAGCGGAGGAGAAGCGGCGCGGGCCGATGAACTCGAAGGGCCTGGCGCAGCTCGCCTACGAAAAGGGCATGTACGTCCTCACCGCGGCGCAGAGCTACCAGGCCGCGCTCGAAGCCGCGCCGCTCGGCCACGGACTCCTGACCTACGTCCTCGTGGACGAGGGCTTGCAGAAGGGGGAGGCCGACTCGCGCGCCGCGCACGACGGCCGGATCGTCGTCCGCGAGTGGTTCGACTTCGCGGCCGAGCGCGTGCCCCACATGCGCCTCGAACAACTGATGCAGAAGCGCGGCCTCAAAATCGGCTCCGCCGTCCCCACCGCCGACCGCGCCGACGCCGACCAGAGCGTCCAGCGCCCGCGCACCTTCTACCGCCGCGAACTCGAAACACAACCGCTCGTCATCGCCAAACCTTAAACCCCGAAGTATTAAGAACGTGGTTAGGCGCTCTTGATTATGCGAAGAGGGTTAAAACCGGCGGGCAAAATATTTGTCGCCCTCCTGCGCGGCGTTAACGTGGGCGGCAAGAACATGATCCGCATGAGTGCGCTCAAAGGGAGTTTCGAGGGGATGGGCTTCGGCGACGTAGCCACATACATCAACAGCGGAAATATTATCTTCAAGACTCAGGAAGGCGACGCCCGAAAGCTGGAAAGAAGCATCGAGGGGATGCTGTCGGGTGAATACAAACTTGAGTGCAAAGTCGTCGTCAGAAGTCTTTCTGAAATGGCCGACCTCATTAAGGGCTTGCCCGAGACCTGGGACGGCGACGGGCGCTGGAAGTACAACGTGATCTTCCTCAGGCACTCGATTGACTCCGAAAACATCCTGTGCGGCCTGAAACCCGAGAGCGACATCGAGCAGATAGTTTACCGCCCGGGCACTCTCTTATGGTCGGCGCGGATAAGCGACCTGCACCGAACCGGCATGCATAAGCTGCCGAGCCAGAAACTCTTTCAGGAGATGACTGTCAGGAACACCAACACGACCAGGAAGCTCTATGAGCTGATGAAGAAACTTGAGTGAGGATGAAGACAATGCACCACAGAGGCACAGCTTGAAGCGGGATAGCTCAACAAGCTGTGCCTCTGTGGTGCATCCGTTTCCGGCTACAGTCAACTTCAACCCGATATAAAAACTGTAGCACCGACCCGCCAAATGTCCTGTCACCCGTCTCTGAACTGCGGCGGCGACCATCGTCGTTGACGGGGAGAGGACGTTCGTCGGCGGTCACGGGGAGTCGTCCGCGCGGGACGAGGGCACGGTCACGATTTCGCGCACGAACGCCGGCGGGAAGTGCGAAGAGGAGTTTGCGTTGATGCTCCCGCCGAAACTTTTCCTCGGCATGGCGAACGCGGGCGGCGTGGAGGTGCGGGCGGGCCGTTTCAAGTTCAAACTCGGCGCGCCCGCGCTCAAAGCTTTGTGGGAACTCGCCGGAAGAATCAACGCGGCCGCAGCCGGACATAACAACCGAATGAACGCACCCGACCGCCGACACGACGGCCCTCATGTTTAGCAATCTTTCGGGGCGGCGGGCGATGCCGGCATTATGTGCTTTACTAATCTCAACCGGGTCGTATGAAGTTCAAGCGAATATTATTCCTCGGATTGAGCATCCTTACTTTGGCTGTGCTTGTCCTTTACCCGCGGAAGCGCGTCGTTGTCGTGCCTGCGATTCGACCCCGACGTGGCGGCGGCATTTCCGGACGCGAAGGCCGTCAACGAGGCGTTACGCCTGCTGATGGATGTAGCGCAAAGGCAGGGCTCGCAGCAACGTTGACACTCGGGGTCTGACGCCCGACAACGGCACGCACCCGGCAGCCGACACGAAGCTTGTCCACACGCCTCAGAGCATGAAGATGTCTCGGAACCTGGGGTCGGCGCGCAGAGGGTCGAGGCGCGGGTCTGCCTTGAGCATGTTGGCGGCCTCGGGGCTCGTCCGGGCCTGTTCGCGCGCCCTGGCGAGCCACTCGTACGCCTGCTCCCGCTCGCCGAGCGAGGCGTGAACGAGTGCCATGTCGGACGGCGAGACCTCCGCGCCCGCGGCCGACAGCTCTTCGAGCAGGCGGCGCGCCTCCGCCTTGCGGCCCGTGAGCGCGTAAGCCTGGACGAGCGCCGCGGCGATGCGCGCGTCCGTCCCGCCCGCTAGCTCCCGCGCGCGGCGCAGCTCGGCGACGGCCGCCGCCCGCCGCCCCTGCCGCACGTAGACTAAACCGAGGAAGAAACGCGCCTGGATGAAGTCGGGGTCGAGTTCGAGCGTGCGGCGCAGGCGCTCGGCGGCGCGCTCGTAGTCGCGCGCGAAGAAGAGGCGCTCGCCGACGGTCGTCGAGATGATCGGGGAGAGCGGGTCAAGCTCGGAGGCGCGCACGGCCTCCGCCAGCGCCTCGTCCGAACGCCCGAGCATTGCGAGGAAGTCCGAATACCAGTGGTGCGCCGTCGCGTAGGCGGGGTCTAGCTCGATGGCGCGGCGGAACTCGCGCTCGGCGCCCTCCCGGTCTGCCTCCTGATACTCCCTGACGAGCGCGAGCGAGGCGTGCGCCTCCGCGAGTTCGTCGTCCGCCTCGACCGCCTTCAGCGCCGCCGCGCGCGCGCGCCTCAGACACTCGTCGGAGGGGAGCGAGCCGTAACGATAGTTGCCGAGCACGCTGTAGGCGTCGGCCAGCCCCGCGTAGGCCGCCGCGTAGGTCGGATCGAGGTCGATGGCGCGGCGGAAATGCTCGACGCTCTTCTCGACGCCTTCGGGGTTGCGCTTGTTCCAGAAGTACCGGCCGCGCAGGTAAGCCTCGCGCGCCTCGAAGACCTCGGTCGTGTGCCGGCGCGGGCGCCGCGTCTCTTCCGACTTTGCCGTCTGCTCGGCGGGAATCTGATTCGAAGCGCCGCGCCCCGCCCACAGGTAGGTGGCCGCCGCGGTGGAGACCACCGCCACGCACAGCGCGAACGCAAACGCCGACCTCGGCGGACGCGACGCGCCGACGGTGATGGCCGCCGTCTCCGCCAGTGCGGCCTCGACTCGACGCGCCGCGGGGCGCTCTTCGAGGACTTCGGGCTCGACCTCGCGCACGGGCTCGACGAAGCTGTAGCCGCGGCCGGGCACGGTCACGACGTAGCGCCGCTCGCCGAGCGCCTTGCGCAGCATCGAGACGTGCTGCGTCAGGTTGTTCTCCTCGACCGCCGTGTCCGGCCAGAGCGCCGCCATCAGCTCGTCCTTGGCGAGCACGCGCCCGCGCCGCTCGACGAAGATGACGAGGGTGTCGAAGACCTTCCCCGTCAGCGCCACCGGGCGCCCCTCGCGCAGCAGCACCCGCCGCAGGGGGTGCAAGCGGAAGGGGCCGAACTCGTAAACTCTGTCGGTCGTCTGCTCCATGACACAAACTTCCTGTCGGCTGGCTGCGAGGGCCGGGAGACCGAGACACTTCTAAGCGATTTCATAAACTTTTACAAGATTTCACCGTCCTTGAAAGACGGGAGGAAGGCCGCCCCCGCAACATGCGCCTGAGAGGGCGCGCGGAGTTAAGGAAGGCGGAGGGGTGAACGTCAGGCTTACGACCCTTACTTCCCAAGCCGCGCGCCCTCCCTCACTGCCTGCCGAAATTGTTTTACTAACCCCGCCGGTCGCGCAGGATTGAGAGGTAGGCCGCCCACGGCCCGACCGCGTCCGCGTAGACCTTCGCCATCGTCCGCGCGATCTGCGCCACGTGGTCGAGGTCGTGCACGACCCACGCCGCGAGCAGCTGCCCGAGCGTGACCTCGCCGAAGTCCGGGTGAAGGCCCGTCCGCCCGAGGTCGCCTGCGGCGAGGCCCATCCCGCGCAGCTCGTTCAGGTTGTCGCGGCGGAGTTCGGCGAAGGTTTTGAGAAGTTCCCGGAGAGACTTCCCTTCGCTCTCCCTGAACTGCGCCGTGCGGTCGAACGGCGTGAACGGGCGCGGGGCGCCGGAGAGTATGTGCCGCGTGCGTTCAAGCCAGTCGGCGCGCTCGCCGTGGACGAGGTGGCCGACCACGTCGTACGGCGACCAGGTGCCCTCGCCCTCCGTCGCGCGCGCGAAGGTTTCGGGCGCGCCGTCCAAAAGCGCGCCGACGGCCGACGGCGTCCGTTCGAGAATCGCCACGGCCTCTTCCAAACGCAAGTCATCACTCATGATTTAATTTTACGGGCTCGGTTCTTCGGGCGCACGCGGTAGGCGCAGCGCTGGTCGCCGGAGACGATGTGCTCGACGCGCTCGACCTCGACGGAGGGGCCGAGCACCGTGCGGAACAGGTCGAGTTCCGTCGAGCAGAACCCCTGGCAGGCGTTGGCCGCGGCGCAGATGGGACAGTGGTTCTCGACGAGCAGGAAGCCGCCGCCCTCCTCTTCCGCCCTCACCTCGGCCATGTAGCCCTCCTCGGTGCGGACTCGCGCCAGCTCCTTCAACCTCTTCTCCAGAGGGTCGGCCGCGCGGATGCGCTGCTTGTAGTCCGCCCGCTGGCGCGCGCAGCGCGAGGCGAGCACGCGGTTCAACCCTTCGGCGCCGAAGGTCTCCTGCATGGCGTCGATGAGGGCGACGCTCAGCTCGGCGTAGGCTTCGGGGAAGTGCCGGTCGGCCTCGCGCGTGAGTCGCCAGAACTTGGCCGGGCGGCCGACGGGCTGCGGGCGGTCTTCCGCCGTCACCAGCCCCTCGCCCTGCAAGGCGTAGAGGTGGAGCCGCACGGCCATCGCCGTCAGGCCCAGCCGCCCGGCGAGGTGCGCCGTGCCGAGCGGGCCTTCGGTCTTCAGGAGCTTGACGATGGCGCGGCGCGTCTTGCGCTCGCCCGTCTCCGGGCGCGTCTCGCGGGTCATGCGACCTTTCTAAAGAAAATGCTTTACAAAGTCAAGTCCCCGTGCTACCCTCCGACTTAGTAAAGGCTTTTCTTTAGAAAGGACGGTGGGCAGACGTGAGTAACTCTTCAGACTTCTCTTCAAACAGCTCAGACGCGGCCGACCCGTTCGACGGCCTGCGGGTCGCCGTCACCGGCGGCACGTCGGGGCTGGGGCTCGCCCTCTTGCGCGAGTTGACCGGGCGCGGCGCGCGCGTCGCCTTCGTCGCGCGGACGCGCGAGCGGGTCGAACGGGTCGCGCGCGAGCACGCGGGCACGCACGGCATCGCGGGCGACGTCTCTTCGAAGGAGGACATCTACCCCATCGCCTTGCAGGTCGTCGGCGAGCTGGGCGGGCTCGACGTGCTCGTCAACAACGCTTCCGACCTGGGGCCGGTGCCCCTGGCGATGCTCTCCGACACCGAGTGCGAAGACCTTGAGCGCGCGTTCGCGACGAACGTGCTCGGGCCTTTCCGTCTAACGAAGGCGCTGATGGGGGCGCTCGCGGCCTCTGCGCGCGAGGGACGCGGCGCGGTCGTGCTCAACATCTCAAGCGACGCGGCCGTTAACGCGTACCCCGGCTGGGGCGCCTACGGCGCGAGCAAGGCCGCGCTGCATCAGTTGAGCCGCGTCTGGGGCGAGGAGCACGCGGCCGACGGCGTTCGCTTCCTCTCGCTCGACCCGGGCGACATGGACACGCCGATGCACGCGGCGGCCGTCCCCGACGCAGACCCCTCGACGCTCAAGCGGCCCGAGCAGGCCGCGCGCGAACTGGCCGACGCCGTCGCCGCCGCGCTCGTTCAGTCCGTCCAGGAGACGGAAGGAGTAAACGCATGATTGCCGCAGACAGGGCCGTGCAAAGGCCGCCCGACGCCAAGCTCCTCGTCGTGGACGCGTGCAGCCGCATCGGCCACGCGCCGCGCTCCGCCTTCGTCGAATTCCTGCGCCGCGGAGACCTCGTCGTCGCCAACGACGCGGCGACGCTCCCCGCTTCCTTGCGCGGCACGCACGGCCCGACGGGCGCGCCGGTCGAGGTGCGTCTGGCGGGACGCCCTTCGCTCAACCCCGAAGACGTGAGACGCTTCAGCGCCGTCGTCTTCGGCGAGGGCGACTTCCGCACGCGCACCGAAGACCGCACGGCGCCGCCGACGCTCTCTGACGGCGACCGCCTCGTCCTCGGCCCTCTCCGCGCAACCGTCGAACGCACTCTCGGTCATGAAAGACTCGTCTCGCTCCGCTTCGAAGGCTCGGCGGATGAAGTGTGGGCCGGACTCGCGCGCCACGGGCGGCCCATACAGTACGCGCACGTGCACGAGCCGCTCGCGCTCTGGGACGTGTGGACGCGCATCGCCGGCCCGCCCGTCGCCTTCGAGCCGCCGTCGGCCGGCTTCGCGCTCGACTGGCGCGCGCTCGCGGCGATGCGCGAGCGCGGCGTCGAGTTCGAGACGATCACGCACGCCGCGGGCATCTCTTCCACGGGCGACGAAGAGCTTGACCGGCTGCTCCCCTTCGACGAGCCCTACCACATCCCTGCGACGACCGCCGAGGCCGTCCGCCGCGTGAAGGCGAGGGGCGGCCGCGTCGTCGCCGTCGGCACGACGGTCGTGCGCGCCCTCGAACACGCCGCGTCCGCGGACGGCGCCGTGCGCGCCGGCTTCGGGCTGGCGACGCAGCGCCTCGGCCCCGCGAGTCGCCTGCGCGTGTTGGACGCCATCCTTTCCGGCACGCACGAGCGCGGCACGAGCCACTACGAACTGCTGCGCGCCTTCCTCGACGACGAGACGCTCCTGCGGACGACCGCTGAGCTGGACGCGCGCGGCTACCTGACGCACGAGTTCGGCGACTCGGTTCTGATTGAACGCGCCGTGCCGGGCGCGTGTTGAGTTGGGATGAGAGCCGGCGGGTTGAAAGGTTAAGACCGGCCGGCCGTGCAAGCTGCGGCGCGGGCGAGGAGCAGTTGGCGCTCGCGCGCGTTGCGTGTGAGTGAGGCGGCGCGCTCGAACTCGGCGCGCGCCTCTTCGAGGCGGCCGAGCTTGAAGAGCAGGTCGCCGCGCACGCTCGGCAGGAGGTGGTAGTTTTTGAGCGCGGGCTCGTCCGTCAACTCGTCCACGAGTTCGAGACCGGCCTCGGGGCCGAACGCCATCGAGACGGCGACCGCGCGGTTCAACTCGACGACGGGCGACGGCGAGAGTTCCGCGAGCGCGTCGTAGAGCGCAACGATGCGCGGCCAGTCGGTCTCTTCGGCCGTGCGCGCGCGGGCGTGGCAGGCGGCGATGGCGGCTTGTAAGGCGTAAGGGCCGAGGGGGCCGCCCAGGCTTTCGGCCCGATGGAGTGCGTCGAGCCCGCGGCGGACGAGGAGCCAGTCCCAGCGCGCGCGGTTCTGGTCGAGCAGAAGCACGGGCTCGCCCGACGCCCCGACGCGCGCGTGCAGGCGCGACGCCTGTATCTCCATCAGCGCGGCGAGGCCGTGGACTTCCGGCTCGCGCGGCGCCAGCTCCGCGAGGATGCGGCCGAGGCGCAATGCCTCCTCGCAGAGCGCCGGGCGCACCCAGTCCGAACCCGCGGTCACCGTGTAGCCCTCGTTGAAGATGAGGTAGACGACTTCGAGCACGGACGAGAGGCGCGCGGCCAGCTCCGCGACGCGCGGCACCTCGAAGGGGACGCGCGCCTCCGCGAGCGTGCGCTTGGCGCGGACGATGCGCTGCGCGACGGTCTGCTCGGGCACGAGGAAGGCGCGCGCGATCTCGTCGGTCGTCAGGCCGCCGAGCAGGCAGAGCGTGAGCGCGACGCGCGCCTCCTTCGAGAGTAGGGGGTGGCAGGCCGTGAAGACGAGACGCAAAAGGTCGTCGCCCACCTCGTCGTCTAATGCGGAGTCGAAGTCGGGCACGGCCCTCTCCAGCGCCTCAAGCTCGCGGCCCAGCTCTTCGTGCTTGCGCCCGTGCAGCGTCCGCGCGCGCAGCAGGTCGATGGCGCGGCGCCTGGCGGCGGCCAACAGCCAGGCGCCCGGGTTGTCGGGCACGCCCGACTCGGGCCAGCGTTCGAGCGCGACGACGAGTGCGTCCTGCGCCAGCTCCTCCGCGAGCCCAACGTCGCGCACGACGCGCGCGAGCCCGGCGATGAGCCTCGCCGACTCGATCCGCCAGACGGCCTCGACCGCGCGGTGCGTGTTTGAAGTAGTCAAGACGGTCGTCGTCGTCAGTTTCAAAACCCGGCGGCGGAGTCGTGACACTCCGCCGCTGCTTCCCTGCTCTTACCTCTTCGCTTCGAGGCGCGCGCGCAGGCGCTCCATCTCGGGCGTGAGGTTCGCGCCGAAGTCCTCCGGCTCGAAGACCTGCCGCAGCTCGACCTCGGTGCCGCCGTCGAAGGGGGCGCGCTTGAGCCACTCGACGGCCTCCTCCTTCGACTTCACCTGCCAGAGCCAGAAGCCCGCGATCAGCTCCTTCGTCTCGGAGAAGGGGCCGTCGATGACCGTCCGCTTCCCCCCCTCGAACCTGACGCGCGCGCCCTTCGAGCTGGGGTGCAGCCCGTCGGCCGCCAGCATCACACCGGCCTTCACCAGCTCCTCGTTATACTTGCCCATCTCACTCAGAATCTTCTCGTCGGGGAAGACGCCCGCCTCCGACTCCTTGCTCGCCTTGACGATGACCATGAAACGCATTGTGAATCTCTCCTTCTTAATTTTCGGGGCTCGAACCCGCCCTCTACATACACGACGAACGGGGGGCGGCGAGATCGACACCGGCGACATCTTTTTTTCGAAATATTTTTTAACCCGCCCCGCGCCGGCTCGTCCAGACACAAAAACGCGGCGGGGACGAATGCGTCCGGCCCCGCCGCGCCTCTGTCATTGCAAGCCGCTCAGGCCGTCGCCTGCGAGAACTTCAGGCCGCCTCGGCCCGCAACGCGGGCTCCTGGCTGGCGGCCGAGTCTGCGACCTTAAACCCGCTCACGCCGCCGTCGGCGACGATCTCCGTGCCCACGAGGAAGGACGAGTCTGAGCTGGCGAGGAAGAGCACCGCCTTCGCGATCTCCTCGGGGCGGCCGAGGCGCTTCAGAGGCACCTGCTCGCCGAAGCCCTGCTTCGCCTCTTCCGGGAGCCCCAGCCGCCCGAAGATGGGCGTCTCCACGGGGCCGGGGCTGACCGCGTTGACCCGTATGCCGCGCCCGGCCAGGTCGGCCGAGAGCGTCCGCACGAGCGAGAGGAGCGCGGCCTTGCTCGCCGAGTAGACGCTCGCCGCGGGGAACCCGACGTGCGCGACGACCGACGTGTTGAGGACGACCGAGGCGCCGTCGGCGAGGAGCGGCAGCGCCTTCTTGACGGTGAAGTACGCGCCCTTGAAGTTGATGTCCATGACGTGGTCGAACAGCTCCTCGGTCGTCTCTTCGACCGGCGCGAACTGCGCGACGCCCGCGTTGACGAAGAGCACGTCGATGCGCCCGAACTTCTCCTTGACGGCCGCGAACAGCCCGTCGATCTCCGCGAGGCTCGCGGCGTCCGAGCGCAGCGCCAGGACTTCGCCGCCGATCTCGCGCGCCGCCGCGTCGAGCGTGCGCCGGTCGCGCCCGGTGATGACGACCCGCGCCCCCTCGCGCGCGAACTCCTTCGCCGTCGCCAGCCCGATCCCCGAGTTCCCGCCCGTCACCAACGCCACCTTGCCTTCCAGTTTGCCTGCCATCTCTCTCTTCAGCCCTTCTGGTTTTGGAACATTCGTTCCAGAAACCGGCAAAAAAATTTAGTCCAGCACCGAGAGCGTCACGCGCACCACGTCCTCCAGAGTCTTCCGGTCGCGCGTCGCCTTCGACATGAGTTGCAAGCCCTGCAAGCTGCTGTAGAGGAACCGCGCGACGGCGCGCAGGTCGCGCCCCCCGCCGATCTCCCCTTCTCTCTTCCCGCGCAGCAGCGCGCGGTAGAGCGCCTCCTCGGCCGCGGCCATCTGGTCGCAAGCCTTCTCGGCCGTCGCGCGGCAGCGGCCGGCCAGCTCCGAGGTGGCGTTGCCGACGAAGCACCCGCGCCGCTCGCCCTCGCCGAGCGCGTGCTCGACGACCGTTGCGAACAGCTGCCTGAGCGCCCGCTTGACCGAGCCGGGCCGTTCCAGCAGCTCGAACATCTTCCGCCCCTCGACCTCCCGGTAGCGGTCGAGCGCCGCGAGGAAGAGCGCGTGCTTGTCGCCGAAGGTGTCATAGAGGCTCTGCCGGTTGATGCCCATGTGTTTGACCAGCTCGCCCACGGACGCGGCCTCGTAGCCGCGCGACCAGAAGACCTCCATCGCCTTGTGGAGCGCCTCGTCCCGGTCGAACTCTTTGGGCCTCGCCATCCGCCTCCTCTCAACCTCGGCGAGACTTATACCCTTTCTGGAACGATTAGTCAAGAACTATTTTTGCGGGCGGAGATTTTCAGCCCGGTTGACAATGTTATCGGTAACAGATAATGTCCCGAACGCTCACCCGTAAGTTCCTTAGCTGACGATGAAGCTTCCGAACCGGAGAACGCTCTTAGGTGTGGCCTGGCTGCTGGCGTCTCTGCACGCCTTCCGGCCCTGTGCGCCCGCGCAGACGCGCTGGCGGCTGGACGCCGACGGCGGCATCACCTGGGAGGTCGAGCCGGGTAAGGCCCATCAAGACCACATCGAGATGAGCGGCCTGAAGGTCTCGGTCATCGTCACGTACGGCGTGGACGAGCAGGGCCGGCTCGTCCTCGGCCGGCAGGTCATCTTCCCCATGCTCCGCTTCGCGCCGAACAAGACGCGCGACCACCTCTCGCTCACGTTCGGCGAAGACGCCACGCCGCGCGTCCTCTTGAACCGCGCGCTCCCGCGCGGCGAGGTCATCAAGGCTTTCCGCCAGCGCGGCATCATGCGCGTCGAGAGCCTGCTCGGGCGGGACAAGGAGGTCGCGCTCACGCGCACCATCTTCCCTTCCGTGGACAAGCCTCTGGTCGTCGAACGCCTCACCTTCAACAACCGCTCGGACAAGGACGTGACCGTCGAGGTGGAGGACACGGAACGCGTCGTGCGCACTTCGCCCGCGCGCGGGGTCTACGGCGGCTACGTCGCCTCCTCCCGAGTTCTCGAACCCGGCGAGCGCGTCGTCAAGCCCGGCGCGAGCACGGCCTACGCGCTCTTGATCAGCGCGCGGAAGACTGACGAAGCCCCCCCGAACGTGGACGCGGAAAGCGAGGAGCGTGCGCGCGCCGGGCGCGTGGCGGAGATTCTGTCGAGGCTGCAACTTGAGACGCCCGAGCCCGTCCTGAACGCCGCCTTCGCCTTCGCCAAGATTCGGGCCGCCGAGAGCATCTACGAGACGAAGGGCGGCCTGATGCACGGCCCCGGCGGCGGCGCCTACTACGCGGCCATCTGGGCCAACGACCAGGCGGAGTACGCCAACCCCTTCTTCGCGTACCTCGGCGACCCCACGGCGGCCGAGTCGGCCGTCAACGCCTTCCGCCACTTCGCGCGCTACATGAACCCGGAGTACAGGCCCATCCCCAGCTCGATCATCTCCGAGGGCGCGGACTTCTGGCACGGCGCGAAGGATCGCGGCGACATGGCGATGATCGCCTACGGCGCCGCGCGCTTCGCGCTCGCCTACGGCAAGCGCGAGACGGCCGAAGGGCTTTGGCCGCTCGTCGAGTGGTGCCTTGAATACTGCCGCCGCAAGTTGGATGAGCGCGGCGTGGTCGCCTCGGACAGCGACGAGCTTGAGAACCGCTTCCCCGCGGGCCGCGCGAACCTCAACACCTCTTCGCTCTACTACGACGCGCTCAACTCGGCCGCGATGCTCGGGAGGGAGTTGGGCAGGCCGCCGGAGCAGCTCGCGCGTTACAAGGAGCAGGCAGAGGCAATACGCGAAGCCATCGAAAAACACTTCGGCGCCAACGTCGAGGGGTTCGAGACCTACCGCTACTACGACCGGAAAGACCTCGCCGGTCACGCGAAGTTCGGCGCTTATGCCGAGCGGCCGGACGTGCTCCGCGCGTGGATCGCCACGCCGCTCACCGTCGGCATCTACGAACGCAGGGAGGGCACCATCGCCGCGCTCTTCTCGCCGCGGCTGTGGACGCAGGACGGGTTGGCGACCGAGGCCGGCGGCCAGACCTTCTGGGATCGCTCGACGCTCTACGGGCTGCGCGGGGCCTTCGCCGCGGGCGCAACCGAGAAGGCTCTGGAGTACCTGACCTACTATTCGAAGCGCAGGCTCCTCGGCGAGCACGTGCCCTACGCGGTCGAGGCGTACCCCGAGGGCAACCAGCGCCAACTCTCCGCCGAGAGCGCGCTCTACTGCCGGGTCTACACCGAAGGGATGTTCGGCCTGCGCCCGACGGGCTTCGACTCTTTCCTCCTCACGCCCCGCCTGCCCGCGGGCTGGGCGTTCATGAAGCTGAAGAACGTGCAAGCCTTCGGCGGCGTCTTCGACCTCTCGGTCACGCGCGCGGGTGACAAACTGAAAGTCGAAATCTTCAAAGGCGGCAAGCTCGCCCAATCACACCTCATCAGGCAGGGCGACACGCTGACAGTCGAACTCGGGCGCCGACCCTGAGACTGCGCATCATCTAAAACAGAAGGAGCATGTTGATGAGAAGACGCCTTATCCTTGCGGCCTGCGCGTTCGCCTTAACCTTTTGCCTCGCCCCTCTGTCGGCGGCGCAGTCCGACTTCAAGAACTGGCCGCGGGGCAGTTCCCCGCGCGAGGTCGGCAAGCGCGTGGCCGAACGTTTCGCGGCCTCGCCGCACTTCAACTTCATGCGGCCGACCCCGCCGCGCACCATCACCTACCCCGAGACCTGCACCTGGTACGGCGCGCTCACCTTCGCGCGGGTCAGCAACGACAGAGAGCTGACGAAGCGGCTCGTCGCGCGCTTCGAGCCTCTGTTCGGCGCGGAGGCGAGCCTCATCCCCGCGGCCGACCACGTTGACCCTTCCGTCTTCGGCGCAGTCCCCTTCGAGCTTTACATAGAGACGCGCGACGCGCGCTACCTGCCCGTCGGCAAGACCATCGCCGACCGCCAGTGGGCGCCGCCGACCGCCGAGCGCCTCGCGTCGCTCAAACCCGAAGAGCGGCAGTTGGTCGAGCAGGCGGTCAAAGACGGCCTCAGCCAGCAGACGCGCTTCTGGATCGACGACATGTACATGATTACGGCGCTCGAAGCCCAAGCCTTCCGCGCGACGGGCGAACGCGTCTACCTCGACCGCGCGGCGCGCGAGATGGCCGCTTACCTCGACCGCCTGCAACAGCCGAACGGCCTCTTCTACCACGCGCCGGACGTGCCCTTCTTCTGGGGGCGCGGCAACGGCTGGGTGGCGGCGGGGATGGCGGAGCTTCTGCGCTCGCTCCCCGCAAACCACCCGAACCGCGCGCGCATCCTTGCCGGCTACCGGAAGATGTTGGCGACGCTCCTCAAGCACCAGGGCGCGGACGGCATGTGGCGCCAGTTGATAGACCGCCCGGAGTCCTGGCCCGAGACTTCCAGCACGGGCATGTTCACCTTCGCGATGGTGACGGGGGTAAAGGAGGGCTGGCTCGACCGGAAGACCTACGGGCCGGCGGCGCGCAGGGCATGGCTCGGGCTGATTAAGTACATCAACGCCGACGGCGACATCAGTGACGTGTGCGAAGGCACGAACAAGAAGAACGACTACCAGTACTACATGGATCGCAAGCGCAACGTCGGCGACCTCCACGGCCAGGCGCCGATTCTTTGGAGCGCGACCGCCTTCCTGCGTTAATTTGATTTGAGATTTCAAATTTGAAATCTCAAATCAAAAGCCGGCTCAGCCACGCAGCTTCACGGCCTTTGCGCTCGCGCCGCGTTCGAACGCGACGGGCGCGGCGGCCTTCGAGATGTCGCCGCCGTCAACGGTTATCCCTTCGCTGGTCGCGCCTTCGACGCGGAGGAAGACGGCGGCCGGCTTGAGGACGCGCGCGGCCGTGAGCAGCACGTCGCGCGCGTTGACGAAGCGGAGCAGCGCCGCCGCGCGCGGGTCGCCGTCGGCGGCGAGGCCGTTGACCGCGGCGTCCGACACGCGTTCGAAGACCACGGCCGGGCGTCGGTCGGGCGCCTTCACGTCGAAACGCACGTTGTGCAGCGTGAGCCCGCGGACGCCCCGCGCGTAGAGGCCGTAGGCGGGCGGCGTGCCGATCTCGAAATACTCGCCGGCCATCTGCGGCACCTCGCGCGCGGCCTCCTCCGAAGTGCCGCCGCCCTCGTAGGTGACGTGCACGTCCTGGAAACTGATCCCCTCTAAAAACTCTTCATTCGCGCCGTTGAGGACGATGCACGAGCGCGTCTCGCCGGGCCTGTACTCCGACTTGAACGGCAGGTCTGCGTGCTGGCGGCCCACGGCGACCACGCTCGCGCGGATGCCGTTGAAGCTGATGTTGCGGACGACGCCTTTCAACGTGGGCGTCGTGTCGTCGGCGCGGCGGCGCGGGGCGGAGTCGAGCCCGATGGAGATGGGGCCGGTCACGTCCTTCAGGACGAGGTTCGAGAAGGTGATGTTCTCGAAGCGCGAGCGGGCGCCGCAGCGCATCTTGACGGGGCAGCCGTAGGTCTCGTAGACGACGCAGTTCGAGACCGTGATGTTCTCGGCCTCGCCGCCGCCGAAGCGGAAGACCGACCAGCGCGTGCTGAAGGTGCAGTTGGTGACGGTGACGAACTGGTTGCTGCCGAAGAGCGCGCAGGCGTCGTCCTGGCAGGCCACGTCGCAGTTGGAGATGTGGACGTACCGGCTGCTCTGGATGTGAAAGCCGTCGTTGTTCTTGTTGACGCGGTTATGTATGCGCACGCCTTCGAGCCGGACGCGCTCGCACTCAAGGACGCGCACGCAGTGGTAGGCGCTCCTGGTCAGGAACACGTCGCGGACGAGCAGGTTCTTGCAGCGGTAGAAGACCAGAAGGTGCGGGCGCTGGAAGTACCCTTCCGACGAATTCTGCCCCGGCCCCGTGTTGTCGCCGCGGCCGTTGAAGAAGGCGGCGCCGTCGCCGTCGATGGTGCCCCGCCCTTCGATGCAGACGTTCTCGGCGTTGGCCGCGGAGATGAGGACGACGTTGCCGTTGCCGGGAGGGACGCCGTTGCCCGCGCGGTAGTGCTCGGGCTTGGCGCTCCCGAGCAGGCGCCCCTGCGCGGCGAGGTGGAGCGTGACGTCGCTCTTCAGCTCAAGCGTGCCGACCACGAAGTCGCCGGCCGGGACGAGGACAACTCCGCCGCGGTCTCTGTGGCAGGCGTCGATGGCGGCCTGCACGGCCGCCGTGTCGAGCGTCGCGCCGTCGCCCTTCGCGCCGAACGCGCGCACGTCGTAGACGCGCGCGCCCGTACTTTCGCCGGCGGCTTTCGCGTGAGCGGTCACGCCCAACCCCAACGAACCGACCGAAGCTGCCACCACCGGCACGGACACCTGCCCGAGCCAACGGCGCCTCGACACGAACGGGTTCTCGTCCTCTCTCATCTCACGCCCTCCCCACACAACTCAGCGCGGCTCTTCAAAGATTTCGACGACCGCGCTTTCGAGCGCCCTGCGCAGCGGAGACACCAGTCCGTCCTCCATCAGCGTCGCGCCGTCCAAGACCTTGTCGTGCAGCGCGAGCCGCGACGTGCCCCCCTCCGGCAGGTTGACTTCGCGCACGCGGTACCGCTTGGCGGGGTCGAGCCCGCGCGGCCTGACCGGCCCGAAGGCGGTCTCGCCGAGCTGGTAGATGAAGAGGACGGCGCGCGTGCGGTCTTCCGAAACGTATTCGAGCGCCGCGCGCTGCCGCTCGTAAGGCGATTCCAGACGGTAGAGGTCGCCGCGGAGCACCACGTCGCGCAGGCGCTCCTTGTAGAGCTTGACGGCCGCCGCCAAGGCCCTGCGCTCCTCCGGCGTCATCCGCTGCACGTCCCTGTCCACGCCGAAGGCGCCGCTCAGTGCCACGTCGGTCGCGAACTTGACCGGGCGGTGCCCCATGTCTGTGACGTGCGCCGAGATGGCCGCGGCCGGGAAGAAGTGGCCGAAGCCCCACTGGATGTAAACGCGTTGGAGCGGGTCTGTGTTGTCGCTCGGCCAGAAGGAGTGGAAGTACTTGAGAGCGCCGTAGTCCGCGCGCCCCGGGCCTCCCGCGCAGAGCATCGCCCACACGCCGGGGTGCTCTTTCGCCATCCGCGCCATCGCGTCGTAGAGCGCCCACTGGTAGTCGATGAGGAGGTTTTGCTGCTCGTCGCGCCCGAGCCAGGAAGAGCCGGGCTGCGTCACGTAGCGGTTCGCGTCCCACTTCAGGTAACTGACGCCGGGGTTCTGGCGCAGCGTGTCGTCCAAGACCTTCCACACGAACTCGCGCACCTCGGGCCGGCTCAGGTCGAGGACGAGCTGGTTGCGGCCGAACAGCAACTCACGGTTCGGCTGTTTGATGACCCAGTCCGGGTGCTTCTCGTAAAGCTCGCTCGAAGGGTTGACCATCTCCGGCTCAAGCCAGATGCCGAAACCCAGCCCGCGCTTCTTCGCCTCGCCGGCGAGGAAGGAGAGCCCGTGCGGGAGCTTGCGCCGGTTGACCTGCCAGTCGCCCAGGCCCGCGCGGTCATTGTCCCGCGGGTACTTGTTGCCGAACCAGCCGTCGTCGAGGAGAAAAAGCTCGACGCCCAGTTCCTTCGCGCCGTCGAAGAGCGAGACGAGCTTCTGCTCGTCGAACTCCATGTGGGTGGCTTCCCAGTTGTTGAGAAGCACCGGGCGCGGCTTGTCTCCATCACGTATTCCGTAGCGAAGTGCCCAGCGGTGGAAGTTGCGGCTGACCTGCCCCTTGCCGCGGTCGCTCCAAGTCCAGAGCATCGGGGGCGTCTTGAAGAGCTTGCCGCGCGCGAGGCGGTACTCGGAGCCGAAGGGGTTGATGCCGCAGAGCGCGCGCAGGCGGTTCGTCCAGTCCACCTCGAACGCGAGCTGGAAGCTGCCTGACCACGCGAGCGTGCCGCCGTAGACCTCGCCCGACTCCTCGCGCGCCGGCCCTTCCGTTGAGACGAGGAACGAAGGGTTGCGCATCTGTTGCGCGCGCACGCCGAGCTTCGAGTCGAGGACTTTGATGCCGGGCGTCAGACGCTCCTCGGCCAGCTCGGCCTCGCGCAGGTAGTTGCCCTGGAGCTGCGTCAGCCAGTACCCGTCGGCTTTGATTACCGGCGAAGAGGAGGCGAAGCGCGAGAGTGTGACCGGCCCCTCTTCGTCGTGCCGTACCTCGGCCCACTGCTCGATCACGTCCTCGCGGCGGTAGGCGCGCAGGTTGAGCGTGACGAAGAAGGGGTAGAAGCCGTCCTTGAGATTGATGCGCGTGAGCGTGACGTTGTCGTCAACCGCCGTGCTTTCATGACTCAGGTAGACGAGGTCGGTCGAGGTGTTGCCGTCGGCGTGCACGGCCTGCACGGCCGGCTCAAGGATGAAGCCGTTGCCCGACTGCGGGTAGAACTCGTCCTCGCGCGCGGGCGTGCGCGCCGGTGTGGTCGCCGACTGCCGCGGCCGTCCGTAGCTGAGTTGGTAGACGCGCCCGTCGCCGGCCACGAGCAGCGTCAAAGACGACCCCGCGGTCGAGACGCTAATCACCCGCGGCTCCGCGCGCGTCTGCGCCGACGCCGCGCCCGCGCCGAGCACGAGCAACGCCGCCAGGAGAGTCGCGTACGAATGTCGTCTAAGAGTTTTCACCGACGTTCAACGGCCGGGCACTTCGGCGATGCGGCGCGTGTACTCGTCGAAGAGGCCGAGGTAGTAGAGGCGCGTCAAATCCTTGCCCAAAGCTTCGAGCGCGGCGGCGCGGGCGGGCTCCGCGCGCGAGACTTCCCGGAGCCGCGCGCGAATCGCGCGGAACACTTTCTCCTTGAGCCAGTAGGCGTGGTCGTGGCGCTCGCCGATGGTCGCGGCGAACGAGAGTGCGTCCGTCTCGGGCGTCGTCAGACCGCGCCGCCACGCCGCGCGGTAGACCTGCAAAGCCTCCTGCCAGGACTGGTCGGCCACGCGCTCGAACTGCTCGTGCAAGCCCTTCCACCCCTCCTTCCGCGTGTCGATGAGGGGCGCCGCGTCCGGGTGCGGCCGCGCGGCCGTCTTGTAGTCGAGGAGCGAGACCTTCAAGTCAACCTTGCGGTCGCCGTCGTAGTCGTATTCGACCGTGTCCAGAAAACCGTTGCCGTCCGTGTCCGTGTACTTCACGACCTCTTCGACGCGCGGCGCCGAAGGTTTCGGCGAGGGCGCCTTGACGCCGCCGTGGAACTCCGCGTTCTTGTCCACCAGCCACGCGCCCGACTCGGCGCCGGCCAGGTGGAACTTCCGGTCGAAGACGCCGACGTAGAGTTTCCCCCCGCCGGAGTTGTCCCTGTCCCACTCGCCGCGGTCGCCGAGCGAGTCGGCCTGCGGGTGGCCCGAGATGCCCGGGCGCTCGCCCTCCGCGGGCGCCGGCTGCGCCGGGTCGTAGTTGCTCCGCAGCCAGCGCTTCGTCGAATAAAGGTCGATCTCATTTTCAGGCCCGCCGAAGCCGTGCATCGGGTAGTACATCTCGACGCGCTCCCAGCGGTGGTCGTCGTCGTCCTCGTCGTAGACGAAGTACATGCTCTGCCAGCCGGCCTTGAAGAAGTTGTCGAAGCCCTGCTCGTGCGGCATGTAGATCAGCTCGTCGAGGCGCCGCCAGTTGTTCCACTTGAAGCAGCCGTCGAACTTCGGGTTGCCGCGCAGCGCCGGGTACTTGTGGACGAACTGCTTGTAAGGCACGCCGGGGCCGCCCGCGCCGCGCAGGGTCATGTCGTAGTCGGTCTCGTTGCCGCGCCCCGAGTCGTTGTCGAGGTCGAAGGTGACGAAGGCTTCGCCGTAGACGCCCGTGAGTTTTGCCACGCCGTTCTCGACCGGCGGCTGGTTCGAACCGGGGTCGAGCCAGCGCATCGCCATCTCGCTCGCGCCGTCGCCGTCGTAGTCGTAGAAGGCGAAAGGGTTCTCCCAGTTGAGCCGAGGGTCTGGGAGCGCCTGCGGCGGCCGGTGGATTTTGAGGAAGAGGGCGTCGCCGTTGTAGTCGGGCCGCCAGTCGTCGAGGCCCGTGTAGTCCCAGTTGGCTAGCCCGAGGTCGAACTTTTCCCAGTCGAGCCGGCCGAGCACGCCGTCCTTCTCCACGTCGATGAAGATCATCCAGTGCGAGTCGCTCGCGTCCCACTTGCCCTCTTCCCACACGGGCGGCTGCGTGACGAAGGCTTCAAGGTCTGCGCGGCCGTCGCCGTCGTTGTCGGCCCACTTGACGTTCATGTCGAGCGGGCCGTCGTAGAGGCCGTCGCCGTTCCTGTCCACCTGGAGGCAGTCGCCCACCTGGTCGCCGCGCGTGTCGGTCGGCGCGAGGTCGCCGTTCTCGTCGAGCCAGCGCACGCGCTTGCCGTTCCACCAGCGCTCGACGATGTCGGGACGGCCGTCGCCGTCGATGTCGAGATGAACAATCTCGTCCGAAGGACTCGTCGATTTGAGCGCCGTCCGCCGCAGGTCGCCGCCGGCCTGCTGTGCAAGCGTAGCCGCCGCGAGTGTCAGGACGAGGAGAACTCCGGCCGTCAGGTTCTTCATGGTTTGTGCTCGGACTACTTGCTGTCACCGGCCGCGACGATTTCGAAGTCGCCCTTCAGACGTATGTCTTCCGAGGAGGAGCCGACCATCACGCGGAACGCGCCGGGCTCGACGACGAAGCGCATCGAGCGATCCCACAGCGCGAGGTCTTCGGGCTTCAGGATGAAGGTCACGGCGCGCGTCTCGCCCGGCTTCAAATGCACGCGCTCGAAGCCGCGCAGGTTCTTCTCGTAAGTCGTCACGGAACTGACGAGGTCGCGCGTGTAGAGCTGCACGACCTCGTCGCCCTCGCGCGCGCCGGTGTTCTTCACGTCGAGGCTGACCGTGACGTTGCCGCGCGCGGTCTGCTTCAAGGGGGTAATCTTTAAATTGCTGTACGCGAAAGTCGTGTAGCTCAGCCCGTGGCCGAAGTAGTAGAGCGCGCCGTTGACGCGCGTCTTCTCGCCCTCCCACTGCGCGTTCGGCTTCGAAGGGAAGTTGAAGGGTATCTGCCCCGCCGTCTTCGGGAAGGTGACCGTGAGTTTGCCGCCCGGGTTGTAGTCGCCGAAGAGTGCCTCGGCGATGGCCGTCCCGCCCTGCGCGCCGGGGAACCATGCTTCCAGGATGCCGGGCACGTATTTGTCCACCCAGTTGATGCTCAGAGGCCGCCCGTTGACGAGCACGACGACCACCGGCTTGCCGACGGCCTGGACGGCCTGCACGAGTTCGAGCTGGCGGCCGGGCAGGTCGAGGCTCGTGCGCGAAGCGCTCTCGCCCACCGTGCGCCCCGAGATGTCGCCGAGCACGACGACCGTCACGTCCGACGCGCGCGCCGCCTCGGCCGCCTTGTCGATTTCGTCCCGCTCCTCCTTCGTCAAAGGCTCGGGCAGCACCTCGGACTCGGGCCAGCGCGCGTCCACGACCTCGCAGCCCTTCGCGTAGTTAACCTTGACGCCGCCGCCCAATTTCGTCCTGATGCCTTCGAGCACCGTGACGCCGTCCACGCCCGAAGGGCCGTAGCGGTTGTGCGTGTTGCTGTCGTCGTCGGCGAGCGGGCCGACGACGGCGATTGAGTTGAGCGACTTGCTCAAAGGCAGCACGTTCCTCTCGTTCTTGAGCAGGATGAGCGATTCGCGCGCGGCGCGCAGCGCGACCCGCTGGTGCTCGGGCGAGTTGACGAGTGTGGCCGACGCCTCGGCGTCCTTGATGTAAGGGCGGTCGAAGAGGCCGACGGTGAACTTGACGCGCAGCACGTCGCGCACGCGGTCGTCGAGCGTCTTCAACGAGACCTTGCCCTCTTTGACCAATTCCCGCAGAGGCAGGATGAAGTCGTCGGGCGGCGTGAAGTTGGTCTTGACGTTGAGGCCCGCCTCAATCGACTGGCGCACGGCGTCCTTCATGTCGGCGGCGACGGCGTGCTTGTTGTAGAGGAATTCGACGGCCGCGCTGTCCGAGACGACGTAGCCGCGGAAGCCGAAATCATTCCGCAAACGCTCGGTCAGCCAGTAGTGACTGCCCGTCACGGGCACCGAATCGTAGTCGTTGTACGAACTCATCACGCCGAGCGCGCCGCCCTCTTTGATGCCCGCCTTGAACGACGGGAGGAAGACGTTCTCGACCTCGCGCGGAGAGGTCTGCGGGTCTGTGCGCGCCTGCCCCTCGCGCGCGCCCTTGTTGTTGCTGTAGACGGCGAAGTGCTTGAGGGTGGAGGCGACCTGGTAGTCCTCCTGCAAGCCCTTCACCTGCTCGACGCCGAGGCGCGCGACGAGGTAAGGGTCTTCGCCGTAGACCTCCTCCATGCGCCCCCAGCGCTGGTCGCGCCCCACGTCCATGATGGGCGAGTAGACGTTCGTGTAGCCGAGCGCGCGCGCCTCCTGTCCCGTGATGCGGCCGATCTCGCGGACGAGATCCCTGTCCCAGGTGCTCCCGACGCCGGGCTGCGCAGGGAAGCTCGTGGCGGTGTAGGAGGCGACGCCGCGGATGCCCTCGTTCGTGAAATCGACGGGGATGCCGAGGCGCGTCTCCTCGACGAAGAAGCGCTGCACCTCGTTCATGGCCCAGACGTGCTTGCGGATGTCGGTCGCGTAGACGCTCTTCGAGCCCTGCTCGCCCCAGCCGTTGAGGTGCTCGTCGATGTTGGCGATGCCGTCCTTCCAAATCTTCTTCTTCCACTCCGGCGTCGGCAGCTCGTCCTTCAGCACGCGCGCGTAGCCGTACAGAGTAGCCGTCTGGCACGTCTTCTCCTCGAGCGTCATCTGCGCGAGCAGGTCTTCGACGCGGGCGTCGATGGACGCCTTCGGGTCTTCGTACACGTCCTCCCGGCCGTTCTTGTTGAAGTCCGTCCAGCCGTCGTGGTAGATGCCCTTCCCGTCAGTCTTCACCTGAGCCGGTAGGCGCACGTTTGAACTGACCATGAGCAGCGCCGCGAGCACCGGGGCGTAAGCTGTTCGCTTCAATGCGGTCTCCCTTTGAATATGAATTCGCCGCCGCTAAGCGAAGCGGACGCGGTAACGGACGCCGGCCGTCAGTTGCAAACGCACGACGCCTTCGTCTTCGTTTATTAACTTCAGACTACGCCCGCCCGCCGTGACGGCCGTCATACGTTGACCACGCGGCGACCTGAGTTTGTGCTCGCCGCTCACGTCGGGCCGCAGCTCGGCGGCGGTCGCGCGCCCCTGCGCCCAAGTCAGATCAACCTCGACGCCGCCGCGCGCGCGGAGGCCGGTGACCGAGCCCGAAGCCCACGCGCGCGGGAGTGCGGGCAGGATGCTGATCTCGCCCGCGTGGCTTTGCAAAAGCATCTCGGCCATGCCGGCCGTGCCGCCGAAGTTGCCGTCGATCTGGAAGGGCGGGTGGTTGTCGAGCAGGTTCGGGAGCGTGGACTTGGCGAGCAGCGCGAGGATGTTCTCGTGCGCGAGGTCGCCCTCCGCGAGCCGCGTCCAGAAGTTGATGATCCAAGCGCGGCTCCAGCCCGTGTGGCCGCTCCCGGCCTGCAAGCGGCGTTCGAGCGAGACGCGCGCGGCGCGCGCCAGCTCCGGCGTGCCGCGCAGGGTAATCTGGTTGCCGGGGTGGAGCGCGAAGAGGTGCGAGACGTGCCGGTGTCCCGGGTCGGGCTCGTCGTAGTCTTCGAGCCACTCCTGCAACTGCCCGTGCCTGCCGATCTTGAGCGGCGGCAGGCGTGAACGTGCGGCCTCGACGCGCGCGCGGAACTCCTCGTCCAAGCCGAGCAGGCGGCCCGCCTCCGCGACGCGCGTCAAGAGCGCGTGCGTAATCTCCAAGTCCATCGTCGGCCCCATGCAGAGCTTGGCCTTCGTGCCGTCGGGCAGGCGGTACTGGTTCTCGGGCGAGAGCGAAGGGCCGGTGACGAGGCGGCCGTTGCCGTCTTCTACTAAGTAATCAAGAAGGAACTCGGCGGCCTCCTTCATCGTCGGGTAGGCGCGGCGCGCGAGGAAGGCGCGGTCGCGCGTGAAGTCGTAATGCTCCCAGAGGTGCAGGCTCAGCCACGCGCCGCCCATCGCCCAGAGGCCGGAGCCGACGCCGTCGATGGGGACGGCGTCCCCCCAGAGGTCTGTGTTGTGGTGGATGACGAAGCCGCGCGCGCCGTAGAGCTTCCGCGCCACGCGGCGCCCGTCCGGCCGCGCGTTGTCAATGAGGTCGAAGAGCGGCCCGTGCAATTCCGAGAGGTTGCAGACCTCCGCCGGCCAGTAGTTCATCTCGGTGTTGATGTTGATGGTGTACTTGCTGTCCCAGGGCGGCGCGAGCTGTTCGTTCCACTTGCCCTGGAGGTTCGCGGCCAGCGCGCCCGGCCGGCTGGACGCGATGAGGAGGTAGCGGCCGAACTGAAAGTACAAAGTCTCCAACGCCGTGTCGGCCGCGCCGTTCTGGACGCGCTTCAGGCGCTCGTCGGTCGGCAGGTCGGGCGCGGGGTCGGAGAGTTTGAAAGAGACTCGGCGGAAGAGGCGGCGGTGGTCTGCGACGTGCGAGTTCAAGAGTCGTGCGTAAGGCTTCCGCGCGGCGGCGAGATACTGCTCGCACTTCGCCGCGGGCTCCGCGTGGCGGAAGTCGGTGGCGGCGGCGAAGAGCAGCGTCGCCGCGTTCGCGCCTTCGACGGCGAGCTTGTCGCCGTCAACGGACGTGCGGCCGCCTTCGGCGACGGCCTGTGCGACCCCGCAGAATTTAACCCCGACCTTGCGCTCCTGCGCGTGCTTGTCGTCGCGCGCGATGGCCTCGCCTTCAATGAAGATTCGGTCGGGACTGACGACGCGCGTCTTCGCGTCCTGCTCGCGCGTGAGCGCGGCCGTGAAGGAGATGTGGCCCGGCCGGTCGCAGGTCAGGCGCACGACGAGCACCTGATCGACCGCCGACGCGAAGACCTCGCGCGTGAAGCGCGCGCCGTCGAGCCGGTAGCTGACGCGCGCTATACCAGCGTCGATGTCCAGCTCGCGGACGTAGTCTTCGGCCTTTCCCTCACCCCGGAACGTGAGCAGGAGGTCGCCGAGCGGCTGGTAGGGCGGCATGCGCTTGGGCACGGCGATGATGCTCTTCTCGGCGAGCGCTTCGGCCTCCAAGACTTTGCCCGCGAAGAGCAGGCGGCGCACTTCGGGCAGGGCGCGTGCGCCTTCGGGGTTCGTGCGGTCACGCCGCTCGCCGGCCCAGACCGTCTCCTCGTTAATCTGTATCCGCTCCGACCCGACGCCGCCGAAGACCATCGCCGCCAGGCGGCCGTTCCCGACGGGCAGAGCCTCCGTCCACTGCGCCGCGGGCTGCCTGTACCAGAGGCGCAGCTCGCTCCACCCGCCGCGCGCGGCATCCCTCGTCTGCCCCAACCCAGCGCCGCGCGCCAGCAGACCCGCGGCCGGGAGGATTAGAAAGTCTCTGCGTCTCATTCGGGACTGACGAAGGTGTTCGAGAGCGTGCCCAAGCCTTCGACCTCGACTTCGAACACGTCGCCGGGCTTCAAGAGCACCGGCGGCTGGCGGAAGACGCCGACGCCCTCGGGCGTGCCCGTGGCGATCACGTCGCCCGGCTCCAACGTGATGGCCTGCGAGATGTAGGAGATGAGGTGTGCGACGCCGAAGATCATCTTCGAAGTGTTCGAGGACTGCATCACCTCGCCGTTCAGACGCCCCTCGATGTGGAGCGACTGCACGTCGGCGACCTCGTCGCGCGTCGTAATGAAGGGGCCGAGCGGCGCGAAGCCGTCGAGCCCCTTGCCGCGCACCCACTGGCCGTCGCCGAACTGTAGGTCGCGCGCGCTCACGTCGTTGATGAGCGTGTAGCCGAAGACGTGCGCGAGCGCCTCCGCCTCACTCACGCGGCGGCACTTGCGCCCGATGACGACGGCCAGCTCGGCCTCGTAATCGATCTGCGCGCTGACGGCGTGCAGCACGACGGGCTGCCTGTGCGCGGCGAGGGAGTTAGGCAGTTTCGTGAAGATGAGCGGAGCGGCCGGCGGCGCCGCGCCGCCTTCGATGGCGTGGTCAACGTAGTTGCGCCCGATGGCGAGTATCTTGCCGGGGAAGACCGGCGGCATGAATTCGACCGCGTCGAGGGGCACCGCGAATCCTTCGACTGCGAATGCCGGATTCCGACGGCCTTCGTCAAGCAACGCGCTCACCTCTGCGAAACCTTGCTCACCGCGCTCGACGACATCGTAGAGATACGCGGTTGTCAGCCACGCGGCCACCTCCGCGCCCGCGCCGGCGACGGCGAGCGCCAGCGCCGCCGTGTCTATCAGCTTCCGATCCAGAAGCACCCCGAGCCGCGGTGTCGGCGTGCCCTTCCGTCTGAACTGCGCCAGTTTCATCCTCGCCCCCTTTCAACCTGCCGTCTCAAGTCGCCGGCGTTGGAACTCGTCGAACGTCACGGCCAGCACGATGACCGCGCCGATGACGATCTGCTGTGTGAACGAAGAGATGCCGCGCAGGTTCGCGCCGTTCGAGAGCACGCCCATGAGTAACGACCCGATGACCGTCCCCAGGACGCTCCCCTGTCCGCCGCTCAGAGAGCCGCCGCCGATGACGACGGCCGCGATCACGCGCAGCTCGTAGCCCTCGCCCGCGGTCGGCTGTCCCGTCACCAGCCGCGCCGACTCGACGGCGCCGGCCAACCCCGCGAGCGCGCCGAGGAAGACGTAGAACATAATCTGGTAGCGCGACACGCGCACGCCCGCGTAGCGCGCCGCCTCGACGTTGCTGCCGACGGCGTAGCAGTACCGCCCGGCGCGCGTGCCCGACAAAAGGAAGTGCGTGAGCAGCGCCACGGCGACGACGAACAGCAGGGGCACTGGCACGAAGCCCAACACCTCGCCCTCGGCCAGCCACCCGAAGCCCTGCGGCAGCCCGACCACGGCCTTCCCATCGGTTATCAGTAAAGCGATGCCCCTGTAGATGCCCATCGCGCCGAGCGTCACGATGAAGGGTGGGATGCGCAGCGCCGCAATCGCCACCCCGTTCGCCAGCCCGCACGCCGCGCCCGCCGCCAACGCGCCCAACACCCCGACGAAGGGCGAAGTGCCCGCCGCCATCAGGAGCGCGCCCGCCACGCCCGCCAGGGCCATCTCGGAACCGACCGAGAGGTCGATGCCGCCCGACACCATGACGACCGTCATGCCCATCGCGATGATCGTGATGACGGCCGTCTGCCGCGCCACGCCCGCGAGGTTCCCCGCCGAGAGGAACTTCGGCTCGACGGCCGCGATGACGACGCACAGCGCGACGAGGCTCGCGAACGGCAGGAATCTTTTCACCCAGTCAGACATAGGATGAGTGATGAGTGATGAGTGATGAATGATGAGCTGAAAGCCTCCCGCCTTCAATTCATCATTCATCACTCATCACTCATCATTTGTATTTTCAACCTCCTCTTCGAGCGCGGCGTACGTCAACACCTCCTCCTGCGTCGTGCGCCCGGCGTCAAGCTCTGCGACCAGGCGGCCGCGGCGCATGACGAGGATGCGGTCGGCCATTCCCAAAAGCTCGGGCAGGTCGGAAGAGACCATGACGACGGCCGCGCCGCCTTCGGCGAGTTTATTGACGGCGCGGTAAATCTCGGCGCGCGCGGCCACGTCCACGCCGCGCGTCGGCTCGTCGAGCAGGAAGACGCGCGAGCCCGCGAAGAGCCAGCGCCCGAGCAGAACCTTCTGCTGGTTGCCGCCGCTCAGGCGGCCCGCGGTCTTGTCCGGGTCGGGCGGGCGCACGTGCAGCCGCTCGACGTACTCGCGCGCGGCCCGGCGCTCGCGGCCCCGGCTGAGCAGGAGGCCCTTGACCAGCGCACCGACGTTGGCGAGCGTCAGGTTCGACGCGAGCGTTTGGTTCAGGCAAAGGCCCGTGCGCTTGCGGTCTTCGGTCAGGAGCCCGAGCCCGAGCCCGACCGCGCGCGCAGGGCTTGGCAAGTTGAACTTCGAACCATCCAGATAGACTTCGCCGCTGTCGAACGGCTGCGCGCCGAAGACAGATTCAACAAGCTCAGTTCTGCCCGCGCCCGCGAGCCCCGCGAAGCCGACGACTTCGCCCGCGCGCGCCTCGAAGGTCACGTCTTCAAACTTGCCCGCGCGCGAAAGGTTCTCGACGCGCAGCAAGACCTCGCCCCGCTTCGCCTCGCGCGGAGGGAAAATCTCCTTCAGCTCGCGCCCGGCCATGTGGCGGATGATCTGCTCCTGCGTCAGCTCGCCCCACGCGCCCTCGTAGACCTCGCGCCCGTCGCGCAGAACGGTCAGGCGGTCGGCGATCTCGCCCAGCTCTTCCAGGCGGTGCGAGATGTAGATGACGGCGAGGCCGCGCCGCTTGAGGTCGCGGATGAGGCGGAACAGCTCTTCCGCCTCGTGCGCCGTGAGCGAGGAGGTCGGCTCGTCCATCACGACGACGCGCCGCGCCTCGGCGGTCGCGCGCGCGATCTCGACGAGCTGGCGGTCGGCCGCGCTCAACCTCCCCACGACCGCGCGCGGGTCTACGGTGAAGCCGTACTCTTTCAAAAGGCGCCCGGCGCGCTCGTTCATCCCGCGCTGATCGACGACGCCGAGCGGCTTGAAGCGCAAAGGCTCGCGCCCGAGGAAGACGTTCTCGGCCACGGTGAGGTGCGGCGCCAGCGAAAGCTCCTGGTAGATCATCGCGACGCCGTGCGCGAGCGCGTCGGCGGGTTTTGAGAAATGAACCGGCCGCCCCTCGATCAGAATCTCGCCCCCGTCCGGCCGGTGCACGCCCGCCAGAATCTTCATCAGCGTGGACTTGCCCGCGCCGTTCTCGCCCACCAGCGCGTGCACCTCGCCCGCCGCCGCGCGCAAGCGTACGCCCGCGAGCACGCTGTTGCCCGCGAACGACTTGGTGATGCCGCGCATCTCCAGCGCGGGGGCGTTAGAAGGCATAAAGATAAGCAGTCAACTTCTGAACTCCTTTGAGACCTCTGTGCATACCTTCGTGTCCTTTGTGGTTAATCTGACATGCTTAACCACAAAGGACACGAAGGTATGCACAGAGGTCTCAAAGGGTTTGAGTGCTCCTACGGGGCCTTGAGCAGTTGTTGCATCTCGGGCGTATCCAGATTCTCTTTGGTCAGGAGCTTGACGCCGGTGTCCACGACGCGCGGGGGGTTCTGGCCGTCGAGCTTGGCGACCAGCGCCTTGACCGCCTCGTAACCCATCTTGTAGGGATTCTGGAGGACGAGCGAGTCGATGGCGCCGGCCTTGAGGTCTTCGATTAGATTAGGACTTGAATCAAAGCCGACGAGGACGACCTTGCCCGCCAGACCTTTCTGCTTGAGCGCCTGCACGACTCCGACCGTGGAGGACTCGTTCGAGGCGAAGAAGCCGTCGAGGTCTGGGTGTGCCGTCAGGATGTCGGTCGCGCGGTCGAGCGAGCGGGCGCGGTCGGATTCCCCGTACTGGAAGGCCACGATCTCGATGCCGGGGTACTTCGACTTGATCGTCTCCTGGAACCCTTCCTCGCGCTGGTCGGTCGAGACCGAGCCGGCCTTGACGCCGAGGACGGCGACGCGCCCCTTGCCGTTCAGGCGCGCGGCCATGCGCTCGGCGGCGTTGACGCCGCCCTGCCGGTTGTCGGTGGCGACGTAGGAGACGTAGTTCTCTGTTCCTATCCCCGAGTCGAAGATGGTGACGGGGATGTGCTCGCGGGCAGCGCGCTCGACGACGGGGACGAGCGCGTCCTTGTGCGTGGGCGCCAGCACGATGCCGTCCACGCGGCGGTTGATGGCGTCCTCGACGATGTTGGCCTGCCCCGCGTAGTCGGTCTCCTGCGCCGGCCCGTTCCAAACGATCTCGACGTTCGCCTCCTTCCCCGCGGCCTCCGCGCCGGCGTGGACGCTCTGCCAGAAGAAGTGCGAGACGCCCTTCGGGATGACCGCGATGGTGCGCTTGCCTCCGCCCGCCCCGCCGCGGTTGCACGCGGGCGCGAAGACGACGGCGGCCGTCAACAACAGCGCGGTGAATAATCTCTTCATGTCTCCTCCGATGAGTACGGTCAAACATCGACGGCAATAGCTCACTGGTCTAAATCGCTCGTATCGAGTCGCCCCTCGCTTTGAAGTTGTGCGAAACGCTCGATTGTCGCGCGGACGCCTTCGCCGAGAGGCGTGGCCGGGAGCGTGCCTAGAGCTTCGCGGACGGCCGCGTCGTCGAACTCGGACGGGATGGCGAGCGGGGCGTCGTCGAAGGTGATGCGGCCGCGGGCGTCGGGCCGCGCGCGCTCGATCTCCGCGACCACGTCGGCCAGCGCGACGGTCTCGCCGTGCAGGTTGAAGACGTGCGCGCCCTCCAACCCCGAGACGGCCGCGCGGATGAAAGTGTCGGCCGTGTCGGCGACGTACTGGAAGTCCGTGCGGCCGCCGAAGCGAATATGAAATGGACGGCCGACCACGGCGGCCTTCATCGCCTTCGTCGGGTCGGAGGTGATGCCGAAGTCGCGCCCGACGCCGTAGACCGTCAGGGGCCGCAGCCCGACGCTCGAAATCCCCTGGTCGAGATAGTAGACGCGCGCGTTCCCCTCGTTGGCGCGCTTGAAGACGCCGTAGTGCGTCGAGGGCTGCGGCTCGTCGCGCTCGTTGACGGCCCGCGAGTCCTCGCCCGAGCCGTAGACGGCGGCCGAGCTGGCGTAGACCACCCTTTTAACACGGCCGGCGGAGATGCGCGCCGCCTCGAAGACGTTGACGGTGCCGACGACGTTGACGAGCGCGCCCGCGCGCGGGTCGGCGCGGCAGGTCGGCACCTGGAGGCCGGCGAGGTGTATGACGTGCTCGACCTCGAACTCTTCGAAGACCGGCGGGAGCGCCGTCGCGTCCGTGATGTCGCCCGTGACGACGCGCGTGCGCCCGACCTCCTCCTCGTCCATGATGAGGCGCAGGCGGCGCGGGTCTGAGTCGCGGTCGAAGATGACGACCCGCGCGCCCGCTCCGAGCAGGCGCTTCGTCACCCACGCGCCGATGAAGCCGTGCGCGCCCGTCACGAGGAAGGTCTTACCCGACGTCTCTGCCCCCATGAATCTTTCGAAGCTCCTTCAGTCGCCCCGGACGATGTGGCCGATCTGATCGGTCATGTGCGCGAGCGCGTCTTCGACCGAAAGCTCGCCCACGACGGCGCGCTGCACCGCGTGCCAGAGCACGTCCTCGACCTGCGGGTAGCGCGCGAACTTCGGCGGGACGAGGATGTGCCCGGCGATGACCTCTTCCAACATCGCGAGCCGCGCGCGGTTCGACGCGTCCGACTCCGACTGCACCTGCCGCATCACGGAGCGCCGGACGGGCACGCACCCGCAGCGCGCCTCGAAGAGCTGCTGCTCGGGCGCGGTCAGATATAAAAGAAGCTTCAGCGCCTCCGACTTCTCCGCCCCGCGCCGCGTGAGCGCGAACGTGTGGCCGCCGCCGTAGGCGAGCGACTTGCCCGCCGGCCCCGAGGGGTACGGGCTCAGGCCCAGACGGTCGTGGACGGCCGACAGCTTCGGGTCGCGGTAGAGCGCGTAGTAGCCCGGCCAGTCGCCGACCATCGCCGCGCGCCCCGTGCGGAAGCACTCGTGCACCTCCTCGTAATGCCAAGCGGGCAGCTCACGCGGCACGAGCCCTTCCTCGTAGAGCGTTCGCAGCAGCCCGAGCGCCCAGCGCCCGCCCTCGTTCTCGATGTCGGGCACGAGCGTCTCGGGGAAGAGGCGCGCGCCGGCCATCTCGGCCAGCTCGTAGAACGTCCCGAAGAGCCCCGACTCCCGGCCGGGGAAGACGAACCCGTAACGCCGGGGCGGCGCGCTCTGCCGTCTCGCCTCTTCGAGCAGCGCGTCCCACGTCGCGGGCGGGCGACTGATTAGATCGGAGCGGTAGTGTAGCAGGCGCACGTCGATGTTGCGCGGCACGCCGTAGAGCGAGCCGCCGACCGACGCCAGCTCAAGGATGAGCGGCACGAAGTCTTCCAGCTCGTCGGCGCCGACCAGCCCTTCGAGCGGCGCGAGGAAGTCGAGCTGCGACGGCGCGTACTTCGTGTGCGTCGAGACGAGGTCGTAAGGCACTTCGGCGAGCGAGGCCAGGTGGCGGTTGAGCGCCGGGTGGTCGCCGCCGAAGCCCACGCAGACTTTGACGCCGGTCGCCTCGGCGAACCCTTGCAGGCGCTCGTAGAGCGGGTCGTATGCCGGGCCGGTGACGAGCGCGACCGTTAACTCTTTATTCATTGCCTGCCCCTCCCGCCGCGCCGAACGCCCAGGCCGCGCCGTCGGGGAACGCGTAGCGCCGGAGCGATTCGGGCTTCATCTCGATGCTGTAGCCGGGCGCGTCGGGCACTTCGTAGTGACCGCGCCGAATGACAACGGGATTAATAAAGTGTTCGTGCAGGTGGTCTACGAACTCGACCCGCCTCCCTTCGAGCGAGCCGCTGACGGCGACGTAGTCGAAGACGGAGAGGTGCTGCACGTACTCGCACAGTCCGACGCCGCCCGCGTGCGGGCAGACGGGCACGCCGAACTTCGCGGCCAGGAGCAGCACCGCCAGCACCTCGTTGACGCCTCCCAGGCGGCAACTGTCGATCTGGCAGAAGCCGAGCGCGTCGGCCTGCAAGAGCTGCTTGAACATGACGCGGTTGTGGCAGTGCTCGCCCGTCGCGACGCGCACGGGCGCGACCGCGCGCGCGATTGCGGCGTGGCCGAGCACGTCGTCGGGGCTCGTCGGCTCCTCGATCCAGAGCGGTTTGAATTCGGAAAGCTCGCGCATCCATTCTATCGCCTGCCCCACGTCCCAGACCTGGTTGGCATCCAACATCAGCACACGCCCCCAGCCGATCTCCTCGCGGATGAGCGCGGCGCGGCGCACGTCCTCTGCGAGGCTGCGGCCGACCTTCATCTTAAAATGAGTCCAACCCTCACTCATCGCCTCGCGGAGCAGCCGCCGTATCTTCTCGTCCGTGTAGCCGAGCCAGCCGGCGGAGGTCGTGTAGGCCGGGTAGCCGCTCTCCCGTATGCGTGCCTCGCGCTCGGCCTTCGTCGGTTCAAGGCGTCGCAGGAGGTCGAGCGCCTCTGCGGGCGTGAGCGCGTCGGTGATGTAGCGGAAGGGCACGCACGCGACCAACTGCTCCGGCGTCATGTCCGCGAGCAGCTTCCACAAAGGCTTCCCCTCCGCCTTCGCGTACAAGTCCCACACGGCGTTGACGACGGCCGCCGCCGCGAGGTGCACGACGCCCTTCTCCGGCCCGAGCCAGCGGTACTGGCTGTCGCCCGTCATCAAATTCCAGAACGCTCCCATGTCCTCCGCCAGAGACTCCAAAGTCCGCCCGCAGAGTTGAAAGCCGATGGCCTCCGCGGCGGCGCAGCACAGCTCGTTGCCGCGCCCGATGGTGAAGGTCAGCCCGTGCCCTTCGAGCCTCTCGGGCGAGTCCGTGCCCAGCACGACGTAGGCCGCCGAGTAGTCCGGGTCGGGGTTCATCGCGTCCGACCCGTCGAGCGCGCGCGAGGTCGGGAAGCGGATGTCGAGCACCTCGATGCTGGTTATGGTGATGGACATAAGCATTGAATGATGAATGATGAGTGATGAATGATGAATGAAAGGTAGCAGGTTTTTAATTCATCATTCATCACTCATCATTCATCACTTCACCCACAGCACCGGCTGGCGGATGAAGAAGTTTCTGACGACCTCTTCGACCGCGGAGTCGGCCGGGAGGCGCTGCCAGAGTTCCACGTAGTCGGGGCGGCCGAGGGCGAGCCCGCCGAACAGGAGGCTCGACTGGCGCATCGGCCACTCGGCGTCGTACATCACATCGGACTTGAGCGGCCAGCTCCTCCTGTCGCGGATGAAGGGGGCCATGTACTCCAAAGCCTTCCTCATCCCGCGGCCGTCCGGCAGCTCGAACTTCCAGAGGTCGTCCGACGGCGTCGAGAGTATCTGGCAGACGGCCGACATCGCTTCGAGGTTGAAGAGCGAGTAGCCGTAAGGCTTCGTCCGCCGAAGCTCCTGCGGGAAGCTGCCGTCGGCCGCCATCTGGTTCGGCACGAGCACCGTCTTGAAACGCCCGCGGCAGTAGTCGCTCGACTCCTGATTCTTTGTCAGGTGCGCGAAGGCCGCGACCTGCGTTACCCAGCAGGTGCCGTGGTTGTTCTTCGCCTCGCGCTCTTCAATTCCGTTCTTGCTGGTCGTCATCCAACGGAGGTAGTCCGCGAACCACTTCTTCACGCCGGCCAGTTCGGCGGGCGAGAGCGCGGCCGAGCCTTCCAGCACTTCGACGGCGCGCGCGACCTCGACGAGGTGGATGGTGTCGATGACGCCGACGCCGCGCCCCTTCGTGCGCCCCTGAATCGCCTGCGCGTATTCGAGGTGCGGGCTCATCAAGGTCGAAGGGTCTATGAACCACGCGCGCAGGTGTCGCGCCGCGTGCCGCGCGTAGCGCGCATCTTTCGTTAACTTCCAGGCGGCGACGAGCGCGGGCGCCTGTACGCTCAGGCGCATCAGGGCGCGGCGGTGCCCGACGAAGTTGTCGGGGTTGGTCATGCCGTCGCGCTGCACGTAGGGGCCGGACGGGTTCTGCGGGTCGGGCCACCAGTAGTCGCCCTCGGAGAAGAAGTCGTGCAAGCCGCCCGCGCTGCGCGGGCTGTGCGAGGCCGTGACCGTGACGGGCTGTTCCGACAAGTACTGCCGCGCCGCCTTCAGCACGCGCGCGCGGTCGAAGGCGGCCACGTCGAAGGCGCGGGACTTTGCCTTCGCGGCGAGCAGAGGGGCGGCCGCGGCCGCCGAGAGAAACTCCCGGCGCGTGTAGACGGCCCCGCGTGCGAAAGGCTGCGTGTTCAAGCTTCCCCCGGCTCAGTGTTTTCCGACATCACTTCGGCTCACGTCAACTCCGCGCCCGGCGCCCAGCAGCAGCTCGCGGCTCGAAGGGTCTGCGGCAGGAATCTTCCTCACGAGCGTGGCAAACTGCGCGTCAACGTAGCGCGCGGCCGCGCGGCGCATGAGCGGGAAGAGCATCTCGGGCGGCCACTCGCCGAGCTGCTGGTGCGCCCACTTCGCGTCGCCGACGGCATAAGGGTAGAGGTATTCGAGCGCGCGCCGGATGCCTCTGCCGTCTGGCGTCCGGTATTGCCAGAGGTCAACGCCCACGCGCTCGCCCAGCTCGGCCAGCGTCAGGAGGCCGTCGAGGTTGCCGACGCTGTAGCCCCACGCGCGCGTGCGCGCCAGCTCCAAAGGCTGCTGCCCGTCGGGCTCGATCTGCGCCGCGACGCGCTTCGTGCGCGCCTCTTCGAGGACGCGCTTCGCCAAATCGCTCTTACCCAGGAAGAGCGCGTAGGACACGACCTGCACGTCGTAATAAGTTCCGTGGTTATTCTTCGCCGCGGCCTCTTCGCGCCCGTTCCGGCTCTCAAGCATCCAGCGCAGGAACCTGTCGTACCAGTCTTCGACGCCGCGCTGGTCTGCCTTCGTCCAGGCCTTCGAGCCGGCCAGCAGACCGACCGCGTCCGCGACGCGCGTCAGGCCCCGCGTCTCGATGAGCCCGATGCCGCGGCCCGTGTTCACGCCCGGGACGTACTGCGCGTATTCGAGGTTCGGGTTCATCCGCGTCGAGGGGTCTAAGAACCACGCGCGGAGCAGTACGGCCGCCTTCGCCGCGTACGCCTCTTCGCCCTTCAGGTAGTAGGCGAGCGCGAGCGCCGAGACCGCCTCGACCATCCCGTCCATCTCGCGGTGGTCGGTGATCTTGTTGATCTCCGGGTTGCGCTCGCCGTCGCGGCGGACGTAAGGGAGGCCGCCCGGCTTCTTCGGGTCGGGCCAGAAGTAAGGCGCCTGGCTCATGTAGTCGTGCTTGTCCCCGCTTGGCGGCGCGACCGCCTTCGTCGTGACCGAGAAAGGCCCCGCCGTCAGAGCCTTCCGCGCGTCCTCCTCAAGCCTCCGCAGCGGCGCGTCGAAAGTCTTGTCGCCCGAACGTATCTTCTGCCGCGTCTCCGCCAGCGCGCGCGGGTCGTTGAGGAAGACGCGCGGCGCGTTCGTCGTCTTAGCCGAAGCCGCTGACGCGGAGGCGAGCGCCAGCACGCAGACAAAGAGAACTGTGCGAGGTTGTGTCACGATCATTTTCATCTATTGAGCGGCGGGGACGAGGCGCACGGAGACGAGCGTCAGGCCGAGCTTCTTCTCGGAGCGGAGCGTCTGCGGCTTCAGGCTGAGCGCGTACCTGCCGGCCTTGTCCACGCGCAGGCGCCCGAGTTTGGAGACGACGTAAGGCCAGTAGGGGTTCGCGGGGTCTACCTCCTTGCCGTCGCGCTCGACCCTGGCTTGCAGGCGCTGCCCCGCCGACTCGACGAGCAGCTCGTGGCCGCCCTCCCAGTCGCGCCCGTACTTCTGCTCGGAGGTCACGGCCAAGACCTCGTACGCGCCGGGGCGGACGACGCGGAAGTCCCACGAGAGCCACTCGTTCCTGTTCGTCCAGCGCTCGGCCACGCCGCGCGTGTCGAAGCGCAGGCCCTCGTCGCCGGAGGCCGCGCCGTGCACTTCCCCGAGGTGCGCGGGCAGCGTGATCGTCCCGTCAGGCTGCTGCGTCAGCATCGTGTCAACCTGTGGCTCGCCCGCGACTTCGAGCGCGATGACCGAGTCGTACGTGTCGGGCGCGGAGGCGGGCAACTGTATGTCGAGCGCGTCGTGGCCGAGCGCGGCGTCCGACTGCTGCGTGAACTTGAGACCCGTCTTGTTCGAAAGGAAGTAAGCTTTCTTCACCTTACTCTTCAGTCCGTAGAGCACCAGCCCGCCCTTCGGCCACTCGAAGACGTGCAGGTAGACGCGCCCCGGCTTCGTCGTGATGATTCCCCAGGGCAGCTCGTAGGGGAAAGGGCTCGGGCGCGCGCCGTAGACCGACTCGCTGTTGGCCTTGAGCCAGCGGCCGACCTGCGTCAGGCGCTCGGCGCTCTGCGGCGGGATGCGCCCCTCGGCCGTGGGGCCGACGTTGAGCAGGTAGTTGCCGCCGCGGCTCGAAACCTGCACGAGCTGGCGGATGAGGACGCCCGTCGGCTTCCAGTTCTGGTCGTCGCGCTTGAAGCCCCAGGTGTCGTTCATCGTGACGGGCGTCTCCCAGTCGCGCCTGACCTGCCCGACGCTGATCTGGTTGTCGCCCGCCGAGTCGTAGTCGCCGAGGCCGTGGCCGACGCGCCCGCTCACGAGGCAATCGGGTTGGAGTTTGTGAACCAGGTCAACCAGCTCTTTGCTCTGCTCGCGCGTGATGTCGCGCGGCGTGTCGAACCAGATGAGGCCGATGGGGCCGTAGTTCGTGAGCAGCTCCGTTACCTGCGGCTTGACCTTTTCGTCGAGGTAGCGCTGGAAGTCGCGCTTCCTGTCCGCCGGCCAATCCCAGTCGTTGCCGACGGCGTCGCGCTCGTGCCAGTCCTGCGTCTGCGAGTAGTAGAAGCAGAGGCGGAGGCCGTACTTGCGGCACGCCTCGGCCAGTTCCTTCATCACGTCGCGCTTGAACGGCGTCGCGTCGTAGACGTTGTACCTGCTGACCCGCGAATGGTACATCGCGAAGCCGTCGTGGTGCTTCGAGGTGATGACGATGTACTTCATGCCCGCGTCGCGTGCGAGCCGCACCCAGGCGTCGGCGTCGAAGGCGGCGGGGTTGAACTGCTGCGTCAACTGCTCGTACTCGGCGACGGGAATCTTCGCGCGGTTCATGATCCACTCGCCCAGGCCCGGAATCAGCTTCCCCTTCCACTCGCCCGCGGGCACGGCGTACAGGCCCCAGTGAATCATCATCCCGAAGCGCGCCTCGCGGAACCACTTCAGCCGGCGGTCGCGCTCGGCCTCGGCCGCGGCGTCAGGCTTGTTTGAAGTCTGAGCGCGTGCGGTATGAAAGTGCGCCGCGCTGAAGGCGAAGGCGCAGGCGAGAACACACCTCAACGCTTTTGCAGGAAGCAAGTGGGACAGTCCTCTCTTCGTGATGGCAAAGATGAACGAGACCGCGGCGCCGGCCTTAGACCTGGCCGCGCTCGCGGCGGCGGACGAACAGCTCGTCCTGCTTGGGCTCGGACTCGCATTCGAGCGCGAGGGTCGTGACGGGCGTGTCGGGCGCGCGCACGGGGAGGCCGCGGAAGCGTACGTGGTACTCGTCCTGCTCGAAGCGGACGGGGCGGCCCGACGCGAGCAGCCGCGCCGACTTGACCTTCGTCTGCAAACCCGCGAAGGCGAGGTCGTCGCCGCCCGGCCAGTAGTGTACGTGGAAGTAGAGCGTGTTGCCGCGGCGCGAGAAGCTGCCGTTGCGCGAGCGGCGCGGCTGGCAGCGCTCGTTGTTGACGTAGACCGACTCGCCGTTGCGCGCCGTCCAGCGCCCGACCGCGCCGAGGATGGCCGCGGACTCCAGGGGTACCGTGCCGTCCGGCTTCGGCCCGATGTTGAGCAGATAGTTGCCGCCGTCGTGCGCGCAGGTGATGAGGTTGCGGATGATCTGCTTCGGCGACTTCCAGCCGTCGTCGGCGCGGTGGTAGCCCCAGCTGTCGTTCATCGTCATGCACGACTCCCACGCGCGCCCGACCTCCGTCGCGGTTATCTGCTGCTCGGGCGTCGAGAAGTCCCCGGCGAGCTTGTTGCGGTTGTTGACGATGATGTCGGGCTGGAGCTTGAAGACCATCTCGTTCATCCGCTCCGACTCCCAGCCCGCGGCGTCGAGCGGCCAGGACACGTCGTACCAGAGCACGTCCACCTTGCCGTAGTTCGTCATCAATTCGCGCAGGTGTGTGTGGATGTAATCGACGAAGCGGCGGCGGGCCGCCTCATCTGTCGCGCAGCGCGCGCCGTCCGGGTGGTGCCAGTCCATCAACGAATAATAGAAGCCGACGCGCAGGCCCTCGGCGCGCGCCGCCTCGACGTACTCGCGGACGAGGTCGCGGCCCGGCCCCTGCCGCGGCGCGCAGAAGTCGGTCGTCTTCGTGTCGAAGAGGCAGAAGCCCTCGTGGTGCTTGGTCGTCATGACCATGTAGCGCTGCCCGGCGCGCTTGGCGAGCTGCGCCCACTCGCGCGCGGCGTTCGGCCTCGGCCGGAAGTCCTTCGCCAGTTGCGCGTACTCGGTCGCGGGGATGCCCTCCATCTCCTGCACCCACTCGTGGCGGCCGAGGACGGAGTAGAGGCCCCAGTGGATGAACATGCCGAACTTGGCCTCGTGCCACCAGCGCATCCGCCGCTCGCGGTCGGCCTTCACCTCGGCACTCTCCTGCGGGACGGGCGGCGGGTTCGACTGCGCGCGCGCCTCGGTTAAAGGCAAGGCTGTTGCCGCCGCGCCCGCGCCGAGCAGCTTCAGGTAGTCGCGTCTGGACATCTGTCCGTCGTCCATGCTTGGAATGATCCTCCCGGCATTTAGAACACAAATCTCAACCCGAACTGCAACTGCCGCGGGGTCGTCCCCTGCGCGAGCGCGGTGACTCGGCCCGCCCCGGCCGCAATCGAGGTGGCGTTGGTGTTGATGGTCAGCGAAGAGGGCACGTCCCAGTTCTGGATGTTGAAGACGTTGAAGGCCTCGCCGCGTAGCTGCAACTTCATCCCCTCGCGGATGTCCACGTTCTTGAAGAGCGAGAAGTCCATGTTGAAGACGGCCGGGCCGCGGAAGACGTTGCGCCCGAGGTTGCCGAAGGCGCCGTTCGGGATGCCGAAGGCGCACGGGTTGAACCAGCTCACGCGCGTGTGCACGGCGTCGGCCGCGCGCCCGCCCTGCGAGATGGTCTTCTGGCAGAGCGGGTCGGGGTTGGCCGCGACCGGCCCGGCCGTGAACGGGTCGGCGAGCAGGTTCGGCCGCAGGTAGGTGCCCGGCGCCGAGGGCGCGCTGCCGCGTATGTTGGCGAGGTCGCCCGTGATCTGCAAGTTGTAGGGCTGGCCCGAGCGCGCCTGCATGATGTAGTTCGTCTGCCAGCCGCCCAGGAGCCACGCGGCCGGCCCCGCCGTGAGCCAGCGCTTGCCGCGCCCGAAGGGCAGCTCGTAGACGGTCGCCCAGGACATGAAGTGCGTGATGTCGTAGGACGAGACGCCGCGCGCCGTCGTGCGGTCGTAGAAGTTCTGGATGGTCGAGCCGCCGCCCGGCCCGTTCTCGACGTTGAAGTAGCCGCTGCCCACGTCGATGGACTTGCCCCACGTGTAGGAGAGGATCGAGTGGAGGCCGCGGGAGAAACGTCTTTGCAGACGCGTCTCCAGCGCGTTGTAGTTCGAGTAGCCGATGCTGCGCGTGTAGTTGATGTTGGCGCCGACCCAGGGCATCGGCCGCGCCGCGTCGATGACGGCGTTGGGCGTGCCCGCCGGGAAGGCACGGTTCGCAGTGTTGGCGAAGCCCGAGTAAGGCAGCCGCCCGTTGCGGCTGCCGACGTAGGCGGCCGAGAGCAGGAGGGTCGGCGTCAGTTGGCGTTGAAGCTCGACGTGCCACTGGCTCGACCAGCTGTCCTTGTAGTTCGGGTCGTCGCCGAAGGTGTTGGCCGGCGTCCAGGGGTTGGTCGTCGGCAGGGGCGTGGCGAAGCCCTGACCCTGTATCTGGATGATGTTGGCGAAGGTGTTGTTGGTGAAGTTGGCGCTCGCGTTGGCGGTGCCGGCGAAGGCGGTCGCGTCGGGCCAGATTGCCATCTCAAGGTCGTTCTGCGCGTACTGGCTGCGCGCGGGCAAAGCGTCCCAGTAGAGCCCCCAGCCGGCGCGCAAGACCGTCTTCGGGTTCATCGTCCACGCGACGCCGACGCGCGGCCCCCAGTTGTCCTTAATCGGCGGCGGCGCGAAGAAGTCTTTGCCCGCGAGCACGACGTTCGCGAAGTGCGGGTCGTTCTTAAACGCGTCCGGAATGCACGGCGCGGCGCCCGCCGCGCTACAGAAGGCGGGCATCGTCTGGGCGCCGATGATCCAACGCTGGTTCGGAATGTCGAGCGCGTTCCAGAGCCGGTCGTCGAGCGTCTTCGGTTGAGTTAAATAATCGTAGCGCAGGCCGAGCGTCAACATCACGTCGCGGCTCACGCGCCACTCGTCCTGGACGTAGGCCGCCCAGGAGGCGTACTTGAACTGCACGGGGCCGCCGTGCGGCGTGGGCGTCTGCGCCTGGAAGTCGTTCGGGAAGCCGAGCAGCGCGGAGGCGAGAGAGAGCCCCGTGGTGCCCGAGGCGGCCGAGGGGTTGCGCGTCTGCTCGTCGCTGAAGTTGTAACGCTGGAAGGTGTTCAACTGGATGCGCTTGGCCTCGATGTACCAGAAGCCGGTCTTGATGTTGTGATTGCCCTTGACCCAGATGGCGTTGGGCGTGACGCTCCAGTTCGGGTTCTCGCGCGGCGCGGGGCCGCGCACGCCGAAGTCGTTGTTGCCGCCGTTCGTCCAGTTGGCGAGCCGCACGAGCAGGCCGCCGTACTTGTCCACGTCCTTGAAGCCCTGCTGGCCGAGCGGGTCTGTGCCCGCCTCGTGCTGGTTCGACTGGCCCGAGTCCACGCCGGGGCGGCCCGCGTAGCCCGCGCGCACGTCGAGGATGAGGTTGGCGTTGAAGGTGTGCGTCCAGGCGCCGCCGTAGTTCCTCCCCTTCCCGCTGCCCCCGGTCGAGCCGGCCTCCCCAATCGGACTGAGGACTGAGACGTTCTGCTGCGTGAAGCGGAAGAAGACATCGTCGTTGTTGCCGAAGTGCTGGTCGATGCGGAACTGGTAGCCGTTCGAGTCGTTCGTCGTCGGGCGGCCCTGCACGAAGTTGTTCGAGGGGTCGCCCGTGAAGTTCGGCGTCGCCGAGTACGTGCGGAAGAACGATTGCATGGCCGGGTTGATGAGCGCGGGCGGCAGCTTGTTGCAAGGCGTCCCCGTGCTCTGGCTCTGCCGGTTCTGCGCGTCAACGGGCAGAGGGTTCCCCGAGGCGTCGCAGCGGAAAGGGTCGCGGACGAAGGTGCTGCCCGAGGCGCGCGTCGAGTAGGGGTTGTAAATCTGCCGGCGGAAGTTGGCGCTCGTGTTGGTGAAGTCGCCCGCCAGCTCGGCCGCGGTCGGCACGTACGAGAGCGCGAGCGACGGCTGGCTGTAGCGCCAGCCATCGTAGCCCGCGGAGAAGAACGTCCGGTTCTTGAAAATCGGCCCCGTCAAAGACGCGCCGAACTGATTCTGTCTAAAAGGCGCGGGCTTGTCCGGCACGAGCTGGCCGGGCGCGCAGCGCGCGGGCGTACACACGTCGAACGAGTTGCGCGCGTCGAAGGCGTCGTTGCGCACGAACTCGAAGGCCGAGCCGTGGAACTTGTTCCCGCCCGACTTCGAGACCATGTTCATCACGCCGCCCGAGGCGCCGCCGAACTCTGCCTTCGCGTCGTGGCCGACGACTTTGAACTCCTGCACGAGGTCGAGGTTCGGGATGACGATGTAGGTCGGCCCGCGCACGTTCGTGTTGATGATGCCGTCGAAGAAGTAGAGCTTCGAGCGGTTCTGCTGCCCGTGGAAAGAGGGGTCGGCGAAGCCCGAGCCGGGAAGTCCCACATTGCCCTCGACGCCGCCGACGCTGCGGTTCTGCGACGTGGAGACGGGCGTCACGCCGGGCGTGAGCGTCAGGAGCTGCGTGAAGTTCCTGCCGTTCAAAGGCAGGTCTTCAATCGCCTTCTCCGGGATGACCGTGCCCAGCTCGGTCGAGGAGGCCTGGATCAGCTCGCCGCCGGCCGTCACCTCCACGGTCTGCGTGACCGCGCCGACCGTGAGCGAGACGTTCTGCGTAAGCGTCTGGCTGACGCCCACGTCGAAGGGCGAGGTCTGGACGGTGCTGAACCCTCCGGCCTCGACCCGCAGGACGTAGGTGCCGGGGCTCACGTTGACGAAGGTGTAGTAGCCGCCCTCGCCCGCCGCGGCGCGCGTCTCGATGCTGGTGGCGCGGTTAACGAGTGTGACCGTCGCGCCCGGCACGACCGCGCCCTGCTGGTCGGTCACCGTCCCGTTGACGCCGCCCGTCGCCGTTTGCCCGACGGCCGGGGCCGCGCACAGCGCGAGGGTAAAGATGGTCAGGACTAAGGTCTGCAAAAACTTCATAACACGACACTCCTTTGCAAACGCGGCACGCGGGCCGGCGTCGGGGGCGAGGAGTTGCGGCCGGCGTGCGCGCCGGTCAGAAGTTGACCCTGAGCGAAGCCTGCATCACGCGCGGCGAGCGCGCGGCGCGCGGCGTGCCGAAGAGGGTGTTCGTCTGGACGTACTTGCCGAAGTTCGGGCCGAACGTCCGCGCGCCGTTGACCAACGAGGTGGTCGTGTCGATGGCGAAGGTCATGGCGCCGTTGATGTCCGAGAAGTTCGTCCGGTTGAAAAGGTTGTAGGTCTCCCAGCGCAACTGGACGCCGCGGCGCTCGCCGAGGCGGAAGTTCTTGAAGAACGCCACGTCGGTGTTGAAGATCGAAGGCATGCGGAGCAGGTTCCGCTGGAGGTTGCCGATCTCGCCCTGCGCGCCCGGCGGGGCGAAGCAGGTGTTGTCGATGACGTACGGCGTCCCCGTCGGGTCGGACGTGCCTGGCCGCCGGTTCGGGTCGCAGAGCAGGACGGGGCGCGCCTGTACGTCGCCGCCCGTGAAATCGGTCGCGGCGGTGGAAGAGCACTGCGTCGAAGACGTGGCGACGAAACCCGCCGCGCAGGTCTCGCTCGCCGTCTTGGTGTAGGTGCCGCCGGTGAAAGTCCAGTTGAGGCCCGTCCCCGTGCCGAAGGTCTTCGGCTTGCCCGTGGCGTAAGAGGTGGTGCCGGAAATCTGCCACCCGTCGAAGACGGCGCCGACGAAGCGGTTGTTGCCGAAGCGTCGGCTCAAGCCCGGGATGTCGTAGATGTAGTTGACCGTGAAGATGTGCGTCTGGTCGAAGTCCGCCGGGCCGTAGTTGAACTGCTTGTAGGGGCGGCCCTGGAACACGTCGCCCGTGTCGTCGTCCTTCGAGTAGTCGAACGTCTTCGACCAGGTGTAGGCCACGCCGAACTGGAAGCCGTGCGTGTAGCGGCGATTCACCTGCACCTGCAAACCGTTATAGTTCGAGGTGCCCGACCACGTCGTCATGGTGATGTCGCCGAAGCCGCGGTAGGGGCGCAGGAAGTTGTCGGCCAGAGCGCCGAGCGAGTGGACGCCGTTCTGCGTGACCGCGGAGAAAGGATTTCTCCGGCACCCGGCCTGCGTGGCGACGCAGTTGACGCCGCCCGCGCTCAGGTCGATGAACTTCGCGGCGTCGGGAACCTGGTTGATGTTGTGCCGCTCGCCCAGGTGCCGGCCGAGCGAGCCGACGTAGCTGGCCTCTATGACCGTCCCGAAGCCGAGGTCGCGCTGCACGCCGAGCTGGAAGTTGTAGACGGTCGGCGTGTGCGACTGGACTTCGACCGCGTTGACGCTGCTCGGCGAGACCAGCGCGGTGCCGACGATGTTGGCGAGGTTGTCGATGTTGCAGCCGGCGCAGGGGCCGATGGAGAACGTCCGGTTGGCCGGCGGGTTGTTGACGAGGTTGCCGCCCGTCGTGCCGCCGCCCGGGCGCGCGGTGTGGTAGACGCCGCCCATCGCGCGGATGACGGTCTGGCCCTTGCCCGAGATGTCCCACGCGAAACCGACGCGCGGCTCAAGGTCGAACGACCTCGTGACGCGGTAGCCCTTCGGGGTCTTCGGGTCGGTGCCGAGGGCCAGCCCGTCGTTGAGGTCGCCGACGACCGAGCCGTCCGCGTTCCTCACGAAGGTGCCGACGAGGTTCGTGTTGGTCAAAAGCACGGACGGGTTGCGCGGGTCGATGGCCCTTCGGTTGGCGGTCGGGCACGCGGCCGACGTGAGCGCGACGGTGCAGACCGGCAGGTAGAGCAGCGGCGCGCGGGCCGGGTCGTAGAGTTTGGGATCGAAGTTCGAGCCCTGCCCGTCGATCTGGTAGAGCGGCGTGTGGTAGCCCACGCGCAGCCCGTAGTTCAGGGTCAAACGCCGGTTGACCTTCCACTCGTCCTGCCCGTACCACTGGAGGATGGTCATCTGGAGGTTGGTGAAGGGGCGCGCGCTCGACTCGCTGTAGGTGCGGAAGTTGCCGAGTAGGGCGTTGGCGTACGGGTAGCCCGTGGCGCCGAGCGCGGTCGTGAAGCTGCTGTTGTTGTCGAAGTTGAAGACGCCCGACCACTGCCCGCCCGGCGCCTCGCCGTTGCGCAGCCGCTCGAAGTAGAGCCCGAACTTCAGGCTGTGCTCGCCGCGCGAGACCGAGAGGTTGTCGGCGAAGGAGGGCTTGATGTAGTCGTTGCCGACCTCGCCCCAGCGGTCGAGCCAGTTGATGTTGGCCGGCGTGCCCGGCACGCCCGACCAGCCCGTGGCGCGCGGGATCGTGCCCAGGCGGTTGTTGTCGGGGAAGAGCTGCGGCGCGGTGTAGTTCAGCGTGCTCCTTTGCAAGCCCTCGACGAAGCCGTCCGAGGGGACGAAGCCTTCCGAGTCGTGGCGCATGCCGAAGTTGAACTCGTTGACTATCGTCGGGGTGACGATGTGCACCCAGTTGGCCGACCAGCCGTTGTCCTTGTAGAGGTAGTGCGAGCTGATGCCCCAGCGGTTGGCGTCGCCGCTCGGCCACCCCGAGGTGCCGAGCCCCTCGTTGTCCGAAGTCCACCACTGCCCCTTCCAGTAGACGCTGTCCTTGTCCGTGGGCTTGAAGTCGAAGCGGATGACGTAGCTGTGTTTCGGCACGTCCACGCTCTGCTGGTGGACGTAGTTGAAGGCCGCCCCGGCGAGCGTGCGGCCCCCGATGGAGTTCGGCTGCGGGAAGTAGTTGAGCAGCGCCTGCCCGCTCCGGTTGATCCGGCCGGCCGGGATGACGTTGCCGGGGAAGGGCAGGCCCGTCACGGGGTCGGTGATGACGATCAGCTTCCCCGTGTTGTCGAACGACTGCGAGAAGTCGCCCTGCCGCTCGCGCGCCGTGGGCACCGTGACGAAGACCGGGTCGGTCGGCGTGATCGTGTGCGGCTTCTCGACGTTGACGAAGAAGAAGGCCCGGTCGCGCAGCAGCCGCGAGCCGCCCTCGCCGAACTTCGGCAGAGGCATCGGCCCGCCGTAGTTGAAGCCCCAGATGTTGTGCCGGTAGAGCGGCCGCTTGAGCCCCGCCTTGTTGGTGAAGAACGGCGAGGCGTTGAGCGCCTCGTTCCGGAGGAAGTAGTAGGCCGTGCCCTTGTAATCTTTCGTCCCGCCCTTCGAGACGATGTTGATGAGCGCGCCGCCGTTGTTGCCGTACTCGGCGGCGTAGTTGTTGCGCAGCACCTTCACCTCGCCGACCGCGTCCTGGCTGATCGACATGCTGATCTTGTTGCTGCCGCTCGGCTCGGCGGCGTTCAGCCCGTCGATGGTGGCGACCGCCGAGCGGCCGCGCTGCCCCGAGATGTTCGGCAGGTTGGTGCCGAAGCCCTCGCCGACCGCCTCGATGTCGTCGTCGTTCGAGGTGCCCGGGATGAGGCGCAGGAGCGAGGTGATGTCGCGCCCCTTCGTCGAGATGAGGGCGATCTGGTCGGAGGTGAGCCGCGCCGTCAGGTCGCTCGACTCGGTCTCGACGGTCGCGCCCGAGGCGACGGTCGTCACCATCTCCGTCACCTGCCCGACGGTCAGCGCCAGCTCGCCGAGCGCGAGGCTCTCGTTCGCGCTCAAGACCGTGTTGCGCCGTTCGAGTATCTGGAAGCCCGTCTGCTCGACCCGCACCGTGTAGACGCCCGGCTGGACGGCGGCGAAGCTGAAGCGGCCGTCCTCGTTCGTGTTGAGGTTCCGCTTCTCGCCGGTCTTCTCGTTGACGAGCGTCACGGTGGCGCCCACGAGCACGCCCCCCGAGGCGTCGGTCACGGTGCCCGCGATGCTGCCGGTGATGGTCTGCGCCGCCACCGCCCGGCACAGCAACAGGACGACGAAGAGGCCGCACCACAGAGTCGGCCGGGGTCTCGGGAAGGTCGGCATAAGGGGTTCTCCTTTTACTTACGGCAAGGCCGTTTCGGCCGCGGCGTTTGTTCGAGCGGACAACGTATCGGCCGGCCCGCGGGCGCACCGGGACGCAACCTGACACCCCGTGCGGCGACGTTCGATTCGGCCGGCGACATGGCCTCTGACCCTTGTTGGCTCGGACTGAACTGACGTAGTTACTTTCGGCGAGCGCCGGGGCGAAAGGCGCGGGTTCGGACTGTGTGTCCGCTCAGGAAACCCCCGCCTTTCGCCTCCGGCCGGGACAATATACTTGAACTTGTTACCGATAACAAGTATATTTTTACCGGTAACAGCATTCCCGCCGCCGCCGGCCGAAAAATCCCTGCGGCCGATTGGTCAAAGGGGCCGGTGATTCTTTAAACTCTCCTCACCCGATTCGCGGCAAGACTCGACGGAGGGCTTTGAGGGATGGGGTCTCGGTACGCCGACAAGGTCGTCATCGTCACCGGCGGCAGCAGCGGCATCGGCAAGGGCTGCGCCTCCGAGTTCGTGCGCGCGGGCGCGCGGGTCGTCCTCTCTTCCAACGACGAAGAGGGGGGGCGGGCCGCCGAGCGCGACCTGCAAGAGCTGGCGCGCGCCGCCGGAAAGGGCGAGGCCGTCTTCGTCTACTGCGACGTGAGGAAGGAGGAGGACGTGCGCGCGCTGATCGAGGCGGCCGTCGGGCGCTTCGGACAGATCGACTGCCTGATTAACAACGCCGGCTGGCACCCTCCGCACAAGCCCATCGACGACTTCTCGGTCGAGGAGTTCCGCTCGCTCTTAGAGCTGAACCTCGTCAGCGTCTTCACGGCCTGCCGGCTCGCGCTCCCGCACCTGCGCCGGACGCGCGGCAACGTCATCAACATGTCGAGCCTCGTCGGCCGGATCGGCCAGCACCAGGCGACGACCTACGTCGCCACGAAGGGCGCGGTGACGGCCTTCACCAAGGCGCTCGCTTTGGACGAGGCGGCGCACGGCGTGCGCGTCAACTCGGTCTCGCCGGGGAACATCTTCACGCCCCTCTGGCAGGAGGCCGCCGACGCCGCGCCCGACCCGGAGCGCGCGCTGGCCGAGGGGCGCGCGGCGCAGCCCGTGGGGAGGATGGGGACGGCCGAGGAGGTGGGGCGTCTGTGCGTCTTCATCGCCGCGGAGGCGACGTTCACGACCGGCGTGGATCACATCATCTCGGGCGGGGCCGAGCTGGGTTACGCAAAGAAGAGTGAGAAGGAAGAGCAGTTGTTACTTGAATGTGTATGAAGACGGTTTCACCACGGAGACACTGCTTTTAATTTCAAATTTGAAATTTCAAATCTCAAATTCTTGAAGCCGTGTCTCTGTGGTGAAATCCTTTTTAGCTCGCGCCGCTTGAGCTGCGCACGACCAGCTCGGGCGGGAGGACGACCTGTTTGCGGCCGGGCGCCTCGCCCTCGATGAGTTGAAGGAGGAGCCGCGCGGCCTGCTGCCCCATCTCGCTCCGAGACCACGAGACGGTCGTCAGCGGCACCCGCAGCATGTCGCCGTAATGTATGTTGCCGCCGCCGACGAGCGCCACGTCGCGGCCGACGCGGAGGCCGGCCTCTTCGAGCGCCTGCATCGCGCCGATGGCCGCCGGGTCGTTGACGGCGAAGACGGCGCCGGGCACTTCGCCCTCTGCGAGCCAGAGGCGCGTGGCCTCGTAGCCGTCGCGCTCCGTGAAGCCGCAGTCGCGCACGAGCGCCGCGTCGAACGGCAGGCCGTGCCGTTCCACAGCGCGGCGGTAGCCCTCGAAGCGACCCTCCGAAGTAGAGGCCGTCGTGCCGCGCAGGTGGCCGATGCGCCGGTGGCCTAAACTGATGAGGTGCTCGGTCGCGAGCATCCCGACCTGCACGTCGTCGGTCGTCACGACGGGGCAGTTGAGACCCTTCAGCCGCCGGTCGATGAAGACGACACGGGCGCCCTCTTTGACGATGCGTTTGTAGAAGCCGACCTTGCCGGGCGGGAGCGACGAGGCGACGATGAGGCCGTCGGTGCGCGGCAGTAGCGCCTCGGTCTCGTCCAGCTCTTTGGCCGCGTCCTCGTCCGTGTTGCAGATGAGGTTGCGGTAGCCCAAGGGGCGCGCGATTGCCTCGACGCCGCGGTAGATTTCCGCGAA